>Ga0247816_10000023_pt1 | contig 80797 bp, 81 predicted proteins | sample UWRJL209509C1_FD_179930 | JGI IMG/M metagenome (GOLD analysis project Ga0247816, IMG submission 179930) | Plant litter microbial communities from Arlington Agricultural Research Station in Wisconsin, United States - UWRJ-L209-509C-1 | ecosystem: Environmental > Terrestrial > Plant litter >...
GTATGGGACGGTATTCTTGCACTTCCCATTATCGGCACCTTAGATAGCGCACGTACACAAGTTGTAATGGAAAACCTGTTGCAGGAAATTGTTAAAACCGGAAGTGGCATCGCTATCCTGGATATTTCAGGAGTGCCTACGGTAGACTCGCTTGTTGCCCAAAACCTGTTGAAAGCTGTAAGTGCCACACGGTTAATGGGTGCAGATTGCATCATTAGCGGTATCAGACCCGAAATTGCGCAAACGATTGTACATCTGGGAATAGATCTTTCACAGGTGATTACTAAAGCTACGCTGGCAAGTGCATTGCAGTATGCTTTTAAATCATTACGTCTTGAAGTAAGAAAAACCTCAGTTGACGCAACTGTAAATACTAAATAATAAAAAATGGAACGAATTCCTATCTTAAAAATGGGGCCCTTCCTGCTGGTAACTATACAAATTGACTTGTATGACCGCCTGGCATTAAACCTGGAAGAAGATTTGGTGAGAATGGTAGAGAATACTTCTTCAAAAGGGGTATTGATAGATATCTCGGCAGTAAGTATCGTAGATTCATTTATGGGCAGGATACTTGGCAACATAGCCAGCATGTCGAGATTACTCGATGCGCAAACCGTAGTAGTGGGAATGCAACCCGCAGTGGCAATTACACTGGTGGAATTGGGTCTTCCGCTCAACGGGGTGTATACGGCTTTGAATATGGAAAAGGGAATGCTTTTACTACAGTCTATGATGGAGACCTCTGCATCACAGGAAGACGATGGAGATTATCCCATTGACTAAAGGCACTATGATGGTGTTAAAAGAACAGGATGTGGTCCCCTTCAGGAACTCAGTAAGGGAGTATGCGGTTAAAATAAGAATGGGTTTGCTCAATCAGACCAAACTACTTACGGCATGCAGCGAAATGGTGCGAAATATGTTAAGGTATGGCAATGGAGGTATTACGATGGTTGAGATTGTAACCAAGGGAAGGGACACTGGAATACGTGTTACCTTTGCAGATAAGGGACCGGGTATTGCAGATATACCCCTTGCGATGCAGGATGGCTATTCTACAGGCAAAAGTATGGGCCTGGGCTTACCGGGTACTAAGAGGCTGGTCAACGAATTTGATATCAAAAGTGAGGTAGGCATAGGCACAACGGTCACTATAACTAAATGGGCCAATGGTTGATGCTACACACACCAGCTTTATTGCAGGGGACAGAAGTTACTATTCTTTTATTAAAAAAGACATCCGTCGCATGGCGGAAGATGCTGGATTTCCGGCAAAACGTCTGGCCGACCTGGACCTGATCGTATCCGAGATTACTACTAATTTGCACAAATTTGCTGTAGACGGTGAAATATTAGCAGGATTATTTAGTGAAGGCGAAAACCACTATATCGAACTGATTAGTATAGATAATGGTCCGGGAATGTTGTCAGCGCAGAAGATGATGGAGGACGGCGTTTCAACAGCCGGTACCCTGGGAATGGGTCTTGGCAGTATAAAGAGGCTGTCAGATAAATTTGATATCTATTCAGCCAAAGGCTGGGGAACAATACTGTTGAGCCGTATTTACAGCAAGAACGTACTACCTGTTGTCTCAGAATTGCGTGCGCGGCTGGATGTAAGACCAATAGTTGTGGCACTGCCAGGACAACAAAAAAGTGGCGATGGTACCTACTACAAGGTTTCAGAAGAATACTTTAAGTTGATGGTTGCCGATGGCCTTGGACACGGCGATGCAGCCAACCATGCAGTTAATGAAGCGGTTAAAGCTTTCAGGTCATGCCCATGGCACTCCCCTGCCGAAATTTTAAAGTATATCCATCAGTCAATAAAGGGCACGCGTGGAATGGTTGGAACTATTATCGTGTTTGACTTTAAACTGAAAAAGTGGAAGGTTGCAGGAGTAGGTAACATTACCACGCGGATGTCTAACATCATGGAAATTAAAAACCTGATGTCGCACAATGGCATCATCGGGTTAAATATTCCGGCCACAATAAACGACCAGGAGGTTTCTCTGGAACAGTACCATCAGGTAAGTTCATGCTCTGATGGCATTAAAGCACGCTGGGAATGGAGCAAGTTCCCGGGTATTAACCGTTGCGACCTGAGTATACAGGCTGCAGCAATTTATAAAGACTTCGCCAGAAGAACAGATGACATGTCTGTTATTATGGCTAAAATAAATTTAAGATGATGCAACTCGTTCAGGTAGCACTTGAAAATGAGATGGACCTTACACTTGCGTATAAGAAATCTATCAAGGCCGCGGAATTACTGGGTTTATCTGTTTCCACACAAACCGCATTTGCTACCGCAGTATCCGAGGTTTGCAGGGAAATAATAGACAAAACCCGTGAGGGTTTGGTAAGTATAGAAATCCACGGCGATGCAGATCGTCATGATCTTGCTGCCATTGTTACTTACACAGAAAGTGAAGGGATGGGCAGCCTCCGTGAAGGCATGCAGTATGCAAAAAAACTGGTCCCAGTTTTTAATTTCTCCGTAAATGATGGCAAGGGTATTATTGAGTTAAAACTCAACATTCCGCGTTACTCCAGAATCAGCAAGGTGAAAATGATGGCCATTAAAAGTTACTTTGAAAACATTGGCCCAAATACACCCTATGAAGAAGTCCGTTTAAAAAACCTGCAGCTCTTTCAAATCAACGAACAATCGGAAACCGCCCTGCGACATTCTGAATACCTGAATGATCAGAAAAATGAGTTTCTCTCTGTTGCAAGTCATGAACTAAAAACACCACTAACGATATTGCGCGCCTATACGCAAATGGCCTTGAGGAGTGATTGCAACCCTGAAACCCTTGCACACCTTAAAAAGGTTGACATCCAGGCCTTGAAGTTACAGACGATGATTGTTCAATTATTGGACATTTCAAGGATTGAAAAAGGTAAAGCAGATTACAATATGGAATCGGTAGACTTCAATTCGTATCTGGATGATATGAGCGACCTGCTCCGTAAACTTGTACCTTCCCATGAACTGATCATCAACATGGGGAAAACCAGTGAGCTGAATATCGACAGGTTGAGGATGGAACAGGTAATTATGAATATTGTGGGTAATGCTGCCAAATATTCGCCACAGGGAAAACGGATCATCGTTAAGACAAACTTTGAACCCAATGGAGACCTGTTATTGTCCGTACAGGATGAGGGAATTGGCATGTCTGATGAGGAACTGCAAAAAGTATTCGAGAAATTTTACAGGGTGGCCGATGTAACAAAATTATATAATGGCCTGGGTATGGGCCTATATATCTGTTCCAAAATCATTACTGACCACGGAGGGAAAATATGGGTTGAAAGTATAAAAGAGCAGGGATCTGTATTCTTTTTTACAATCCCTGCTTTTCATCATTCCTTTAGTTCAATTTAAAAATATTATTCTTTCTGTTTACATCAGGTAGTTTGTTTTCCGGATCAAGTACCACAGATTTCACTTTTTTGGAAGAGGCTATTTTGAGTGTATAAGTTTTATTGATGAGCCAGGTCTCAACAGGTAGCGTCTGATTATATTTACTGCCATCGCTAAATGTAACTTCTACTAAAACCGGCATCACCATCTTTTCCAGATTGGCAATCTTTACTTCCACCCTTCTTTTGTCTCCTGTACCGGAATAACTTACACCAAGGACAGACTGGTCCAGTTTCCAGTTATTGAAGAACCAACCTTTCCAGAACCAGGACAGATCCTCGCCTGCACCATTTTCCATCGCATGGAAAAAATCATTTGGTGTAGGATGCTTATACGCCCAATCTGCAATATACTGTTTAAAGGCATAATCAAACCGCTCAGGTCCCAGTATTTGTTCCCTTAGCAGGATCATTCCAAAAGCTGGCTTAAAATAAGCGTAGGCATGCCTGTATTTCTCTGGGATGGCGTCAGCAGCTGTCATGATTACTGGTGCTTCTGGGTCTACAATAAATGGAATCACTTCGTCTGCCGGGTTACCGCCATTCTCTGCATATTCACTGTCCCGTTTGGGCGCATATTCACCTTTGTTGAAAACATCAGAAGCATATACGTCTATAAAGGTATTAAATCCTTCATCCATCCATGGATACCTGCGTTCATCGGATCCTACTATCATTGGGAACCAATTGTGGCCAATTTCATGTGCTGTTACCCAGAACAGTTCTTTTCCTTTGTCGTTGATACCATCAAACAAAATTCCCGGATATTCCATCCCTCCTGCTATTCCGGCCTCATTGATGGCCACAGGATATGGATAGGTAAACCACTTTTCTGAAAAGTGTTCTATTGCCGCCTTGAGGTATTCGGTTGAGCGTCCCCATGCTGCATTACCTGCACTTTCAATTGGATAAACCGACATTGAAAGGGATTTTTTGCCTTCGGGCAGATTGATTCTCGCTGCATCCCAGATAAACGCCCGGGAAGCGCCAAAAGCTACATCCCTTGTGTTTTTCATGATGAAATGCCAGGTAAGCGTTCCTTTCTGAACAGGCCGGGACGCAGGGTCGTTAAGTTCCGCTGCACTTCTGATCATAACGGTTTTGTCACTGTTGCGTGCCATATCAAGTCTCTTGTTTTGCGCTGCAGTAAGTACTTCTTTAGGGTTTTGAAGTTCACCGGAACCAGCAACTATCACATCCCAAGGTACAGTGATCTTATAGTCAAAGTCGCCATATTCAAGATAGAACTCCCCGCTTCCCAAAAACGGCAGCGTGTCCCATCCACGTGAATCATCATACACGCACATTCTAGGGTACCACTGTGCGATTTCAAAGATTTTTCCGTTTTTAGTACCCGTAAAGTCTGTTCGGTTACCAAATGACCCCGGTACGGTATAAGCGTACTCTATCAATACATTTACTTTTGCACCATTCGCTGCAAGAGCTTCAGGCAAACGGATTTGCATTCTTGTATCGGTGATTATATAATCAGCGGCTTGTTTTTTGCCGTTGAAGACGATTTGTACAGATTTAAACTGGTTGCCAGTGGTAGCATCTTCAAAGCTATACCCCGCACCGGTAAATTTAGCCCGGGCATCTTTTTTATAAATTTGCTGATCTACCTGGAGCCAAAGTGAACTAAGCGGATTTGGGCTGTTATTGGTATAGGTAATTGTTTCTGAAGCCGTTAACGTATTGGCTAGCGTATCTATCGCTGCGTTGATCTGATAATCTGCATGGTTCTGCCAGTATTTCGGTCCGGGCCTTCCTTCAGCTGTACGGTACTCGTTTCCCAACTGTGTATAAAAATTCGGCGAAAAACTCTCTGAGGGTTGGTAAGTTCCCGTCACCGGCTTATTTTGAGCGAAGCCGTTATAAGATAATAAAGAGCTGCAAATAGCAATAAGTAGTATCGGTTGTTTCATGGGCAAGGTTGTATAAGTTAAATTCAGTGCACTAAAAGTACAGAATGGCAGCAAATAACACGCTATTGAATTGATAAATCATTAAATAGTTCAAATTGATGATACCCAACGGTTTTTTTTTTCAAATAAAAGCCGCAAGTTTGCCATCGCTGTTAAAATAAAATGAAATGAGCGATAAAAAAGGATTCACTACTACTATATTACATTCAGACCGTTTGCTAAAGCCTGAATTCGGCGCATTGCACCAGCCGGTGCATACCGCAGTAACCTGGGGTTATGACGATGTACAGGGTTTGGTAAACGTTTTTCAAAACAAAGCAAAGGGATATGCCTACTCACGCCAGGGAAACCCAACGGTAACGGCATTGGAACACAAGGTTAACCAGATGGAACAGGGTATGGCAACGGTTGCCTTTTCTACTGGTATGGCAGCCATTACATCTACAATACTTGCATTGTTAAAAGCGGGGGACCATATCATAGCCAGTTCATACCTGTTTGGTAATACCAGGAGCATTATGCAAACCTATATTGATATGGGTCTTGACATTACATTTGTTGATTCAACCAGCGTAGAGGAAATTAAAAGCGCGTACAAAGAATCTACAAGAATGGTTTTTGTGGAAACGATTGCCAATCCCGCCACACAGGTTTCGGACCTTGGCCCTACGGGCGAATTTTGTGCTGAAAAAAATATCATATTTGTGGTTGATAACACCATGACTTCACCTTACCTTTTCCGCCCGGTTGATGTTAAAGCCAGTTTGGTGATCAATTCATTGACGAAATATATTGGTGGCCATGGAAATGCGCTTGGTGGCAGCGTAACCGATACAGGCCTGTTTAACTGGGAAAAATTTCCAAATATTGCACAGGTACTGCGTGAACAAATCCGTCCGGAAATGCTGGGAATTACACAAATAAGGAAAAGAGGGCTACGCGATGGTGGGGGAACACTCTCTCCAGAAGCCGCCCACAGTATTTCTGTTGGTGCTGAAACAATAGCATTGAGACTCGAACGTGCATGTAATAATGCACTCGCATTGGCAGAATACCTTGAAGCCCATCCGATGGTGAGCAAGGTGTATTACCCCGGTCTAAAAGGTCACCCGCAGCACGAACTTGCCACAACGTTATTTCGGCGTTATGGTGGCCTGATGAGTTTTGCTTTAAATGACGGGATTGACTGTTTTGCTTTTCTTAACAAGCTTAAATTGGTAATCAAGTCAAGTAACCTTGGAGACACGCGCACGCTTGCTATACCTGTCGCCCATACTATTTTCTTTGAGCTCGGTGCCGAGAGACGGGCAGAAATGGGCATTCCAGACTCAATGGTACGCTTATCTGTTGGAATAGAAGATGAAGAAGATCTTCTGGAAGACTTTAGACAAGCTTTGGACGCTTCGTAAAGCAAACGCTAATAGTATTGTAATTAAATTAATAAATAGCTAAAACACTAATTTAAAAATTTAGTTACAATACTATATATTAGTATCTTCATCTGATTAATATGTCAAGCTCACATTCAGCGCATGAACTTTTTAAGTCCCTGGTTGAGGCATTCCCTATTCCTGCGGCAGTTTATACGGGAGCCGAAATAACCATTACCGCTGCCAATAAGGGTATGCTTGGCTTTTGGGCCAAGGATCAATCAGTTATTGGAAAGCCTATGGCAGAAGCAATTCCCGAACTGGAAGGACAACATTTTATTGACCTCATCCGTCAGGTATATATCACTGGTGTTAGCTATCAGGGCCATGAAGATAAAGCAGAGATCATTGTTAACGGCGAACTGCAATCTTTCTATTTTAATTTTACTTACAATGCACTTAGAAATCCTGAAGGATACATAACAGGAGTTGTGCATACAGCGGAGGATGTAACAGAACTTGTGCGCGCCCGTAAAAAGGTGGCGGAAACCCGCGAGCACCTTTCTTTTGCCCTTACATCTGCAGGCATCGGCACCTGGGACCTGGATCCTGTTCACAACACTGTAAAATGGGATGCACGGTGCAGGGAGCTGTTCGGTTTCTGCAAAGAAGGTGACGTTACCTATAACGATGTACTGAACTGCATCCACCCACATGATGAACCTCTTGTTAGACAAGCTGTAGCAAGGGCTATCACGAACCAGAACGACGGCATTTACGATGTGAAATACCGCACCATCAGTCAGCTTGACCAACGCCTGACATGGGTACATAGTCGTGGACAGGCATATTTTAACGAGGAACGCGTAGCGTATCGCTTTGCGGGAATTGCGCAGGATATCACAGGTGAAATTGGTTCAGGGATGCGCGAACGCCAGCTCATGTGCCTGGTAGACCACAATACAGACCACATGTCTATTGCCGACATGGAAGGAAACCTGATGTACATGAACGGAGCAGCCAGAAATATGCTGGGAGTTGCACATGACGCTGACATCAGCCTGTTAAGTGCAAGGGATTTTTACTCTGCAAGTGAGTATGAAAGAGTACAGGAACATCTTATTAAAGAAATTACCGACGAGAATGGATGGCAGGGCGTAATCCGCCTTATGAACCGTATAACCAGGGAAGAAATCCCATGTCAGGTAAGTTATATCTTAATAAAAGATATACAGACTGGCGAGGTGATTGGCCGTGGTGCAACTGCACGTGACCTGCGGCAGGAGATTAAGGCAAAATCAGATTTACAGCGTTTGGCCACTATTGTTGACATTAGCGAAGATTTTTGCAATTATTGCGATACATCCGGGAATACAATTTATATCAATGAGGCCGGATTGAAACTGATTGGAATGGACAAAGAGCAGATGGTTAGCAGTAATATGTTTACCTATCATTCTGAGCAGTCTTCAATTGCCATCAGGGAAACCATCATGCCTCAATTGCTCAGCACAGGCAGATGGTCAGGAAAGCTGGAATTACTTCACCAACAAACTGGTGAAATTATCCCTATACATAAACAACTGTTTATTATCCGCGAGAACATTACGAATGAACCTATAGCCTTTGCAGGCATTGCCAGGGATTTGCGACCTGAAATTAAAGCCGGGAAAGTTATAGAATTTAAAAACACGCAGCTACATATTGCCATTAGGGAACTTGAATTTCTTGCGAATTCTGTGCCTGTTGTGGTGTGGACCAGTACTCCGCAGGGTCAGCTGGATTACCTTAACCAACGCTGGTACGAGAAAGCACCTATCAGTATAAACGATGCGCTGGGTTCAGGTTGGGCGGAAACGCTCCATCCCGATGACGAGAAACGCTCATGGCAGGCCTGGCGCGAGTGTATGAAAACAGGCAACCCATTTCAAATCGAGTTCAGGCTGCGTGATAAAGAAGGAAACTACCGGTGGTGGATGGTGCGTGCAGTTGCCCTAAAGGACGAACAGGGTAATATTATCAAATGGTACGGCTCGAATATCGACATTACCGATCACAAAGAACTTGAAAAACAGAAAGATAATTTTCTGGGTGTCGCCAGCCACGAACTGAAAACACCGGTAACCAGTATAAAAGCTTACGCCCAGGTATTGGAACTGAAGTTCAGAAGAGCGGGCGACCTGCAAAATGCATCACTGGTTGCTAAGATGGACAATCAGATCAACAGGCTCAACAATCTTATAGGAGATTTGCTTGAGGTAACCAAAATCAATACGGGGCGGCTGGAGTTCAATGATCAGCCTTTCGACTTTGACCAGATGGTTGAGGAAGTAATTGAAGAGGTTGAGCGCACGTCCCACAAACACGTGATCCATAAAGAATTGTTATACAAGGGCGAAATAATTGGCGACAGAGAGCGAATATGTCAGGTGGTAGTCAACCTCCTGACCAATGCCATTAAATATTCACCTGATGCTGATCATATTATAATAACTACCGAACAGGTTAATGATAATGTACAGTTATGCGTACAAGATTTTGGTATTGGCATCAGGCTAGAGGAACAAGACAAAGTTTTTGAACAGTTTTACCGGGTAAGCGGCAGTAAGGAGCATACTTTTCCCGGACTTGGGTTGGGACTGTACATATCAGCTGAGATCGTCAAACATCTCAACGGAAGAATATGGGTTAATTCAGTAGCAGGTAAAGGCTCAACCTTTTGTTTTTCTCTTCCTATACGAGGTAACGACAGGGACGAATCAAAATAATTACGGCTTAATATTTGCGCAAATTGCAAGCATAAATGGAAACTAAAACAAAAACAATATTTATAGCAGATGACGATGAAGCTATTGTAGATGCCACATCGATGATGCTTGAAATGGTAGGATATGATGTAAGGCATACCTTAAACGGAGCAGAAGTGGAGTCTGGTTTGACCGTCCGCCCCGACCTGGTGTTGCTGGACATCTGGATGTCGGGAATAGACGGACGCGATGTCTGCCGCAAAATAAAAGCGGACCCCTTAACCGGCAACATCCCGGTACTGATGATATCGGCAAGCAGGGAAATAAGGGATTCTGCCCTTGCAAGCGGGGCTGATGATTTCCTGGCAAAACCATTTGATATGGATACATTGCTGGAAAAGATTGCCCGTTTGATCTATTAAATTGATAATTAATTTCTGGCACAATAAATGTATTACTATAGTACCTACCTTTGAAAAATTAGAGGGAGTAGCTCAAAAGTTACTCCTTTTTTTTACGCATTTTCTAATCGAAAACTGACAACTGTTTTCACGTTTACACGCAGGCTGGCTGTAAAATACCTGGTTAAAAGGCCCTATTGAGGAAAAATAAAAAATATTTTCATTTTCTGCTAAATAGGTTTAGAAAAGCAGATGCTTAATTATTTTCTCATTATCAGCACATTACAGCCCACTTAAGAGAAAAGGCCATTTGTTTTTTAGGTAATAATATCCATAATTTTGGGCTTAACAAATGTGATAATGAAGACATTTTATAATGCGTATGGATAATTACAGAGTAAAAGTAAAAAAGCTAAACAGGTCAACTTTCAGTACGATCATCATCTGGCTGGAAGACCCCAACGATCAACGTTTTAACACGGATGAGATCAGACAACAACAATTAACGCTCGCATGGGTGGCCAATCATGAAGGCATCAGAAAAAAGCTAAAAATTTCCAGCAGGGACACAGACAAACTCATTAAGGGTATGCTCAGCAAGTTCCAGGATTGTTTTTCAGACGTGCTGATTAACCTCTATCAGGTAACCAGCGTAGAGCAGGTCCTGGGAATGCTTGGAACCGTTGGGGAGTTTATCGAAGAATGTATTTTGCAAAATAACCAACTGCTAGACCGGCCCGATGACTTGTAAAGTATACACCGGCCTGGCAATTAACCAGGCTGGTATGCTTTAATTTTTTCTTTTGAGCGCATCTTTATAATTGTTAAGTTTTACAATGGATGGTAATACATACTGATAAAAGTAATCCAGGATAAGAGATGAGTTTCCAGGTAAACCAAAAATCAATTGTTGGTCAGTCTTACCAAAATACAGAGGCTTACCTGGCTTTTGTCTTACTTTATTAAAAATCTGGGTAATTCCTGCACCATCAGCTGCCTTGAGCACAAAATCATAACAGCCGGCACCTGCACCACAGGTTAAAATCAGCACGTCGTTGTGTAGTAAGGCTTCTGATAGAATTGCCGTCATTGAATTGAGGTCGTCTCCCCCATTATAAAAGTTGATTTTTGTGATCCGTGCTTGCTTCAATGCAGCGGTTAAGGCGTATGAATTTGAATCACGCACCTGTCCCAATTTAAATTCTTTGCTCTGGAGCGGGTCCCGCCCGGTAACAATAATTCCAACTGTTGGCTGACGGTAAACTTCTACTTGTTTATGTCCCAATCCGGCAAGCAAACCAATAGAATCAAAGGTAAGCTCAAATCCCTTACTGTATACTTCCAGAGGACGAGCGGTGCAGTCGCTACCGCCACCCCGGGCGTATACATCTTCAGCGAGGGTAGATCCTAAAGCCATAGCTAAAGGAATAGGTTGAACCGGAACTTTCCTTGAATGTTCCAGTATGATCAGTTTGGCTTCTTTTATAGAAATCATGGCTTTAATTTCAAATGTTTAACTAATTATTTTCTGGTGTTACCTAAATTTAGGCTTCAGAAATGAGTTAAAATTTTAAAATCGTTGAAGCGGCATGATCAATCGTTAAACAAATCAATTTAGCGGTTGTAACCGAACCTTAAACGAGCGGTTCATTACAGCACGGATACAGGTTTTTTAATGTTCTTGGGTGTGTGAATTTGTTGCAGGGACTCCCCTGTTACCTTTTTCAACAGAATGACCGGAGTTGATTCTGCCTTTGAAACTTCCAGTCCGGTTACATTAAGTTGATGTACATCGTCGAAGATGCATGCGGTGCGGAAGTCACTTTTGCGGTAGCTCAATTTAATATTTTTCATGGTGATGCCCTGCGCATGCCGCACATAAAACCCCCAAACCGGCAACTCTCCGAACATAGAGAATTCAGGGTATTCTTTTATGTTTTCAGGTACGTTTCCCAGCGAGTCCGATGCAAAATATGCCTTTTTTTTACTGGCACCGCCTTCATATGAAATTTCAATATTATTCAACACCACATTTTCAACGGGATGTCCTGGAATTCCGGCAATTGACGAAGGGAAAACATTATGCGGATATTGCTGTTCCGGGCCTTACATAGAATAACCTGCATCAGGTTTTCCTGCTGGTACCGAGACCTTGACATCACTAATATATATCCCGCGTAACTTTCCAGGTGCTGCCCTTTGATTGCGCTGCCCCAGTCGTATAAAAATAGCATTACCAGTATTCCTGGCGATGATATTACGTATGTCCACATTTTCTATGTCGCCGCCATCAACAGTTTCAATGGCTATTGCCGATCTATAGGTATCATATACCTCGATATCCCTTACTGTGATATTTTTAAAGCCCCCGCGTGAAGCAGTACCCATTTTAATGGCACTTGCACTGGAACGCACCTTGCAGTTGGCAATATAAATGTTCTCGCAACGGCTGTTTGGATTGGAAGATTTTAAACAAATCCCATCATCGGCAACGTTAAAAGAACTATTGGTGAGCCTCACGTTTTTACTGTCAGTAAGGTCAATTCCATCATTGTTTAGGAAGGTGTTACTTAACACTGTTATGCTGTCGATTACAATATCAGAACAGTCCCTGTAGTCCTGGATCCAGCATAAGCCGTCCCTGATAGTGATATTTTTGATAATTATATTTTTACAATTTTTGAAATCGATCAAATGAGGCCGGTTATTTTCTTCCGGGCGCATCTGGTGCCAGTCGTTATAAACTTTCCATTCGCTGTCTTTTAAGGTACCGGCATTCAGCATCCTGTAAATATCCTCAAGCAATAATTTAGCCCGTCCGTCAATAGTTCCTTTACCTGTGATGGCCACATGCTGAACATCGGTGGCCACAATCAGCGCAGATGCCTTTCCTGATCCATAATCTGCTCTTTTGATGCTGGCCAGTAGCCTTGATTGCTTTGCAAGGTTCAATTCAATGTTAGACTTGAGCTGCAATACACCTGTCACAAAATCTCCCGCAGGCACCAATACTTTTCCACCGCCACTCTCCGCCGCACGGTCTATTGCCCGTTGGATAGCTTTTGTATTATCTGTTTTACCGTCTGCAATTGCACCATAGTCTGTAATCAGATAAGTTGATACCGGGGATTGATGGCCTGCAACTGCGTCGTTGAATGTAAAAATATCCACAGGGTACATACCTGGATGGGCGGCGAGCTTCAAACTGCACAGCAAAAATAATGATACGAAAAGTCTTTCTTTTCCTGAACAATAAGTGAATCTGTTTGTCTTAATACCCTGCAATAAAATCATAAGTTATATCTGGTTATATACCGAATAAATCTATCTTTTTTCCATACTATAAACAAGTTTATTTTACCGAAACAGGAGAAATATTGTTATGTTTACGTGATGTGGTAAAGCAGAACTGAACAAAGTATTTGCCATTAAACAATATTTTATGCAGGAGTTTAGCGTACGATTTTTATATAAAACCATTACTGTAACGCCATTGGATGAGATCAATCACTACATGGTGACGATGAACGGCGACGATGAAATCCCGGGAATTGTTATTCCGGAATTACTGGGTATCATTTACCCTATTGAGGACCCTGACCTGGGCTATGTGTGGCACACAGACAGCGATATGAATGTTGAACTGGTCGAGTTTATCGGGCAAATGGTTGAAGATAAAGATACGTAGACAACAGGTCAGGATGTTTCATACTTAAACTACATAACTGCAGCAAAATTGCGCCTATTGCCGTTGCCCAAACCGTTATCAGCGTAACGAGCTGATCAGGACTCCTGTGTTTTTTTGATATCGTAATCATAACTAATAGTTTTTAGGTTTAATATTTCTGCATAATGACCTGCTTCCTTTAATGCCAGATTGCAGATTATTTTCAATAAGGAGGTATTTTGCAGGATGGTTAGTTCGGCCCTGCTATATTCAAGCGCAGTTAAAATATCTTCCAGCTGCTCCGTCATTCCCATAATAGCCATACTGGTTTTTAGGTCATGCGCAACATGGTTAATTGCACAGAAATCGTTATTTAACAGTGCAATATCTATTTCAAGCAATGAACGGGGCACAATTTCCAAAAACTGGCCCGTCACTTGTTTTTCGTAACCAATGTTCCCCCTGCTGATTTCCCGCATGTACTCAAGGTTGATTGTAGCATATTTTTCTTCTCCGCCCATTGCTGGCAAAACAGGATATGATGTGTGTTCTGATATGGAAGTGAACCTCGAAATGAAATTGTGCAGTTTTCTTTCGTTGATGGGTTTTGACAAATATTCGTTCATTCCATAACTCAGGCATTTTTCCCGTTCGCCCGCCAGTGCATGGGCCGTCATAGCCACAATAGGCACGTCCAGCTGAAGCTCGGTCCTGATGCGTTTTGCAGTAGCATATCCATCCATCCCAGGCATCTGGATATCCATCAGTATCAGGTTATAGCTTTTGCTTCTGAGCAATATCAACGCTTCCAAGCCATTACCCACGATGTCAAACGAAAGGTTCCATTGGTTGAGGAGATGTCTCATCAGGCTCTGGTTCATGAGGTTATCATCTACTACCAGGATACTGACCGCGCCCGAGGGATATACGGGAAGGGTATTCAAGTCTTCTTCGGCATTTTCTGTAAACTGCTCTGCGGCAACCAGGTAAGGAATAAAAAACCGGAAAGTAGTGCCCTTGCCGGCATCGCTTTCAACTTCAATATCTCCATGTTGAAGAATGAGGAGATCTTTTACAATACAGAGGCCCAGGCCAGTCCCTCCATAATTTCGTGTCGTGGAATCTTCCGCCTGATGAAAGCGGTCAAAGATACAGGCAATTTTATCCCTTTCAATTCCAATTCCTGTATCACTGATAGAAAAGCTGAGTTCAATATGGCTATCATCAATTTTCTTGTTGGAGATATGCACAAACACATGGCCTTTCTCGGTAAATTTAAGCGCGTTACAGATCAGGTTGACCAGTATCTGCGTAAGCCGCGTAGCGTCTCCAATTAACGTATCCGGTACTTGTGCATCAATCTCCACCCGTATTTCGAGGTTCTTTTCCTTGGCACGTTCATTAAACAGGGTTTTGATAGAGTGAAAAAGCCCGCGCACACTAAAGGGATTGCTTTCAATACGCATCATACCAGCTTCAATCTTCGAGAGATCGAGGATATCATTGATGATAGATAAGAGGTTCTCCCCCGACTTCTCAATTGCATGTACAAACTCACGTGGTTCCGCATCCAGCGGACGCATTTTGAGTAAATTGGTGAACCCGAGTATAGAATTGAGTGGCGTACGGATCTCATGGCTCATATTGGCCATAAAATTTTCTTTAATCAATGCCGCCTCTTTTGCTTTCTTTTCAGAAGCGTCAAGCTGTGTGATCAATTTGTTTTGCTGTTGCAGCCTGCTCACAATGAACCAGAACCATCCACAACCGCTAATCACAATCAGGCTGATCATGACGCTTCCCCAAAAACGTGCCGTCCTTCCATTTTTCTCTACCGAGCGGCTTAGGTTGTTCATCGTCTTTTGCCGGCCGTCATATATTTTCCTGATAACGTTACTGATTTCATTAGATACTACCCTGGCCTGGGGATTGGTGATCATACTGATATTATCCATTCGCCCGTTTTTCTTATACTCAGCAAGCAGACGGTTCTTGGTCCGCAGTTTTTCATTCGCAAAGATGGCCAGCTTAACAATATAGGGGCGTGCCGCCAGGTCAAAGCTATTGGTTTTTAAGGAATCCAGATACCTGTCAACCAGCTGTATCTTGTTGTCGATACCTTCCAGATGTGAAATATCATCAGTAGCTATCGCTGCCCTGATCCTGCTTTCTACCCAAAGGATGTCCCTTTCAATTTCCCGCAGGTGATTGCTGGTCCTTAACTCCTGTAATAACTCTGTGTTGCCAACTATCAGGCCCTCAATATTTCTCGAAGAATTGTATTGAATAAGGGCCAGCAGGAGATTACCTGTTACAAATAACAGCAATGTGAATGCGATAAACTGCCTCGTGTTCATTTTGTCTACGTAAATCATGTGATAAGAGCTGCTAAAATGAGTAAATAAACAAAACCTGAAATTTATATTCGTTGGGACAAACAAAACAATAGCCGAACCAGATAAAACAATCGTTTATCACAGCACGTTCATTCTTTCATTAAGCACCCTCCTGTATGTATCTGTAACCGGTAAGGACTTTCCGGCAATGTACAATGCCCCATCCTGGATGGAGTCAATCTTATTGATAGCCACAATGTAGGACCGGTGTATCCTCAGGAAATTTGATGCAGGCAAACGTCCCTCCACAGTTTTTAATTTTGTATGTATGGCATAGAGTTTTTCGGGCGTATATAACTTTACATAGTCACCCATAGCTTCCGCATAAAGAATATCATCGAGTTTAAGGCGGCGGATAATATTTGTATCCCGTACAAAAATATATTCATCATCAGCTTGTTTGATTTCCTGCTTACGGCTGTCAAGAATTTCCCTGGCGCGGCTAACGGCCTGCAGGAAACGGGCAGGGCGCAATGGTTTAATCAGGTAATCTGCCACATCAAGCTCAAAGGCTTCTGCAGCGTAATCTTTTTTTGATGTGATAAAAATGACGGTGGGACTGTACTGACTTAAATTCCTGGTAAGTTCAATGCCACTCATACCAGGCATTTCGATATCAAGGAACAGCAGGTCTACCGGCTGCTGCTGGATAAAGTTATATGCCTCCATCGCGGTAGAACATTCGCCACAAATATGGATATGGTCTACTTGTGCGGCCAGTTCTTTTAGCGTAGTTCTGGCAATTGGATTATCATCAATAATTAGGCAGTTCATATCGTTGCTATTTGCGGCTTGTAAAACAACAGTCATGCCACCTGACAACTACCTAGTTATCAACATATTAAAATATCATATCAAATGATATCCTAACGAAATATCGTTATTACACGAGAGTTAATCTGGTATTTCGCCTTAAATTGAGCCATCACTGTTACTACTTTGATAATATTTCAACAATCCCAGAACTTTTTATAAAGAACAATGTTATGTATAAAATCAAAACTAATACTATGGGATTATTAAAAACAGCATTAATTGGTGCCGCTGTATACGGGGCGATTAAGTATGTAACCAAAAAGGACGTGAACGGAAGATCAATTGTTGACGATCTGAAAGAGAAGGCTCCTCAGTGGGTTGACGATGCAAGGCGTATGAAGGATGACTTCATCGCGGAGAACCGTGTTTATGATGAGTCAAGCCTTTAGGTTATTAAAGCACAGTCTTTAATTTATTAAAATATAAGGCCCGGTAATATTTACCGGGCCTTCCTTTTGTTAGCCAAAGATACTTTTAGATTTTTTGATCGTTTTCTCCAGGTTTATACCTTTTCCCAATACACCTTTGAACAGGTCGCCTTCAACTCTAAGGCGGTCCATCGCGTTAAATATTGTAAAATCTTTCATTTTCAGCCCTGGTTTCACTTCGTCCCAATGCAGTGGCATAGAAACTGTGGCACCAACTTTAGGACGCAGCGAGTATGGTCCGGCAATAGTAGCACCCGGCCTGTTCTGCAGAAAGTCCAGATACATTTTACCATGCCGGGCAGCGATGGACCTTTCCAGACTTGTAAAGTCTGGCAGTTGCTCGTGTACATGGTTAACAATAATGCGTGCAAACAATTGTGATTGCTCATAAGTGTACTTTGCACCCAATGGAATATAAATATGCATACCAGTTGAACCGGAAGTCTTGCAAAATGCAGGCACATCCAGCGCATCCAGTACCTTTTTCACCTCCAATGCTGCTTCGATTACCTGGTCGAAAGTGTTTTTATCCGGGTCAAGGTCAATTACGCAGTAATCAGGATTATCCTCAGACTGTACACGGCTAAACCATGGGTTCATTTCTATACAGCCCAGCGAGGCCATCCACAACAGGCTCGCTTCATCAGTACCCACCAGATATTCTTTTTTTTCGCCTTCACCATTGGTGTAAGGAAAAGTGGTTACCCAGTCCGGTGCCTTACCTTTTACATCCTTCTGGTAAAAACTGGGACCATGTATTCCATTAGGAAAGCGGTTGAGCGACATAGGTCTGTCTTTAATATAAGGAAGTATATATTCCGCAACCTGATAATAGTAATTGAACATTTCACGTTTGGATACCTTATCTTCAGGCCAGTAAATCTTACTGAGATGGGTAAACTTGAGGTCGTGGCCTTTAACCTTTCGTACCTGTGTTTCATCTTTGGGGTTCAATAAGGTTTTTCTGCCCTTGTCTTTAACAGGTTCTACCAGTTTGTCTTGCTGATCTTTACCTTGTGGGGCCTGCTCCTTCTTCATTTCATTATGGTTTTTAGCAGTACTGATTTTTTCATTGTCCTCCAGTTCAGATTCTACTTTTTCAATTACTACCTCAGTAGGCGCAGCAGTTTCCCTGGTTACTTCCCTTGCACTTTTATCTATCCGCATCCCTTGAAATGAAGGGTGACGGAAAACGCCGTCAGATGTAATTTCGGCATAGGCAACTTCGCACACCAGCTCAGGTTTAAGCCAGTAGCTTTTGCCTTAGGTGGATTTGGACGAAAACGCGAAGGCTTATTTACATCAGGAAGCTGTTCAAAGGGGCTTTTTTCTGTAATCAACGGCTTGAACTGCTGGATCACTTCCTTTTGAACCTTGTCAGAAAATCCCGTTCCAACTTTACCTACGTATTGCAATGCCCCGTCCTCATACACTCCCAGTAGCAATGAACTGAACTGTTTAGACGTGTCCTCGTTTTTGGTGTACCCTGCAATTACAACCTCCTGTCGCTTATGGACTTTAATTTTCAGCCATTCCCTGGAGCGGTAGTTGGCACTATATATACTGTCTGACTTTTTTGCAATGATACCCTCAAGACCCAGTTTTTCTGCTGCTTCAAAGAATTCAGTTCCTTTTGCTTCAAAAACTTTACTTAGCCGGATACGCTCATCATCTACTGGTAATACTGATTTGAGTATTGCCTGACGTTTGGATAAGGGCAGTTCCATCAGGTTTTTGCCATCATACCATAACAGATCGAACACGTAAAATACCAGATCTCCGTCTGCTTCGCTACGCCAGTTCTGCAGGCTGCCAAAATCAGATACACCCTTATCGTTCAGCACCAGGATTTCGCCGTCAACAACTGCATCGATCTTCCAGTCTTTCAGCAATTTATAAATAGGATAGAATTTCTCATTGAAACTCTTGTTATTACGTGACAGCAGCTCTACATCGCCTTTTCTGACAAATCCCAATGCGCGGTATCCATCCCATTTCACCTCATACACCCAATCGGGATCATCAAAAGGCTTATCGACCAGGGTGGCCAGCATCGGTTTCATGCCTATTGGAATAGCTGACTTTTCCACTGCTTTCAAAATGGATTTGACATCGTCTGCATCCGTTGCTGCTGTATTTTTAGTGGCTACACTTTTTGTGGTTTTTGTACCTGCTTTACTCTTAGGGCTTTCCTTGCTTTTAGGGCTTTTTTTTTCTAATTTCTCTTCATGCCCCGCACTCCAAACCTTGTCACTGCTTTTTTCCATTTCGGCTATGGTTTTTCCAGAAAGCACCGATTTATCCTCTTTGGTCACGTCCTTTTTAGAAGCATATTCGTCATTATGTTTGAGTAGCAGCCAGGCATTCTCACCCATGCCATGCGTTTTAACGAGTGCAAACTCCCCTTCCAGTTTTTTGCCGTGAAGCTTGATTTTCAGCGAGCCCGATTCCAGCTGTTTTAGCAGATGCTTCTCCTGTGCCTTTTTGCCTTTGATTTCTTCAATAGGTTCATAGGTACCCTCATCCCAAACGATCACGGTTCCACCTCCATACTCACCTTTGGGAATTATTCCTTCGAAGGTACGGTAGTCAAACGGATGATCTTCAACCATCATTGCCAGACGTTTATTTTTGGGATCAGTTGAAGGGCCTTTTGGTACCGCCCAGCTTTTGAGCACGCCATCCATCTCCAGACGGAAATCGTAATGTAACCTTGACGCATCATGCTTCTGGATTACAAAAAGCAGCTGACTTTTGTCCTTACTTTTTCCGGCTTTTGGCTCGGCGGTTTTGGTGAAATCCCGCTTGGCAACGTATTTTGACAGGGTCATAGCGATATGTTTTTACTATAAGCACTAACATGCAAAAAATGTTTTTGTGTTTTAAAAAGAGTATTTAAGCGCTATACAGGAGAACCAGAGGTGGCTTCAAGTGCAAGGATAAGACCTTCGAGCAGGTTCTTTTCAGAGAAAGGCTTTAATACAACACCGTTCATTCCCGCATTGAAATACCTGCTTCTGTCCTCTTTAAGTGCATTGGCTGTCAACGCAAGGATAGGAACAGAGGCAAGCTCAGCATTTTTATAACTGCGTATTGCTTTAGCGAGTTCTACCCCTCCCATTTCCGGCATTTCAATATCGGTAATCACCATATCGTAATATCGGTTATCAAATAAAGCCAGGGCCTCTATGCCGTTATGGGCAACATCATAAGTTATCTGCCATTTTTTCAATATTGTAGTCAGGAGCAATATGTTGAGGGCATTATCCTCTGCTAATAACACATGTTTGTTTTTAAATAAGAGCTCTTTTGCAGAATCATCAGGGCAGTCGCTCTTTTTGCAGTCTGCTGCTTCATTTACTTCAAACGGCAGAGTAAACGAAAATTCAGAGCCTTTGCCTAGCTGGCTGGTAACGCCAATTGATCCCCCCTGAAGTTCAACGATCTTTTTTGAGATAGCGAGTCCCAAACCGGTACCCTTTTGTGAGGCCGACTGCTGTGCCGATGCAATTTGCGAAAACTCACCAAATACCAGGGGCATATCTTCCTTACTGATGCCCAAACCACTATCCTTTACGCTGATGTGAAGAATTTTCACCCCATCCACTTTACTCTGCAGCGATGCTTTCAACAGCACTCCTCCTTTTTCAGTAAATTTGATGGCATTGCTTAAAAAATTAAGTACAACCTGTTTTAACCTGAAACAGTCGCCATTTAGACAAACGTCATCCTCAAACCCTATTTCATGCTCCAGAAAAATCCCTTTTGCCGCCGCCTGCACACTCAAACTGTTCACCAGGTCGGTAAGCACAGAACGGAGCAGAAACGGCGCATGGTCAAAACTCATTTTACCAGTTTCAAACTTGGAGAAATCAAGTATTTCATTGACAACTTCAAGCAGCAACTGGGACGAAGTACTGATGGCCTGAAGCTGCTCCTGTTGCACGGTGTTTAAACTACCCTGCGAAAGCTGTTCAGAAAAACCAATTACAGAATTTAATGGTGTCCTTATCTCATGGCTCATACTGGCCAGGAAAGCACTTTTTGCATGTGCATATTCTTCAGCCTGTTTACTATAGTTAAGCATCTCTTTTTCGTTCCGGAAAATTTTCCATACATTATATAACAGCACAATAACCAGTATAATGAGAAATACAATAATAGATCCAGACATCTTTTTGAGCGTAAAAACTACATCCTCCAGTCCTGCATTAAGATCAGCTTTCTCGACTTTTAGCAGCATATTTTCGGCAGACTTGCATTCTTTCAAAACGGTAATCAGCTGTAAAATAATCCTTTCATTCTTAGCTATGGCTTCCCGCTCAGCAGACCCAGGAGCTGCAGCGGTCTTTAACAATGGCTTCGCGCCTATGATGTGGCCATTTACTGCGATCCGTCCGTTTTGTTTCTGGATAAGGATTGTCTTTTGGATCCTGGTAACAGTTACCTTCTGTACCAAAGCCGGCTTGTTAATTATAGCAGTATCCTTCTGAGCAGATTTTTTAGAAGAGAATACAGAAAAAATGCGGCCCAGCAATTTTTTCTTCTGTTTCGGCTTTGCTTGTGATACAAAAGGTTTAATGGTATCTGTGTGCACCTGACGGATGTAACGGTTAACCACCGGGATTTCCACCGGGCGACTGTTTGCGCGGTCCCTAAGGGTAGTTAGTTGGTTATTTGCGGACACAAGACTGTCAGCAAGCAACTTAAGGCGACCGGTATTTCCGGCCGGTAAATGAGTGGCTGCTGCAGGGAGTCTGGAACCCGCAGTTTCGGGCGTGGTTTCTGCTTTTTTATTCAGCTGGTTCACAATATGTGATACAAAACTGATCTCTGCAGTAAACTCGTTAAAGTAACGGTCTTCATCCGTAAGTGTAAAAAGACGGCTGTTCTGACTGGCACTGTATAAATTGGTGAGGCAACTATCCAGCATTGCCGTGCGTTCTTTAGAGAGCATCATTTGATGGACACCAGTACGCATATTTTCTGCCCTGCGATAATAAAAGTATACGTAGAAAATGCTTACAAAAAGAATGATTATAAGGGAAACTATCAGTGCATATCGTAATATCGGAATCTTTCTGATCTTCAAAATCATAAACGGGTTGCAGGTTTAAAAAATATGGGATTGACGCTTTACAAATTCATTGGTAGTTGTTTACAATGAAAATGCCAAGACCAGCCTTTTAATCCTGCTATAACAGAAACCCGGAAAACCGACGCCTGTGAGAGCAACACGTCCTGCAAGTTATAAATGATGAAATTTTACAAATGCAACTGATTATCAGAAGCAAAAGTTGGAGCCGCGCTGCACTACATTGGTATATGGTATGCAACGCGATTATTCCTAATTTGTTTTTCTTTTTTGATGTGGTTTCAGGATTTTGAGAAACAAGTATATTTATATTCTGTTTTACAGGACTAATAACTTGTTATTTTGAAAACCGGATTGCTACGATCATTTGATTTCGCAGTCACCTTGAGGCAGGAAATTGTTACTGAATTACTTTTTTGGTCGTACATTGCCCACGACTACTTCATCTTCAAAAACGTAGATAGTGCGGGAGTTATAAGGCCATAATGGCTTTTCTTTAGTATTTTCCAACTTTATAAAAGTTTTAGCCTGGTCTAAGGTCTCGATTACATCATGTTTACCAAAAGGCAACAACACATACTCGTCATACATTCCGCCGAAACTTTCTTCATGACCTGGTTCAACATAGCCTATTGTTATCATAATATTTTTTAATTGTTATCAAAGATACCGAATCAGATCAAGATAAGCCCAAATAGTTCATCAGGAAAGTATCGGATCTGCTGGATGCTCCTATACTTTACCTTCAGAAGCCATTTTTTTGAACAAATAATAAAAGACGGTACGTGCCCCTACTCTCTTGCCCATCCTGTGCAGCTGCAGTAATTTGTTGTACCTGGTTCTAAAATATTTCCAAGCCCAGGTAGATAGGTACAGAAACACAATATCGGCGACGGCTTCCAGGTGAACCTTGAAAAATATATCGGAAGCAATTACAAACAGGTAAAAAATGAGCCAGTCAAAGTCTGGAACTCGCTTCAACCCCAATAAACGCGACTTTTTACTAAGCCAGTTGACGTAGTGTTTTAAGATGGCTATCGGATATAAATCGTTAAAGATCAGGATACTCAAAAATAAAACAGCAGACAATAGCCAGGCTGTACTGATCATGTTATGTTTTTGTTCCAGTGAAATATACAGGTCAAAAATAATCATTGGCCCAGGTCTCTCGCCAAATATTGTTTTATGCAGATCCTCCTGAAAGTTACCTATCAGAATAAATTTCTTCCGACCGAGCGCATGACGGTAGCTGCCCGTTTTTCCCTTTAAGTCGTTAATGACTTGTGCGATTGGAATTACCTGGTCCTCGTATTCAGCTTTGGTTACATTTAACCCAAGCCGCTCATTGATCAATACAGTATTCAGGTACCATTCGTTACCGATATGCAATGTATTCCCCAGGCAAAAGATTCCGTGATGGTTCACCTGTTGATAAATCAGTAAAGGCAAAGTTTGAATACAGTTTTTATCCGTCAGGTTAAACTTGAACAAAGCGTTAGAGAAAATGAGGAATGGTTCCCTCTGGCTATGAAAGCCCGAGGTTGCGCTTTTACCAGCCCGGATTACATTTGGTGCGATTTCCTGCAATGAATTGGTTTTTACCGTACTCAATAAATGTGGGAATCTGGACATTGATAACTCAAGGGCGCTGTCCTGATCCGACCTGACATCGAAATACAGATCACAAATGATAATCTTTCCTGTATCCGTATAATTATATAACAACTGAAAAAGGGTGTCGAGTTTAGCCCTGTCTGGAATAACGTGAGGACCAAATTTATCCTGTACAAGGGTTAAGCTCTGGGCAACATCAATATACATCGCATCCTTTAAGGTGTAGGGCTGGTTCTTTTCAGAAAAAGTGTAGGGTTGGTTCTTTTCAGAAAGACTGTAGGGCTGTTTCTTTTCAGACAAAAATATATGCGTAATCTTTGCTGTTAATTTGGCAACTTCTTTCTCGAAGATGAAACTAAACGAGAGGTTCATCCAGCCATATAATACCGCGAGCAAAAGTAAAGACACTGTTAGTGAATTCAGCAATTGTTCAAACAAACGCAGGTGTTTGTAAATAAAAGAAAAGAAGGGACGCAATTTACCTGGATGATTAGGTGAATGGTATTAATCTAACATAAGTTTTTAAATAATTCCATTCCTGATCGCGAAGCTAACCAGCGCCGTGGCATTTGGCTTGTTGCTCTTTTCCTGCATACTTCTACGGTGGTTGATCACAGTATGTTCACTGATATTGAGTTTATGGGCAATCATTTTGCTGCTTAACCCCTCAGCCATCCATATCAGGACCTCCTTTTCCCTCTTGGAGAATAATTTGTTACCGTTGAATATACGAAGATGATCGCGATGGTATATTTCCAGCAAATGATTGATTCCATTCTTCATGAAATCTTCCGGATCATAGCTGTCACTATTTTCGTGAGCACTAATGGGTTCACGGCTTTGGTCCAACAGGTACCTGTAAGGTACCGTGTGTCCGAAGAATGAATGAGTATCAACATAACTCACTCCAGTGATTTTGTCGTTTGAGAGTGTTTCATCCATAATATTTGGTTCTCTTATATAAATATAGTTAAAAGTTTGGAATTAAATATGACAAGAACATGCTATTTTTACTTTCCAAAAGTTTTACAACCAAGATGTATATCACTCACAGACTGAGGCACAGCGTGAAAAAATTGTTAATTAACTATGGTTTTACACTGTACAACAATCATTAACAAAAATTGAGGGAACACATCTGCATGTGGTTGTTTTACGTATATAATGTCTTTGTTTTTTACGCATTAGCCTAAATACTATATGAAATATCATGTCATCTTTACCCCACTGCACAGGCAGGATTGCAGGTTCGTATTATTTTAACTTTAATATTTTATTAAATTAAAACGATTATTCATGCAATTATATTAATATTGCTGTAGAAATACGATCATGTTCAATAAAGAAAAAAACAAACTGCATACACTTTTACAATCAATTATCACTGTTGATGCATTTAGTGAACCCAATTTGGAAGTCCTGAATGAGGCTTATCTGGAATACGCCAAGATCATCAGAAGCTTATTTAAAGTGCGCCCAAATGTATTTGCCAATCTGCTGAATTACGATTTAGTGGAGATCAAGAAAAATAAACGGTTCTTAAAGGAAAGTTACTCTGAACAGGCACAGAAAGATAATTTTATAGATTATAAAGAATCCATTGTTCATGCGATTGAAAGAACAGTAGACTACATTAGTGACTATATAGAGCTTTAACTGCCAGCAAATCCTCTTCACTTCGTTTTTCGTGGTATTGTTGCGCCCTGTATCTACTTATAAAAATCAAATTTTGTTAAATATTTTGCCAGGTCGCATCTTTTAAGCTTTTTGATACCTTCGGCTACAGATTGTGCATTTAATCTTGCTCCCTCCAGGTTGGTGTGGGTATGGTCGCCCGGAAAAAATGCCTTCACCTTTTCTGGCCCAAGTTTATCATATTTATCGGCGACAATGCTATTCAAATCAATAAAAAATGCATGTTCTTCTGCTGCAACCTCTTTTGCCCAGAGACCAAAATCTTTGTCTGCGCGGAGGACCTTGCCATCCCTGAATTCGTTTCTCGGTATCATTGAAACTACGATTGGTACAGCTCCTTTTCCTTTTGCTTCCCTCACAAATTTACGAAGATACCATCCATAGGTATGTACAACCTCTATCCTACCCTCAGGCCAGGTTAATGTTTTAGTTTCTTCGCCGGTTCCTTTCAATGTACCGCGATAGCCCGCTTTGGTAGTATCAGGAACACTCCCATCGTTGTGTCCGAATTGCATCGTTACAAAATCTCCAGGTTTCAGCGTTTCAAGAACCTTGTCCCATCTTCCCTCAGACAAAAAAGTACGGGTACTTCTTCCTGCCATTGCGTTGTTTTCCACATGGATCCTGGTGGTATCAAACAATTCAGCTACAGGAGTTCCCCATCCCCAGGTCTCCTTATTTGCATTGCGTACCGTGGAATCGCCGATAGTGTGTAAGGCGGGTTTGTTTTGCGCCATAAATGAACAGGCCCAAAGTACAACTAAACTTGCAGATAACAGGTTAAAACATTTTCTTAGCATCATTCTGAGGAAATTAATCTGCGCTAAATCTATTTAAATAAATCCAATTTTCATGGCTTTGAAAAAATTGAAATGCTTTGCTGATGCAATCAGCTATCCGCCTATTGCTTTGTATAGTGTCCTTGCACTTGAAATGATAACCAATACCCCAACCAAAATTAAAATAGTTTTTGTATTGAGCTTACCCGCCAGTTTTGCAGCGATGGGTGCAGCGACTACCCCACCGATAATTAAACCCGCAATTGTTTGGATATGACTGGTGCCTAAAATAATAAAGAATGTAAGGGCACTTCCAAGCGTTACAAAAAACTCGGTTAAACTCACAGTCCCAATAATATATCTTGGTGTTTTACCTTTTGCAATGAGGGTGCTTGTGACCAGTGGCCCCCATCCGCCCCCGCCAAATGAGTCCAGAAATCCGCCAGCACCTGCAAGCCATCCTGCATGTTTGACTTTTCTTGATTCGTTTTTCTTTTTGAATGCATTTAATAGTATTCTTAAACCCAATAACAAAGTATAAACTGATAACACAGGCCTAACCCAGCTACCATATGTTTCGCCCAGGTAACACAACAATGCGGCGCCAATTACGGCACCCAGTACGCCGGGGATAAGCAAAGTCTTAAAAAGTTTCTTGTTTATGTTACCAAAGCGGTAATGGCTGAAGCCAGATGCACCACTGGAAAACATTTCTGCGGTATGTATACTTCCACTGATCGCCGCTGGATTGAGTCCCGTAGATAGCAATACAGTAGTTGAGATTACTCCGTAACCCATACCAAGGGCACCATCAACCATCTGGGCCACAAAACCCGCCAGCAACATCCACCCAAAAGCAGGTTCAAGTTCCAGGTTTGATGCAAATGCCTTAAACGCATTTACCAATGGCGTCATTGGATAAAAAGAAGCGATGACATGGCCAAGGATCATAAACCCAAGTGCAAATAAACATCTACCTGCAACCTTCCTCCAATATTTTTCGCCCCTGGCGGGACTTATTCCTGGCTGTAATTTCTCCTGCTGTACGCTCCTGTCTGTTATTGTGCCTTTCTCTTCCATTTATAAATTAATAAGCTGATTTTTTCAGCAAGGAAATATTCCTGTTATTTATCTGCAAAAAATCCCAGCTGTAAAGCTGGATAATCCTGGTATTTTGAAATTAATCCCAGGGATGAAGAACTGAATAGACTTGCAAAACAAAAAATCTACTAATTCAGTATACATTTCTGCAATAGTAATGTTTATTTTAAGGAAGTACAAGAAATAGCGGAGGAAAATTACCGGGCCTGTTCTTCCTGGAGGAAGTCAAAGAAATTGTAACGATTATTGAAACATAGACAAAACAGCCATCGAACAACTAACTAGAAGACTCCGGTGGCGCTATTTTTTTTTAAGAAATCGGCCTGTATCGGCCAATAAATTAACGCAAAACGTAAATTATACCAAAAAGTAGATATGAATATCATAATGTTGGGGCATATGACCTTTTAAAAGCTAATTTTTTTATGTCAATTCGTGTATTCGCCTAAAATACCCGGCAAATTATTGAATTGAAGATAGGACAAAGCTGGATATTCAATACAATTAACATAAAATCGGTCTTCCGGTAAAACTAACCGTAAACATTATCATTAATTTTTAACTCCCGCAGCATGAAAACAAACGTAGTATCAACCGAAACACCGATCGTGAACCCGCAACTTCTTGCATCGCCCGCACATGGAAAAAAAGAAAACCAGGTATCCTCTTCTGTAAAAAAAGCAGCGCCAAAAATAAAAAGAAGATTATATATCCTCTAATTCTTTCACCATCAACGGCACTCCGACCGTTGCAGGCGCCTGTATTTTCCTCACATTGACCCCTCCTCCTATATATGGAATATCGAGGTCGATCACAAAGCGCAACGCATCAGCCGGAACAAAGTCCACCAGGCTTGCGGCAGGATAAACTGCAAGCTTGGTTCCAATCACAGCAAACACATCTGCTTCAGCACATATTTCCGCTGCTATTTGAAGGTTCGGCACAGCCTCTCCAAACCAAACCACATGAGGGCGTAAGGGCATTCCAAACTCACAAAGGTCCGTTGACTTAATTTCCCAGCCTTCTATAGGGTAAGTACGTCTGGCATCAACATCAGATTGCGATCTGGTAATTACCCCATGCAGGTGCAACACGTTTTTAGAACCCGCCCTTTCATGCAAATCATCAATATTTTGAGTAATAATTTGCACATCAAATTTCTCTTGCAACCCAGCCAGTGCCAAATGTGCTAAATTAGGTTCCGCGGCCAGCACACCTTTGCGGCGTTCATTATAAAACTGCTGTACCAGCTGGGGGCTCCTCTCCCAGGCCTCAGGAGTAGCAACGTCCTCTATATTATATCCTTCCCATAATCCACCTTTATCCCTGAAGGTCAGCAGACCACTTTCAGCACTTATACCAGCACCTGTTAGCACTACGATTTTCATATTGACATCTTATTTATTGGTAGTTATTTCTATTTTATCAGTAGTTATTTCTATCCTCCTCTATTCATATACTTTACCTATACCCATCCCTACAGCAACTAAATTAATACAAAAAACGCAGTATATAATCACGCTTCCATAAAACATTACTTTGCCTGCGGGGTTAAAAATGTGTAATACTTATAATTATGCTTAGAAATAAAACAATAGTGGTTACAGGTGCCTCGAGTGGCGCGGGGAAAGCCATTGCGCTTGAATTTGCATTACAACAGCCTACACTGATACTCGCATCCAGAAATCCTGAAGCTTTACGCGAGGTAGCATTTGAGTGCAGTGAACTCGGTGCACGGGTAAGAACAGTAGTAACAGATGTGACAGATCCCGGTGCGATGATTGAGCTTGCGGACGAAGCCAATAATTTTGGCGACAAAATAGATATATGGGTAAATAATGCAGGCTTGCTGGCCGCAGGCAACTTTGAAGAAACACCAATGGAGGTGCACAGGCAGGTGATTGAAACAAATCTGATCGGCTACTTAAATGGTGCGCACGCCGTACTCCCCTATTTTAAAAAACAAAAATATGGTGTGCTGATCAATAATATATCTATTGGCGGGTTTCTACCTGTGCCTTTTGGCGTAGGTTATTCCGCAAGTAAATTTGGGCTCCGCGGATTTTCGGCAGCACTTAAAGCAGAACTTTCTGAATGGCCCGATATTCATATCTGCGATGCCTTTCCAGCCTTCCTTGATACGCCAGGTATACAACATGCGGCAAATTACACAGGTAAACACCTCAAGCCGGCACCACCTGTGTATGATCCGCGACGCGTAGCGATGGCTATTGTAAAGCTGGCAGAAAAACCGCGGCCGGAGGTGATGATAGGAAGTATTTCTACGTTATTGAGGCTCTCATATGGTTTATTTCCTGCCCTGACGAGGGGAATCGCTTCCAGCGTAATACGCTCCTATCTCAAACGTGCCGACCCCATGCCAAAATCAGACGGTAATGTATTTGGACCCGTCGATTATGGCAATTCGGTATATGGAGGCTGGGGCCTTCCCGGTAAACCTAAAGCCCATCGTAAATATATCATTGCGGGTCTTTTTCTTGTAACAGCAGCGGGCTTACTGACACTTAAGGGTAAATAAATACATTTTGCCTCTGGTATAAAGAGGCAAAATTCTTTTTCATCTTCCGTATTGAAAAAAAAGTCGTAGCTTGAAATATGGCTACTGTTCCGCTAAAAAGTGCTGCCGCTAATTGGATTATGGTTTCGGCCATACTTGCTTCTGCAATGGCTTTCATTGATGGTACAGCACTCAACGTCGTTCTACCCTCACTCCAGGAAAGCCTGAACGCAAATGGCTCAGCCTTATTCTGGATACTAAATGCATACCTGCTCATGCTGGCATCGCTGATTTTGATTGGTGGCGCCATGGGCGATAAGTTAGGACGCAAAAAAGTATTCATGTTAGGAATAGCCATTTTCATAGCAGGATCTGCGGCCTGTGGTTTTGCAAACACTGTGACTTTACTGGTTGCATTCAGGGTTTTGCAGGGCATAGGTGGTGCGCTCATGATACCGGGAAGTTTATCAATCATTTCTTCATCAATTGATGAAAAAGAACGGGGCAAAGCAATAGGCACATGGTCTGCTTTTACCACCGTGGTAACGATGGGAGGTCCGGTTTTAGGCGGTGCACTGGCCGACGCAGGCTTGTGGCGTTATATTTTTTTTATCAATATTCCAATTGGCCTGATAACACTGCTGATGTTATGGTATAAGGTTGATGAAAGTAAAGATACCAGGGGCAGCAAGCAACTGGATTTTACAGGATCAATTTCCATTGCGTTCTGCCTTGCCTTTCTTACGTTTGGGTTCCTAAGTATTCCCGACCTGGGCTTTGCACACCCGCTCGTCTACGGCACCCTGGCCGCTGGCCTTGCCTTGCTCATAGCCTTCATCTGGATTGAGCACACTAGCCCTCACCCAATGATGCCACTAAAACTCTTTGCAAGCAAAACGTTTAGTGGAGCAAACCTGCTTACATTTTTTCTGTATGCAGCATTGGGCGCCGGAATGTTATTCCTGTCACTGAATATGGTACAGGTGCAGGGATATAGCCAGTTCCAATCGGGCTTCACGTTCCTGCCGTTTACCCTATTGATGGTGTCCGTTGCCAGGTATGCTGGTAAAATGGCAGATAAATATGGGGCCAGGATTTTTCTGATAGCCGGGCCTGCTATCACTGGTACGGGACTGCTGATGTTATCTTTTGTACAACAAACAAAAGGCGCAGGCGACTACTGGACCAGCTTCTTCCCTGGAATACTTGTCTTTGGACTGGGTATGTCTTTAACAGTTGCACCACTCACAGCCACCGTAATGGGTGCCGTTGATGATCATTATTCTGGTACAGCATCCGGTATCAACAATGCACTTACACGTATCGCAAATGTTTTCGCCAATGCTATATTCGGTACCCTTGCTGTTTTGTTTTTTTCTGCTGCATTACAAAACGAAGTTAAATCGCTACCGCTGAACAGTGCAGAAAAACAGCTGGTAATGGCACAGGCAGGAAACCTTGGGAATGCAAAAGTCCCTGAACACATGAACCCAGCAAAACACAAGCTGCTTACCAAAGCTTATCATGACAGTTTTATCCATGCTTACGCCAAAATTATGCAGATATCTGCCGGACTGGGTTTTCTCGCCTCGTTGATGTCTGTCTTGTTTATCAAAAATACCAAGCCGGCCAGGCAGCAAAAAACAGGTATTGACTAAATTCCAGCTTATACGTATCTTGATGCCATGGATAAACAAGATTTAAGCCTTCTGGATAATCCGGTTTGGCAGGCACTACATACCGACCACAGCGGCTATGCGGAAGGGAGCGGCACCTTATTGCGTTACCCCTCTCATGTATTGCCATTTATAGCCTGCGAAGATCCTAAAAAGACAAATTTAAATGATATAGAACCCTGGGCAACGATCGGCGAAAAGTTTTATCTGGTGGGCGACCTACCCCCTGTACCACAAAACTGGGTTCTCCATCCAAAACTTGACTGTATGCAGATGGTATGGACCAAGTCTGAAGATTTAATACCCGACAAACTAATTGAAATTGAGCAACTGGAGGAAAACGATTATGATAGCCTCCTGGAACTGGTCAATTTTGTTCAGCCAGGCTATTTTTACAGGGAAACCCCTTCACTGGGCAGATATTTTGGCATTAAACGGCATGGACAGCTACTTGCCGTTGCGGGCGAACGGCTCAGCCTTCCTGGTTTTACAGAAATCAGTGCGGTGTGTACCCACCCTGGTTATACTAGTAAAGGGTATGCGAAACAGCTGCTCATTCACCTCATCAGGTTAAATGTCCATGAAAATAGCACGCCATTCCTTCATGTATTATCCAGTAATAACAGGGCAATCAGCCTCTATGAAATGCTTGGATTTAAACATCGCAGGTCAATGGCTTTCTGGCCTTTAACACTTAGCCACTATTAATTTTCCATACATACTAACCTAACTGGTCAATACTGACGTCTTCCAATATCACGCCTTTGGTTGTTTGGTTGACGAAAAAATACCCTTATTTCAGAATTCGGAAAGGGATGCTTATATTAGGTATACTAAACAGCACATTCCTATGGATCAGAAAATTATCACCTTATACGACGAGTATACACACAGCCAGCTCAGCAGAAAAGATTTCATGAAGAAACTGGCGATCATTACAGGAAGCACGGCACTTGCCATGACGGTATTGCCGCTGCTGGAAAATAATTATGCAGCGGCCACCACTGTTGATGACGGCGAGCTGATCACTGAGACTATCAGCTACCCAGGTGCGGAGGGTGAAATGAAAGGTTTTTTGGCCAGGCCAAAAAATAAGAAGAAACCAGGATGTGTTTTGGTGATCCATGAAAACAGGGGACTGAACCCGCACATCATTGATGTAACTAAAAAAGTTGCAGCTGAAGGTTTTCTCGCACTGGGCGTAGATGCGTTATCCCCACTAGGTGGCACACCGGCCGACGAAGATAAAGGCAGAGAACTGATTGGTAAACTCGATCCGGAAAAGAACCTGCAAAATTATCTTAAGGGACTTTCCTATCTTAGAAACCGCGAGGATGGAAATGGCAAAACCGGCTGCGTTGGTTTTTGCTGGGGCGGTGGAATGTCAAATAAACTGGCAGTTAACGACCCTCAATTGCTTGCAGCAGTGGCATATTATGGCGCTCAGGTTCCTGCTGCCGACGTGCCTAAAATAAAAGCCAGTGTCATGTTACATTATGGCGGTCTGGACGAGCGTATCAATGCAGGCATACCTGCGTATGAAGAAGCGTTAAAACAAAATAAAGTTGATTATAAGGTATTTGTGTATGATGGCGTAAACCATGCATTCAATAACAACACCTCGCCTACCCGGTACAATGAGGCTGCTGCCAAACTTGCCTGGGAAAGGACTATCGGGTTATTTAAGGAAAAGCTTAGCTAGGCTTTTCCTTAATTTAAGGACCGAAAAACGGTGATACCTGCCCCTATTTTTGGGGATATATTCCTTCTGACCAGATATTGATCTTTGTACTCAACAACATCAAAAGAGTATTAAGTACAAAAAATGGCAAAGATTGAATACATCTGGCTTGATGGGTATCAGCCCACTCAACGCCTGCGCAGCAAAACAAAGATTGAGAAAAACTTTAGCGGAAATATAGCAGACCTGCCAAACTGGAGCTTTGACGGTTCTTCTACAGAACAAGCACCCGGGGGCTCATCTGACTGTATTTTGAAACCGGTCCACCTGATTAAAGATCCACATCGCAGAGATGCTTATCTGCTTATGTGTGAAGTAATGGATGCTTCTGGCAATCCGCATGGGTCAAATGGCAGGGCAACGATAGAAGATGATGACAATGACTTTTGGTTTGGTTTTGAGCAGGAATATTTTTTATGGAACCCAGAAACCAACAAACCTCTTGGCTTTCCTGTAAACGGTTATCCAGCTCCACAGGGACAGTACTATTGTTCTGTTGGCGCCAATAATGCGTTTGGACGGCACATTGTTGAAGAACACCTTGATGCATGCCTGGATGCAGGTTTGAATGTTGAGGGGATCAACGCTGAGGTTGCTGCAGGACAATGGGAGTTCCAGATTTTTGCAAAAGGCGCTAAAGAAGCTGGCGACCAAATCTGGCTGGCAAGGTACCTGCTGGAAAGAATTGGTGAAAAATATAACGTAGTGATCAACTGGGATTGTAAACCGCTGGGTAGTTTAGATTGGAATGGCTCTGGTATGCATGCCAATTTCTCCAATTCGATTTTACGGACCGCCGGAGATAAGAACGTTTACGAGGCTATTTGCGAATCTTTCCGCCCGCTGGTAAAAGAACATATGGAAGTTTATGGTGCCGACAATCATCTACGCTTAACGGGCAAACATGAAACTGCATCAATCGATGATTTCAGCTATGGAGTGTCTGACAGGGGTGCATCAATTCGCATCCCGCTAGCTACCGTAGAAAACGGTTGGAACGGATACCTCGAAGACCGTCGTCCCAACTCAGCGGCAGATCCTTACAAGGTGGCATCGAGAATAATAAAAACTGTAAAATCTGCACCGGTTCTGGTGTATTAAGATCAACTATTAAAACTGAAAAACCCCGATGGTTCTCATCAGGGTTTTTCAGTTTTTTATGATCGGGAATAGTGAAATTAGCTAGTTTATGCAAGGCGTTTAGCTACTTCATTCCAGTTTACCACATTCCACCACGCAGCAATATAATCATTACGTTTGTTTTGATATTTGAGGTAATAAGCATGCTCCCATACATCCAATGCAAGCAAAGGAACTCCCTTAACCGTTGCAGTGTCCATTAGCGGATTGTCCTGGTTGGGTGTGGTAGTTATTTTTAACGTCCCTTTATCATTGATCAGCCAAGCCCAGCCAGAGCCAAACTGTGCAAGTGCAGCCTTTGAAAACTGATCTTTAAATTGATCAAGAGAACCAAATGACTTATCAATTGCGACTTTCAATTTACCCGTTGGTCCAGTTGCAGCTCCCTGTTGCATAGATTGCCAGAAAAAGTTATGGTTCCAGCTACCGCCGCCATTGTTTTTAGCTTTAGCAGACAACTTGGAAGCATTTGCAAAAAATTCTGTCGCGTTTTTAAAGTTCAGGTTTTCGGCCTTAATAGCGTCATTCACATTTTTAATATAAGTTGCATGATGCTTGGTATAGTGAATTTCCATAGTCAGTGCATCGATATGGGGCGACAGTGAATCATATCCATAAGGCAATGGAACTTGAGCAAACACAAATGGTGCTGCGCCCTCGGCCGTTTCGGATGCCGATGGCTCAAGTGCAAACATACTTAATGGAGTTATTGCCGGAAGAGCGGCTAAGAGTAAAGAGTTTTTAATAAAATTTCTGCGGTTATTAGATTCCATAATATTGGTATTGAAATACAAGTTTATACTAAATAATAGCTTTTTTGTTTAAATTGTTTTGCTGGTTGTTATTATGACAAACAATTGTATAAAAATATGCTTTTTAGTCCGTTTCTAACGCTATTAACACTATGGATATTACCAATAAATTATGGATGTACAACAATTGGGCAAACCGCGAGCTGATTGGGCACCTGGAAGATTCCTTACTTAAAGTGCCTATGCCTACGATGCACTTGTTAAGCCACATCGTAAATACCCAGTTGATCTGGCTTGACAGAATCCGGGGCATCCAGCCAAAAATTGGTGTATGGGATGATCATGCGATTGATATTTGCAAAAGCATGCACCAGCAAGCCTCGGTTGCGTTTCAGCAGGAAATTGTAAAAAGGGCCCATCTGCCCTATCAAATTATCAGATATAACAACACAAAGGGCATACAGTTTGAAACCACCTTTCAGGATATTATGCTGCATGTTTTCAACCACTCTACTTATCACAGGGCGCAAATTGCCCAAAACCTGCGCCAAATGGGATTAGAACCTATTAATACGGATTATATCACATTTGCGAGAAGCTGATCCAAAAAACATTCTTTACCATAAATTCCAAAATATTACAATTCGATAAAAGAATATTAAATATTTTTTTTATACTTGTTTTATGGGAAACACTGATGCACTGCTCTACCAAATTGGTTACCATCTGGGACATATGGTGGTCTACTTATTGCCAACCATTATTACGATCAGCCTAATTGCTGTATTATTGCGGAGCTTTAACCGCAAATAGCTTATAATGATTTCTTCCCTATAAATGAATTCACAGTATCCATCTTCCATTTAAGATAGCCTAACTGATTGCAATATTTTGCAATAGATTCTTCTGTTCCTTCAGGAACGTCGTTTACAATTCTCCATCGAACATTGTACTTACTGTTATAACTCATATAAATTACCACATCGCCATACAGTGGTTCCATATTTTCAATTTGCTTCAGGTGTATTGTTTCCAGTTCTTTTGCCAGGCGCACAAGTCTTTTACTCATAACTTCTGCCAATGCTGCGCCTGGGTTGGTGGCAGGATCTATAATAGGGATTACAGTGATGGTCATATCTTGTCAGGTAAAGTCCTCCTGTGAGGGAAGATATACAATAATATTATACTACTCTTATTAGCAAATATACTATTTACTTTGACATTATATGTAATCTTTATCACACAAATTATCTTGCGTCGTCTACTCGTTCTCAGCGTAAAGCCCTGCGATCCGCGGGTGTGTATAATGATTCAATTTCCGCATGGTTTTGACCGTATCCCCTCCCCACACTTGTCTTTGCGCAACAACCAAAGTTCCAGTAGCTGCAGGTTTGTGTTGTGCAAGCGCCGGACGGTTAAAGCAGGAGTTGCTCATCAGGATTAACAGGGCGAAAAATCCGTTATATATTGTGAAGTTTGGACATAACAATCCCATTAAGCTATATTTCGCTTTCATTTTTTTAAAGTTTTGTCTGTTTATTGGGAAGTAAAAATATTTTATAAGCAAAGCACTATTAAGTTCCGATGAGAAACAAAGCGGCTGGCATGACCATTAATCAACCTAAATAGACCAGCCGCCCTGCTCTGCATCAGTCTGGCGGTTTAATGATATTACTAAGCGAGTAAATGGTAAACTTTCTCATCATTGGATATATTTGGTAATTACATTTCAAACACAATATTGAAAACCGCCGGTTAAGGCTGTTTCAATTCATAAATCTTTGCAGGGGTAGCACTTCCATACAGTCAGATTTATATTTCCAAAAATATGAAGAGGCAAAAGACGGTCGTCTAAAGAATAAACGTGGGTCCTGCCATCCGCAACTCCTTCTAGTTCTCACACCTTAAGTTGACGCGGATATACAGCAGAACCCACACTTATATGGATGCAAATATAAAGCATCCGCGATAAGATATGGGTATAAGATCTGCTGCCTTGCGTCAACGGTGTGAGATTGGAGTTGCAAGACTCTTCAGCTATACCTCATTTCCACGAAGTATTTAACATTAAATTATTAAACAAGTCATCTAAGTATAATTCATATCACAAATATATTAAGGATATTTTAATATACAAAATATGATGTTAAAAAATATCCGCGCATAGCCTTTATTTACGATGTGAAAGAAACGAAGGATCTGCATGAGCGAAGGGAGTTTGGTAAGCGCATAAGAGCGTATAGGAATGCTGCAGGCATCACCCAAACACAGCTTGCAGAAGCAATCGGAAAACAACAGCCTTATATAGGACCTTTAGAGAAAGGAGAACGCAATATGGGCCTCGACCTCATTGCTATAATCAGCAAATGTTTTGGTGTAAAGTGGTATCAGTTGGCCGACCCGGATTATCCGGTACCGGATGAAGGCAAATTGCGTGAAAATGTTAGTGCATACATGAAGTCCAGGGGCATCGACACCACCTTTGTTGATAATCGCAAGTCGCCGAACTATACCAAGTACCTGACATTGTATGTGCAATCGGATGCGCTGCACGAACCCAAATCCGCCTACCAGATCAAACAAACAATGAAAATCGTTCACGATTCTGATATCAGCAGCAGTCAGGTTACCAATATCCTAACAAAAATGACAGATCAACTTATTATAACAAAAAGAGGGCGTGAAAACCTCTACCAGTTAAAACGGAAAAAGAAGCCGGAATAGTTTTTTTTAATAGGCTTGCCATGACCTGCCAGTAGTTCAGTTGTAAACAATCTGTTATTAAATAGTATTTAAAAAGTTATTAATAAGTTGGGTTATGATTTGCAACTCATCAGTATGACTACCCTATGTATACCCAAATCGGCCAAAAGGGTATACATAGGGTACAGATGGGGTATAGATAGGGTATAGTTGTGAGCTTTTTAAGTAGACTTTAGGTACTGTTTAAAAACGCTTTGTTCAAAGCAGTCCAACAACAGAAATACCACTTGGTTAAAACCGTTATTGCTATGTAGTAATGGTACAATACAGATCAAGCTCTTTCGTAAAAGAACTGATCACAACCTGCATAGGTTTGTTGCTGTTTAACACTCTGGACAGCGCATTTGCACCTTCAATGGAGACGAACATTTGCATGGCAAAATCCTCAGCATTCAAAGCTGCAGAAAATTCGCCGGACTCCACTCCTTCCATGAGAATGCTGCTGAGGAGTTTAAGGGTTTCGTTAACTGCGCTGCGCACCTTCTTCTTGATGACCGGATTGGTGTCGTCAGATTCAGTTGCCAGGTTAACCAGCGGACACCCTCCATTAATGTATGGGATCAGCGGTTTTCTATTTGAATCCATAAATGCGAGAATCTTACACTTTGCGGTTTTTTCTTTCCTCATCAGCGCATCTCTTCTTTCAGTTACTTTGGCCAGCAGGTAGTCCACACTGGCATATGACAATTCTTCCTTGCTTTCGAAATGCCCGTACAAACAGCCCTTGGCAATTTTAGTAGCTTTCAGGATATCTTCTATAGAGGTACCGGATATTCCTTTTTCATTAAATATAACTGCGGCCTCTTCAATAATGCGCTGTTTGGTTCTTTCCGCTTTACTCATCACTGGTTCCATTACTTACAAAGATAAACCAAACGGTTTTAAATGAGCAAACAAATGACTGTTCTATTGTGATTTTGACCAACAGCTGATTCGGTGTTTCAATTGAAATCTCAATTACCTGTACTAACAAGAGTCATCAATCCAATTTGTGTCCTGCTAGTGTAAGAATATCAAAATAAACCATAAAGTCTATTCCTGAATTTTAAAAGACCATTATGATCCGGTATCTTTGTATAGTAATTAAATTTAAAAATAGAAATCATGGCTATAGAAATAACTGATGCAAACTTTGACGAACTGGTATTGAACTCAGACAAACCTGTACTGATCGACTTCTGGGCTGAATGGTGTGGCCCCTGTCGTATGGTAGGTCCGGTAGTCGAAGATCTTGCAAAAGAGTACGAAGGTAAAGCTGTTGTTGGAAAAGTAAATGTTGATAATAACCCTGCGATCTCTGCAAAATACGGGATCCGGAATATCCCTGCCCTGCTGTTTTTCAAGGATGGCGAAATTGTTGACAAGCAAATTGGTGCAGTTCCTAAATCAGTTTTGGCTGATAAATTAAATAAACAGGTTGCTTAAGTAACAACATTAAAAAAGACAGGTATCATTAGATAATATTTGTTGAACTTTTAGGGTAAAAAATGAGAACAGCCGCAAATATTTGTGGCTGTTCTTATTTTTTACCGACGCTGCCGATAAATACTGTTTTATTTTGTATGATATTTTTAAATTAAACTATCAATTTTAAATAAGTTTAATGTAAATTATCTGCATGAAAAACATGATGATTCTCATTGCTTTGTCAATCACCCTTTCCTCCTGCAATAAAGGTGAACGGATTATGTGTTTTACACCCCCGCCCCCGGTCAATATCCGGTATGTAGATAAAAACGGGGCCGACTTACTGGATCCAAAAAATACCAATGGATTTAAAAAAGGTGACATCAGTATAACGTATATTAAGGACGGTGTAAAGACGAACAGTGAGTTTACGGTAGATTCCCTGCCTGATAAAAAAGTGTACTACCTGAAAACCTATATTGGATGGGAATCTGACGGAGGCCGCACTTTCAGCATCAAACTATCTCCATCAATAACCGATGAAGTTTATGCCCGCTACGATGAGGCTACGGAAAACCATTGTGCGTTTACAAGATTTGTTTCATTCAAATATAACAATACGAACTACCAACAAAATGCAGCTGACGCCCCTACACCCGGCGTATTCACCGTTGTCAGATGATCGTTTATTTTCGCCCGGTTTTCCGGCTAAAAAAATCATTTGTTATATAAAAGACATTTAATCTCCAACTTCCCCTTTTAGCCAGAAGAAATGTAAAATGTAAAAACAGGATAACATTCATTTGCGTTTATAGAGGTGACAAATTCATTTAAATTAATAGAATAAATTATGAAACGTACCGCAAATGCCCACTGGAATGGCGACCTCAAAGAAGGTAAAGGAACCATTAGTACACAAAGTACCGTTTTAAGTGAAACACAATACTCGTACAACACACGTTTTGGCGACGGCATTGGAACTAACCCTGAAGAACTGTTGGGTGCCTCACATAGTGGATGTTTTACTATGGCAGTAAGTGCAGTTCTTACCCAAAACGGAATTACCGCCAATGATTTGGATACAAAAGCTATAGTAGAGCTTGATCCGGTTGCACAAAAAATAGTGGGTATAAGCCTTGAATTGACCGCCGGTGTTATTGAAGGGGTGTCTGAAGAGAAATTTACAGAATTGGCCGAAATAGCAAAAGCAAACTGCCCTATATCTAAAGCGCTGAGCGCTACACCTATTACCTTACAGGTGACATACAAATAATTAAGCATTTCCACGGAAGTCCGGAAATAACATACTTATGTGTTATTTCCGGACTTTTTTGTTTAATTATATGTATTTTAGCACATACGCTAACACTTCGTCTTGCTTTCGACAGAAGGTTTCAACCGACGGGATCTCATATATTAATGCCTCATGAATATAAACGGAACGCACATTTCTGAAATGGAGAAACGATACCGTACCACCTTCGTTAATTCATTACCTGGTTACAAATGCCTGCATATGGTAGGCACAATAAATGTTCATGGTGGGACCAATCTTGGTTTATTCAATTCAATATTTCATATTGGCGCCGATCCGCCTTTACTCGGTATGATTATCAGACCGGAGAGCACTGACAATGACACCTTGCACAACATTGAGGCAACCGGGGCCTATACGTTTAACAATGTATTGCCTGAATGTTACGACAATGCACATCAAACCAGCGCAAGGTTCCAGTCAGGGAAATCAGAATTTAAACATTGTGGTTTTACTGAGCATTTTATACCTTCTTTTAAGGCACCATTTGTTAGTGAATCCAGCATCAATGTTGGTATGGAAGTACGGGAAATTATCCCTTTGAAAATAAACGGTACTACATTGATCATCGGAGAAATAAAGCAAATAATTATGGACCGCGCCCTGATTGCTGCAGACGGACATGTTGATCACATCAAGGCGGGAACAGTGACTGTAACGGGACTTGACAGTTACTTCACTACAAATTTGATAGAACGCCTCGCATTTGCAAAACCAAATGAAAAGCCCTGGTCATCAACAGGGGTTGATGCATAGGTATGATAAAAATACGTATCAAATCCCGTATTTACACGTGCGTATATATTCGTTTATAATTTTATATTTTTGTTACATATACATTGGTTCCATTTATAGCGAAAAATTATGAAACAGCAACCTAATATAGATCCTATCGAACAGCATGTGATCGATCTTATCATAAAGCTTAGACTAACCAATAAACTACGGCAAAGTGATATCAGTAAGATTATTAATGTTACCCCCTCATTTGTAGGGAACGTAGAAAACAAAAATAACCCCGCTAAATATAATTTAAAACATATCAATATGTTAGCGAATTACTTTAACCTATCGCCCAAGTCATTTATGCCTGATAAAGTAATGAGCACAAAAACATTACAGGATAAAATTTAGATCTGGGCCGCATGATCAACTGAGTATTGAATGATATTGATATGATGATGCGCTGCAATACGACTAGTCATTGATCATACCGCAGCACATCATCGGGGAATCAGCTCTGGTTATCCGGAACCTCATTGTCCATTTCATGGTGGCGCGATCCCGGATTAGTGCCGTCAAGATCCACACCCAAACTACCCGGTTCATCTTCAAGACGATGCCGTAATGCGTCGCCTTCTATCAGCTTGTCAACCCCTTCGCTGGGCTGCCGGGTAATCTCATTGTCTTTAGAATTTTCCATAGTATGATTAGTTGATGAAACCTATACAAGCCTAATGCCTGTATAGCCCTTATTTGCTTTTTTTCGTTTTTTCCTTGACAGGGATACAGTTTGGTACTTTTTTACCGTCTTTGGTTTTCATACCCGCCTGCTCATAGTTTTTCCAGCATGGGTCTTTACTGTCTTTTTTATCTGGCATAACCTTCGGATTTATTTAAACTTCTTCTGTAGGTACTTGTCTCGATTTAGGCCCTGTTTGTTTCAAGGTAGTTCTGGATAAATCAGGTGTTTCGTCTGGTGCACCTGTAAGGTGGTCGGCGCTTTCCTTAACCTGTGCACGCAAATCCGGCACCAGTTGCCCCTTAATTTCCAGGTCTGTTTTTGCGGCCGGTACGCCAACTATTCCTTTGAACGCCTCTGCAAGTTCTGCCCTTGTTTCTTTACCGCTTTTACTGGCAAATAATGCACTGATTACTGCACCTACAGCTATGCCTGATAGTAAGGCAATACTCGTCATTATTGAATCTGATTTTCTGAACTTCATAACCGTGTTGTTTACTTCTTGAACACAATATTTTGGAAAGGGTTTCAAATAATAAATATTATTGGCATCCGCTTGTGCCGCTAACTATCCTTCTGGTACGGCTATTTCCTTTTTATTCCAGTCTATTCTCGCCGACATAAACATCATCACTGCAACAATAATGAACAGTCCGATGCTTCCGAAAAGCAAAGCCAGATCCTGTAATTGGATAACAACATAAATAAAGCTGTAAAAGACAGTAAGAATACCGCCGAAAACAAGTGCCGGTTTTCGGTTATTGAGTACCATTGCCACAAAAATTCCAATTAAAAGTACTGTTGCAAGGGAAGCAATCAGGTATGCCCAGTCAAATCCAACCTGTTCACTCAACGAAAGCAGCAGTGTATAATAGATAATCATTGCCGCGCCGATCAGTATGTATTGCAGCAGGTGCACTTTTCTTTTGATCAGTAATTCTGAAAAGAAAAGGGAGATAAATGTGAGCAGGATAATCAATATGGCGTACTTTGCAGAACGCATTGTTTTTTGATACTGGTCTACTGGTAAAATAAACTTAACACCGAATGTTGAATCATCTTTGCTTTCTTTCAGTTGTGTTTTCTCGTCTGTGATGGGCTTGGTATCAAGCATCGTATTATCGGCCATCCACTGTTGTGGCAATGTCCTGTTAAAATAAGCCATTTTCCAGTTAGCTGTAAATCCTTTAGCTGTTATACTTCGGTTTTCGGGTAAAAACCTTCCGGTGAAACTTGGGTTGTCCCATCTGCCGCTAACTGTTACATTTGTACTTTTACCCAAATGCCGGAAGCTCAGTTCCGTGCTGCCACGCAGATCAAGATCAAAACTAAAATCTAAAGCTGTGTTTCTTTCTTTGCTTAGATCCTGAACAGCCACCAGATTATTGGTAAATAAACTGAAACCACTAAAATCAGGCTCAACCGGATAGGATGAAGTTCCCATTTTTATCACCGGGTTATTTTTTAGTCCTTTCAAATCGCTTAGCCCTATGACAACTTTCGCTTTATCCCACAGAATCATATCCGTATTGATCCCCGCTTTAACCAATTCCAACGCACTGAATTTCCCCTTTGCCTTTATCTTTGTGTTATAGACCACTGCGTCGAAAATTCCACGGTGCAAAACTTCAGGTTCAACACCACTTATTATGGCTAAAACCTCGGGCAGAATATAAACGTTGGTCAATACCTCTGTATGGATCAGTTTTCCTGTACCCCCCTCCTTTTCACTAATTATCTTTTTATAAGGCAACACAAGTACCGGCCCATCAACGAGCTGGCTACCCGACCATTTGTCTGATATTTCATCGGTTACTTCATTTTGCCTTGCTTGCCGCTCCTTTATTAAATCCTGTATGGCACTCGATGGAATAAGCAGCAGCAATGTTAAAAATCCTATGAGGGCCAGTTTTACCAAAATAGACTCTCCAATCCAGCTTTTAGCTGTGGCAGGTAGTGATGTTTTTTGATTTTCCATAATTATTATTAGTTTGAAAGTACTTTGCATTTCAAAGTATTGGTACAAAAAAAATTGTTTATTGTTGTTTAATTAAATTTTCAAGCGCTTGAAGATGTTTTTTGAAGGCAGATCTACCATTTTCTGAAGCAGTATATTGTGTATTGGGCTTTCTGCCCAGAAAACTTTTGTTTACCGTAATGTACTCTTGTTTCTCCAGGGCCTTTAAATGCGAGGCCAGGTTGCCATCGGTCACACTTAATAATTCTTTCAAAGAATTAAAGTCGTAGTTCTCGTTGGCAACCAACACGCTCATGATTTGCAGGCGTATGCGGCTCTCAAAAGCTTTGTCGAATTGTTCAAGTGATATTTTCACTGATTGTATTTAAAATGCATAATAGAACCATATAAAATATGCAACAGCCCAAATCCGATTACCCAAAATACAATTCCATATCCGGGGAATAATGCGGCCAAAAGCCCTATTACAATTTCGCAGAATCCCAGCCATTTCACGTCTGAAAAAGTGAACTGACTAGCCGAGATAAGGGACAAGCCGTAAAAGATGAGACAAGATGAAGCTATAATCCCATACTGCTGCTGTACAATTAATATTAAAATAAATAAGCCGCCGGTGAAAAGTGGGATAGCCATCCCTGTAAACAGGCGCTTACTAACGGGGTTCCAAAACTGTTCCCCCTTTTTTCTTGCCTGCTTCATTGTAAGCCATATACCGGTAGAAATCGAAAAAAACAATACAGCTATGGCCACGAATAGCAGTTGCCACAAAATCCCCGGGTCCGTCACATAATGGTTGCGGTAGTCCAGATCGAGTGAATTGCCATAGATGATTGTATAACCTACAGATGCCCCGATAAGCGCATATATACCTGCCATAATTCCAGACAGCCCGCTAAGCGAGATAAACTTAGTGGAGCGTTCCATCAGACTTCTGATTGAACTGAGTTCGGAGTAAACGTCTTTTTCTAGCATTATTGAAAGAACTTTGTACTTCAAAGTAAAATATAAAAAACCAGTTTAACAAATATATTTTCACAGAAATACGAATATACACCATATAAAGTGAGTGAATAGACTTTATCTACTGAATATTAAGTCGTTACCACAGTTCCCCAAAACATAAAAAAGGCAGGTAACCTTAGCTGGTACCTGCCTTTTTTATGTTGGCTGTTAATGCCCTCCTCTATTTATCTGCTGGATCTTCCTGCCAAGATAGGATCAGCAACTGAGCTAATGCTGGTGTGTCCGGTTTTTAACTGGTCAAAAACAACAATTTCATTGTTACCTTTTTTTAACCAAACTGAAGGAATATAAATGGTCTGTTGAGGGCCTTCCTGCCAGTATTTACCAAGGTTATGGCCATTTAGGAAAACAAATCCTTTTCCAAAACTGCGCATATCAAGAAAGGTATCTGCCACCTCGTTCAATACAAATGTACCCTGGTACAAGCCAGGCTGGCCAGCTTTAATCTGCTTGCCTGAGTATTTCCAGTTTTTTACCCCTGTAAAAGGCAGGCTGTACATTTGCCACTGCACCAATGCTTTGCCATTGATTGTAACTTCTTTTGTAATCCCATGACGGTTATCTGTTAAGTACGGGCCATAATTGATACGGCCGTTGTTTTCTACAAGGATATCAAGCACTCCATCTTTTGGGATATCTTTCAGGTCTATAGAATCTTTTTTCAATCTTCTGTCTACTGTACCAATGTTTTTGCCATTGATATAAACCGAGGCATAATCCCTTAATTCCTTTATCCGTAACAAACCGCTTTCCGAGATTTTTGTACGGTAAAGAACAAAACCATAAGCCTGGTTAAGATCCTCGAAAGTTAAAGGTAATGCAGATTTAACCGCCGCCGGAAGCTGATCAAGAATACCAGCGTAAGTACTGAGTTTAATGGACGGTATAGCAATTGAATTCTTTTTAGCCGGAACAGGCGGAAGCTGTACCCCTGCTGGTAAATGACGTGCTATTACCTCCCTGAATTTCATGAATTTTGTGGTTGGGTTACCTGCCTCATCAAGAGGCGCATCATAATCATAACTTGATATCTGCGGGGCATAGGGTTCCGTTGCATTCATGTTGGCACCGTTCATAAAGTCGCGCGTGGTCCCTCCATGGAACATGTACATATTGATAGAAATTCCAGCGCCTAAAATGGCATCAAGCCGCTTCGCTGAGGTATCAGCCGAAACCGTAGCATGTTTATCCCCCCAATGGTCGAACCATCCAGGATACCATTCAGCAACATAATAAGGCCCTTTTCCATCATGATGTGCGTTGATCAATTCTTTTACTTTAACAGGATCTTCCAGGCCATTTACCGCAGGCAGATAACCAGGAAGATATCCTTTAGTCATTTGATCCGCACCGTCACACGTAAAAAGGACACCATCGAAACCTGCCTCACGAAAAATTTTACGGTTCAGATCCATGTAACTTTTATCATCACTGTAAGATCCATATTCATTTTCGATCTGTATCATCAGGATGTTACCACCGTGTGTTACCTGTAGTGGTACAAGCTGTTTAGCCAACTGGTTAATATATTTGGTATACGCACCAATAAATTTAGGGTCTTTGCTGCGTACTTTCAGGTTACTGTCTTTTAACAGCCACCATGGATACCCACCAAACTCCCATTCTGCACATGCATAGGGGCTGGGACGCAGCACTACCCAAAGGCCCTCTTCCTGGGCAATTTTAATAAATTCGGCTATATTGTTGTTTCCACTGAAATCGTATTTACCCTGTACCTCTTCATGTGCATTCCAGAATACATAGGTACCAATAGTATTGAGGCCCATCGCTTTTGCCATTTTCATACGGTCGCGCCAGTAGGCCACAGGAATCCTGGCGCAGTGCATTTCACCCGATATCATTTGGATAGGCTTTCCATCCAACATGAAGGCAGAGTCTCCTAAAGTGAAAGTGTGGGTAGCGGTTTGTGCGCTCACGTTCAGACGAAGGAGCAAAAGGACAGGCAACAGAAATAAGTAGGTTAACTTCATAGTTATCAATTGAATATAAATTGCTTTTATCGTTCTGTGATTATCATCAGCATATCTTTTGAACTTTTATGCTTCTCGCTGATCATTTTTTTACCGATAAATCATCATTTCAGGGCAAATAAACAATAAAATCTGCAAAAAACAGCGGAAAGCATATTTAGAAAAATATTATCAGAATTTTAAAACTTTTGAGGTTACTTAAACGATATAGCATAGACCAAATATAATTTAATCTTGCAACATGGACAGGTCTGTGATTAAAATCCATCAGGTGCATAAACCAGCGTTTAGCACAATGGTTATTTGTGCATGCACAAAGGAAGAACAAATCCGGAATATGGATTTGCTCGACCCCGATCTTAAAAAAAGATGTTTAATTATTATTTTAATACGTGAGGAGCTGAATCAGATACTGACCCCGCTGAACATTCATAAAATGCCCGCGCAAATGATAAGCGATATCATATCCAACAACGAACAATCCATCAGGAATATGATTAAACTAACCAGTTTCAGGGAAATAAACCATGCATTGAAAATGGCCGAGTTGTTTGTCAGTATTTGTATCAGGTCCAGTCAGCTCGTGTTGAATTGATATCTATTATTTAGAATTCATTGCAGAAGCTTTAATGTAATGAATCTTTAACATAGGTAAAGATTTCCTCGCAAACGCCTTCAGCGCTTCATTATCCAGCCCTGTCCCCTTCTCATACAATCTGGTAACCTGCTGATGATCTTTTATCATCGTCTGGATGTATAACATTTCCAGCTCCTCGCCTGTCACCGTCGAAAGTTTTTCAAGTTTATCATACCTATCCTGATCTTTTAAAGTAGAATCAAGACTGAGCTGTTGTGCGGCCGCTATAGCCCTCAGTTCCTGGTTGGCTGCGCCCTGCTCTTTGACAATTAGTGCGGCATACTCTTTTACATATGCATTTTGTGACCTTTTATTGGCCAGTTCACTTAGCTGCACAGCTGAACTACCCGCAAGCCATGCCTGCCTAACAAACTGTTCTGCCCGGGCGTCATGATTTCTGGCATCCACTTTACGGGACAACGAATCCCTATCTCCGCCTAAACCGGAGGCGTCTGCTATTGGAGCATCGTTACTCCGGGACAATGGCACACCTGTAGCATTTCTGCCCGAGGATATGTTAGAAGCACTTCCATAACCAGGAGTAACTGAGCCTGCCGGTCCGGATGCAGGGCGAACACCTGAACATGAGGATAACAAATGTGCAGCTGTCACAATTACAATGGCACCGAGTAATTTTTTCATAATAAAGTTTAAATGTTTTGCAAAGAAATATTAATTATAGTGTTACTCCAGTCCAATTTTATTGGTAATAGGACTTTTGCCCAGAAAATCATCTACATATACACCTAATTGATCCACCATCTGTTCAATGCCCTGAATTTTGGTACCACCGGTTTGATACCATCCGAGGTCACCCCTTTTCATTTCGAGTGTGAAAGAAAGCGTCCCTACAGTATTTACAAAAACATAGGTTTCATGGTCGGCGGTAGTTATTGGTCCCCTGGCAATTTGTCCATCGGGAAGGGTAGTTTGTGCTTCTAATAAATATGTTGAATCATCCATTGCATTTTAACAAATAACAGGGATATATGTTTTACCATGACCTTTAGATTGTCATTAGGTCCACTTCTTTAAATCCAGCAGAAGCTGAAAAGCTGAGGTGGTGGGGAAACGATCTCAACAACGAGCTGCAGTCATCCGAACTGAAATCTAAAGTACTTATTTGGGGCTGATCAAAGTTAACGGCCAATATTGCCCTGCCGACCTTTTCATCTGCCATGAGGATGATGTTGCTTTCAAAAACATTCACTATCAGGTGTTCAACAGGCAATAAGGCAAAAGTTTCGCGTGCTATTCTTATGGCGCTGCTGCATAAAAACGAATAGAAAAGTACGTTAAAGTCTGTTTCCTGCATGTTCAGTAGCTTTGCCTTTCCTGATGCAACTTTGTTGGGAACAAATTCGGGCACAATTTTTTTGGCATTCACTTGCATGTTGACAACGATCGCATTGATCGAAATTTCATAACTTAGTAAGACACCCAATGCAGTAACCGGAAAAAAAGGGTTAAAAAATTCGATAGCTTCTTCATAGGAAAACGGCTCTCGGCTGATTACTCCTTGTGAAACCTCTTGTATTTTTGTCCACTCTACAAGATCAGTTTTAAATTCTTTCAGGGTGCAATTGTAAATGAGGTCGTCCTGCTGTTTAGCTTCTTGCGCCTTATCCATCAGTCCTTTGTGTTTTTGTTTCCCTTGCCCTAAAAGCTTATCTATCAGCGATGGCCTAAAAGATCTGCAGGCAGACTCGGCGATCAATTGGTTATCGGCTTTCCTCAAAGGCAATTTTGGCTCCGGTGCTGCCAAAAGATATTCCCAATTCATCGCTTCACTACTGGTTTTATGTAGAGTTATTATAGAATTAATATATTCATCATATTCCTGCAGGGCAGATGAAACTCCTTTTTTTAACTTTTGCTTTAATTCTTGCTGATCACATCCCCGCTCACTTATCGCTTTCATCAGATTTTCCCTATCCTTCCTCTTATAAGAGGCATTTGCGACCCTTATAAAATTGCTAACTAATTTCATGTATAAATGGTTTGAGCATAGAACTATAAGCAGTAATCAATTAGAGCGAAATTTCTTCTATGTGATATACAATATCAAAACAAAATATTATTCTAACAAATAGACAAAAATAACCTGCTTATTCTTTTTACACACACCACAATTAATATCATTAAACTATTTAATGCAGATATTTATTTCAAAATATTAAAAAATGCTGTGACAATAAAGAATTATTTAAGCTATAAATTAATTGAAAATTCTTGCTATTTTTACACTAACGTCTCCCCTACCATGGTATAACAGGTTATTGTCAAGGTAAACTGCGGTATCCCACATAGTAACTATTAATTAATTATAAAAGTTTTAAACATTTTTCCTTTATCAATTAAAAACACACCTATATGTATAGTTTACAAATAAAATGAAGCAACTTATTAAACAAATATTGCTTAATTTTTTCCCGCTGCAGCATGTAATTGTACATCATCAATGATAGTCTGATATTATTCTCCTTTGAGATACTTCTCCACTGCAGCTGCAGAATTGCCCACTGCCAGAACAGCGTTTTTTAACACTTCTGGTTTGACATCGAATGTATTGGCCCAGTACTCCACTTCATAATTTTCATTGATATTGATTAAGTCGCCGAACGGGCTTATAGCATTATTTTGCTTATCCATTATTTTAAGTTTCAGCATTAAAGCCGAATATTCATGAAAATGTTTTATTTCATGGCAAAATCAATCGTGCCTGCGCAGCAGCCTGTTATTCGTTCTTGATAAAATGACCTTTGTCATATAAACTATGGAGTTCATATTTAGGAATTATAATTCATGGATGATACATTTGATATAACTAAAAAGATTAACATGTTAAATTTTGAATTTAAAAATCCTACCAAAATCCTTTTTGGCAAAGGACAAATAGAGCGGATTGCGACAGAGATTCCGCAGGACGCTAAAGTTTTGATGTTGTATGGCGGCGGTAGCATTAAAAAAAACGGGATATATGAACAAGTGAAAAATGCGCTCAGCAGCTTTGAGGTCATTGAATTTGGAGGCATACCGGCTAATCCGGAATATGAGGTATTGTTGCAGGCATTGAAGATTATCAAAGAACAAAATATCACTTATATGCTGGCCGTTGGCGGTGGATCGGTAATTGATGGCACCAAATTTCTTTCTTCTGCTGCGCTGTATACCGGAGATACCCCATGGGATATTTTAGCACAAAAAATTGTGACCAGCAAAGGGCTTCCTTTTGGAACAGTATTGACCTTGCCTGCTACAGGTTCAGAAATGAATTCAGGAGCGGTAATTACCAGGGCAGAAACCCAGGAAAAATATGCTATGGGTGGACCGGGACTATTTCCACAGTTTTCGGTGTTGGACCCACAGGTGGTTAAGTCTATTCCACAAAGGCAGCTTGCAAATGGGATCACCGATTCGTTTTCACATGTACTGGAGCAATATATGACCTACCCCATCCAGGCCTTGCTTCAGGACCGTTTTGCGGAGAGTATTATGCAGACACTGATTGAGGTTGGCCCTAAAGTGATCCAAAATCCAGCAGATTATGAAGCTGCCTCCAATTTTATGTGGTGCTGTACAATGGCCTTGAACGGATTGATACAAAAAGGTGTTCCAACCGACTGGGCGGTGCATGCCATGGGCCATGAGCTCACTGCATTATTTGGAATTGACCATGCAAGAACACTGGCAATTATCCATCCAAGCCATTACCGTTATAACTTTGAAAGCAAAAAAGAGAAACTTGCACAATATGGACAACGTGTATGGGGAATTACAGACGGCACTTTAGAAGAGATTGCAGCAGCTGCGATTGTTAAAACTGAAGAGTTTTTCCATGCTATGGACATTCAAACGAAACTTTCAGAATATACTGCCGACTATACCGGAACCGCCGAAAAGATTGCGGCACGTTTTACTGAACGCGGATGGAATGGAATAGGGGAACACAAAACACTTGCGCCATCTGACGTGAAGGAAATTGTATCGATGAGTTATTAAATATTTTCAGTAAATTAGTTTACATCTACCTAAACAGAAAAGCTATGCAAAGTATCTATTCCGCTGGTGCCTGTCAACTTAACCACCATCATTCTATACAATGTATTATTCCTCCATATATGAGACTGCAACTGATTTCTGCTGCTGAAATGAAATCTAAATTGCTTAAATCTAATCTCGGCGGATTTAGTGAAGACGAAGAAATCAGAAGCCGGCGTCAAACGTATGGGAAGTTGAATACAGATGAAAAAAACCTGCTTGCCAGGTTGCAATTCAAAGCCGGCGGAGTTAAGAAATCAGCGCTTGCACGCACTAAGGTTGATGAAGAAGTAATACCCAAACCGTCCCGTTTGGTATACTCTGCAGAAAACAAACGCAGCCTGCCGGGCAAGCTGGTAAGAGAAGAAGGCAGCAAAGCCTCGGGGGATATAGATATAGATAATGTTTATGACTCTGCGGGTGCTACGTGGGATTTCTACTATTCTTTGTTTGGCAGGAATTCAATCGACAACGCAGGGATGAAACTGATACAGACTGTTCACTACCTTAATAAGTATGATAATGCGTTTTGGGACGGAAAACAAATGATTTATGGCGATGGAGACGGTAAAATATTTGCGTCTTTTACTTCAGACATCGACATCACTGCCCATGAACTTACTCATGGCGTTGTTCAATATGAATGTAACCTCGAATACAAAGACCAAAGTGGTGCCCTGAACGAATCCCTGGCCGATGTATTTGGAATAATGATTAAACAAAAAGCCTTGAACCACGATGTTAGAACGTCGGATTGGTTGATAGGTGAAAATACACTTGTGGGTGATGAGTATGCAATCAGGTCGCTGAAAGCACCTGGAACAGCCTACGTCAACCATCCCGACCTTGGAACTGATCCTCAACCGGCCCACATGAGCGGGTATTCAAATGATCCTTCAGATAACGGAGGCGTACATCTGAACTCGGGCATTCCAAACCATGCTTTTTACCTTGCCGCTATTGAAACAGGTGGTTTTTCCCGGGATAAAATTGGACAGGTTTGGTACAGGGCAATGTGCAACACTGAGCTCGTCCCTGTCAATGCAACTTTTTCCCAATTTAAAGAGGCCACACTTGCCGAATCCATAATTCTCTTTGGCACAGGAAGTACTGTCACTTCGGCGATAGAACATGCATGGAACGCAGTTGGCGTTTAAGATCAAACAGATGAAGCTAAAATTAATTCAAACCGGCGGGTTTGCAGGAAAATCTAAATACGCTGAGGAAGATTTGTCCCTGCATCCCGTACAGCTGCAACAGGAACTGGAGCAGCATTTTCCGACCGCCGTTGCAGACACAACAGCAAGTAAGACATCACACAGCCGTGATGCATTTGAATATTTTTTGGAATACAAAGGAATGCGCATTGCCCTGACTGACGACATGAAAGCAACCCCGGTTATAGAGAATTTGCTGGAGAGGCTAAAGGAACAGTTACACTATTAAAAAGCAAGTTTTCAATTCCAATAATCCTTATATTAGCGGGTAACCGAATAGTTATGGAACGACGATTAGTGATCAAACAAGTGCTGATAATGGCCGGCGGATTAGCACTCCTGCCATCCTGCCTCAGGGATAAAGGACATAGCAGTATAACATTAAAAAATATAGAGATCAGTCTTGACCAGGAAAACCTGCTTGCGGAAATTGCTGAAACGATTATCCCAAGAACCAATACGCCTGGCGCCAAAGAATTGAAACTGCATTTATATACCTTGAAGATGTTGGACGACTGTTATGAAAAAGTTGATCAGCAGAAATTTATGGATGATCTTGCTGAACTTGAAGATCAAACACATGATCATTTTGGCAAGTCTTTTCAAAAATTGTCAGGGAGCCAGCGCCGCAGTATATTAACGCATGTTGAAACTGCTGGTTCAAAGTTTTATCAGATTTTCAAAAATGAAACTATAAACGGATACCTGAATTCAAAATATGTGATGACCAACCTGATTATTTATGAACTGGTGCCAGGCCGTTACAACGGCTACTTTCCTGTCAAAACCGTTACTACTTAACACAAAGCCTGATTACGCGTATGTCAAATATTAATATAGATGCATCAAAAGCCAACACTTACGATGTTATTGTGATTGGCTCTGGAATTAGCGGAGGCTGGGCAGCAAAGGAATTTACTGGAAAAGGATTTAAAACATTAGTGCTGGAGCGCGGCAGAGATGTAGAACACATTAAGGACTACCCTACTACGAACAAATATCCCTGGGAATTTGAACACCGGGGAGAGCCCTCGCTGGCCATTAAAAAAGACAATCCGATAGCGAGCAGGTGTTATGCATTCAAGGAGGATGCGATGCACTTTTTTGTTAAAGACGAAGAACATCCATATGTACAGGAAAAGCCGTTCGATTGGATAAGAGGCTACCAGGTAGGTGGAAAGTCGCTTTTGTGGGCAAGGCAAACGCAACGCTGGAGCGACTTCGACTTTGAAGGGCCAGCCAGGGATGATTTTGCGGTAGACTGGCCTATACGTTATAAAGATATTGCACCATGGTATAGCTATGTGGAGAGATTTGCCGGGATTTCTGGTCATAAGGATGGATTGGCAGAATTGCCCGATGGAGAATTTCTACCGGCCTTCCCTTTAAATGCTGCCGAGGATTACTTTAAAGGGGTGATCACCAGCAGGTACACTAACCGCCATGTGATTAGCGCCAGGTGTGCGCATCTTTCAAAACCAAACCAGGTACATTATGATCAGGGCAGGGCAAAATGCCAGAACAGAACGCTTTGCCAGCGTGGATGCCCGTTTGGCGGTTATTTTAGCAGCAATGCGTCCACCTTGCCCTGGGCGGCAAAAACGGGGAATCTCACGTTACGCCCATTTTCAGTGGTAGAATCTGTTATTTATGATGATAAAAAAGAAAAAGTTACTGGTGTGCGGGTAATAGACACCAACACCAAAGAGAGTACAGAATATTTTGCCAGGATTGTTTTTATCAACGCTGGCGCACTGAATACAAACCTTATTTTGTTAAATTCCAGGTCACTTAGGTTTCCACAGGGATTGGGAAATGACAATGGCCTGCTTGGGAAATACGTAGCTTTCCACAACTATAGCGCCCGTATTAGTGCAGAGTTTGACGGCCTCAAACAGTTCGCCACAGATGGTAGAAATCCTGCGGGGGGAGGTTACATGCCAAGGTTTAGAAATGTATTTAAACAGGAGACTAATTTTAAAAGAGGATACGCTGCAGGTATTTATGCCAGCAGGTACATGGAACGTGACCGCTCAGGAATTGGCAAGTCCCTTAAAGATAACCTGCTGCATGCACGTTTAAGTCCCTGGATTATTGGCTCACATATGATGGGCGAAACTATCCCGAAAGAATCTAACTTTGTGAGTTTGAGTAATGAAAAAAAAGACGGCTGGGGAATTCCTTTATTGAACATTAGCGTGGACTACGATGAAAACGATGCACTGATGAAAAAAGATTATATAGAACAACTTACGGAGATGTTCACTGAAGCAGGTTTCAAAAAGATTACACCTAATATCTCCAGTCAGGCGCCTGGATTGGATATCCATGAAATGGGTGGCGTGAGAATGGGGCATGATCCAAATACTTCCCTGCTCAACAAATGGCACCAACTGCATGCCTGTAAAAATGTATTTGTTACAGATGGAGCTTGTATGACATCAACGTCTACCCAGAACCCATCACTTACGTATATGGCGTTCACTGCCAGGGCAGTGGATTACGCTATTAATGCGATTAACCGGGGCGAGCTTTGAGCCCCGGTTTAATGCCACAGCTGGAATTAACGGTATACTGTATCAATTTTGGTATATAGCAGTTGCAAAATATTGCCTGCTATCTCATCCCCAAATGTTTCCTCTATAAACAAAAGATCGTTTTGTATTTCATCAATCAGTTTTTGTTTCTCATCGGTCTTGTCTCTTGTACCCGCCCAGATCCAGGTGAGGTTGAGCATTTGGTTATTAAAGGTATTGCGTTGTATCACATCGGTTTCATCCATGATATCAATGGTGATTGCGTGTGCGGTCTCACACATTTTAATTCTAAAGGTTGACATGAGGTTTATTCTAAAATAAAACTGTTGCACTAAGCATGAACATGCTGCTTGTCGGCTGGGATGGATCAGTATTTCGTAGCTAATACCCGTAAATTACTATACAAATATTACGAAATAATTTGGTTAAAAGATCACGAATGAACAAGTAATAATTTCGCCTTTAACCGGAAAATCCCTTTGATAGGCAACAGGATTAAGATGTTATTTTAAGCGCTTAACCTTAATAGTTCTGTAACTCACCTGATTTCCATGATCTTGCAGCAGAATATGGCCGGATTTTGCTTCACCAAAATCTTTCCAGTCTTTGTATTTACTAGCGGCAACCAATTCACGGAAGGCAGCTGAGCCACGCTGGTATTCGAGTACTTTCACCCCATTTAAATAATGTTCTACCTTATTATCAGGGTACACAACCACACGGCCGGTATTCCAGCTGCCAATCGGATGAATGAACCGCGAAGTCTTATTGGCAGTAATTAAATCATATAATGAAGCAAGTGTACGGTTTCCGTCACGTCCCAACTTTGCATCAGGGTGAAGTTGGTCATCAAGCACCTGGTATTCCAATCCTATTGCTGAACCAGCGCTTTGCTCTTTAAGGGTAACAAAATATTTGACTCCGCTATTAGCACCGGGAGTAAGTTTAAATTCGAACGACAAGTCGAACGCTGAAAATTCTTCTTTGGTTACAATATCTCCTCCGTTTGTTGATTCTTTACCTTCGGCCGGCAGTACACTGATAATTCCGCCCTCAATTTTCCATCCGCGTGAAGGGAAGGCAGTGGCATGGGCTGACCGCCATCCATTGCTGGTTGTGCCATCAAACAAAAGTTTCCAGCCATCAGTTTTCTCGTAACTGCTGAGGACATTCGATTGATAGTTTACTACATAAATACCAGATGGAAATGCCGCTGGCTTTAACCCTGCTGTTTTGATTTTTATATTTTTGAAATATACCTTTTTACCCGCCTCTGAAGGATCTGTAATGCCGTGCACCTGCAGGCCGATAAAGCCCGAACGGTCAATTGTATCGATGACGTATGCTGCAGGTTTACCGTTTATCCAGGTTTTCATCACATTACCAATACACTCAATTTTCAAGTGGTTATAGTCATTGGGCAGGTAAGCGGTAGCGGCGGACGGATTCAAACTAATTGGATAAAGCCATTCCCTCCTGCCTTCATCATACACGCCACCACTCCACTGCCTGCTGGTAGGATCCAGCTCAGCCTGCCGCCCGTATACTTTTCCCTTTCCTTTATTGCCCGAGGGATCGTAGTGGCTTCTTACCTGTACACCTGAGTTTCCCTTGGCACTTTCCAGTTTCAGGTCAAGCTCCAGAACGAAATCAGTGTAGTCTTTTTCAGTTACAAGAAACGAATTACCTGTACCTGCCACGGTAGTACCAACAATTTCTCCATTTTCTACGTGATAAGTTGCGGCTCCCGCTACCTGTTTCCAACCCTTTAGGGTTTTGCCATCAAAAAGGGATGCTGAGGTTTGGGCACAAAGCCGGCCTCCGATAAAAAGGAGCAATAAGACCATAAAGAGAGAAGCCTTAAGATAATCCTGACGTGATTTTTCCATAAGTATAAGTTGATACAGTTGGGTATACCAGATGTTTATATTTGATTAATTATACATAAGGTATATAATTTCTATATGATCAGCAAGCAATTATGGAAAACGTCACGAAAAAGTTTCATCCAAAGAAATCCCGGGTAAGGTAATCTATGCACTAAAAAAGCATCTGTTGAAAAGCCAGCGCGTTAAAATGCTTCACCCAAACTAAAGATAAAAGTTCTATAACCTTTACTAACACCGTAATCTACGCCAATATTTGTATTCGAACCTTTGTTGAATTTGACCCTCAGGCCTGTACCTGCTGCGGGATGCCATGAAGTGAGGAAAGAGCCTGATCCGCTTACCGTGTTGGTATTTGCGAACACCACAAATCCAAGCAAACCATTGTCTGTAATGTCGCGACGGTATTCTGTTTCAAAGTAGAACAATGACTTGCCGCGGTAGCGGTTTTGATTGATACCCCTACCCGACCTGTTGAAAGGGTCCCAGCCTATACTTGGCAAATCCAGGTACGGCGCTTTGTTGTTAAACACGGTCCAGTAATATGACCAGAAAGCAATAGTATTTTGCTGATTTGGCCTCGCAGGGTTTAAAGAAAAGTATTTTCTCACATCCAGAAACATCGATTGCCAATTATTGTCGCTCCCCAGGAAGGCTGGGTTTACGCGGAAAATAAGGTTGGCGTAAGCACCTGGCAGAGGGTTGATTGAATTGTTGCGGGTATCATATAACATATTGAAACTTAAACCGGATGACACCGAATGCCCGCTTAATCCATAATTATAACCTGTATATTCCTTTAAATCCGGCACCTTGTCGTCGTCACTCTTTATGCTTGACCGGTAGTCCAGATTATAACCTACGCCCGCAAATAAATAAGGTTTGATTCGCTTGAGGGCACTTTGATAGAAGCGTATATAATTATAACCAACCAACGTACCTTCGTCATTGTCGCGCTTACTTCCCAATCCCCAGGTAAGTTGCGGGTAGCGCAAAAAACGTATGTCCCCTTGTATAGTCCATTTGTTGTCTGGCAGCCAGATGTTTGAACGCAGGGGTAACCCAAAACGGCTTTTAAAATTCCAGTATGGTGCAAACGTTGCACTCGAAATGTTTGTCGTTTTCCGGTCGCCCAGATACATTGCTGCAGTAGTACTCGTCACAAAAGCTCGTCCGCTCCCGCCCGGCACAGCACCGCTGACCGGAAGAACTGAAAAATATACCCTTTTGCCGGTTTGTACTCTTACCTTTTTCGTGTTGATATTAAACAGAGAACGTGCAATATCAATCAGGTCGGTTTGTCTGGCGGTATCTCCCACCGTGTTATTTTGCGGAAGCATGTTTGGTGTATTTTGTGCAAACAATGCGATTGGACATAAAAAAACGAGGACGAATATATATTTTATCATAGGTTGGGACTGATCAGATGAAAATGTATGAATCAATTGTAATCAGGTACTTAACGTTAGAATTATTGTAAAGTTTGCCTGAAGGTTTAATTTGTTAAAAGTATATAATTTTTTTGTATCTTTTTATACACCTACCTAACACAACATTATACCTAAGTATTTGCACCAAGCATTGATGGGATAACGGTTTAAGTGACGAAGCGCACATTATGATCAGGATACTTTGTTTATGTTTGGTTACTTAGCGATTTACAACCAACTGCCTATAACAAAAAATTACGCGCTATTGCGGTCGACGTAAAAAGGATGAGCAAATGAAGACAATATTGATACCGGTGGATTTTTCTGACACATCCACCAATGCGTTAAAATATGCAACAGAATTGATAAAGGATATTCCGGTTGAAAACATCGTCCTGCTTAAAAGCTTTTATAAGTCAGTGTACAAACAACTGTTGCCCAGTGCAGACTTCATTCAACTGAGTACAGAAGATATATGCCTGGAAAGAAATGAAATAAATGAACAGCTGAGGATACTTACAGACACGCTAGTTAAAAAATGTAATCCGTCCATCAGGATTCAAACCGTCATCAGCGAACTGCCTTTGCTTAGGGCAATTCATCAGCTGATTGCTGAAAAGAAACCGGACCTTTTGATAGTTGGAAGTGACAATTGTGTTATACAGCAAAAGGAAAGTTATATTGGCCGGCATGTCATTGGCATTGCCAAAACAAGTCCGGTTCCTGTATTGATTGTGCCCGCTGACGCCAGTTACCGAAAGATCGAACGTGCATTGGTTCCCTGCGATTTTTCAGCAGTTTCGCGTCTTTCTCTTTTACAAGGAAAAAATAACCCGATCGACTGGGCACATCCCAAGTTGATGGTACTGAATATAGATCCGCAGCGAAAACACCTTAAACTTGAAAATGATCATATCACAGCCCTGAAAGATCAACTGGCCGGTTACGAATTTGAAATTTACTATACCGGAGACGAAAAAGTTGTGGATGGAATTCTTAAGTTTGCAAGGGCAAATGATGTTCAGCTGATTACCGCCCTTCCCGGAAAATACAGCTTTTTCTATAAATTTACGCACCGCAGCACAACAGATGCGCTTGCACAGGATTCTAATCACCCTATACTGATACTTAAATAATTGATGTACAAACTAATTGTAATGTCTTTTGTTATAACTTCATTAGTATATACCTGTTTTTTATCTGTTATTTAAAACCTAAAACGATGAAGACTTTTTCTATAAAATTCAAAGTTGGCAGCCTTGAATTAGATGCTATAGTAACCGTATCTGACCGGCATCAAAAGTTCAAGGTGGAAATGGTCACCGGTGAACCAGACCCAATATTGCTGAAGCGTTCGGTTACTGGCGAATGGTCTATTGAAAATGCCGGTGCACGCACATTATCAGCCGAGCAATTTAAGGAACTACAGCAGGTTATCGAAAATGAACTCAGTAAATTTTATAGTTCAGGTAAAATTTTAGTGCTTACGGATTTCTCAGAGTCTTCTTTTAACGCAGCCAGGTACGCGGCATCCTTAACGAGACAGATAGGCGCATCGGTACTAATTTTATACCATTCCTATGATTATGTACCTGTGGCAACCACCCCCTTTGCACTGATTCCGCCGGAACAGGCCCATTCAGAAAAAGAAAGTTACGTAAAATTGGGAAAGCTAAAAGAAAGCCTCGGGCAACTGGTTGCGGAAGATACAGTAATCGAACTTATTTCTGACTGCCGGACATTAATTTCTGCAGTGAACACCATTACTGAGCAGCAACAAATTGCATTGCTGGTGATGGGTATGGACGGAAAAGGTGAAATTGAAAAAGTAATAACCGGCAGCAACACTATAACTATTGCCAATGAATGCAGAATACCATTACTGGTAGTGCCATATCAGGCAAAATTCAATCCTATCAAAAATATATTGTTTGCATGCGATTTGAAAAACGTGACTAAAACTGTACCTGTTTTTCCGATCAATGTTCTAGTCGAAGCTATAAAAGCACAATTCTCCATTTTGTTTGTAAACAAAACAGATGAGAAAGCCCACCAAGGGGCAGCAACCGAACTGGAAAACCTGCATCAGATATGGGATGAGCACGCTGTAAAGTACTATTACACCGATCATGAGAAAATTGAGAATGCAATCATTGATTTTGCTGACGAACATCAAATCGACCTCCTGATTACAGTTCCAAAGGAGTACGGTTTTTTTGAACGGATTTTCCACAGGAGCCTAACCAGGAACCTGGCTTACCGAACCCATATCCCATTACTGGTTTTTAAAGAAGAAATATAAGCTAAAGACTAAATTGCCTTGCTGGTAACCAGCATTTTGTGCAAAAAATCCTGTGAAACACCGATGTACGAAGCAATTTGCTTTTGGGGTAAACTACGGATCAGGGACGGGTATAGTTTACAAAAGTTGGAATATCTATCCTGCGCTGATAACGACACATTGTCGATCTGACGATGTTGGAAAGTAGCCATGCCGTTCATCGTAAGAATTCTTACAAAACGGTCAAATTTAGGTATCTGTAGATTTAATGTATCAAAATCAGATTTCAATAAATAGATAATTTCACTGTCTTCAATTGCCCCGATATTCAACCTTGCGGGTTCCTGGGTGATAAAGCTCAACATATCAATAATCCACCAACCCGGTGGTGCAAACTGGAGGATATGTTCATATCCATTAAAATCCAGGGCATAACTTTTCAGGCAACCTCCCGTTACAAAGATGACTTTTGAATTAACATCTCCAGCTTCCAGTAAAATCTGCTTCTCGTTCACCTTGCCATTGTGAAGCACGGAAAGCAAATATTCTTCTTCATCCTTGTCTAGTTTGATATATCTTGAGATATTTCGAAATAAGAGGGCGTGATCCATCTTTTTAGTGTTTAAGTACAAGTATAATTAAAAAAATTTATAGAGACGACTGACATACCCGCACACGGAACTGTGTGATAGAAATTTCCCGATCGATTTAAGATATTTTTAAGTTTTAATTACATCAATAGGCCTCAAACACCATACAGGCTACATTGCACCCTATTTTTTACAGCTAAAATAAAAATCACTCGTAAGGTAATTTTAGTGTTACAATGGGGAATAAACCAGTTCAGCTTAGGAAAATGACACAAATACGAGGAATTTAAACCCCGTAAATTCCCATTTTACCACACCCCTATATATAAATGGCAATAGAAAGAACTCAATTATCTTTTTTCGCACAGTCAAAGAAGATGCCACGCTGGGTCTTAGGGGTTGATGAATCTGAACCTGCCCCATAAACCAGGTACAAGTTCAGCTTCGGAAGGGACATCTGATACAATAGCGGTACCTTTATTATTCCAATATACTCTTGAAAGCGTCTGTACCCCATTTCCGCGAAGGATACCGATGTCCCCCTTCACTATGGTACCCGATGCCGGCATAAAATTCAATATGGATAACGGGACTGAAAATTCAAACCCACCGCTACCATCTGCCGCAAATTCCAGCTGATCGGTCACATCGCGAACACGATCAAACATAATAGTACGTGAGGGTGATGAAAATGGAACCTTATCGGCATCATTTGTTCGCGGGACTACTGCTTCATACAGCAGAGCGTGTGCCTTCCCCAGGCTAACTGTCACAAGCAAACGTACATCTCCTTTTACCGGTTGTTTCCTTTTAGGATCTGCTGATGGCAGGGTAGCTAACATAATGTCCAGTGCCCCACCGGTTTTGAATGAAGCGAGTGGCATTTCAAAGGAGTTGCGGAGCAGGTTTTTATCCCCGGTATGATATGCCGCGCATAACCTACCGCCTTGAACAGCCAGTGAAGCAATCACATTATAAGGTTTGGACGTGGAATTAAAATTGGCTTTTACACCGCGCTTATCAATAGGAACCCAGGATGCCTGTTTCCAGTCATCCCACTTCCCATCAATAACTACTGGAACTGTTGAAAGCAGCACGTTGAGCACACTATCGGCTCCTTTTTTCTGACGCAGCGTCTCTTTTTTTAACTGATAAGCCACAGCCTTTTTGAGATCTTCATTATTAACCGTAACCGTCTCACTATGAATTCTTTGAATATACTGGAGTCCCTCAATCTTAATGAGACTACTCCTGGATCCGTCAATCATATATACCTCTCCCTCCTTGGTACCTGTAATACCAGGCCAGAAGTTTTCTTCCCCGAGCGTAATTCCTGCAAGATCCATACCCCTGGTTGCCACCGGCATATTCCATTGACGACCGCCGCGCATGGGTTCAAACAATTGGGTTACAAAAATTCCGTCTGCTGTAAAGATGTACACCATCCCATGGTTACTGTTAACAGCCCACAGCGGTTCGGCAGTTGATTCACCCGCATAAAACACCCCACCTAATAAGCGTGTGGGACCAACCAGCTCCCCTGCAAAATCAGGTATCGGCGCTTCATGCGAAGCATGAAGTCCGGGCCATAAGTTAGGATAACTCCATACAGCTTTCCCATTGCAGGCGCCACTCAACGAATACCTGTCAAAGGGTTGTATTCCTTGTGTCACAACAACATATCCACCGGCTGCAGAAAGTGTCTGGCCACCACCGGTTGACGCAGGTGACTGCACCCCACTTACCAGTACCTGCCTCTGATCGATCTGGTATACAGGCGCCGATCCTGAAGTAAAACTGACAGGGAAAAACTGTACGGCAGAACCGTTGAACTGCGTGATACAAAATGATAGATCTGGCATTACCGTAACACCATTTACATCAGCCTTTTCAAAACTCAGTTCATTAGTTTGAACTTTTGCATCTTCATTAAGGTCTGTCCAGATAAAAAAGGCATTCTTATCACGCCCCTGTGAAAGTGATTTGTCTTTCAGCAAAGGCCAGGCATCTGCTTTTCCCATGGCGGCAACTGGCTCCAAAATCCCCTTCCTTTCAGCAAACAAAAAAGCAGTTGCCGCACCACCTGTAGGACTTGCATTATAACTGTTGGTAAAATATCGTTTTCCTTTACAATACAGTGGTGTTTCAGGACCGGCGCTGCGCAAAGGTAACTCCATCATCCCTGGCATTTTTCTATATAATATACGATCGAGTTTACTTTTGCCCGTCTTCCAGTTGAGTCTAAATTCCATTGTGCCCAGCTCCTGTTCCGCATAGTAAAACCTGTTCTTATCCTCCGGGTCGAGGCTGCCTCCCCCGCCGTATTTAGAAGGCCCATAAAATGCGTTCAGCAGTTTTCCTTCCAATGACCATACGCTCACACGTTTAGGCAAAAAATCTTTTTCAGTTACCCAGAGTTGATTTTTTGAATCTACCGTCATCCCTGCAGGATTATTCATATGAAGAGGATTATATTCGCCGGATTCGGGTGGGCCCGCTGTGCCAATATCACGTATAAATACACCATCAGCGGTAAAAACCTTAACCTGGTGACTGTTGCCACCATTGCTGATATACATATTATTCTGATTGTCCTGGGTAATTCCAACCGGACTGTCCAACCGATTATCTATTAATTTACTGGCATTGCGAGGTACAGAATCAATTTTATTGCTGTTTATGAGCAATATATTTTTGATGGTTTCGATATCGTTATAACGCAGCAAGGTATTTCCAGAAAGAACAAGCAGCCGCCCTTTTCGGTCAAAGGCCAGACCCCGCGGACGGCCAGCTACCAATGTATCCGTCACCTTCAGGTTCCTTAAATCAATTATGAGAATCTGGTTTCTGTCAGTCAGACTTACCGCGGCCACTCCATTATGAATAGCAAAACCTCCTATACCTTCCGTTAACTTGCTTTCTTTCAAAACCGGCCCCAGACGCAGCAGGAAAATAGGTTTCTCAGGGTTTTTGTACATAGAACTGATACGTAGTTCGGCTAGTCCGGATTTTTTACCCGTTTCCCAGACAGAGGCAACATAAACCGACGAATTGGGTAGCGCACGATCTCCTGCATCCCTCGCCATAAAAGGTGCCGCGGTCCAGATACCACCAACCCAGCCTTTGCCGCCCATTTTCCTGCCGTTGAGATCAACCCAGGCGATTCCATCAGCACCTTCGGTGACGTAACACCCAATAAAAACTGCAGGCTCGTGGGTCGGCGATTGTGCGGCGGGCACAAAGACAGCCGCCTGTGGCGCAGAATGATTACCGAGCCAGGCACCGGTGTGGTCTTTGGTATTCCATGGAGGATTCCCGTTAGCATATACCGGAAACTCATATGTAGTTTTGATTTTTGGATGAACCAAGCCACGTACCAGATATTTACCAGGTGACACCAGTTTGGAAGGAATAACATATATACCATGCCGCGCCGCCTCGTAGTCACGGCCGAGATCGTCGAGCACATCCCAATATACCGTGTGTTTACCTGGTGTAAACCAGGTTTGTGAAATGAGGTTTCGCACACGTTGTCCCTGCGCGTTTTCTATGATCAGGGTCACATACCCTGCATCTTTGATAGTAAAGGAAACCGCGACCGGTGCTTTTGGCTCTTGCGCGGCAGCAGCTGAAGTTATGAAACAGATTATCAGAAGAATGCGATTTAAACTGACCATAACCTCAAGCGATTACGACTTTTTAAATTCGCTGATATCTATGACCCTGTTATCATCTTTGTTTGACTTCAAGAACGAAACTCCGTTGGCATTGGTTTGCCAGGTGTAATTCTGTTGTATCCATTGGAACAACTCAGCAGGACGCTGCGGAACTTTTGCTCCCAATGGCTGCGTAAAAGCTTCTCCTGTGGGATAATTGACCTGATACAAAGAGGATGACACCAGGAACACCAGCGTTTTTTTATCGGTTGAGTTCATGAAATGCAATCCCTGTATCCTTTCATCTGGGTTCTGCCTTGTTAACGGATATACTTTAGCGTTTACCGTGGTTATAAAATAATCATTGTTAATCAAATATCCTGAACGGCCAATCCTGCTTAATCCTTTGGTAAACCTGTTGTCTTCTTTTCCTTTTGAGGAACGATAAATCCGCACTACATCTAATTGCCCGTTTTTTAAAGAAACCAGGTAGAATGGCGCAACCAGACCTGTACTGTCAGCAGCCTGGACCAACAGTGCAGTTTTTTGTGTGTTCAAAAACTCAGCAACAGAGAAACGGCTGGTTGGTTCTGCCTTTTCTGATAGTATGTTCTGAATACGTACAGTAGTATCCCTGAATTTTATTCCGAAAGCTTCTTTTGCCTGTGAGTCGCCTTGAGCATTAACATCTTCATATTTATAAACTGTTAAGGAGTTCTCATTGCCTTTCTCAAACTGATTGAAATCTTCCTTAGTGGTTAGCGTTCTGGAGGGATAAACTTTTCCTTCCTCCTTTTTTTGGCAGCCTAAAAATAATGCGGGAACCAGGAGCATTAAATATTGTAATTTCATAGCATATTAGATATGCTGTGAAATTAATTAATTCTACAGAATATTTACCTCTTTGCTCCAAATTTGTTACGGTACAAATTTACATCTGACTTCAGTATGTGAATTGGTTCGTAAGGGAAGAACTTCAGATGAACTTGACTACCGCATTAAACCTGCGCAAAAAGGCATCGTCGATATTTGTTCTTTTAACAGCTGAAAGGACCAATATTCCTTTGTATGCGTCAATACGTTGTAAAAGATAGGCAGTATCCAGATTTGCATATCTATCATGGCTATCCTTGATTTCAGTACGCTTTCCAAACAGCAGATCGGCTTCATCAAATAGTAATATCCAGTTATTCGCTTCTGCTTTATCGATTAAAAAATCCATCTTTTTCTGGCTTTCTGCAGTATCTGCATCCAATGCAGCAAGATTTACCTTCACAACCATCCTCCCCGTTCCTCTACCAAGGTCGGCCAGGGCAGCCATCTTTGCAAGATTCGAACTACCGTACAGTAAGGTACGCTGACTATTTAAAGGAATTTTTTTGGTAGGAAAAACCTTTGTTTGTTTTGCCTCAAATAGTGTTTCTATGGGTAGAACGGTCATTTGCTGACTCAGTTTCAATACCATAAATTCAGACGGACGGGATAGTGCCAAGCCAATTTCAATCAGCATTCTTCCTTCCAGAAGATCCGTCTGCCTCATTGTAATGCCAGCGCCAACATGAACGTAAAAAGCATGCTGTGGCTTTGCACCCATTAAAGCACCTTTTTTCCACAGCAACAACAAGTAATTTTCAATCAGCGTCTTCACCTTTTCCCAGGTAACTGCATCGTTAAGTTCAAAAATGAACTTTTTGAGGTTGCTTTTTAATGTATTGGTTATCCAAATACAAAATCTACTCACCGAGATGTAACGCCATTCCTGGTCATTACCCGCCAATGTCCTGGCACCCCAAACTAAAGTTCCTTTACCTTCAAAAATACGGATGGTATTTATAGACTTTCCATTCTCCGCATCACTATTCAGATTTTCCTGTTCTATATTAGTAATTTTATATTGCGGAGTAGTTACTCCTTGCAGGCTAATGTTAGCCGGCGACTTCCAAATGCCCACATTATTGCCCATAGAGGTAAAGACCCCTGCTATTCCAGCTGTAACCGGCAGCAGTTGGGTGCTTTTATCGCCTTGTACAAATACGCGGGGAAAATAAGCTGCCGCGTACCTCAGTTTATCTGGGGGCAATAACAAGCTGGCCCGTAAAAGTGTAATATCTTTTTTCCAGTCCACTCCGTTTGCCGGATCAGTGTATACATCCATAATAACAAACTTGTCCTTCAGCTCAGCACTCTGTTCAATAGCCCGGCTATGCAACGCATAAAAATCACTGGCACTATCCAACTTAACAGCGTCGGGGAACAACAATAGGCTGATTTCAGCGCTTCTAGCTACCGCGTTAAGACCATTAAGCAGGTCAGCTATCAAGACTTTTCCTTCTGTTGATGCAAAATCCCCTATAGAACAAACAAAACAGCTTGATCCCCCATTGCGGAAAAACAATTGCATATTTGCATACATTTCAAAAACTGAATCCTCCCTTTCACTGTCGGCATAACCAAAATATGTTTCATACTCCCCCAGGGTTTGTATAAGATGCGGAATATTTTGCAAGTCATTCACACCTTGCAAACTGGCTTTTGCTGTATAGCCAATAAAAGCAGGAACAGTCGATGGCAACTCTTCAATTACAGGGGGTAACTTAACAAGTTCCTCAATGTAAACCCCAGGCATTTTATGATCAGGCATAACAATCAATTAAGTTCATGTAAAACAAATACGCTGTTCACCATCATCCTAAATATCCCTAAAATTTGAAAAACCCGCAATAGGTACTTATTGTCATTTGTTACATCCGGCCCTTCTCTTCGTCAAGTGCATTGTTCTGGTGTTTACTTTTTCTTGCAAATGTGTCTTTACCAAAGCGGTACGTGAACGCAAAGCCGAACCTCTGTGTATCTGAACTGCTGGTCTGTACATAGGAGGCCTGGTACAATCCCACTGACCGGTTTTTATATACCCAGGAATGAAAGATATCATCTGCGCCAATTCTCAAACTCCCCTGTCCTTTCATGATTTTCTTTTGAACACCTGTATTTACGCGGTACATTCCAGCAGTATATGTTTGCCCGTTGAGGTCGCGGCTCGCGTAATATCCACTCAGTTCGGCACTCCAGCATGCTCCAAACTGATATTGGTTGAGCACATTTATCCTTGCCATATAAGTTTCGGGATTTAAGGGAACACCAAAATTATCGCCATTTAAACCAACTTTAGACAGCAGGATATCCATATTCAAGTTCCACCACTTTGCCGGGGTAACAGAAATACCTGTGCTCAGTAAGTACATGAATCCAGTGGCAATGTTCTGCGGACTGGTTATGTACCGATCTCCCTCCACCCTGGTAGTCTGGAAAATCACATCGGTAAAGCGGTTGTAACTTAAACCCATCCTCAGCAGTTGTTTGTACTGGTATTTGAGTTCGTACCGATTTTGGTATTGGGGATTTAACATCGAGTTACCGTTAGCATAAGAATACTGGTCACGGAAAAAGAGAAACTCATTTAACAGTTGATAGTTTGGGCGGTTGATCCTGCGCGTAATGGCAAAGGCAAGGCTATTTTTACCGCTGGTATCCAGTTTATAATTCAAAAATACTGCGGGGAACATTTTGGTATAATTTTTCCTGAAGTCACTGCCCGCCACAGCCGCATTACCCATCTGTTCACCATTGGCAACTGTATTCTCGACACGCAGACCTACCTGCACAGACCAGTATTTCCAGCTTTTCTGGGAATTTAGGTACGCTGCATTGATATATTCTTTGTATTTAAAGTGATTGGACCTTGAGTTGTCAATAAGCTGTTGGTTATCAATGAGCTGATAATAGTCTGATATATTGTTATTGCTTACCCGGCTTGATTTAAACCCTGCTTCTAATCTGGCCTTTCCCTTCAATGGATGTACGTAGTCGGCTTTCATCGTATATATATGTATGGTAGCTGGCAGGTGGTAAAAAAATGCATCCCCTCCAGTAAGGGCACCGTCATCCTGATAGAAAAAGTTTTGTAAAGATTGTTCGCCTTTGGCATCATAGTCCAGATAATTAACATCAGCGGACAGCTCTTTACCCCTGTTATCAAATTTGTGAATGAAGCTGAAGCTACTTCCCAGATTGGTCCTGTTGTTTCGTTCAGTGATATCACCTATACCGCTACTGTCCAGGAGCCCGCTGCTAAAATTTTCACTTGTGTAATTGACGTTGCCATTGCGGTCGTTTTCGTTTACATTGACCTGAAAACCATATGTAGTATTTTCTGAAGCAGTATAATCCAGGCCCAGGTTCCCGTTTAGGGCGTTCCCACTGTTCACTTGTTTGTTAACCAGGTAGATAAAAGAAGTAGGCTCAGCAGTTGCATTGTAGAACCTCCTGTCAAACTCATCGTCCGTATAGTTCTTGTCGTAACTATATCCCATACTTCCATATATGTTGATCTTCTTTCTATTGTAATTGAGGTTCAGGGAATTATTACTTCTAGTATACCGGCCAAACGTGATCCCAGCATAAACGCTACCCGTAAAACCACCCGCCCTGCTTTTCTTGCGACGGATATTAATTACAGCATTACCGGAAGCATCGTATCGTGCGGAAGGATTATCGATCAGTTCTATTTTATCCAGGTTTGCCCCTGGGATGGATTTCAGATAATTACTAAGGTCCTGTCCAGACATGTATGTAGACCTGCCATCAAGCAAAACCAATACGCCCGGTCTGCCGTTCAAGGCTATTGCCCCGTTTGCTGATATGGTGATCCCAGGAGTTTTTTCCAATACATCCAATGCGTTATTGCTTGCGCTGCTAATCATGGCCTCTACATTCACTACCATTTTATCAGCTTCCATTTGCATGAGAGGCAATCTTCCTTTAATCACTACTTCAGTCAGGTTTGTCCTGCCATTAGGAATTAGTATAATATCTGGCAGCAAAACATGATGGTTTGTGCCATCAACTACAATTGCAATAGCGAATAACTGATAACCAATAGCCTTTACCTGCAGCGCATAATTTCCAGCGCTAATTTTATCTAACTTAAATCTGCCATTATCGTCTGAAGTTGCCCTTGCAACTGGTATTGAATCGCCCGATTTCATCAGGCTTACATTCGCTCCATTAAAAAAACTGTTTTTATCTGTTTTAATAACTGCGGCGATTGTGTTAAATACGGGTTGTGCGTGCAACAGACCAATGGGAAACAAAGAAAATAAAATAATAATCAAAGGTTTCATAGGATGAGGTTTAAGGTTGGTGATTAAACTGATGCTGTAAATATTGCCGGTAAGTACCGCCCTGAAAAGAAAATATGTTGTAACTTGTCTCATGGAGGCCGGAAACCCAAATTCTGGTGTTCAATCAAATGGAACCCCAGAAATCAGGTTCTGTCACTCCATAACCATTGTTCATCCATTGGATTAAGAAATTTCAGTAAGCTTGTGCAGTTTTGTACCTATGACAACATCAATTATACAGAAGATTAGCGATGGCACCAGGACTAAGTCCAGGCATGGTTTTTTTGTGGGCAACTTGTATATAGTTTTGGCTTTACTGCTGTCCATACCAGTTTTTGTAGCCATTAACCATTATGTTAAATCAATAGAGATCCAGGAAGACGACGCGGTTTCCTTTGCAGCTACCGTATGTTTTATACTTGGCATTTTTGCAGGCCGCTACATTATCCAGTTCTGGACCACTAAACTCAGGTCGCTCCCTAAAACGGAGGTAATCCTTCTTGCTACATTAATTGTAATGTGCACGGCTTGGTTATTCTTTCATGCAGACTTTCCGTTGCAGGGAAGAACAGGCATTAACCTGATGTTATTCTGGATGCCGTTCATCCTCATCAGTTTGATGACAGGTGCATTAATCAAGATTATCCACGCCGTTACGCAGAATCAGTTACAAGACGCACAGGCACTGGCAACCACCAGTAAAAGCGAACTCCACCTGTTACAGTCGCAGCTAAGCCCTCATTTTCTTTTCAATACACTCAATAATATGTATGGCATTTCTATTACCGATCATCAGAAAATTCCAGAATTATTATTAAAACTATCTGAATTACTGCGTTACTCTGTTTACGAGACCACCGAAACTTTTACTCCGATAAAGGAAGAAATAAGCTATATAAAAAACTACATTGAGTTTGAGAAAATCCGCATCGGCGAGCGCCTGGTATTGACAACGGAAATTGAAGATCTGGAAAAGAGCACTATAAAACTGGCACCAATGCTTCTGATCGTATTTATTGAAAATGCCTTTAAACATGCTAAAAACACTACTGATGAGAAAATATATATTGATATTAAATTATCGACCTGGGGCAATTCAATATTATTTTCGGCCCGGAATAGTTATGATAAGGATGGTCAGCTAAAAAATCAGTTTGATAAAAATAATGGTTTAGGATTGGCCAACGTAAACAAGCGCCTGGAGTTGCTTTATCCGCGAAACCATATGTTGAATATAACGGAAGGTGCTGAGTATCTCGTAGAACTTCAATTAAGAATAAAATAAATGAACAGAGTAAAATGTCTTATCGTTGATGATGAACCCATAGCAAGGGACATTATAAAAACATACTGCGGACACTTGAACCAGCTTCAAGTCGTAGCTGTCTGCGGTAATGCACTCGAAGCTAAGCAGCTGCTGCAGGAACAGCCTATAGATATTTTGTTTCTTGACATCAATATGCCCGTCATCGACGGCATCTCCTTTGCAAAAACACTCAGGCACCCGCCACAGGTGATATTTACCACCGCCTATAAAGAATATGCACATCATGCGTTTGATCTCGCCGCATGTGATTATTTACTTAAACCTTTCTCGCTGGATCGGTTCATCATTGCAGTAGACAAGGCGATTGACAAAATCGGCTCAAGCGCCATGCCTGTCAGCCTGCAGCCCAACCAAGAACAAAAAACTTACGATTTTGTTTTTATAAAAACAGAAGGTAAAATTTATAAAATTTTCCATCAGGACTTGCTATTTGCTGAAGCGCAGGGAAATTACACCAGGATTTATACCACAACAACCACGCTTTCGCCAAAAATGCCTTTTACAAATTTTGAGGAATTACTGCCTAAAACCCTCTTCTTGCGTGCCCACCGCTCATTTATTATTAATAAAGCAAAAATCAGTCACATTGAAGGCAACCGGGTATTTATTGATAGCAAAGAAATTCCCATTGGCAGCAATTACCGGGACATACTGATGCATGAATTAGGCTTTAGCAAATAAGCCGGCTATATTTCTCTAACCTCCGCCCCTTTCATCCATCCTTCGCTTCCGTTAGCCAGGCGCACTTTGATCCATCCCTGGTTATGTTCCAATATCAACACTTTTACACCCTCATGTATGACGAACAAGGATTTAGATTTGTCTGCGGGTTCATTTTTGATTTCTACAGGACTGCTGAAAACAATTGCATGCTGCTGGATTTCAAAATAACTCAGCTGGCGGTTTGTTATAAAGATGCAGCATAACCCAGCAATGAAAAATACAACCGAGCTATAAAACGCGGCCCTTTTTAACTGCAACTGAGAGGCAAAGAAATAAAGTATCAATAATCCTGAAGCGCCTAGAATAAAACAAATACTCAATACAGCGAAGGAATCAGCAGAAAGGGATAAAATGAAAGACCTCCACCAAGTACTTAGAAAAAACTCGGGCACTTCATCAATTTTATCAACGCTCTTCGCGTTTAAGAACCTGATGTTCGCATTAATATCAGCATCGTTTGGAGAAAGCTTATGTGCCTTTTCATAATATAGCAGTGCCGAAGGTTGATCACCGGTTTTATAGCTGGCATTGCCCATATTATAAAACACAGCAGCAGACTGGGTTCCTTCCTCTACAATCTTTCCATAAAGGCTCAATGCTTCTTTGTAATGCGCCTGTGCATAGAGTCGGTTGGCTTTTGCAAAAATAATGTCCGGCTGAACCGCGGCGAATGAAAGCACCGGCAAAATACCCCATACCAGTATGAAAAGCCTTCGTTTAATATTATTCAATTTCATCTTCTATTGTATTGATTAGCTTCTTCGCTTTTTCCAGTACTTCCGGTACTGACAACTGTGTTACAGGAGCATACCTGGCCATCTCGCAAAGGTCCAGCGTATCCATCAGTTCAGCTATAAGCTGATCAGTGATATTTCGACTTTTCAATGTTGATATAATAGTTTCCCTGTTCAGGTCGGCCATTGAAATATTCAACTTATCACTTAAATAACCATATAAACCTTTAAAAATGGCATCGTAAAATTCATTTTGATTACCTAACTGCTGTTCCGCATGCGCAAGGTGTCGGGCTGCAACTTTGCCTGCCCTGCGGCTCTTTACTTTTACCACATCACTGTTGAACGCGCGATTATTGTTACGGTACGCAAAGGCACCCACACAAGCAGCAGGTCCCGCAATCAGTAGTAATACATACAACAATGAGCCATAAAATCCGTCACTATGGCTATCCATCTCTGTTTTGATATACCTTATATCTTTATCAATCTGTTGGATATCATTTTTGGCAGCTGGGGATAGTGCTGTCACGTTGTCCTCCACCAGACCTTTGTTTACTTTAATCTTAAATGAAGAACTTGCAATGGTCACATATTTACCAGTAGCGGGGTTGAAAAAAGAAAACTTCAGCGGATCGATTGTAAATTCTCCCTGCTGCCTGGGGATTAGCAGATAATTGTATATCCGGCTCCCTGACACCCCCTTTTCTGTGGTCGTTATTGTATCTGTAAGTTTTGGATCATACTTTTCAAACTCCGCAGGTAAGGTGATATTTAGCGCGTTTAACAGTTTAATATTGCCAGTACCCGAAACCGTAACCTTATAGTTGAGGGTTTCATTTGCTTTAAGTTCAGTTTTGTCTGTCTGGGCTGAAATCACAAATTTTCCTACAGCACCATTGAAACCCGCAGGTTTGCCATTTTCAGGCAAAGGTTTCACATGTATAACCAGTGGTTTACTTTTGGCAGTATACCTCACATCCTGATAAGATGAACCGAAGAACTGGTCCATGATATCATTAGAAGGCGCTGCAACCCTTGCAATAAAAGACATTTCATACGGATCAATCTTTAAATCGCCTGAATGTTCGGCAAAGAGAATAGTCTGACGAACATCAGCAACATTGAATTTCTGGCCATTTATAGTTTCTACACGCCATTGTGCCTGTTGCTGTTGGTTTTTCACCTCCTCGCTCCAGAAACCAGTCAGGTCCGGTATTTTGTCAAGCCTGCTGTCAACAATACCTACGCGGGTGTATAGTTTATAGGTAAGGATCACCTGCTGCCCCTGGTACACCGTTGTTTTATCGGGCACCGCCTTGATGAATAATGACTTAGAAAGATCTCCAGTACTGGATTCCATCGCCGCCTGACCACCTGCACCTCCTTGTCCCTGGTTGCGTTGTTGTACAGCTTGTCCTTTAACTACTTTTATCCGTATAGGGGCCGTCACTATTTTGCGTCCGTTTGCAACAATGCCTGCAGCACCAATGCTAAACTCGCCTTCTTTAACCGCCACTAGATCGTAGCTATAGGCAATGCTTACAGACGTGCGACCATTGATGGACGTCATGCTACTGGACTCATTAGGTCCAGACAACACCTGAAAACCTTCAAATGATGGGGGCGTAAACCGCTCGCCATTCGCATTGAGCGAAAACGACACCTCAAAAGGCTCACCGGTACCAACCTGCGTAGCACTAACAGCAGCTGTAAACCGCAAGTCCTGCGCGAATAATCCCGTTGTGCATAAAAGCAGTGCTACTGCAATCAGATACTTAATCTTTAGTCCTTTCAACATATCAGTTACCAATCTTTGGCTACGCGGGCTTTTTGCCCTTTAAATTTCTTGTTCTTCAGCTTGTCCTGTGTCTGCTTCTCGTTGTTGTTCAATGCATCGAGCATTCGCTGGGCCTCCTCTTTTGACAATTTACCTGGATCAGGCTGCTGCTTTTCGTTCTGGTCTTTTTTACCCGGATCCTGTTTGTTCTTGTCCTGATCCTGTTTATCCTTGTCTTTTTTATCTTTTTCCTGGTTCTCTTTGTCTTTCTTGTCCTTATCTTTCTGATCCTTGTTTTTGTCTTTGTCCTTATTCTGTTTGTCCTTATTTTTTTGCTGCTGCTGTTTTTTCAGCATCTCCTGGGCATAAGCAAGGTTGTAACGCGTTTCGTCGTCGCCTGGATTATTGACCAGAGCCTTCTTATAGGCATTGATACCTTCTTCAAGCTTTTTTGCAGATACCAGCGAATTACCGAGGTTATGATAAGCATGACCGGCGACCGTTTTATCCTGGTTAGGGCTGGCGGCTATTTTGCTGAACTGCTCAGCAGCTTCAGTAAACTTCTTTTGTTTATACAATGCATCACCAAGATTGAAATCAGCGGTTATACCCGGATGTTTCTTTTCAACCGATTTGCGGTAGCTTGCTTCTGCCTCAGTATATTTTTGCTCTTTATATAAATCATTACCCTTTTTAATATCACGCTTCCCCTGCTGTGCAAAAAGCATTGTACCCTGTAATACAAACAATACGATAATAACAAGCTCCCTCAAGTTCCCTTTCATATTATTTTGATTTCGCGCCATTGGCAATATTATTTTGACTTGCCCCGCCAGTAATTGCCGGCGTGGCTGATTTTACTTCAAACAGGTTTACCTTGCTTAAACGCGCACTTTTACGGTTTGAAATTAAAAACTCTGCTATTAAAAGTAACAGTGCAAAACCGAGAAACAACTGAAACCTGTCTTCAAAATCTTTGAAACTCTTGGTATCAATGGTTTTTCTCTGCACCTTGGCAATCTCATCCAGTACAATATTCATCCCGCTATTGGCATTGGTAGCCCTCACGTAGGCACCCTTACCGGCCGCAGCAACTTCCTTGCCCATCGTTTCGTTCAGTTTACTTAGCACTGGTTTACCCAGGCTATCTGTATGAAATCCTGCCTGTTTACCATCCTGATAGATGGGTATTGGCGCACCTGCTACAGAACCGATGCCTATTACATTAATTGTGACATCCTTGTCGGCTGCCGCTTTAGCAGCCGCAACTGCATCGTCCTCGTGGTTTTCGCCATCAGTAATCACTACCATAGCTTTACCAGTCCCGTTTTTAAAATCCAGCGATTGCATACCAAGTTCTATGGCTGCCCCAATAGCCGTTCCCTGTGTAGGCACCATGTCAGGACTGATCGTATTTAAAAATAGTTTTGCAGCAGAATAATCCGTCGTCATTGGTAACTGAACGTAGGCTTCTCCTGCAAAAACGATCATCCCGATGCGGTCATGATGAAGATTGTCAATTAACTGGGCTATCGCGCGTTTAGCGCTTTCCAGCCTGCTGGGCGCCATATCCTGTGCCAGCATACTGTTGGAAACATCAAGAAGGATCATGAGGTCGGCACTCTTCTGCTTCACTTCTTCGAGCCTGGAGCCAATCCTTGGATCGGCTATTCCAATAACCAGCGAAGCATAAGCCAGCAGGAACAAAAAAAACTTTATCCATGGCCTGGAGAAAGAAACCCAGGGCATCATCTCATCAACCACACTCCTGTCGCCCAGTGATGCAACGGCCCGTTTTTTCCAATTGCTAACCATCGTAAAGAGCATGATAAACAATGGAATGGCGGCCAGGCCCCATAATAATTCTATATGTGCAAAACGTAACATATATTTAAGTTAAAGCTCCTTTAAGTAATGTATTCTTCAATGCAAATTCAGCAACCAGCAGCAGCAATGCAATGATCGCCAGCGGCATAAAACTCTCTGTCTTTTTATGATATTGCGTAACATCAATCTTTGCCTTTTCCAGCCGGTCAATCTGTTCATAAATGCTCTTCAGCTTTTCATTGTCTGTAGCCCTGAAGTATTTACCACCAGTGATATTTGCTATTTTGCTCAGTGTAGCCTCGTCTACATCAACCGGCAGGTTCTGGTATTGTATCCCCATCGGTGTTTGAACCGGATAAGGTGCAAATCCTTTTTTTCCTATACCAACTGTGTAAACCCTTACATTAAACTGTTTGGCAATTTCAGCCGCAGTAATGGGCGGTATAGATCCTGCATTGTTTGATCCGTCAGTTAGCAAGATTACTACTTTACTCTTTACCTCGCTGTCTTTCAACCTATTTACAGCAGTAGCAAGACCCATCCCAATAGCAGTTCCGTCTTCTACCATACCATTCTTTATGGCCGAAAACAGATTGATCAGTACATCATGGTCAATAGTTAGGGGGCATTGTGTAAAACTCTCACCGCTAAAAATTACCAGCCCTATCCGGTCATCCGGCCTGTCTTTAATAAAATCTATTGCAATATTTTTACCGGCTTCAAGGCGGTTCGGTTTAAAATCTTCTGCCAGCATACTTCCCGAAATATCGGAAGCAATCATAATGTCAATTCCTTCTGTTGTAGAATTCTGCCAGCTTAGTGCCGACTGCGGGCGCGCGAGTGCAACGATCAATGCAATCAGGGAAAGTGACCTGAGAATGATACCGGAATGGCGCATCCTTATGGCAGTACTTTTTGCGGGCAGGCTAAAACCTTTCACAGCAGAGACGCTCAGGCTTCCATACAAAACCTGTTTCCGCCAGATATACCATCCCAGCATTGCAGGCACCAGCAGCAACAGCCAGAAAAATCCGGGGTTGGCAAACTCAATTCCTCTAAACATTTCCACCTTTTACCCCTCCTTCAACGTATCCTTTTTTCACAACGTTCCTTTCCGCGGTTTGCTCTACAAACCTGAATGCCTCATCTATGCGTTGTTCATTTTCCATGGGCAATGGTTTATCTTTTGCAAATTTGACAAGATCTGAACCACTCAACAACTGATACACCAGCTCCCGGTTTTGGGCAGACATCTCTTTGCCTACCAGCCCAAGCATAATTTCATCGGTGGTCTTCTCATGGGTTTTGGTGTGGTATCTTTTTTCGAGGTAGGCACGTAGAATGTCACTCAGCTCAATATAGTATTCTTTCACCTGTTCCTGCTGCCATAACTTCTTGTTACGCAATTCATTTAACTGCTGCAAGGCAATGGTATGCGGCGGTATTTCTGGTTTTACTTCCACCACTATAGGTGTAGCAGCAGCACGTTTTCTCAGGTAATAAATAGCTGCTCCAATAGCCACGAGAATCAGGATAGGAAATATTACCCACGCCCAGTTGTCTTTGAGCCAGTCCACAAAATTGTAAGAAACTGCAAGTGGCTGCTTTATGTCATAGATAGCCTTGGTTGTATCAACTTTTACAGATTGTACCATCAATCTCTGTTCCGGCGACTTGACTATACCTGCCGCAGCTTTGAATTCTAATGCAGGAATAGTGTAGGTGCCTTCATCAAAACCTGTGATTACTAATGTTTTGGTGACCATTATCCGATCAGGATTATTTTGATCTGCAATGGTATCCTGTTTACCACTACTTATGACCAGCAGTTTTCCCGCAAGGCTGTCTGCCAGGACAGGAAATTCTATTCGTGCCTTTAAGGGTTGCGATACCGACAAATGCAATTTGGTCTGATCGCCGATCCGTATGGTACCCTGATCCAGTTTCGACAATGCCTGAATTTCCTGCGCCTCAGCTGATAAGCCAAAACAGGATAAATACACTGTTGAAATCAGGATATAATGTATAAGTTTCTTGATCATTTCAGTTTTAACGTTTGCGTTCCCGCTTCTTAAATAATGTCCTTAAAGGCGTAATATAAGATTCATGCGTACCAATGGAGGTGTAATCTACACCCGATTTACTAAAAACATCCTTTAATAAAGCGTTTCTTTTCAGTGCACTGGACTTATACACATCCCGCACTTTTTTGTCACCTGTATCCACCCAGAACAGTTGTCCCGATTCCTGGTCTTTCACAGGGATGAGGCCCAGATCTGGAAACTCTTCCTCGTGTTTGTCATAAAGCCTAAGCGCGATCACATCATGCTTTTTATTGGCGAGTTTCAGCTGTTGTTCAAAAACAGGACTGATAAAGTCTGACAAGATAAAAGCAGTGCACTTCTTTTTAATCGCACTTGTAAAATAACGCAGTGCTTCGGCCACATCTGTACCTTTGCTTTCCGGCTTGAAATCAATCAGTTCCCTGATGATCATCAGGATATGGCTCCTTCCTTTTTTGGGAGGGATAAACTTTTCCACCTTATCACTAAAAAAAATCACCCCAACCTTATCGTTATTTTGAATAGCTGAAAAAGCAAGAACGGCGCACAGTTCAGTTGCCACGTCCTGTTTCTGCTGTGTGACAGTCCCAAAATTTTCAGAAGCGCTCACATCCATCAGCAACATCACCGTCAGCTCCCGCTCTTCATCGAAAACCTTCACATAAGGGTGGTTAAACCGTGCAGTGACGTTCCAGTCTATCGTCCTGATCTCGTCCCCCGGCTGATATTCGCGTACCTCATTAAAGGCCATTCCCCTTCCTTTAAACGCAGAATGGTATTCACCCGAAAACAAGTGATTACTTAATCCCCGGGTCTTGATCTCAATTTTCCTTACTTTCCTGAGCAGTTCTCTGGTGTCTCTTGCCATAACTAACAGCTTAGGGGTTAAGGGACCTCAACTGCATTTAAGATCCCGGTAATAATATCTTCACTCGTCATGTTTTCCGCTTCCGCTTCATACGTGAGCCCAATACGGTGCCTCAACACATCATGACAGATAGCCCTTACATCTTCCGGGATCACATATCCCCTGCGCTTGATAAAAGCATAAGCCTTAGCTGCAAGTGCCAGGTTGATACTTGCCCGTGGCGAAGCACCAAAACTGATGAGGTTTTTATAATTGGATAATTTATACTGGTCGGGAAAACGTGTTGCAAATACAATATCTATGATATACTGCTCAATTTTTTCATCCATGTAAACCTCTTTCACCACTTTGCGGGCCCTGACGATTTGGTCTGTCTGTATGATAGCATTCGGCTTCAACATACCTTGTGGGGCAATGTTGGCCCTTACGATTCGCTTCTCGTCTTCTTTGGTAGGGTAGCCGATGACTACCTTTAGCATAAAACGGTCTACCTGTGCTTCTGGCAAAGGGTAAGTACCTTCCTGTTCAATAGGATTTTGTGTAGCAAGTACCAGAAATGGATTGGGCAGTGGGAAGGTCTCGTCACCAATGGTCACCTGTCTTTCCTGCATTGCTTCCAGTAACGCACTCTGTACCTTAGCAGGTGCGCGGTTAATTTCATCGGCCAGGATGAAGTTAGAAAACAGCGGACCTTTTCTTACGATAAATTCTTCCTTTTTCTGGTTGTAAATCATTGTGCCGAGCAAATCGGCAGGCAGCAGGTCGGGCGTAAATTGTATACG
>Ga0247816_10000026_pt1 | contig 76678 bp, 73 predicted proteins | sample UWRJL209509C1_FD_179930 | JGI IMG/M metagenome (GOLD analysis project Ga0247816, IMG submission 179930) | Plant litter microbial communities from Arlington Agricultural Research Station in Wisconsin, United States - UWRJ-L209-509C-1 | ecosystem: Environmental > Terrestrial > Plant litter >...
AGGCGGCGCTGCTGGACGCCTTCGAGATGGACAAGGCCGTCTACGAGAGCGTCTACGAGACCCGCAACCGGCCCACCTGGGTGTCCATCCCGTTACGGGCGGTGCGGCGGCTGGCCGTGCGCCTCATCGCCCAGCAGGCCGCCCCTGCCACCGCCACCGCCCCTGCCACCGCCTCGGAGCTGGCCGACCCCGGGCTGCCCGTCCCCGACCTGCCCAGCACCCGGCCCGACCGCGACGACGCCTGATCGCATAACTCCTGCAATTCTTCGGCGCACCGGCAGCGGATGCCGCCATCACGCGGCAGCACACCGTCGCCGGAAAAAATTGCAGGAGTTGTGCTCGAGGCGGGGTGGCGTCAGGCGCGGCCGGTGAGCTCGGGGAACTGGTCGTCGCGCCACTCGTCGGCCAGGCGCACCCCGGCGGCGGCGGCCTCGGCTTCCCTGGTCCGCAGTTCCACCCGGCGGATCTTGCCCGAGCTGGTCTTGGGCAGCTCGAAGAACTCCACCCGGCGCACCCGCATGTACGGCGGCAGGCCGGTGCGGGCGTGGGCGAGTACCGCGCGGGCGGTGTCGGCGTCGGCCGCCCAGCCGGCGGCGAGGGCCACGTACGCCTTGGCGATGTTCAGCCGGGTGTCGTCCGGTGCGGGCACCACCGCCGCCTCCATCACGGCCGGGTGCTCGATCAGAACGCTCTCCACCTCGAACGGGGAGATCTTGTAGTCCGACGACTTGAAGATGTCGTCGGTGCGGCCGATGAAGGTGATGTAGCCGGACTCGTCGCGCACGGCGACATCGCCGGTGTGGAAGTAGCCGTCGCGCAGCACCTCGTCGCTGCGGGCGGCATCGCCGTGGTAGCCCGACATCAGGTTCACCGCGGGTTCGGTCAGGTCGAGGCAGATCTCGCCCTCCTCGCCCGGCTCGTGGCTGACCGGGTCGACGAGCACCACGGTCACCCCCGGCAACGGCAGACCCATCGACCCGGCCAACAGCCGGGACCCCGGCACATTGCCCACGATGGCGGTGGTCTCGGTCTGGCCGTAGCCGTCCCGGATGGTCAGCCCCCAGTTCTGCTGGATGGCCCGGATCACCTCCGGGTTGAGCGGCTCCCCCGCCGAGAGGGTCTCGCGCAGGCTGGCGGGCTTGCCGCCGACATCCGCTTGGATGAGCATGCGCCACACCGTGGGCGGTGCACAGAAGGTGGTCACCTCGGCACGGCGCAGCTGCTGGGTGAGCGCGACCGGGTCGAACCGGGAGTAGTTGTAGACGAACACGGTGGCCTCGGCGATCCACGGCGCGAAGAAGCAGCTCCAGGCGTGTTTGCCCCAGCCGGGTGAGCTGATCGCCAGGTGCACGTCACCGGGGCGCAGGCCCAGCCAGTACATGGTGGTGAGGTGCCCGACCGGGTACGAGGTCTGGCTGTGCACCACCATCTTGGGTTTGCTGGTGGTGCCGGAGGTGAAGTAGATCAGCGACGGGTCTCCGGAAGCCACCTCGACGCCGGCCTTGTCGGCCGCGGCGGTGTAGCTGTCGGCGTATGACACCCAGCCCACGGTGGGCGCACCGACACACACCCGCGAGAAGGAGCCGGCGATGTCGGTGAACTTGCCGGTGTCGCCGCTGTTGGCCACCACGTGCTGCACCCCGCCACGCCGAACCCGGTCGGCCAGGTCGTGGCTGCCCAGTACCGTCGAGGTCGGCAGGATGACCGCGCCCACCTTCATGATGGCGAGCATGGTCTCCCACAGCTCCACCTGGTTGCCGAGCATGAGCATCACGTGATCCCCGCGCCGCACGCCCTGGCCGAGCAGCCAAGTGGCCACCTGGTCGGAGCGGGTGACCATCTCGTCGAAACTGACCTTCAGTTCCCGACCGTCCTCCTCGACGATCCAGAGCGCCGTCGCGGGGTTGCCGGTGGCCATCACGTCGAACCAGTCCACCGCCCAGTTGAACGCCGGCCCCACCTCGGGCCAGGCGAACTCGGCGGCCGCCCCGGCGTGGTCGCTGCGCAGCCGGATCAGGCTGTCGCGGGCGCTGCGAAAGTTGGTCGTGCTGATGCCGTCGGTCATGGTTCCATCATCCTCACCCCCGGATGCCGACAGCGGCATGAATCGTCCCGCGCTGGGGCTGGTGATCGCGGCGACGGCAGACCAGGATCGGACTATGACACCCGCAGCCCCGGTCTCCCCCATGCTCGCCAAAGCCGTCGACACCGTTCCCGAACCCGACAGCGTCGCCGGCGGCCTGAGTTACGAACCGAAGTGGGACGGTTTCCGCAGCATCGTCACCTTCGACGGCAGCACCAGCGAGATCGGCAGCCGCGGCACCAAGATGCTCACCCGGTACTTTCCCGAGCTGACTAAGGCGTTCGAACGGATGCTGCCCGGCCCGTGTGTGCTGGACGGTGAGATCGTGCTGCGGAGCGGCCCGGCCGGCGCGGAGCGGTTGTCCTGGGAGGCGTTGTCGCAGCGCATCCATCCGGCGGAGAGCCGGATCCGCAAACTGGCCGAGGAGACCCCGGCCGCCTTCGTCGCCTTCGACCTGCTCAGCCTGAACGGCGAGAGCCTGCTCGACACCCCGTTCGCCCAGCGCCGGGCGGCCCTGGAGAACCTGGTCGGCGCGCTCGGCGACCCGATCCACCTCACCCGCACGACGCGGGATGTGGAGCTGGCCCGGCGCTGGCTGGTGGAGTTCGAGGGTGCCGGCCTGGACGGTGTCGTCGCCAAACCGTTGGCCGCCGCGTACGCGCCGGGCAAACGGCTGATGTACAAGATCAAGCATCATCGCACCGCCGACGTGGTGCTGCTGGGCTACCGCCGGCACAAGAGCGGCACCGGGGTGGGTTCGCTGTTGCTCGGGTTGTACGACGCCGACGGTGAACTGCGTAGCGTGGGCGGGGCATCCGCATTCAGCGACCTGCGCCGGCGGGAGCTGATCGACGAGCTGGAACCGCTGGTTCTGCGGGACGAGGACGGCGAGATGGTCACCGGCCAGTCCGACCGCAACCGGTTCTCGGCGAACAAGGACACGTCGTTCGTTCGGTTGCAGCCCAGTCGGGTGCTGGAGGTGCGCTACGACCAGATGGAGGGTGACCGGTTTCGGCACACCGTGCAGTTCGCCCGGTGGCGGCCCGACCGGGAGGCCGAGTCCTGCACCTTCGACCAGTTGGACCGCGCGTTGGCCTACGACCTCGGCGACGTGCTCGTGTAGCCGAGTGGATGCGCCGGGCCGCCCGGCCCGGCGCCGGCTCAGTCGAGCAGCAGCCGGCGCAGTTCGGGTTCGGCGGAATTGGTGCGGGCCGGGTCGATGGTCTCGCCGGAGGTGAACTTGTCGATCACACGCGGGTCGACGTAGCTCGACCGGGCGATGGTGGGCGTGTTGCCGAGCACTTCCGCCGCGGCCTCCACGGCCACCGTGACCGCCTTCGCGCGCGCCCGGACGCTCTTCTCCGGACCGTTCTTGGCCAGGCTCACCGCCGCCGCCACCGTGCCCCGCAGGGTGCGGAAGTCCTTCGCGGTGAAGTCCCCGCCGGTGCGCTCCTTGATGAACGCGTTCACGTCGGACGCCGAGACCGCGTGTGCGCCGTCGTCGTCGAGCCAGGCCAGCAGCAGCCGGGCCGGATCGTTCCGCCCGACCGTCTTGTCGAGCGTGCGGTCCAGGTCGCGCACGAACGCCGCCACGTCGGCGTCGACCAGGGTGCTCGACCAGGCCTGCCCGCTTTTGGCCGGGAATTCGAACGACACCGCGTCGCCGGACACCTGCACGTGCGAACGCAGCAGCGTCGACAGACCGTGGCTGCCGTTCTCTTCGGCGTACCGATCACTGCCGATCCGCAGCGCGCCGGCATCGAGGATTCGGAACGCCGCCGCCAACGCCCGGTCCCGGCTGAGTTCGGGTTTCCGCAGACACCGGGTGACGTAACCGCGGGCGCCGGGCAGGGATTCGGCCAGGTCGAGGGCGCGGGCGAATTTCTCCCGATCCTTCCGGGCGTGCCAGCCCGGGTGGTACAGGTACTGCCGGCGACCGGCGGCATCCACCCCGGTGGCCTGGATGTGGCCGTTGGGGAAGGGCGCGATCCAGACATCCGCCCAGGCCGGTGGGATCGCCAGGCTGGCGAACCGGGCGCGCAGGTCGGGGTCGGTGACGGTTTGACCGGTCAGGTCGAGGTACCTGAACCCGCGGCCGGAGCGGCGCCGGCCGTAGCCCGCGGCGGAGGTGTTGCTGCGCCGCAACCGCACAACCCGCACCCGACCGGACGCCGTGGTGGTCAGCACGGTCTTGGATCCGGCCGGTTTTCCCGCGGTCGTCGCGGCCGAATTCGTCGATGCGGTCTTGGCTGCCATCGCTGGGCTCCCCCGGGTCTCGGCCGGCTTCCTAGCGCGGCGCACACTCAGGCTACGCCGACAAACCCGCCTCGGCTCACAGCGGATGCTCGCACAACGGTCAGTCCTTGCGACCGCCGATGAAGTAGGCGATCGGACCGGCATAGTTGATCGAGATCACCGCAGCCCAGATTCCCTTGGGACCGTTCACCTTCTTGGCCGGCCGGTGGGCCAGGTCGCTCCAGGCGAGGCTCGCGAGCACCAACTGGATGATGCCTCCAGTCACCACACCGAACTTCTGCGGCCCGGACATGTCTTTCCACTTGCGTGATGCCATGGTTTCTCCCGTCGTCGTCGCCGATCCGCCTCGCCTGGCGGTGCGCGTTAGTGCGTGTGCGTCGCATCATGCCACCGGCAGCCGACGGCTGCACCGCTCGCGCGTCATCGGCCGCCGAGCGCGTACTCCAGGATCGCGGTGTGGCTGGGTGCGAGATGGGCCTTCGCCGCGTAGGTGATCGACCTCAGGTCACCGAACGCCGCCGCGTCCACCTCGTCGCCGCGGGCCACCGGCATGCAGTGCATGAGCACCCCGTCAGGTGCGAGCAGAGCGAGCGTGGGGGTGCCGATCCGGATGGTCGAGAACGCGTCTCGCGCCGGTCCGTCGGTACGCGCCTCCGCGGGCCAACCGTCCGAGTAGAGCACCTCGGCTCCGCTGGCGCCGTCGGTGAGGTCTGGGGTGGTGCGCAGCCGGGCACCCCGGCCGCGCAACTCGGCGAGGTAATCGGGCGACGCCTCATACCCGGGCGGTGCCACCTGGGTGACCGCGATCTCGAACCGGGTGGCCAGCTCGCACCACGACCGGAACAGGTTCGTGGCCTCGCCGACGAAGGTGAGGTGCAGCCCGTCCAGGGAACCGCGTCGTTCGAGCACCGTGAACGCCTCCGAGATGACTTCGGCCGGATGCCCGTCATCGGTCATGGCGTTGACCACCGGCACGTCGGCATGCCGGGCCAGCTCGAGGACCTCGGCATGGGAGCCGTGCCGGATGACGACGGCATCCACACCGAGGCTCAGGATCGCCGCGGTATCGACGATGGGCTCACGTTCGTTCAACGTGACCGGTAGGTCCACCCGGTGGCCGCCGAGGTTGTCGATGGCGGTGTCGAACGCGAGCCGGGTGCGAAAGGCCGGGCCAGTGAAGATCGTGGCCACGCGCGGCCGGACCGGCAGGAGAGTGGAGCGAATGGTGCCGCGTTTCCACTCACCCGATCGGCGCAGGATGCTGTCCAGGTCCGTCCGGTTCAGCGCGGTCAGGTCGATCAGGTCAGGCATGGGCGACGACGGTGGGCTGTGGCATGGGGCTCCGGTGCAGGTTGGCGCCGGTTGTCGGCGCGTCGGTGAAAAGTCGACGCTATCAGCCGACCTACAATGGTGCTCCCCGGCACCTGATTCGGGTCTGCGAGAGATGGATGCCATGCCAGGTACCGACGTCGACGTCAACCTCCTGCCCCCGCTCGTGTTCGGCGATCCCGGCGAGTTCCGCGAGCTGATGGTGGCCCTCACGATGACGGGCGCGAAGACCGGCTCCTCCCATCTGCGAGTGGTCTACGAGATGACCGATGAGCCGCTGCCCGAGGTCGGGAGCACCTACGCCGTCGTCGACTCCGCCGATTTCCGCGTCGCCGTCGTCGAGGTCACCGCGGTGGTCGAAACCTCCGCCGCCGACATCAGCCTCGAGCTGGCCCAGCACGAATCCCTCACCCTCGAGGCCTGGCATGCCGGTCATCACGACTACTGGGAGTCGCTCACCCCGGCCATCCGAAAGTACCTGGGCGATCCGGACTGGCACCTGACCGATACCGAACCGGTGATCGTCAAGATCTTCCGGGTCGTGGAGCCTGACCCGGCCGACTAACCCGCCGGCCCGTCGGGCGGTGCCGGTGCCAGTCCGGCCCGCAGTTCCTCCAGGTGCGCGCGTTGCTCGTTGATGAACGCATCGGTGCTGGTCGCACCGATGCCCGCCAGGGCCCGATCGATGGCCAGCTCTGCCGCGTCGATATTCCCGGCTGCGAGCTGGGCGACCACCAGCATCCGCAGAGCCGAGGCGAGATGGGCTGCCGAGTTGATGTCTTCAGCGAGGGCGACCGCCGCGGTAGCGGATGCGACGGCCTCGACCGGTCGGCCGAGAGCCAGCAGGCTGCTGCTGATGAACCGGTGGGCGGAGCACGCGGTGATCTTCAGAACCAGAGCGTCTTCGCGTCCGCTGCCGAGGTCGACCTGGCGCAGGATGTCCTGAAAATCGCGGAGCGAGAGGTCGTGTTCGCCCCGGTCGCCGTGCACCTTGGCGATCAGGACCATGGCCTGCGCCGCTCCGTCCCAGTTGCCGGCCCGATTGAACGCGGTGACGGCGTCTCTGGCGGCCGAGGCGCTGGCGTCGTAGCGGCGCAGAACCATGGCGGCCCAGCCGACGTAGAACAGTGCCCAGCCGCGCTGATCGGTGTCTGCACTGGTCTCGGCCGCGGCCAGGGCGAGACCGGCGGTCGCCAACGCGGCCTCGGGGTCGCCGAGCTCGATGATTTCCGCCCAGGCCCGGTAGCCGAGGTGCATCGCTTCCTGCCGGGGATCGACCAACGCTCGTGCCGATGTCACCGCGAGCGAGAAGAACTCGTGCCAGTGCCCCCATTCGACCCAGAGGTCGGAGAACCAGTGCAGGGCATCGGCGACGTCGACCACGGTGGCGTGATCGCCGAGGGCGGCGGTGGCGCGCAGAGCCGGCCACCAGTGCACTACCTCCTGCCGGATCCAGGTCTGGGCGGTCTCGGCATCGGGGAACGATACCCCGTCGGTCGTGGACTCGTCGGCCGTTCGCCCCGGCTCGAACCAGGACCCGGCTCGTTCCAGGCTGCCCACCAGCCACCGGCGCAATCTGTCTCTCCGCTCGGTGACACCGTCCGCGCCGTCCTCGCTGCGCAGGGCCGCCAGCGCATAGAGCCGGATCAGGTCGTGCAGCCGGTACCGGTTGCCCCCGCGGGCCTCCACCAAGCCGAGGTCAGTGAGTTCGTCCAGGCGTGCTTCGGTGTCGAGCACGTCGCCGCCGACCGTGGCAGCGGCGATCCTGGCATCGAAGGTGGCGCCGTCGATCACCGCGATGGAGCGGAACAGGGCGGCGTTCTGGCGGTCCAGCTCGTTGTAGGAGAGCGCGAAGGCGGACTCGACGGCGAGGTCTCCCGCCACTAGAAGCCGCAGACGGTTCTCGGCCGAGCGCATCCGCACCACGAAGTCGGCGGTCTGCCAGCCGGGCTGGCTGGCGATCCGGTTGCCGGCGATCCGTAGCGCCAACGGAACGTGGTCCGACAGTGCGGCCAGCTCCGCCAGGTCCCCCGGCCTCCTCTGGTCGGCGGGAATCAGCCGGCTCAACAGCCGCACGCTGTCCTGCTCGTCGAGCGGGCCCAGCGTCATCCGTCGTACTCCCTCGAGGCCGGCGAGGCTGCGGCGCGACGTGATCACGACCACGGCAGCCGGGTGCACCGACAGCACCGGCCGGACCTGTGATTCGTTCGCGGCATTGTCGAGCAGAACGGCCGGTGGATGCGCCGTGGTGGCAGTCCGCCAGAGCCGCGCGGCGGCATCCAGGCGGGTGGGCAGTTTTTCGCCCAGTCCGGGGAGTTGGCGCAGGAGCGCTCTGAGGACCTGCAGTGGAGTGAGCGGTGCCGCGTTGAACCCGTCCAGGTCGACGTACAGCATCCGCGGCCACACGTCGTGGGCGCGGCTGAGCGCCTCCACCGCGCTGGTGGTCTTACCGATGCCGGGAGCGCCGCACAGCACGATGACCAGCGGCGACACCGCGGGTTCGGTGGGGCTGACCAGAAGGGAGCCGAGGTCGGTGATCTCGTGGGCGCGCCCGGTGAAGTCGGGTAGCCGGTGCGGCGCGATCGCGGACCCGCGCTGATCGTCGGCCGGGCGCAGGCGACGCGCCCGCACCGCACGGAGGAAGTCCTGTGCACCCTCGGCGCTGAGGCCGAGGCCCTGCGCGATCGCCAGGGCGGTGCGGCGTTGTGGGGCGACGCTCACGCCACGTTCGATGTCACTGATGGTTCGGGCGCTGATGCCGCTGCGTTCGGCGAGACCCTCGAGGGTGAGGTCGGCACCCTGTCGCAGCGTGCGCAGGGTGGCCGCGAGGGTCGTCGGTGCATTCACGGGGTGAGGTTCACAAGTTCTTCATGCTTTCTGCATTGCGACACGCCACACCCGGGCGGTGTGCTGGGTGAGGTCGCCATTCCGAGAGAGTCGCAGATGGAGCGGCGGCCACGCAACTACCAATTCAACCTCACCCCCGCCGTCACCCGCCCGGGCGCCGGCCCGTTGCAGAAAGTGAGTCGGTCATGACCGCTCCCACCATCGTCCTCGTGCACGGCGCCTTCGCCGATGCCGCCTCCTGGGCACCCGTCACCCGGCTCCTCCTCGACCGGGGCCACACCGTTCTGGTGCCGCCGGTCCCCAATCGCAGCCTCTCCGGTGACGCTGCCTACATCCGCTCGTTCGTGGAGCAGATCGAGGGTCCGGTGATCCTGGCCGGTCACTCCTACGGCGGCGCTGTCATCGGCGTGGCCGGAGAGGCCGCCAATGTGACCGGACTGGTCTTCGTCGCCGCGTACGTGCTCGAGATCGGCGAGAGCCTCGGCCAGCTGCAGGGTGGTTTCCCCGACTCCGACCTTGCCGCCAACCTGGTCTACGCCCCCTACCCGGTGGAAGGTGGCGAACCCGGCACCGACGTGTCGGTGGCGATCGACGCCTTCCCCGCCGTCTTCGCCGCCGGCCTGGATCTGCGCGTGGCCGAGGTGCTGGCCGTGTCTCAGCGCCCGCTGTCCGCTGTGGCCTTCGGCGAACCGGCGTCGGCCGCGGCCTGGAAGTCCAAGCCGTCATGGGGCATCATCGCAAGCGCCGACCACACCATCAATCCAGAAGTGGAACGGTTCGGTTACGAGCGCGCCGGCATCCGTCAGGCCGTGGAGTTGGATTCGCCGCACCTTGTCATGCAGACCCACCCGACCGAGGTCGCCGACCTCATCGAAGTCGCGGCCACGAGCACCACCCCGTCCACCGACTAGAACAGGAAGACCCACACGATGCCATACATCACCACAACCGATGGAACCGAGATCTACTACACCGAGCAGGGCACGGGGAAGCCGGTGCTGCTCAGTCATGGCTGGCCGCTCTCGTCTGACGCCTGGCAGGTCGAGCTGAAACTGCTGGCGGATGCCGGCTACCGGGCCATCGCGCACGACCGTCGCGGCCACGGCCGCTCGTCGAAGACCTACACCGGCAACGACATGGACACCTACGCCCAGGACCTCGCCGAGCTGGTGGAGGCCCTCGACCTGCACGACCTCGTGGTGATCGGGCACTCCACCGGCGGCGGTGAGGTGGTGCGCTACGCCGCCCAGCACGGCGCCGGCCGGGTAGTGAAGGTCATCACCGCCGGAGCCGTTCCGCCGTTGATGCTGAAGACCGACGCCAACCCGGAGGGCACCCCGATCGACGCGTTCGACGGCATCCGCGCCGGGGTCCTTGCGGACCGGTCGCAGTTCTGGAAGGACCTGTCCGAAGCCTTCTTCGGTGCGAACCGCGAGGGTTCGGCGGTGTCGCAGGGCGCCAAGGACGACTTCTGGCGCCAGGGCATGCTGGTGAACCTCGCCGCCGCCTACGACTGCATCAAGGCGTTCTCGGAGACCGACTTCACCGAGGACCTCAAGGCCCTCGACGTGCCGATCTTCATCGCGCACGGCGACGACGACCAGATCGTGCCGATCGCCGCCGCCGCGCTCAAGACCGCCGAGCTGGTCAAGGACGGCACCCTCAAGGTGTACCCCGGCGCCCCGCACGGCATCTACGGCGCCTACCAGGACGCCCTCGACGCCGACATTCTGGCGTTCATCGCCCGGTAGCGGCATCCACGTCATGAGTCGCCCAGTTCGGCTAGTCGGGAGGGCTCCCGCACTAGCCGAACTGGGCGACTCATGTGTGCTGCGCGCGGCGAGAGTGGATGCGGTCAGCCGGCTCGCCGGGACGCGGCCGCGATCCCGGCGACGATCAGCAGGATGCCGATCCCCACGACGGCGGTGAGCAGCCAGGTGGTGAAGTCGAACCCACCCGGCACCAGTTCGCGGGCGGAGATGAAGGCCGCCAGGGCGAGCATCAGCGCACCCCAGAGGATGGTCGGGAACAGGGGCCGGCGACGCTTGGGCAGCACCATCGCCGCCGGCTCGGGGGCCGGAGTGGCTGGCGGCGTTTCCGACGTCGGGGTGCCCAGCGGCGTGGTCGGTGCTGTCGACCCGGTGGTCGCGTCGCTGCCCTGTCCGCTACCCGAGCCGCTGCCTGCGGTGCTGAATGTGTCCTTCGGGATTCCGGTGCTGTCGGTCATGGTCGTCTCCTAGCGCAGTGCCGGCTGCGCCGACAGGTTGTTGATGGTGACCTGGCCGAACGCCGTCCACACCCGCACGGTGGTGACACCGGCGCCGGCGGCGTCGGTGACGACCCGGGAGTCGTGGAAGAACACTCCGCCGCGATCCAGCTCGTCGCCCTGGTCGGGGCCGGCGTAGTCGATTCCGCCGGCCAGCGCGTTCGCCTCCACCCGGACCGTCCGGTCGGTTGGCAGGATCAGCTCGGTCTGTCCCGCGCCGACCCAGATCTCGATGATGCGCGAGGTACCGGACGGGGCATCGTCGAGATCGGTGAGGTCGATGGTGGGTGCGCCGGCGATCATGGCGAAACCGTTCGGATCGCTGGTGCTGTACTGCCAGGTCGGGTCCCCGAAGGTGACCACGTCGGTGCCGGCGGGGATGAACGCGGTCCCGGCCACGGTGGCGGCCAGCACGATGCTGAACCCGTTCAGCCACCCACCCTCCTTGCCCCGGATGCCCGCGATCACGATACCGATCGCGATCACGGCGAGCGCGGCGGAGGCTCCCACCAGGAACGCGCTGTTCGACCAGGCGCCGTCGGCGACGACGGCGGCGGACACGGCGCCGGCGGTGAGGGCGAGCCCGGCGACGACCGAGATGAAGCCGGCACCCAACTGCTTGCGGCGATGCAGTTCACGGTAGAGCTTCGGGTCGAAGATGGGGGCCGTGCTGCGCGGAGCGTATCCGGTCGCCGGTGAACCGTAGGGTGCCGAACCGGAGGGCGCCGAACCGTAAGGAGCCGAACCCGAGGGCTCAGAGCCGGACGAGGCCGTGCCGGGTTGGGCGGACCCATAGCTCTGCCCGGTCTCCGGCGGGAGATCCCGGCCGGTCAGATCGTCCCAGAGGGAGCGCGGCTCCGCCGGATCGGCCGTACTCGCGGCCGGAGCCGGCGGTACGGGCGGGATGTACGGGTCGTCCTGCGCCGATGCGGTCGAGTCCACTCCCGCGGCATCCGCAGGGGCGGTGGAGGGGTAGGCCGCGGTCGTCGGGTAGGTCGTGTTCGTGTACCCGCCCTGCGGGCCGGCGGACGGAGTGCGCGGCGACGGCACCCGCTTGATGATGTAGATCACCAGCAGAATGATGCCCACCGTCAGCGCGATGGCCCAGCTGGTGCGCAGCAGCACCTCCAACCAGCCGGGCATCCCCCAGATCTCGGGCGGGCCCTGCCACCAGATCCCCTGCATCCACGGCAGGAAGGTGAGCACCAGCAGCGCGCCGACCGCGATCATGGCCGGTTCGAAGATCTGCCGGGCGGCCTGCTCCACCAGGCTGCGCCCGGATTCGTCGGGGATCAGCGCCCAGGCGACGGCGTAGAGGAAGAGGATCGGTCCGCCCAGGATGGCGACCACGATCGCGATGCCGCGCACGATCAGCGGGTCGAGTCCGGTGCGGGCCGCGATCGCGCCGCACACCCCGGCCAGCCACCGGTCCCGGCCGCGCACGAAGCCGAGGCCGCGCACCCAATCGAAGAACGGGGCGCCGCCGGTGGGCCGGGGCTGCCCGGGTGCGCCGTAGGGGGTGCCGGGCGAGTGGGTGGACGGTGCGTCTGTCATGGCTCCATCTTGCTGCGCCGCCACCCGGCCCGGCCATGGGGGATCACCCTGATAACACCCTGACTGATCGGTTCAGGGTGCAACCGGCTTCGCCGTGCGTGCTTGGATGAGTGCGTGACCCTCATCCGTCCTCCCGAACCCCGCTTCAATGGGCACCTCACCCGCCCAAGGTTGCGGATCGTGGCCGGCGTGTGCGCGGGGTTCGCCGAGCACTCCGGCCTGCCGGTCACTCTGGTGCGCAGCGTCACCTTCGTGCTGGCGCTCTGCGGCGGCTTCGGCGTGCTGCTGTACGCCTGGTTGTGGGCCACCACCCCAGACGAGGCAGCGGATGCCCGGCGCGGCGCCCAGCCGGACCCCCTGCCCAAGGCCGTCCTGGTCGGCTCCTCGTCCTCCCCTGTTCCCGGGCCCGGGACCGCCGCGCCGGCCGGCCGCTCCGCATCCACTGCCGACCCGGCCGCCGGGCCGCGGCGCACTCCGGTCACCGAGATCTTCCTCGGCCTCGCCCTCGTCGCCACCGCCGGGGCGCTGATCCTCAACCGGTTGGGTGCCGACCTGCCGTTGGACGCCATCATCCCCGCCATCGTGGCCCTGGCCGGCACCGGGCTCGCCTGGCGTCAGTTCGCCGAGCTGCGCAGCGGCGCCGGTCCACGCAGCTCCGGCATGCTCGTGCGCGCTCTGGGTGCCCTCGTGCTGGTGGCACTGGGCATCCTGTTGTTCTTCGTCACGAGTGAGCGCCCCAATGTCTGGACGGTCGTGGTGGCGGCGGTCTCGGTCCTGGTCGGCGTGGCCGTGGTCGTCGCGCCCTGGGTGGTACGGCTCACCCGGGACCTCGCCGACGAACGGGCCGCCAGGGAACGAGCCGGCGAACGGGCCGAGATGGCCGCGCACCTGCACGACTCGGTGCTGCAGACCCTGGCGCTGATTCAACAGAAGGCCGGCCCGCACTCGGATGCCGCCCGGCTTGCCCGCGCCCAGGAACGTGACCTGCGGGAATGGCTGTTCACCGGCTCCCCCACCGGCGCGATCGACTTCCCCACCGAGCTGCGCCGGCTCGCCACCATCGTGGAGCGGGACTACGCGGTGCAGGTCGACGTGGTCGCCGTCGGATCCATCGACCGGGAGGTACCGGAGGCGCTGCTCGCCGCCACCCGGGAGGCGGTGCTGAACGCCGCCCGGCACGCCGGCGGGCGGGTCTCGGTGTACCTGGAGAGCTCCCCGACCGCCATCGAGGTGAGCATCACCGACCGTGGACCAGGGTTCAGCATCGGCGACATCCCCGCCGACCGGATGGGTGTGCGCGAATCCATCCTGGGTCGCATGCACCGCGCCCACGGCACCGCCACCGTGCAGCCCGGCCCCGGCGGCACCGGCACCGAGATCCGGCTCACCCTCCCCCTCGACCTTCAGGAAGACAGCGCATGACCGACCAGGCCCCCACGCCCAGCACCCCTCCGACCGCAGCCGCCGCGCCCGGCACCGGCCTGACCGTGGTCATCGTCGACGACCACTCCATCTTCCGGTCCGGGCTCCGCTCCGAACTCGACCCGGCCATTCGGGTGCTCGGTGAGGCGGCGACCGTCGACGAGGCCGTTGCCGTGGTCATCGCCACCCAGCCGCGGGTGGTGCTGCTCGACGTGCACCTGCCCGGCGGCGTCGGCGGCGGCGGGGCCGAGGTCATCCGCTCGGCCGGGCCGCACGCCCCGGCCACCCTGTTCCTGGCGTTGAGCGTGTCCGATGCCGCCGACGACGTCGTCAGCGTCATCCGGGCCGGTGCCCGCGGTTACATCACCAAGAGCTCGTCGGGCGCCGAGGTCTCCGATGCGGCCCGCCGGGTGGCCGGCGGTGACGCGGTGTTCTCCCCGCGCCTGGCCGGTTTTGTGCTGGATGCCTTCGGTGCCGTCGCCGGCGAGACCGCCGCCACCAACGATGAGCTCGACCGGCTCTCCAGCCGGGAGCAGGAGGTGATGCGGCTGATCGCCCGCGGCTACGCCTACAAGGAGGTGGCGAGTTCGCTCTTCATCTCCCCCAAAACCGTGGAGACCCACGTCTCTGCGGTGCTGCGCAAGCTGCAGCTCTCCAGCCGGCACGAGCTCACCGCCTGGGCGACGGCGCGCAAGCTGCTCTAGGACCTGATGAACCGCTGCACGAAGGCCTTCATGATCGTGGCCGGTTCGGTCACCTCTGAGGCGTGGATGGCGGCGATCACGTCGTCGTAGGCATCCGGCTCGAAGTAGCCGTTGTCGTGGTACACCCGCAATCGAGTGAGGATGCCGGCCTGGGTGAGCTCGGGGTGGAACTGGGTGGCGTAGACGTTCTCGCCCACCCGGAACGCCTGCACCGGGCAGTTCTCACTGGTCGCCAGCAGAACGGCACCGGAGGGCAGCACCGTGCAGGCCTCCTTGTGCCCGACGAACGCCTCGAAACGCGGGGCGAGCTTGCCGAAGAGCTGGTCGGTTTCCCCCTCGGGAGTGAGGCCGACCAGGATCGGACCGGCTGCCTCCGACCAGGTCTCATCGACGACACCGTCGAGAAAACTGCTGAGCAGGCCGATGCCGTAACAGGCGCCGAGGAACGGGAAATCCTGAGCCACCACATCCGTGAGCAGGGTACCGAGTTCCCGCTCCACCCGGTGCTGCACGGCCGACTTGGTGTCGTCGGGGTCGCTCGCGTTGAACGGGCTGCCCCCCACGATCACACCCGAGTAGTCGTCGAGGGTGATCGGCGGCATCGGTCGGGCCTCCAGGCGCACCCGGTGCAGCTGATCGGGGGTCAGCCCGCCCGCAGCGAGGAAGCCGGCGTACTCATCGTCGGCGGCTTCGTCTTCGAAGCGGGTGGCCAGGAGCAGAAAGGGCTTCACCCGCCAATGGTACCGAGCATGTCTGCGCAACCTCCGCATGTGACGGGGTTCTTCATTCCGGCTGCGCGCACGCTGTAGATTTGATCCGATGAACACTCCAGCAGAGTCCAGCACGATCGCCACTCCGTACGAAGATCTTCTGCGTCTGGTACTGGAAACCGGGGCCGAGAAGGCCGACCGCACCGGTACCGGCACGCTGAGCGTGTTCGGCGCCCAGCTGCGCTTCGACCTCAGTCGCGGCTTCCCGCTGGTCACCACCAAGCGGGTGCACTTCCCCTCGGTCGCCTACGAGCTGCTCTGGTTCCTCCGCGGTGAGAGTAACGTCGGCTGGCTGAAGGAGCACGGCGTGCGCATCTGGAACGAGTGGGCCGACGAGCAGGGTGAACTCGGCCCGGTCTACGGGGTGCAGTGGCGCTCCTGGCCCACCCCCAACGGTGGACACATCGACCAGATCGCCCAGGTCATCGAGACCCTCAAAGCCGACCCGGACTCCCGCCGGATGATCGTGTCGGCCTGGAACGTCGCCGACATCCCCGAGATGGCCCTGGCCCCGTGCCACGCCCTGTTCCAGTTCTACGTCGCCGACGGCAAGCTCTCCTGCCAGCTCTACCAGCGCAGCGCCGACCTATTCCTCGGCGTGCCGTTCAACATCGCCAGCTACGCCCTGCTCACCCACCTGGTCGCGGCGCAGACCGGCCTCGAGGTGGGCGACTTCATCTGGACCGGCGGCGACTGCCACATCTACTCGAACCACCTCGACCAGGTGAACGAACAGCTCAGCCGCACGCCCTTCCCGGCGCCCCAGCTGAAGATCACCACCGACCGCGACAGCATCTTCGACTACACCTTCGAGGACCTCGAGGTCGTCGACTACGTGCACCACCCCGCTATCAAGGCTCCCGTTGCCGTCTGACACTGCCGCTCCCGACATCGCCGTGACGCCGGCAGTGGATGCCCGGATCGGCCTGATCTGGGCGCAAGCCGCCGACGGGGTCATCGGCGACGCCGGCAGCATCCCCTGGCACCTACCGGAGGACCTGGCGCACTTCAAGGAGCTCACCCTCGGAGCGGCCGTCATCATGGGCCGCCGCACCTGGGACTCCCTGCCGGTCCGGTTCCGCCCGCTGGCCGGTCGGCGCAACATCGTCATCACCCGGCAGGAGGACTGGGTCGCCGAGGGTGCCATCGTGGTGCATTCGCTGGCCGCGGCGCTGGACCGCGCGTCCGACGCATCCGTTTGGATCATCGGCGGCGGCGAGATCTACCGGCAGGCGATGCCGCTGGCCGGCCGGCTCGAGGTGACCGAGGTCGACCTCGCTGCCGCGGGCGACACCGTCGCGCCAGCCGTCGATGCCGTCTTCTCGGAATCGGCCGTCTCCGAGTGGCTGGCCTCCCGCACCGGCCTGCGCTACCGCTTCGTGAGCTACGAGCGCCTGCCCGTCTGACCCGCGTCCCTGGCCGGCCGGCGCTGCAGCCGCGGCTGCGGGCGGAACTGCCCGGTCAGCACCAGCACCACGATGACCAGGGCCATCACGATCCAGGTCACCCAGCCCAGCGGGCCCGTCGCGACGGGGTCGGCGGAGGTGTTGGCGGCGACCACCAGCAGCAGGAACCCGGCGGCCGCGTTGAACGCGCCGTGGGCGAAGACGGCCGGCCAGATCGAGCCGGTGCGCAACCGCAACCAGCCCAGCAGCACCCCGTAGAACACGCAGCCGCCGATCATCAGGCCGACACCGAGCAGGTTCGGCTGGCCGAAGTTGTAGCCGAGCAGGATCAGCGGACTGTGCCAGAAACCCCAGACCGCGCCGGAGATGAGCAGGGCGGGCCAGGTGCCAAGCGGGCGCAGGGTCGGCAGCAGCCAGCCGCGCCAGCCGATCTCCTCCCCCAACGCCAGCACCCCGTTCAGTAGCGCGGCGAACGGGATCATCAGCAACTGCAGCAGCACGATCACGCCGACCGGGATCGGTGACTCGATCGGACTGGTCGCCTGCAGCACCTGGGCGAAGCCGGAGAAGGTCACCAGGTCGAGCTGCACCAGGCCGAGGGTCGCGGCCAGGAAGACGCCGACGATGACCACGAGGGCGCTGCCGAAGATTCCGGCCACGGTCATCCCGATGGTGCGACCCGCCGGGCGCAGCGGCCACAGGCCCAGGTATTCGGCGACCGGGCGCGGCCGCGGGCGTTGCACCATGAAGACCACGAACAGGGCGGCGATACCCGGGGTGAACATGATCAGCGGCAGCAGCAGGCCGGCGAACGGGTTGGCCAGCCCGCTTCCGTCCAGCCACAGCGGCAGCGCCACCAGCCAGGCCAGGCCGCAGGCCAGCACGATGAACAATGCCACCGCCGGCCAGGGCACCCGACTCGGCACGAGTGCCGCAACGTCGTCGGGGGCGGATGCTGCGGCCTGGTCACTCTGGATCGGTGCGCTCATGCCTGCCACGCTAACGAACCCGGTGCACCGGGACATCCCCCGCGAGGCGGAGTGCGGCATCCACTTACGTGCGGCGATTGCAGGCGACGGCCGCCGCCGCCGCGCGGTCACGGGCCGCGCGTGGCCTACGGGTCGTGGCGGGCGCGGCTGGGCTGTACCCGCGGCGGCTCCCCCGGCATCTTGGGGTAATCCGGCGGGAACGGCAGCTCGCCCAGGCCATTCTGCAGGTCACGCTCCCACCACTCCAGCAGGAGGTCGATCTGGCCGGGCTGAGCGTGCATGTCCGCCCACGGGTCGCCGATGGCGGCCAGCCGGTCGGGCACCGTGAGCACCGTGTGCGCGGTGGGGTCGGTGTTGCCGAGCTCGTCCCAGCTGATCGGGCAGGACACCGGCGCGTGCGCGAGGGCACGCGGGCTGTACGCGCCGGCCATGGTGCGGTCGCGGTTGGCCTGGTTGAAGTCCACGAAAATCCGTTCGCCGCGTTCTTCCTTCCACCAGTTGGTGGTCACGGTGTCGGGCAGCCGACGCTCCACCTCGCGGGCGGCGGCGATCACCGCGTGCCGCACCACCTGGAACTCCTGAGTGGGTTCGATCGGGGCGAAGACGTGCAGACCCCGGTTGCCGCTGGTCTTGATGAACGCGGTCAAACCGGCTTCGGCGAGCACGGCGCGCAGCTCGATGGCCACCGGGATCGCGTCGTCGAAGTCGGTGCCCGGTTGCGGGTCGAGGTCGATCCGCAACTGGTCGGGATTGTCGGTGTTCTCGGCCCGTGACGGCCAGGGGTGGAACACCACGGTGTTCATCTGCACGGCCCACACCGCGGCGGCGGGTTCGTCGATCACCAGCTGCGGATGCGTGCGCGCGCTCGGGTAGACCACCGGCACGGCCCGCACGAAGTCGGGCGCGCCCTTGGGCGGGTTCTTGGAGAAGAACTGTTCGCCGTCGATGCCGGCCGGAAACCGTTGCAGCGACAGCGGCCGGTCACCGTTCGCTGTCACGAATGCGTCGCCCACCGCCACGATGTATTCGGCCAGGTCGAGCTTGGTGATGCCCACGTCCGGCCAGAGCACCCGGCTGGGGCTGGAGATACGCATGCTCCGCGTCTCTCCGTCGGGTCCGGCAACGTCCAATTGGGTAGCTTCGCTGGCCATGCCCCTAACCTACTCACAGACCCACCCGCGAACCGTGAGCTGAACACCCAAAACTCTCTTCTTTCGGTGCTCGGCTCACGGCTCGCGGCGCTCGGTCATACTGGTGCGGTGACAGATGACCTCACCCACGCAACGGATGCCCGGCGGCCGCGACAACGAACCGTCGTGGGCGTCCTGGCGGTCGGCCAGATCCTCGGTGGCATCGGCATGGGCGCCACACTCTCCCTGGGTGCGCTGTTGGCGGCGGAACTGTCCGGCTCGAGCGCCTGGTCGGGAATGGCCGCCACCATGAGCACCCTCGGCGCCGCCCTGGTCGCGGTCCCGCTGGCCCGGCTGGCGCAGGCGCGCGGGCGTCGCCGGTCGTTGGCGGCGGGATCTCTCATCGCCGGCCTCGGCGCGGCCCTGGCGATCACCGCGGTCGCCGTCGACGTCTTCCCGCTCCTGCTTCTGGCGCTGATGCTGCTCGGTGTGGGATCGGCCGCCAACCTGCAGGCCCGCTTCGCCGCCACCGACCTCGCCGCCGCCGACACCCGGGCCCGTGACCTGTCGATCGTGGTGTGGTCGACCACCATCGGGGCGGTCCTCGGCCCCAACCTGTTCGGTCCCGGCGAAGCGCTGGGTGCCGTGCTCGGACTGCCCCCGCTCACCGGGGCGTTCGCCTTCTCCCTGGCGGCCACGGTGGGTGCGGCCCTGGTCTACACCGTGGGGTTGCGACCGGACCCGCTCCTCACCGCCCTGGCTGCCCAGGCCGCGGACCCTGACCCGGCCTCCCGCCGCGGTGGGCTGCACCTGGTGCGCACGAACCGCGCCGCCCGCTACGCGGTCGCCACGATCGCTCTCAGCCACGCCACCATGGTCGCGTTGATGTCGATGGCACCCGTGCACCTGCGCGACCACGGCGCCTCCCTCACCATCGTGGGCTTCACGATCAGCCTGCACGTGGCCGGGATGTACGCCCTGTCCCCCGTCTTCGGCGCCCTCGCCGATCGTGTCGGCCGGATGCCGGTCATCCTGGTCGGCCAGGCCATCCTGTTGGGTGCGCTGGTGACGTTCTGGCTCGCCGGCGAGTCGGCCGTCGCCATGACCGTCGGCCTGATCCTGCTCGGCCTGGGCTGGTCGGCATCCGTCGTGGCCGGTTCGGCGCTGATCACCGAGGCGGTGGGCGTGCACGACCGCGCACCGCTGCAGGGTTTCTCCGACCTGTCGATGAACGCTGCCGGCGCCCTCGGCGGGGCGCTGGCCGGGCCGGTACTCATCCTGGTGGGGTACTCCGGCCTCGGGCTGGTGACCATGACTCTGGTCGTCGTGGTCGCCGTGTGGACGCTTGGGCGCACGCGAGGCGACGGCAGCCGAACGGCTACCGTCGCCTGACCTCACCGCGGGCTAGATCGTGTCGCTCGACGCGGTCCCCGACGGTGCGGGAGCCGTGGCCTCGGCCGGCGCCCCCGCGATGTTGACCATCCAGGCCACCCCGAACCGGTCTACGAGCATGCCGAAGCTGTCGCCCCACGGCGCGACCTCCAACGGCATCGTCTCCGACCCGCCGGCCACGAGCTTGTCCCAGTAGCCGCGCAGCTCGGTGGCATCGTCGCTACTGCCGCTGAGCGAGACCGAGAAGTTGTTGCCGGGTGTGTAGACCATGGCGTTGGGGGTGTCCGCGGCCATCAACGTCAGCCCGCTGGGCGTGGTGAGGGCAGCGTGCATGGTCTTCTCCTGCTCGCTCGGATCTTCGCTGGCCTGGTACTCCCCGAACGTGCTGCGGGTCAGTTCGCCGCCGAAAACCGAGTGGTAGAACTCCATCGCTTCCTTGGCGTTGTCGCGAAAGCTGAGATAGGGGTTGAGCGTGGTGGTCATGCTGATACTCCTCACCGCGCGGGCACCGCGGTCCGCGCCATCGACGTCAATTTCGGCTACGAGGTCGATTATCGACCCGTCTTCCCGGTTGCGCGAGGCGTGCGCCTGGCTCGGCCCGCGCCTGGGAGGGCTACGCTGACGGTCAACCACCTCGCCGAAGGACTCCCATGGACTATGTCGCCACGATCGTCGCCAACATCCACGCCACCAAGCCGGAGGCCCTTGGGCTCATCGCCGCGACCCTCGACACCGCGGTGAACGGCGCGTTCACGGCTCACGCCTGGGTCGACCTGCCACATGGCGGCCGGGTGGAGGTGGAGATTCCGAAGTTCGGGGAAGCACCGCCGCTCGCCATCGACGTCTACGACCCGCGCAGCGAGGCCGACGCCCGTGCGGCAGCGCAGGCCCTGCTCGAGGTCTTGTTCGTGGCCACGAGCTGGCCGATGCACCACCTGAAGAACTGATCCCCCAACTCCATGCGTACGCACGGGTCTATCCCGTAGCGTGGAGCCATGAGCAATCTGACCCCCAGCACGCTTCGTCCCAGTTACGTGGAGCCCGGCAAGGACTTCGACCGCGACACCAACTACATCGAAGACCGCATCACCCGCGACGGCCGTGACGGCTGGCCGGTCGAACCCGGCCGCTACCGCCTGGTCGCGGCCCGCGCCTGCCCGTGGGCGAACCGCACCGCCATCGTGCGCCGGCTGCTCGGCCTCGAGCAGGTCATCTCGCTGGGTCTGCCCGGCCCCACCCACGACAAGAACAGCTGGACCTTCGACCTCGACCCGAACGGTGTCGACCCGGTGCTCGGCATCGAGCGCATCCAGCAGGCCTACTTCGCCCGGTTCGCCGACTACCCGCGCGGCATCACCGTGCCGGTGATCGTGGATGTCCCCACCGGCAAGGTCGTGACCAACAACTACCCGCAGATCACCCTCGACCTCGAATCCGAGTGGGTGGACTACCACCGTCCCGGCGCCCCTGACCTCTACCCGGAGGCTCTGCGCGCCGAGATCGACGAGGTTGCCGAGCTGATCTTCCACGACGTCAACAACGGCGTCTACAAGTGCGGCTTCGCCGGCAGCCAGAAGTCCTACGAACGGGCCTACGACACTCTCTTCTCCCGCCTGGACTGGCTCGAGGAACGCCTGAGCACCCAGCGCTACCTGGTGGGCGACACCATCACCGAGGCGGACATCCGCTTGTTCACCACGCTGGCCCGCTTCGACGCGGTCTACCACGGCCACTTCAAGTGCAACCGCAACAAGCTCAGCGAGATGCCGGTGTTGTGGGCCTACGCACGTGACCTGTTCCAGACCCCCGGGTTCGGCGACACCATCGACTTCGACCAGATCAAGAAGCACTACTACGTCACCCACAGCGACATCAACCCCACCGGCATCGTGCCCAAGGGACCGGATGCGTCGGTGTGGCTCACCCCGCACGGCCGCGAAGCGCTGGGCGGCCGGCCGTTCGGCGACGGCACCCCGCCGGAAGCGCCACTGGCGGCCGAGCGGGTGCCCGCGCTCTAGTTTCCTCGCTGAGGTGCGGACTTCGCAGGGTCACCCCGCCCGGGCACCCTGCGAAGTCCGCACCTCACCGGGCCCGCGCCGCGGCGGTAGTGTCGATGGGTGCCCCCGATTCCCGCGCCGACCGTGCCTCCGGCGCTCGAGCCTGCCGTGCTCGAGCCCGCGGCTTGGCGCAGCCTCGAAGCCGAGCACCAGCAACGAGCGGATGCGTTCACCGCGGCCCGCCGGGAACGGGCCGCCACCGGCGCCAGCCACCCGGTGGACGACTTCCTCTTCACCTACTACCCGTTCCGGCCCGGGCTGCTCCGGCGCTGGCACCCGGGCGCGGGCATGCTGCTGCGTGGTGCGGCGGCCGAGGAACGTGCCGGCTGGAAGTGGTACCGCACCGAGGGTGCCGACCTCGCCGTCGATGACGCCGCCTTTCGGGAGAAAAATGCGCGCAGCATCCGCTTCATCGTCACGCTGCTGGCCAACACGGCGCAGCGGCCGGGCAACTTCGGCTGCTTCGGCCTGCACGAGTGGGCCATGGTCTACCGGAAGGGTGAGCACCGGCATGTGGCGCCGCTGCGACTGGGGCAGAACGCCACCGACGACGTCGTCGAGACGCACCGCATCGCCTGCACCCACTTCGACGCGTTCAGGTTCTTCACCCCAGACGCCCTGCCACTGAACGTGCTGCAGCCCAGCCGGGAGAACCAGCCGCGGCTCGAACAACCCGGCTGCCTGCACGCCGGCATGGATGTCTACAAGTGGGTGATCAAGCTGGGCCCGCTGGTGCCCGGTGACCTGCTGCTGGACAGCTTCGAACTGGCCCGCGACATCCGCCGGCTCGACATGCAGGCGTCGCCGTACGACCTCGTCGACTGGGGCTACAGCCCGGTGGCGATCGAGACGCCAGACGGCAAGGCCGAGTACGAGCGCCGCCAGCGCGCGCTCGCCGAGCGCAGCAATGTGCTGCGCGCCCGCACCATCGCCGCCGTGAGCCCGCTCGCCTAAGCCAGCGGTGCCGACGGGTGCCGGCGCTGACCGGTCCGGCGGGGTGGCTCAGCCATCGAGGGCGGCGTCGCGGCGGGTGATCCGGTCGAGTTCGTCCTGGATGCCGATGTCTACCACGACGAGCCGGCCCACCAGCGCGGCGGCCGGTTCGCGCACCAGCCCGGCCTTGCAGCCGCCGAACGTCACCGTGAGGTCGGCGGGCAGCACGGTGGTGTCGGGAACCGAGCCGTCGTCGACGCCGATGCCGCTGGGCAGGTCGACCGCCACCACCAGCGGCCGTCCCGTCGACGGCGCCGACCCGCTCCGGTCCCGGCCGGCCAAAACCGGCAGCAGCGCCGCCACCACGTCCCTGGCGCGGCCGCGCAGGGCGGGGCTGCCGGTTGTCCCCGTACCCAGGAGTCCGTCCAGGAGGACGTCGGAGCGTTCGGCCAGCTCGGCGAGCACGGCAACGGACTCGTCGAGCGGCGCGAGGGTCGCGCCGGCGGCCAGCGCCGCTTCCAACCCGGCGCGGTGCATCCGCGGCGCGACCGGCACGATCTGCACGGTGGCGCCGTCACCGGCCAGGATCGCCGCGGCGTGCAGGGCATCGCCGCCGTTGTTTCCCGGCCCGACCAGCGCGAGCAGGCGCCTGCCCGCGACTTCCCCGACGCGCGCGGTGAGCAGACCGGCCACCTCGGCCGCCAGCGCCGCCGACGCGCGTCGCATCAGGGGAACCCCGCGCTGCAGATAGGGCTCCTCGGCCTCGCGCACCTGGGCCGCGGTGTAGGTCTGGCGTTCGGTGGGCACGCCGCCAGACTACGCGCGCCCGCCCCACACCATCGGTTCCCCCGGTAAAGGTCAGCGGGGAAACGTACGATGGCCAGCATGAAGCTGACGAACATCTCACCGCCCGATCGGAGCTTTTCGCGCTGGCTGACCAACGAGGAGGTCGGCCGGGTACTCGCCAGCAGCCGGGGCTGGCGGCTCGCGACCGACGGCGGAGTCGTCGCCGGCACCCTGCGCAAGACCCGCATCGCGAACTCGCTCGACGATCTGGGCGCCGCCGCGGCCATCAACCGGTGGATCAGCCGCCCGGCCGCGGCGGGCAGCGACGGCAGCGGCCCCACCCATGTGATGTGGGGCGTGTTCGACGCCCGCTCCGACGCCGAGGTGGCCGAGCTTGTCGCGTCCTCGGTCGGCGGCTGACCGGGTCGCCGCCGCCCGTCGGCCACCGGATGGTCATTGACCACGTGATCAATGTAGGCTGAGGCCATGCTCCTCACCGCACCTCAGACCGCCAGATCGTCCCTGCCCCGACTGCTCGCCCGCCTCCTGCTCGGTGCGTTTCTCACGTTCGCCGGGATCGGTCACCTCACCGTGGCCCGCGAGGCCTTCCTCGCCCAGGTGCCCACCTGGTTGCCGCTCGAGGGCGACTTCGTGGTCGTGGCGTCCGGAGTGGTTGAGATCATCCTGGGCCTGGCGCTGCTGCTGCTCGGCCGCTACCGGGTGCAGGTGGGCTGGATCGTGGCGCTCTTCTTCGTCGCGATCTTCCCGGGCAATATCTCCCAGCTGGTCACCCAGACGGATTCCTTCGGCCTGAACACCGACCTCGCCCGCGGCATCCGCCTGCTCTTCCAGCCGTTGCTGGTGCTGTGGGCGCTCTGGTCGACCGGCGCCTGGCAGGCTTGGCGCCGGCACCGCGCCGAGCGTCGCTACGGCCGGGCAGAGCGCTAACGGTGGGCGGGCCCAAGCTGCCCGAACAGGAACGCTGCGACGCGATCCTCACCGCCGCCTACACGGTGGCGATCACCGAAGGCCTCGACGCGGTTACCGCCCGCCGCGTCGCCACCGCCGCCGGCATCTCCCCCGGCCTGGTCTTCTTCCACTTCCAGTCCAAGGACGGCCTGCTGCAGGCGCTGCTCGACGTTCTTCTCGACGGCACCCTCGACGCTCTGACCGACCCCGCGCTGGCCGAACTGGCGCCGTGGGACCGGCTCGAGCGGATGGTGCGGGTCGAGCTGGAGCGCCTGGTCGAGCATCACAGCGGGGTCGAGCTGATCTTCGCCTTCTACTTCTCCCGCCGGGACGAGCTGTTCCGGGCCCGCATCGAGGCGTCGTTCGGTCGGTATCACGACGCGTTCCTGCCGGTCTGCCGGGACATCGCCGCGCTGGCAGACGAGAGCGCGGGCGGCGGCTCGGCACGAGTCTCCGGTGACGACCTCGCCGCCACCGTCGTCGCCCTCATCCAGGGTGCCTCCATCCAGGCGATCCGCAACCCGGTCGCCCTGAACCCGGACGCCCTGCTCGCGACCCTCCGGGCCCTGCGCCCGGTCTGACGCACGCGGCGCGGCATCCGCTTCGCTGACCTGCCGCAAAACGCCCCATGCAGCCCGCTCAAGCGGCATTTTGCGGCAACTCGGCGCGCGCGTACTCGAGCGGGTGCGCCGCTGCGGCTAGGGCAGGTCGGTCAGGCCCTTCGGCAGGGGGCCGTCGCTCACCAGGTACAGCCGCTGGGTGGCGCGGGTCATGGCAACGTACAGGGCACCGGCCCCGCGTTCGGAGGCCGCGACGATCGCCGTCGGGTCGACCACGACGACGGCGTCGAACTCCAGCCCCTTCGAATCCTGCGGGGTCAGCACCGCCACGTCGCGCAGCAGCCCCTGAGCGCCACGACCGACATGGTCGCCGAACTCGGCCGTGAGGGCGTCGCCGAGGGCGTCGATGGCGTCCTCCACCACGATCACGGCCAAGGTGCCACCCACCCCGAGCGCGCGGTCGCGGCGCACGGCCTCGACGGCATCCGTCAGCACCTCGACGGGCCAGTCGCTGGCCCGCACGGTGCGGGACGCCGTGATCGGCAGCCCGTGCGCGACCGCCATGGTCTCGGCGGCCTGGGCGATCTGGCTGGGGGTGCGGTAGTTCACCGTGAGCTCCTCGAGCCGCCAGCGGTCGGCCTCGAGCGATGCCTCGAGCACCGGCAGCAACGCCTCCCGCCAGCTGGTCGCGGCGGCCGCGGCCGCGGCCTGGGCGATGTCGCCCACGATGGTGAACGACCGGCGCGGGCCGCGGCGCATCAGCAGACGCCACTGCATCGGCGAGAGTTCCTGCGCCTCGTCCACGATCACATGGCCGTAGGTCCAGCTGCGGTCCAACGCCGCCCGTTCGGCGGTGGTGGCCCGGTCGCCGAGCTCGGCGAAGTTGTCGGCGAGGGCCTTGGCGTTCACCAGCCCCTTCACGTCCATGTTCTTGATCGCGAGCTCAGCGTTCTCGATGTCGCGCTTGCGCTGCTCCTTCGCTTCCCGCTTCTGGGCGGCATCGACCGCGCTGTATTCGCCGAGGTGCTCGGCGGCCTCGTCGAGCAGGGGAATGTCGGCGATGGTGAACTCGGCGTCGCGTGGCCGGTAGAGCAGCGCCCGCTGGGCGGCCCGCCAACGCGGGGTGAGTTCCTCGAGCCACTGCGGTCGGGCGTACAGGTCCTGCACCAGCTTCTGCGGGGTGAGCGGCAGCCAGGCGGTGTTCAGGGCGATGCGCACGTCATCGGCCAGGCGCAGGTCTTCGCGCAGCATCGGCAGGTCGGTGTCGTCCATCGACCGGCCCTGCTTCTTGAGCTGCTCGAGCCATTCCCGGGCGAGCGAGTTGAGCGCGTGCTTGACGAACACCACCCTGGCCTCGTTGTGCGGCTTGCCGCCGGAACGGGCCCGGTGGATGGCGGATTCGATCAGCTGCGGCTTGAGCACCAGGGTGTCGCCGTTCACCAGCAGCTTCTGACTGCTGGCGGGCACCTTCTGCCGGCTCTTCACGGCCCGGGCGATGAGGTCGGCCATGAAGGTCTGGCCCTTGAGCGCGGCGGCGGCCGGTTCGTCTTCGTGGCTGGCCTCCACCCCGGGGAACAGCTGGCCGACCGACGCGAGCACCACCCCGGTCTCACCGAGCGAGGGCAGCACCGCCTCGATGTACTGCAAGAACGAGGTCGACGGTCCCACGATCAGCACGCCAGAGTTCTGCAGTCGGTCGCGGTGGGTGTACAGCAGGTAGGCGGCGCGGTGCAACGCCACGGCGGTCTTGCCGGTGCCGGGACCACCCTGCACCACCAGCACACCGTTCAGCCCCGAGCGGATGATGCGATCCTGTTCGGCCTGGATCGTGGAGACGATGTCGGTCATGTGGCCGGTGCGCTGCGCGGTCAGCGCGGAGAGCAGCGCACCCTCACCCTGGTGCCGGTTGCTGGTGTCGCCCTCCAACAGCGCGGCATCCAGAATCTCGTCTTCGATGCGGATGATGCGGCGCCCGCTGGAGAGCAGGTGCCGGCGGGCGCGGGCGCCCAACGGGGTCGCGGCGGTGGCCTGGTAGAACGCGCTGGCCTGCGGCACCCGCCAGTCCAGCAGCAACGGTTGCAGGTTGGTGTCACGCAGCCCGACCCGGCCGATGTACCGGTAGACGGGGTCGTCGCTGCCGTCCTCACCGGCGGTCTCCAGCCGGCCGAACGCGAGGCGGTCATCCACTTCGCGCAGCTGCACGATGCGGTCCTCGTAGGTGCGGGCGAAGGTGTCCCGCTCTGAGCGGGACTGGTGGTTGCCGCCGACGTCGAGCATGCGCACAGCCTTGAGCTGCTGCTCGGCCTCGCGCTGCAGCTCGTCCAACCGCGCGTAGAGCGTGGCGACGTAGTCCTGCTCGCGTGCGAGTTCCTGATCGACCACTCGAACACCCCTTAAATCCAAACATCTAGTTTAGCCGCTGCCGGCCGGTCGCGCCGCGTACCCCGCAGTGGGGGCACGGCCAGGTGAGACGCCCGCCGACGGCCCGGCCGCGGCCCCCGCGATGGCACACGGATGGCCAGCCGGGCACGCGTGAGCAGGCCCGGCTGGCCAGGGTCGGGCTGCCGCCCGGCCGGAGTTTTACGCGGCCAGGGGCAGTCGGGCCGGTCGGCCCGTCACCACCAGGGCGCCGTCGGCGACGGTCACGTCCACCGCGCCCCCGACCCCGAGCTCGGACGCCACCAGGAGGTCGGCGATCCGGTCGTCCAGCTCGCGCTGGATCACCCGGCGCAGCGGCCGGGCGCCGTACTCGGGCTCGTAGCCGTTCTCGGCGATCCAGTCCACAGCCGCCTCGCTCACCGTGAGCGTGTGTCCCTGGCTGGCGAGCCGGGTCTCGGTGCGGGTCAGCAGCATCCGCACGATCTCGCGCAGCTGCGGCTGGTCGAGCTTACGGAACAGCACCACCTCGTCGATCCGGTTGATGAACTCGGGTCGCATGGCCTCGCGCAGTTTGGCCATCACCCGGTCGCGCAGCGCCTTCTCCGAGCCGAAGCCGTTACCGGCGCCGTCGAGGTCTGCGGTGAAACCGAGTGCTCCGCTGCGACTGGCCAGCACCTCGGAGCCGATGTTGGAGGTCATGATCAGCACCGTGTTGCGGAAGTCGACCGTGCGGCCCTGACCGTCGGTCAGGCGACCGTCGTCCAGCACCTGCAGCAGCAGGTTGAAGACGTCCGGGTGCGCCTTCTCGATCTCGTCCAGCAGCACCACCGAGTAGGGATTGCGCCGCACGTGCTCGGTCAGCTGACCGGCTTCGTCGTAGCCGACGTAGCCGGGAGGGGCGCCGACCAGGCGGCTCACGGTGTGCCGTTCGCCGAACTCGCTCATGTCGAAGCGGAGCATGGCCTTCTCGTCGCCGAACAGCGACTCGGCCAGCGACTTGGCCAGCTCGGTCTTGCCCACCCCGGTCGGGCCGAGGAACAGGAAGCTGCCGACCGGCCGGTGCGCGTCGCCCATGCCGGTGCGGTTGCGCCGCACGGCTTTGGCGATCACGGTCACGGCGTCGTGCTGGCCGACGACACGCTGGTGCAGGTCGTCCTCGAGACGGGCCAGCTGTTCGCGGTCGCCCGCGGTGAGACGGCTGGCCGGGATGCCGGTGGCGCGCGCGATGATCGCGGCGATCTCGGCCTCGTCGACGACGGCGCTGGGCGCGGCGGCGTCACCCTGGTCGCTCTCCGCGGCGGTGATCTGCGCCGAGACGGCGTCGGCCTGGTCCCGCAGCCGGGATGCATCCTCGTACTGTTCGGCGGCGACCGCGGCGGACTTCGCCGCTTCCAGGGCGGCGAGTTCGTCCCGCAGCGCGGTCACATCCACCCGCGACCCCATGGTGAGGCGCAGGCGGGCGCCGGCCTGGTCGATCAGGTCGATGGCCTTGTCGGGCAAGAACCGGTCGGGCACGTACCGGGCGCTCATCTCGACGGCGGCGCGGATGGCCGCGTCGGTGTAGCGCACGCCGTGGTGCTCGGCGTAGCGGCCCTGCAGGCCGGCCAGGATCCGCACGGCGTCGTCGATGCTGGGTTCGTTCACCCGTACCGGCTGGAAGCGACGCTCCAGCGCCGGGTCTTTCTCCACCTTGCGGTACTCGTTGAGCGTGGTGGCGCCGACCACGTGCAGTTCGCCGCGGGCGAGGCGGGGCTTGAGGATGTTGCCGGCATCCATTCCGCCCTCACCGGCACCGCCGGCGCCGACGACGGTGTGCAGCTCGTCGATGAAGACGATCAGCTCAGCGCTGCGCGCGCTGATCTCATCCATGGTCTTGGTGAGGCGCTCCTCGAAGTCGCCGCGGTACCGGGTGCCGGCGAGCATCGCCGGCAGGTCGAGCGCGATCACGCGCTTGCCGCGCAGCTGTTCGGGCACGGTGCCGTCGACGATCGCCTGGGCCAGGCCCTCGACGACGGCGGTCTTGCCCACGCCGGCCTCGCCGATCAGCACCGGATTGTTCTTGGTGCGCCGGGAGAGGATCTCGATGGTCTGCTCGATCTCGTCGGACCGGCCGATCACCGGGTCGAGCCGGCCCGTGCGGGCACGCTCGGTCAGGTCGGTGCCGTAGCTGTCCAGCATCGGGGTGTCGGAGTCCGCGGCGGCCGGGTCGGCCTCGGCCGTTGCGGCCTGTTCGGCGCCGGCCTGCAGGCTCTCCGGGGTGACCCCGGCCTGCGCCAGCACCTGACCGGTGGCCGAGTCCTGGTTGACCACGAAGGCGAAGAACAGGTGCTCGGGGTCGATGTAGGTGGAGCCGAACGCCCGGGCGACCTGGTGGGCATCCAGTAGCGCCCGTTGAGCGGATGGCGTCAGCGCCGGCGTCGACGTCGCCTGCTGTGACGACGATTCGGGTAGTCGCTGCTCGGCGGCCTGCGCGATGGCGGCAGGGTCGCCGCCGGCCCGGCGGATGGCGCCCGCCGCCGGGTCCTTCTCGGCCATGATCCGCAGCAGGTGCAACGCGTCGACGTGGACGTGGCCGTGGTCGACCGCGAACTGGGCGGCCTCCACGAGGAGTTCGTGGGTGCGGCGGCTGAGCAGCTTGGTGATCTCAATCGGGCGGCCGGACTGGGCCGCGCGCTGTCCCTGCAGGTAACGGGCCAGGAATTCGTCGAACGAACCGCTGTCGGAGCCGGCCGGACCAAAGGATGTAGGCAAGGAAACCTCCTGGGAATCTCTACGAGGAGGGAATCAAGACTTGAGTGCCCTCGGCTCAAGTCAACGCTGGGGCGCGCGTTTCATTCCGTCGGCGGCGGCGATTTCGCTGCGGGCGGACGCCGGGCGGCGCCGAGTGCGATCCCTCGCGCGTCACGGCGTGGATGCCGGGGCGGTCAGCCGGTCAGCGCCGCGCATTCCGGGGCGGCCCGGAAGGCCTGCCCGACCGTGCTCGACGCGTCCCGGGTCGCCGCGGTGATGGCCTGCACGGTCGCGCCCACGTCGGAGAGCGCATCACCGGTGGCGCCCACCACCGCGGCCAGCGCGTCGATCAGGGCACCACCGGTGGTGCCCTGCACCTGGTTCGACGTGGTTTCGAGGGTGTCAAGCGACCCCTGCAGGGCGGTCACGGAGTCCTGCACAGCGCTGAAGCTGGAGTCGTTGGCGGTGCCGACGGGCGGTGTCTGCACGGAGTTGATCAGGGTGCCGGCGGAGGACTTGATCAGGTCGACCTGGTCGGCGACGGCCTGGGCGGCGTTGCCCGCCCCTGATGCCGCGGCCGTGGCCAGTCCCTGCACATCGGTTTGCAGGGCTTCGGTGTTGCTGCAGACCTGGCCGGCCCAGGTGACCTGGTCGTCAGTCGGGGCGGCTCCGGTGGTGCTCGTCGGTGTGGGTGGGGCGCTCGCCGTTGGACTCGGGACGGGGGTGGGTGCAGCGCTGTCGGCTCCGTACCCCGACGAGTTGCCGGCCGTGCCGGTGCAGCCGGCGAGTAGGGCCACCAGGGCGACCAGAACGAGCGCTTTCTTCACGAGCCGGCTCCTCCCGAGGGACGCATTCAGAGCGAACCCCGACGACTACTGGGTGTCGGCGTCGGCGCCCAGTTCAATGGCCAGGTCGAGTGCCTCGGCGAGCTTGCGGCCCGAGGCGAGCAGGCGCGGCGTGCCCACGATCGGGGCGACCGCCACGAGCACGTCTTCGACGTCGTCCACGGTGAGGCCCACGTCGGCGGCGGGGCCGATGTGCAGCAGATACGAGCCGACCGGGGCATCCACGGCGACCAGCGCGGCGATGCGGGCGATCAGCAGTGATCGTGGGTCGAGTTCGGTGCGGGCCAACGACACGGCGTTGATCTCTGCCGCGGTGTCGAGAATCGGGGTGGTTCCTGTCGCCATGATCGTCGCTCCCTCTGATGAATGGTCCGTGCGGGTCTTCGCGGCAGACGGTAGCAAGCCTGGCTCACCCGGGAATCCTCCGAAACGGGTGAGGGACCGGGTATTGTCAGTCGGCCGGCAGCTCTCCGGCCTCACGCGCGGTCTGCTCCAGGCGGTCGCGGTAGCCCTCCCACCAGTCATTGTCGCCCGTGGGCAGATTGTCGGCGTCCGGTCGCAGCCCCGCGGCGCCGTCGACGAGTTCGCGCACGATATCGGCGTGTCCGGCGTGCCGGTGGGTTTCGGCGATGAGGTGCACCAACACCCGGTGCAGGGTGACCACGTTGCGGTCTTCCGGCCACCAGGCCACCCGGCCAGGGGCATCCAGCTCGAGTGCGTCGATGGTGGCGTTGGAATGCGCCCACACCCGCCGGTACAGGTCGACGGCCCAGTCACGGTCTTCGTCGAGGGTCGCCCACATGTCAGCGTTGTCGTCGGCGCCGTCCTCCGTCCAGGGCAGATCCTCGGGGAACGGTCGCCCGAAGGTTTCGCCGAGATACCCGGCCTCCACCCCGGCCATGTGCTTGACGAGGCCGAGCAGGTTGGTGCCGGTGGGCACCATCGGCCGGCGCATCTCGTAGTCGCTCAGCCCGTCGAGCTTCCAGATCAGCGCGTCTCGGCCAGATTGCAGGTAACGGAGCAGGTCGGCCTTGGGGGTGGATTCGGTCATGCAGTCAGCTTTGCAGGCCCAGCCGGACCGCGCTAGCCGCGGCGTGTGCGCGGGGCCGGCGGAACGCATCCGCTGACCGATGCCGGAGAATAGACGGATGACGGCGGCCGGCGAGTTCATCGACGCCACCCTGCAACGGGAGAGCTCCTGGGAACGGGCGGACGCCGACCGGGCCCGGTTGGGCGGCAGGCTCAGCTTCTACGGCGCATCGGTGGGCGCGGTGCGCGGCACGGTGCGGGATGCCGGCCGGCGCTACCCCGGGCTCGACCACGACGACATCACCCGGCTCAGCTCGGAGCTCTGGCTGCCGCCGGTCTTCGAGCGACGGTTGGCCGCGATCGTGCTGCTGCAGTCGAAGGTGGGGCAGCTGCTGGCCAGCGACCTCACCCGTATCGAGGGGTTTCTGCGCGAGGCCGAGCTGCCCGCCCTGATCGACCCGCTCGCCACCGATGTGGTGCGGCCGTTGGTGGGCTCCCTGACCGGTGCGGCGGGTCGCCGTGCCCACGGGGTGCTCGACCGGTGGGCGCAGGATCCGAGCCCGGGCCTGCGCCGCGCCGCCGCCCTGCTCGGCCATGGTGCCGCGGGCGGGCGCGCCGACGGCGCCTGCGCCCCGGACGCCTGAAACCGCGCCCCGTACCGGTGACCGCGCCCGTTATAGCGGTAGCGGTCCCCCGCAACGGGCGCGGTCAGCACCGCCGGGGTCAGGGGGTGACGACGAGCTTGCCGCGCACGCTGCCGTCGGTGAGTCGGCGCATGGCCGTGGCCGCCTCGGCGAGCGGGTAGCTTTCGTCGATGACGGGGCGGATCGCGCGACTATCGAGCAGGCCGGCCAGGGTGCGCAGGTCGTCGGCGGTGACCACCGAGACCAGCCCGGTGAGTGTCTGCGACACGAACGGGGACATCAGCAGGGCGCGCAGCGACCGGCCGAACCCGCCGGTGACCGAGCCTCCGCCCTCCCCGCCGACGATCACGAGGCGACCGCGCGGGGCGAGCAGCCGCCGCAGCGAGGAGATCGCCCGGTTACCCGCCGTGTCGAGCACCAGGTCGTACCGCTCGCCGGTGCGGGTCACATCCGTGCGGGCGTAGTCCAGCACCACATCGGCGCCGAGCGAACGCACATAGTCCAGTTTCGCGGCGCTCGCCACCCCGGTCACCTGCGCGCCGAACGCCGAGGCCAGCTGCACCGCGTAGCCACCGACCGCACCGGATGCCCCGAGAATCAGCACCCGCTCCCCCGCGCTGACCTGCTCCAGCGACCGCACTCCCTGCAGCGCGGTGACGGCCGACACCGGCACGACCGCGGCCTCCTCGAAGCCGATCCCGGCGGGTTTGTGGGCGAGTTTGTCGGCGCGGGCCACGGCGTACTCGGCCAGCGACCCCTCGCAGATGCCGAAGACCTCGTCGCCGACGCTGAACCCGGTGACCTGGGCGCCGACCCGGTCGACGGTGCCAGCGACATCCATACCGCGTACCCGACCCCTCGGCCTGCGCGGGCCGGCAAGGCGCACCAGATAGGGCAGCCCGGTCATCATGTGCCAGTCGCCGATGTTGACGCTGACCGCGTGCACCCGCACGAGCACGTCCTTGTCACCCACCATGGGCACGTCGATGTCGACGGAGCGCAGCACGTCCGCGGAGCCGTACCGGTCTTGAACGATGGCTTTCATCGGAGGCCTCCTTCGTGTACATATCTACCGCGAAAGCGCCCGTCGCGAGACGGCCTGCGAAGCGCGGCCGTCCCGCCGGTCGAGCCTGTCGAGACCACGCGAGACGTCCTCCGAACGCAGCCATCCCGGTGGTCGAGCCTGTCGAGACCACGTGAGGCGTCCTACGGAACGCGGCCATCCCGCCGGTCGAGCCTGTCGAGACCTCGCGAGACGGCGTTCGGAACGCATCCGTCCCGGTGGTCGAGCCTGTCGAGACCTCGCGAGACGGCGTTCGGAACGCATCCGTCCCGGTGGTCGAGCCTGTCGAGACCTCGCGAGACGTCCTACGGAACGCATCCGTCCCGGTCGTCGAGCCTGTCGAGACCTCGCGAGGCCGTCTACGGGGCGCGGCTTTCCGCGGCATCCACAGGTCGACTCACCGGGTCTCGACAGGCTCGACCACCGGACGGGGTACGAACCATAGACACGTCGCGAGACGGTCTGCAAGGCGCGGCCATCCCGGTGGTCGAGCCTGTCGAGACCACGCGAGGCCCTCTACGGGGCGCGGCCTCCACAGGTCGACTCACCGGGTCTCGACAGGCTCGACCACCGGACGGGGTACGAACCATAGACACGTCGCGAGACGGTCTGCAAGGCGCGGCCATCCCACCGGACGCGCGTTAGGCGGCGGCCTCCCCGGCCTCCTCGGCGGCGGCTTCCGGCGACGCCAGCGGGGTGATGTAGGAGAACCCGCTGGTGGTGTTCTTCGTCACCGAGAGCACCAGCTCCATGTGCGGCTCCAGCGCGGTGACCTTGTCGAGCGGCGAGCCCACGATCAGCTGGAACCCCAGCCCCTTCCAGGCGGCGACCGCTCGGCCGGCGAACTCGGAGTCGGACTTCACGAAGCCCTCGTCGAGGAACACCGGGGCGAACCGCGGCCGGGTGCGACTCTCGTCACCGAGCTGGAACCGCAGCGCGGCACCGACCACGAAGGCCACCAGCTCCTGCGACTCACCACCGCTCTTGCCGCCGAGCGACGAATAGGTGCTCACCTCGGTGCCGTCCGCGTCGACCCGCACCGCGGTGATCTCCACATGCCGGCGCACGTCGAGCAGCGCATCGCGCGGGGCATCACCCTTCAGGGCGTCGTCGGGTCGGCGGATCAGGTTCATGAACGCCTGCAGCCGGGTGAACCGGCTCTCGGTCTGCTCGTCGGTGAACTCCTCGGTCGCCCCCGACGAGAGCAGCTTGAGCTCCTTGCGGAACGTGGACGCGTCGTCGCGATGCAGGCGGCGGAGCGAGATCTGCAGCCGGTCCCGCCCGGCACCGAACGGCAAAGTGGTGAGGATCTCGTTGATCGGCCGCAACCGGTCTTCGATCTCCTCGATGGCGCTGGTGAACGCCCCCACCAGCGGCACGAGGTCCTGTCCGCTCCAGGCCGACAACCGGCGCTTCCACTCCTGCCGACGCTCGTAGAGGCCGAGGGTGTACACGGCGTCGAGGATGTCGTTGTAGCTGGAGTACGACTCCATCGACACCCCGATGTTGGGGTCTGGCCACCGGCTCTGGAAGGTCTCGAAGATCCCCAGCAGGGTGTCCCTGGCGCTGCGGGCCGTCTCCCGGTCCTGGCTGGACTGCTCGATCAACCGTTCGCGCAGCCGGCGCAGACCACCGGCGAACGCGGCCAGGTCGGCGTTGTCGCTCACGGCGGCGAACTGCGCGTTCAACAGTTCGGCATGCTCCGGGCTGAGGCTCACCGTCTCGTCGTTCTCGATCCGCTCGACCCGCACGTTCACGATGTCCTGCCGGTCCACAATGCCCGCGTGCTCGTCGGCGAGAGCCGCGGCATCCCGTTCGGTCTCGTGCTTGTGCTTCTGCGCGAGTTCCAGCTCCGCCGCCACCCGGTCCTCTTCATCCTTGAGGGCGCGCAGCACATCACTGTTGGCCAGCAGCCGCTCGGACTCCGCCTCTTTCTCGATGACGAGAGCCTCGGCGCCGGCCACGTCGATGGCCGCCCAGAGCGTGTTGAGCACGTGCTGGTGGGCATCCTTCACCCGGCGCAACGCCACGATGCGCTCCCCCACAGTGGATGCCTGCTGCGCCAGATCGCCGGCGGCCTGCTTCAGTGCGGTCAGTTCCTCGGCGATCTCGTCCAGCCGGGCGCCGCTGGAGAAGCCGATGATGGAGCGCTGGTCCTTGTTCCACCCGTGCGCGCCACGCTTGCCGTTGCGGTTCTGCCCGCTCCGGGTGACCCGGGGCCCGTCGCCGGCGAGGTCGGCGGGGCCGTCCACGCAGAGCGCATCCAGACCACTGGACTGCACCCGGTCCTGCACCCACCGGCTGAACAGGGAGTCCTTGAACACGAGCTTGCCCGACACGTACCGCGGGTCGGGGTTGATCTGCTGGTGCGGGTGCAGCGCGACACCTTCGAAGTGGATGCGCACCGGCAGTCGCACCGGATCGATCGCGGCGCTGAGCGCGGCCAGCCGGGTCTCGTCGACGAGCATCACCCGCACCACAGAGGCCAGGGTCACCTCGGCGGCCTGCCGCCAGGCGTCTTCGCCGGGGGCCACATCGATGAGTTCGGCCACGAACGGCAGGTCCTCGGCCGGCACCCCGGCGGCCTCGGCGATCATCAGCCGGGCGTTGTGCAGGTGCTGCGGAACCAGGCTGGCGCGGCCACTGAGAAACCCGTGCTCCTGCTTGAGGGTGCGGATCTGCTCCTCGAGCGGGTAGGCGCGGCGCTGCAGACCGGTGCGCTCGGCCTCGAGTTCGGCCTCCGCGGCGGGGAACCCGTCGACGAACGCCTGTGCGTTCTCCTGGGCGACGGCGAAGTCCTCGCCGGTGCCGACCTTCCAGGCCGGGGAGGTGTCGAGCAGCGTGGTGCGCTCATCGAACCGGGCGCGTTCGGCGCTGACGTCGTCGCGGCGGTCGCGCAGCGCCCCGAGGTCGCTCTCCAGTTGGGCGAGCACGTCGCCGCCGTTGTCGCGCTGCTGGTGCTGCAGGTCGGCGACCCGGCTTTTCAGCCGGGTTTCGGCATCCCGTGCGATGGTGTGCTGGGTCTGGTTGTCGCGCCGGTTCTGCCGGTTGGTGTCGGCGGCGGTCTCGAGCAGGCCCTGCTCGGTGAGCAGCTGCCAGAGCACAAACGGGGTGTCGCCGTCACGGTGCACCCCGAACCGGTCGATCAGGTCGGCCTTCGCGGTCGCGGACTCGTAGTCGCGGTGCAGTTCGGGCAGACGCTCGAGCACCTTGGCCTTCTGCGCCTCGGTGACCATGGCGCCGTAGGAGCGTTCCAGGTCTTCGAAGTGGTCGACGGCCTTGTCGGCGGCGGCGTAGGTGGCGGGTTCCTCGAGCACCATCGACTTGTACAGACCGTCGACGGTTTTCACCTGCTGGCCGGCCTGGATGCGGGCGAGCAGGCGCAACGCCTTGCCGCCCTCGCCGTTGGCGCCGATGCCGAGCCGGGTGTACAGGGTCTGCGAGAACGCGGCGTAAGTGTCGAACACATCCAGGTCGCTGAACCGGGCCTTGAGGGCGCGCTTGTCGAACCGGGCCTCGGTGACGTCGGCGAGGTCGCGCAGGTCGAGCCGGCCGTCGCGGGTGGCCATCTTCATGGTCACGTCGGCGAACCGAACGGTGCCGCGCGGCACGAAGTACGCGCGCAGCACGGTGAACCGGCGCTGGTTGTCGTCGACGAAGGTCATCGCCACGGCACCCCAGGTGGCGTTGTCGGCGCCGCGCAGCACCTGGTCGTGCATCTGGCCGGTGTCGGCTTCCCGGTTGGAGTCGGTCTTCCCGCGCAGGTAGGTGAGCAGGTTGCGCTGGTCGACGCTGCGGGCGCGGCCGGCGCCGGCGTCGTTGGAGGCCCCGTTGAAGGGGGTGTCCGACGGCATCATCAGCGCGAGGTAGGCATCCAGCAGGCTGGACTTGCCGGTGCCGGACGCGCCGGAGACCAGGGTGGCGTTGCGGGCGAAGTCCACCTCGTGGTGGCCCTGGAAACCACCCCAGTTGACCATCTGGAACGACTCGGCACGCCACTGGGTGGTGCCCTCGGTCGCGCCGTCCATGTGGAAGAGCGGGGAATCGGTCACGGGGTGGCCTCCTCGATGGTGTCGACGGGGGTGGATGCGACGGGCTCGCCGGCCGGCTCCTGGCTGTTCTGGTCCTTCAACCATTTCCAGAGCTCGCCGAGGCGTTCCACCGGGAGCAGCACCTCGATCACGGCGGAGATGCGGAACCGGTCGGGGTCGCTGGTCTTCAGCAGCACGCGGGCCTTGGCCAGGCTGTCGACGGCGGCCGCGGCCTTGCGGGCGTCACCGTACCGGTCGGTGGCGTGCTCGGGGCGGAAGTGCGCGACGTTGTCGACCAGGTTGTCCCGGTCGACGATGACGATGTCCACGCCGTTGGCGCGTTCGCTGCGGAACCGCTGGCGTAGCAGCACCAGCAGGATGGTCTCCTCGCGGGTGTAGGACACGTCGTGCAGCAGGGTGGGGAACCGTTCGCCGCCCTCGCCGACGGCCTGGCGTTTGAACGCCACCTCGTAGTGCAGGTCGACATGCAGGTCGAGGAACAGGTCGTTCAGCCGGGCCTTGAGCAGGCTCTGCGAGGCCAGCAGGGTGCGCCACTCGGTGGGCTGCAGCGCGGCGGAGATGTACCGGTGCTTGAGCAACGACACCAGGGTGCGGCGCTGCTCCACCGTGAGGCCACCCTCGTCGCCCTCGAACAACGAGAAACTCTCGGCTGGCTCGGCGGTGCCGTCGTCATCGTCGAGGTCGGGTTCGTCGTTGAGCAGCGCGGTGGCCTCGTCGGTCACGGCGCCGGTCTCGGTGTCGATGTCGGTCACGGTCTGCTCAGTCATGGTCTGGTCCATAGTTCAGGGCGGTCAGGGCCGCGGTGTCAGCGTCGGTGAGGGTGATCCGCGGCACCGTGAAGGTGCGGCGGGAACCGTCCGGGCGCACGGTGTCGAAACTCTCCCCGGGCGCATCCGGCCGCTCCGCGTCCGCGTCGGCAGCGGCATCCGTTCGACCCGGCCGGGTGTGCACGCCGTCGACCTGGGTGATGATCTGCAGCAGCCCGAGAATCTCGACCGGCCGGCGCATACCGGTCGGCAGGCCGTTGAACGCGGCCCCGACGGACGCGGCGTCACCGGAGGTGAAGGCGGTCACGACCGCGTCGCGCAGCTCCTCCAGCAGCGGGCCGCCCTGGGTGCGCATGTCGTCCAGGCTGGGCGGCGGGGGTGCGTAGTCCGAGACGTCCTCGAGCGGCGGTGGGGCGGTGTGCGCGCCGGGGTCGTAGAACCGCTCGCGCAGGTGCTCCAGCTCGAGGGTGCCCGGCATCAGTTCCGCGGTCACCACCGAGCGCGGGCCGGCCGTGCGCATCCACACGGCGAGTTCCTTGTTGATCTCGCGCAGGAGGCGCTCGAGTTCCCGGTCCTTGACCACGTCGTGGTTGACGATGTGTTCGCGCAGGGTGGTGGTGAGCCCGTTGCGCTGGGTGAGCACGTCGTCGATGCCCTTGCGGATGAGGCTGACGGTGCCCATGAAGCTGCGCCGGTCGGCCGGGCTGAGCTCGTGCGAGAACGGGTGCAGCAGGATGGTTTCGAGGTCGTTCTTCAGCTCGGCCAGCAGCGCGTCGTTGCGCAGCAGCACAAACGCGCCCTCGAAGGCGCGGCCCTCCGCTGTGGACGACATCAGGGTGTCGGTCTTGGCGAGGTACTCGTCGAGCACCTCGCTGATCGGGCGTTCCTCGGCCCGGAAGTCGTTCACGATCTGGCGGTGCATGCCGGCGACGGATTCCTCCACCCGCTTGAAGTCGCTGGGCAGCTGGGTGATCAGGTCGATGAGGTTGGCGTAGCCCTCGTGCATCTGCTCGTTCGACGCGGCGGCGATGACCCCGCCGGCGGCGAGGCGCTCCCGCTCGGCGACCTTCTCGGCGATCTCCTGGTCGAGCCGGCGGATGCGCTCATCCCGATCCGGGTTCGCCTGCGTCGCACGGTGCCGCACGGTGTCCACGATGGTGGTGAGCCGGGACTCGCTGATCAGAGCGCGATCGCGGGAAAGCCCGTCGACCAGCAGCAGCGCTTCCAGCGCGTGCGAGGTGAGCGAATACTGTTCCTCGTCGTCCTCGCCGGTCTCCCGGTAGAGCCACTGGTCGTTCATCCACTGCACGCACAATGCGCGACCGTTCTTGCCCGGCACCTCGCTACCGATCGAGCGGAGGTCGGCGAGGTAGGCATCCACCTGGGTGTGCAACCGGTCGGCCTGCACACTGCGCCGGTCGCGACTGAACGACATCTTGAACACAGCCAGCACAAACGGTGCCCACTTGCGGTCGAGCAGCCGCAGGGTGGGTTTGTCGAACGCCTCACGCACCCGCGCCAGCTCATTGGCAATGTCAGTCACCTACGTACCCGTACCCTTTCGTCCGCACCCCGCCAGGGCCGTATCAACCGTACTCGCCCGCGCTCGGTGCGCCGTTCATTCGCAGGGCTGCACCCGGTCAGGGGCGCTCGAGCTCGTGGGCCAGGGCATCCAGTTCGGCGCCGCCGGACATGAGCCGGGTCAGTTCGGTCACGGTGATGTCGGCCTTGCCGAACTCGCCCAGGCTCTCGCCGCGGTTGAGCACCAGGAAGGAGTCGCCCACCGGGTAGGCGTGGTGCGGGTTGTGGGTGATGAACACGATCCCCAGGCCCCGGTCGCGGGCGTGCGCCACGTAGCGCAGCACCACCCCGGCCTGTTTGACGCCGAGGGCGGAGGTGGGTTCGTCGAGGATGACCACCTCAGCGCCGAAGTGCACAGCCCTGGCGATCGCGACCGACTGCCGTTCGCCGCCGGAGAGGGTGCCGATCGGCTGGTCCACGTCGCGCAACTGGATGCCCATGCTGCCGAGCGCGTCGAGCGTGACGGCTTTCATCCGCCGCACGTCGAGCCGGGTGAAGGGACCCACCCCCACGCTCAGTTCGGAGCCGAGGAAGAAGTTGCGCCAGACCGGCATCAGGGCGACGACGGCGAGGTCCTGGTGCACGGTGGCGATGCCGGCGCCGAGGGCGTCTCTCGGGCCGGTGAAGTGGCGAGGTGTGCCGTGCAGCAGGAGTTCGCCGGCCGTGTAGTCGTGTACGCCGGAGAGGATCTTGATCAGGGTGGACTTGCCGGCGCCGTTGTCGCCGAGCACGCAGACCACCTCGCCGCGGTTCACCCGGGTGGAGACGCCGGTGAGGGCGACGTGGGAGCCGTAGTTCTTGCCGATGTCGCGCACCTCGAGGATCGGCACGGGGCCGGACGGGTTCGCGGCGCTCATGCGCGCGCCCCGGCCTGGCGGCGCACCGAGAGGTTCACCAGCACGGCGAGCAGCAGCATCCCACCGAGGAACGCCTTGAGCCAGTTGTTGTCCCACTGGGCGAACACGATGCCCTGCAGGATCATGCCGTAGATCAGGGCGCCGAGCGCGGCACCCACCGCGGAGCCGTACCCGCCGGTGAGTAGGCAACCGCCGACCACGGCGCAGATGATGTAGATGAACTCCTGCCCGATCCCGGTGGTGGCCTGCACGGTGGCCACGTCGAAGAGGGAGAGCATGCCCACCAGCCAGCCGGCCCCGGCGGTGCCCATGAACAGGCCCAGTCGGGTGCGGTTGACCGGCACCCCGGTCTGCCAGGCGCTCTGCCGGGCACCACCAAGGGCGAAGATCCAGTTGCCGTAGCGGGTGCGCAGCAGGATCCAGCTGGCGATCGCGGTCACGATGAGCCACCAGAGGATCGACACCTTGAGGTTCAGTCCGAACAGCGGGATGGACCCGCCGAAGAACACCCGCACCGCGTCGAAGCCCGGCACGGCGGCCATGCCCTGGATGGCGACCTGACCGGTGACCAGCTTGGTGCCGGCCAGGTTGACGCCCTGCAGGATGAAGAAGGTGCCCAGGGTGACGATGAAGCTCGGCAGGCCGGTGCGGATCACCAGCAGTCCGTTGAACGCGCCGACCAGGAGCGCGATCAGCAGCGAGACCAGCATGGCCAGGAAGAGGTTCATTCCCCACTGGGTGGTGAACGCGCCGACCAGCAGCCCGGTGGTGCCGGTCATGGCTCCGGCGGAGAGGTCGAACTCGCCGCCGATCATGAGCATCGCCACGGCGACGGCCATGATGCCGAACAACGACGCGGAGTAGAGCCAGGTGGCGGCGCCCGCGGGCGAGAGGAAGGCATCCGTGGTCAGGGCGAAGTAGGCGAAGACGGCCAGCGCCGCGACGAACGCCCCGGTCTCTGGGCGCCGGAACAACCGGGCGGCCGACCGGGACAGGCTGCGCGGCGGCGCGGCCGGGAGCGCGCTGGCGGTCTGCTCGTGCAGCACGATCACCGTGTGCCGTTGGTGGCGTATTCGGCCACCTGGTCGGCGTTCTCCTGGGTGATGAAGCCCGGCCCGGAGTAGACCGGCTCTCCCCCGCCGACGACGTTGCCGTTGCGGTAGTACAGCTCGAAGAAGTCCACCGGCAGGTAGCCCTGCAGGTAGGGCTGCTGGTCGATGGCGAAGAGGATGCTGCCGTCGCTGATCAGGCTGGTGACGTCGGCGGACACGTCGAAGGTGCCCACCTGGGCGGCGCTGCCGGCCGCCTCGACGGCCTGCGCGGCGGCGACGCCCACGGCCGGGTTGAGGGCCAGCACCCCGTCGATGCTCGGGTCGGCCAGCAGGGCGCTGGTGATGGTGCTCTGCGCGTCGGCGAGGTTCGCCACATCTACTTGCAGGTTGGTCATGCTGCCGCCGAAGGTGTCGGCGGCGCCGCCGCACCGGTCTTCGAGACCGGTGTTGCCGGCCTCGTGGATGACGCAGATCACGGTCTCGGCGCCAGCCTCGGCCAGTTTGGTGCCCGCGCCCTGCCCGGCCAAGAACTCGCTCTGACCGACGTGGGTGATGGCGCCAAGGGCAGCGGATTCCTCGGCCCCGGAGTTGATCGTGATCACGGGGATGCCGGCCGCGACGGCGGACTCGATCGCCCCGCTCAGCCCGGCCGGGTTCGCCATCGACACGATCAGGCCATCCACATCGGCGGCGATGGCCGTTTCGATCAGCTGGCTCTGCTTGGCCACGTCGGGGTCGCCCTGGTAGGTCAGCTTCACCCCGTTGAGCTCGGCGGCAGCCTCACCGCCGCTCTTCACCACGTCCCAGAACGGGTCGCCGGGAACAGCGTGCACGACCAGGGCGTAGGTGCGGTCGCTGGACGCCGCCCCGGCGGCCGACCCGGCGGTGGGCGCGGTACAGCCGGCCAGCGCGAGCGGAATCGCGACCAGGGCGGCGAGTGCGGCGAGGCGGTGTCGCCGACCGACCGGCTGCAGAGATGTGGAGCGTCGCGTGGGCGTGAGTCGAGGCACTAGCTGTTGTCCTTTGGCGTCTGAGGAGGGCGCTCATCGGCGCGGACCGGCCGCGCGGAGACCGCACCCCATAGTACGCAGCCGCCCGGCCACCACGCCCCACCCGCGCCCATCCCTCATGGGTGGCCCACTTTGACTAGTGCCGACTCCCCTCGCACTAGCAAAAGTGGGCCAGTCATAAGAACGGAGGCGGGGTTGGGTGCGGTCAGTACTCGCCGGTGTAGTCGTTCGCCTCGTATTCGGCGGGCCCGGAACCGGTGCTCTCGGCGTGCTTGAGTTTGAGCAGGGCCAGGTCCACCAGCAGGAACATCTCGGTGCGTTCGGCCCGGTGCTCCTCGTAGTCGGGATCGTTCGGGTCGATGGACAGGGTGATCAGCCGGGTGCGCACGGCGTCGCCGATCTCCTCGCTGGCCGCTTTGCGGGCATCCGTCACGATGCGGGCCACTCGCTCTTCGTCGTCGGCCACCGCCAGCAAGGCCACGGCCAGGCGGGCGTGCACCCGGCGCCGCCGACGGAACTGCTTGAGGTCTTCGATCTGGTCGTCGGAGAGGTACATCAGCCGGTTGGACCGGCGCAGCACCTTGCGCAGGTGCCGCACCCGTTCGGCGGATTCCTGGTTCTCGGTGGCGAGCCGCATCAGCTCGCCGCGGGCGGTGTCGGTGTACCGGGAGGTGTCGTAGTCGGTGTGCTCGCCGAGCGCGCCCACGATGATGTCGTTCTTCACGGCCATCCGCACCGCCGACAGGGCGATCAGGAGCCCCTCGTCCACGATTCGGGCCAGAGCCACCATCTCAGCGCTCGCAATCGTGCTGGTCAGGACACCGCTTCGACGACTGCGCCGCACCACGTCTCACCGGTCACCACTTCCTCGAGCAGACGATTCGATCCTACCGAACCGGGTCAGCGCCCTCCCACCCGGCAGACCGGTCCCCCGCCGGCACAGGCAAAGAGCCCCGAAACCTGGAGGTTCTCGGGGCTCTTCTCCTCACCGCGCGGGGGGTCGCGGGAGATCTGGGGCGACCTAGTTGTGGCTCTCCTGGTCGAGGGCGTCGAACTCGCGCACGAAGCGCTCACGCATGAGCATCTTCTCCGGCTCAGACACCCAGGATGCCTCCACACCCGCCAGCGACATGGCGCGCAGCGTGCTGTTGTCCAGCTGCAGAGAGCTGGAGGCGATCTGGTACTCCTGGGCGAGGGTGGTGGGGAACATGCCCGGGTCGTCGGACGCCAGGATCACGTTCAGGCCGGCATCCACCATGGCCTTGATCGACGCCTGGCGCCACGGCCGCCACGACCGGCGCGAGGTGGTGAAGGCCACCACGAACGGTGTCTGGTCGGCACGCACCCGCTCCACCACGGCGTCGTCCTCGAGCACGAAGTAGCCGTGGTCGATCCGGTCGCAGCCGAGCTGGTCGAGGCAGGTGATGGTGTTCGCGGCGATCGGCGCGTGCTCCGACGAGTGCGCGGTGCGCTTCAGCCCCGCCGCACCGGCCAACTGGTACGCGTCCACGAACCGCTCCGGCGGGCCGGCGGTCTCCAGGTTGTCGAGGCCGATGCCGGCGACGTACTCGTGCGGGTTGTCCACGATCTGCTGCACCAGGTGCAGGGCGTGCTCGCCGCTCTTGCTGCGGTCGATGCCGGCGATCATGCGGCCGGTCATACCGAAGTCGCGTTCGGCCAAGCGGATGCCGTCGGCGTAGGCCTCGACGGCGCCCCGGTAACCCAGCGACTCCAGGTGCGGCGGCAGGTAGTCGAAGAACAGCTCGAGGTGCCGGGTGCCGCTCTGGTGGGCGCTCTCGAACGCCTCGTAGGTGATGCGGGTGAGGTCCTCGGCGCTGCGCAGCACCGACACCACCCATTCGGACGCTTTGAACAGCGAGTAGGAGGTGGCCGGTTCGTCGCTGCTGCGGCCCATCGGCACCGGGATGCGGGTGTTGGCGTAGAGCGCCGGGTCCGGCGGCAAGGAGTTGATGTCGCGGAAAATCGCCTCTGCGCTGTCGGGCAGCTCCAGCTTTTCGCGGCGGGCCAATTCACCGAAAGTGGATGCCCGCACGGTGCCGATGAGGTGGCAATGCAGGTCGGTCTTCGGGATCCGGTCGAGGTAGCTGGCGGTCGTGGGGGTTTCGATGAGCGTCATGGCTTTCACTGGGTTGCTGGTGCGGGAGGCGGTGGCGCGGGGCGACGACGACTGCCAGGAACGCCGGGCAGTCGTCGTCGTGGCGGGGTTACTTCGAGGAGACCTCGCGGGCGAACCGGTCGACCCAGTCGGCGCGGTTTTCCACGATGGTGTCGATGTCGAGGGTGCTGTACCCGTCGGCGATCGGGTCGGTCGCGGCGACTCCGGCAATCTCGGTGAGCTCGGCCGGCACGGTGGCCGCTGGGTTCACCGGCAGGTCGCCGACGATCGCGGCCGACGAGGTCTGCGCCTCGGCCGAGAGCAGGTAGTCGATGAACGCGTTGGCGGCCGGGGTGTTCGGGGCGCCGACGGGGATCATGGCCCGGTTGGTGGCCATGAACTTGCCCTCGTCGGGCGCGGTCCAGGCGATCGGTGCGCCGGAGGCGACCAGGCTGGTGGCGAAACCACTCAGCGCGGGAGCGGCCGCGATCTCACCCTGGCTGAGCAGGCTGGAGACCTCGGTGGAGGACGTGTAGTACTGCAGCACGTTGTCGTTCCAGGACGCCAGGGTGCTGAACGCCTCGTCGACGTCGTACGGGTCGGAACCGAAGACATCCGCGATGCCGGAGACGGTAAGCTGACCGGCGGTGACCGAGATGTCGGGCATGGCGATCTTGCCGGCGTACTCGGACTCACCGAACGTCGCCCAGTCGGCGGCCTGCTCGGCCGTCATCTGGTCGGTGCGGTACAGGGTGCCGTTGAGCTGGTAGCTGTAGGCGGGGCCGTCGTACTGTTCCTCGGTGGCGAAGTCCCGAATCTCGGCCAGGCTCGGCACCTGGCTGGCGTCCACGGGCGTGAACAGGTCCTTGGACTGGCCGAGGGCGGCGTAGTAGTCGGAGATGAGCATCACGTCGATGCCGGCGTTGTCGCCGTTCAGTTCGAGCTTGTTGAGGCGGTCGGCGTTGCTGCCGGTGTCGAGCTCGACGGTGATGCCGGTGGCCTCTTCGAACGGGTCGACGATGGCCTGCTGGAACTCCTCCACGCCGAACGGGAAGGTGCTCACCACCAGGGTGCCGCTGGCGGTTTCGCCGGGCGCGAGGGAGGCGGTGGGCGCCGGGGTGGCGGAGCAGCCGGCCAACAGGGCGGCGGAGGCGACGAAGGCGAGACCGAGAACCGCGGTGCGCCGACGGGCAAAAGCGTGGGACATTCTGTTTCCTTTGGTGGGGTGACGGCCGGGGGTGGGCCAGGTGAGGGGGGACGGTCGAGCAGGGGGACGGGTCAGTCGGACAGGCGCACGATTTCGTGGTCGCGGGCCTGCGCCACCACCTGGTCACCGGGGCGGACGCCCTCGGTGTCCGCGGTGAGGGTGTCTCGGCGGGTGGTCGAGACGAGGGTGACGGGCGTTCCGCCGGCATCCGTGGCGGACATGGTGACGATGTGGTCGACCCCGCGGTAGACGGAGTCGGTGACGACGGCCGGCAGGCTGAGGCCGCCGAGGGTGGAGCCGGGCACGCCCACCCGCAGGTGTTCGGGCCGCACGGTGAGCAGGGTTCCGTCGGCCTGGCCGAAGAAGTTCTCGTAGCCGAGGAAGTCGGCGACGAACCGGTTGGCCGGTTTGCTGAACACCCAGCTGGGGGCACCGGTCTGCATGATCTTGCCGGCGCGCATCACCACCATCACGTCGCTCATTTCCAGGGCTTCCTCCTGGTCGTGGGTGACGAGAACCACGGTGAGGCCGGTCTCCGACTGGATGCGCCGGATCTCACTGCGCATCTGCACCCGCAGCCGCGCGTCCAGGTTCGACAATGGCTCGTCGAGCAGCAGCAGGGAGGGGCTGATGGCGATGGCCCGGGCGAGGGCGACCCGCTGCTGCTGGCCGCCGGAGAGGGCCTTGGGCTTGCGGTCGGCGAGGTGGGCCAGGCCCACCAGGTCGAGCTTCTCCATCACGAGCTGACGGCGCTTCTCGGTGGGAACCTTGCGCAGTTTCAGGCCGAAGCCCACGTTGTCGGCCACGGTGAGGTGCGGGAACAGGGCGTAGGACTGGAACACCATGCCCAGATTGCGCTTCTCCGGCGGAAGCCGGGTGGCGTCGGTGCCGTTGATGGTGATGGTGCCGGCGCTGGGCGTGATGTAGCCGGCCAGCATCCGCAGGGTGGTGGTCTTGCCGCAGCCGCTGGGGCCGAGCAGGGTGGTGAGCTTGCCCTCTTCGATGCTGAGGTTGAGGTTCTCGACGGCGACCGTGTCGCCGTACGACTGGGTGACCCCGCTGAATTCTGCCGCACTGGTCATTTGTTGATACCTCCGAAGATTTTGGCGAAACCGACTGTTCGCTCGGCGACGATCGCGATGACGACGGTTCCGGCGAGGATGAGCGTGGACATGGCCGCGATCATCGGGTCATAGGACTGCTGCACGTAGTCGAGCATCGTGACGGGCAGGGTGCGGAACTGGCGGCTCTGCAGCAGCAGGGACAGTGGCACGTTGTTGAACGAGGTGACGAAGCTGAGCAGCGCGGCCGAGAAGATGCCGGGCCGCAGCAGCGGCAACGTCACCGAGAAGAACGCGCGCAGCGGTGAGGCGCCCAGGCCGCGGGCGGCTTCTTCCACGGCCGGGTCGGCGAGGGCGAGCGAGGCGCCGGTCACCCGCACCGCGTACGGCAGCAGCAGCACGGTGTGACCGACGAGCAGGGCCACGAACGAAGCCTGGTTGAGGCCGATCATGATCTGCTGGTAGAGCGCCAGGCCCACGACGAGTTCCGGCACCACGAGGGGCGACAGGAACAGACCCTCGACGAGGGACTTGCCGGGGATCTTGCCGCGCTGGATGGCCAGGGTGACGGGCACCCCCAGCAGCAGCGCCAGCGCGGTGGACACGATCGCGAGCTGCAGGCTCGAGGCCAACGCGCCGACGAACGGCTGGTAGGCCAGCGCCTCACCGAACCAGCGCAACGAGACGCCCTGCGGCGGGAAGCTGAGCGAGTCGCCGGCGGTGAACGCGGTGGAGACGACGAACAGGATCGGCACGATCATGATGACGTAGCCGAGCACGGCTAACGTGCCGAGGATGGGACGGCCTCTCATGCGGTCACCCCCGCCTTGCGGGAGATCAGCGACGAGAGCCCGGAGACCAGGAAGACCAGCACGGTCATGATCAGGGCGGTGGCGGATGCCGCGGCCCAGTCGACGCTGACGCTGGCGTAGGAGAACAGCTGGGTGGAGAGCATCCGCTGGCTGGACCCGCCGAGCAGGTACGGCGTCGTGTACGCGGTCGTCGACCCGGCGAAGACCAGGGTGCCGGCGATCAGGATGCCCGGACGGGACAGCGGGATCACGATCTTCCACAGGGTCTGGGTCTTGGTGGCGCCGAGCCCACGGGCGGCGTGGTCGAGGCCGGCGTCAACCTGGGCCACGGCCGAGTAGCAGGAGATGACCGCCAGCGGCAGGAACAGCTGGATGAGGCCGAGCACGATGGCCAGTTCGGTGTAGAGCAGCTGGGGCGGGGTGTCGGTGACGCCGAGCACCACCAGCAGCTGGCCGAAGGCGCCCTGACTGCCGAGGATGACGAGCCAGCCGAAGGTCCGCACCACGTTGCTCAGCAGCAGCGGGAAGATCGCCAGCGCAAGCCACATGCCGGCGAACCGCGAGGTGGAGCGGGCGAGCAGGTAGGCGATCGGGAAGCCGAGCATGATGCAGATGGCGGTGACAATCAGGCCGATCCGCACCGTGCGCCAGATGATCGCGAGGTCGTAGGGATCGGTGAGCATCGCGCCGAGCCGGGCGAACACATCCATCGTGTCGGTGGACGGCGGGGCGAGCAGCATGATGGCTGACGGCACGGCGAAACCGAACAGAATGAACACCAGACCCGGGATGAGCAGTAGTGCTGGTTTTCGGGACATACAGAGATAACCTTCGGCGTACTATGTGTGAATGAAACCGGTTGTGCAACCGGTTTCATTCCAACCTAAGGCAGGCACCACCCCCATCAGGGTCCCAAATGTTACGACTACGTAAACTTGCGGGCCCGTCTACGACAGGAAAGTTGACGCCCATGGCGACTCTCGACCACGTTGCCCAGCACGCGGGAGTTTCGAAGGCCACCGCGTCGCGCGCGCTGAGCAAGCCCTCGCTGGTGTCCCCGTCGACCGTGGCACGGGTGCTGGATTCGGCGCGGGAACTGGGGTTTGTTCCCAACCGCACCGCGCAGGCCTTGGCTGGCGGTCGCACCGGTCTGGTGGCCATCGTGGTGCCCACGTTGGAGAACAGTTTCTTCACCCCCATCATCCGCGGCGCCCAGGAACAGGCTGCGGCGTCGGGTCTGCACCTCACCATCGCCGTGCACGGCCTCGACTCCCCCACCGACATCCAGGCCCTCGACACCTTGTCCCGTCAGGTGGATGGTTTTCTGATCGCCGCACCCCGCGGTGACGACGCGGTGGTCGGCGACGCTGCCGCCGGCATCCCCAGCGTGCTGATCGACCGCGAGATTCCGGGGCTGCCGTCGGTTTCCGCCGACACGGCCACCGCGTTCGGCGAGTTGGCCCGCGGGTTCATCGACCGGGGGCACAGCAAGATCGCCTTCGTCGGCGGTCCCGACCGCTCGTGGCAGAACGCCCAGCGCATCTCGGCCGTGCGGGCCGCCGCCGCCGACCGGGCCGAGCTCACGGTGCTCGGGCCGTACCCGGCCACGGTGGCCTCCGGGGTGGATGCCGCCGCCGCTGTCGTCGCATCCGGTGCCACCGCGGTCATCTCGTATGCCGCCGCCATTTCGCTCGGCCTGATCTTCGGGCTCAACGCCCGCGGCCTGATGGTGCCCGGTGACGTGGTGGTCAGCGCCGACGACGGGGTGGTGGCCGCGCTCGATCTGCGCGACGCACCGTCGATCGAGGTGGATGGTGAGGAGCTCGGCCGGTTGGCCATGCAGCGCCTGATCGAGAGCATCGCGGGTCCCCCGGCCGAGCCGACGCAGGCGAAGCTTCCGGTGCCGGTGCGCTGGTCCGCCCAGCGCTGACTTCGACCGGCCCCGCCGACGCTCCCCCGGTGGTCGAGACCCGGCGGGCCGGCGTCTGTTACGGCACGGATGACTCGTTTGCGGCCAGTTCCTCCACCAGTTCCACGCAGCGCAGGCGGGCCGGAGACCAGTCGTACGGCATCTTGCCGATGGCCTCGAAGGCGCTCATGGTCTCCTGTCCCTTGTCCGGGACCGTGCCGGCACCGTCCGGGCCGTCATCCGCGGCGGGGTGCGCTGCGTCCCAGGTGTCGAAGAGCGCGTCTTCGTCCTGCACCAGGCCGGACTCGTCGATGGCAGCGTTCAGCGCCTGTTCGAAGGCGTACCGTTGCGCGGCCACCTGCGCCACGACGGGATCGTCGACAGCGATCGAGTCGTCGAGGTCCTCCTCGGCGGCATCAACCCGGTCCGATTCCTCCCGCAGCCCCGGGTGCGTGGCCAAGGCGATATACCGGGTGGCGTTCACCGCCGCACCGAGCGGGCCGAAGACCCGCTCGATGACCAGCAGGTTGTCCAGGTCCGCCGGGCGCAGGGAGCCCTCGGGCAGAGACTCGAGACGGTTGGTCACGAGGTCGGAGAGCAGGCCCATCTTGCTGCCCCCGGTGCGCATGCGCTGCACGGCGGTCCGCTGCCGTTGCAGTTCCGCCTCCTTGGCGCCGAGGGTTTTCTCCAGCCGCTCCAGGATGCCCGCGACCTCGTGGTCGCTATCGGCACCGGTTGCAGCCGTGTCCGCGAAGGCGTCTCGGATGTCGTCCAGGGCGATCCCGGCGTCGGCCATCTTGCGGATCCAGAGCAACCGGATCATCTCGTCGTACCCGTAGCGGCGTTGCCCGTCGCTCCCCCGCTCGGGCTCGGGCAGCAGACCGATCTCGTGATAGTGACGGATCGCTCGCGGTGTGATGCCGGCGAACGCTGCGGCGTCACCGATCTTGACCTGACGCGGCGGAATCAAAGACGGATGCATGAGCGGAGCCTTCCTCGGTGTGGTGGGACGTGAGTCCACCGAACCACATGACGCTACGGCAGGTGCAAATCCGGGCCTCCGCCCGCCCCGGTCCGCTCTTCGACACCCGCTCGTCTGGACCGGATGCACCCTCAGTCGCAGCCCAGCCAATCATGGCTACTCTGGAGTGACCATGCGACTTCTCCTGATCCGTCACGGCCAGACGCCCGCCAATGTGCTCGGCCAACTCGATACCGCCCACCCCGGACCCGGCCTCACCGAGCTGGGTGACCGTCAGGCCGCCGTGATTCCCGAGGCGCTCAGGTTCGACCTGATCGACGCCGTCTTCGCTTCCACCCTGCAACGCACTCAGCTCACCGCACAGCCCCTCGCGGTCGACCGCAGTCTCGACATTCAGGTCGTCGACGGCTTGCACGAGATCGAGGCCGGCTCCCTTGAGCGCCGCAGCGATCACGCCTCCGTTCGCACCTACATGGAGACCGCCTTTGCCTGGGGCGCCGGCAACCTCGACGTGAGTATGCCCGGCGGCACCGACGGTCATGCCTTCTTCACCCGGTTCGACGCCGGGATCGCCCAGGCCACCGCAGACGTGCAGACCGCAGCAGTTTTCAGTCACGGCGCCGCCATCCGGGTGTGGGCGGCCGCACGCGCCAGCAATGTTCCGCCCATGTTCGCCGGTCTGCACGACCTCGACAACACCGGCGTCGTGGAGCTGAACGGGTCGGCCGACGAGGGCTGGACGCTGCTCTCCTGGGCCGGCGTTCCGCTGGGCGGCGAACCGCTCACCGATCCCGACGCTCAAGACCCGACCGGGGAGACGCTCAGCGCCTCCTGACGCGCACAGCAAAGCGGGCCGCGGTCGTCTAGCGACCGCGGCCCGAATCGAGAGCGGCTCAGACCGTGGCGCCGTTCATGGCCCCGGCGGTCAGTTCCACCGAGCGCAACCGGTCGGCCACGTTGCTGGACGCGTGCGCGGTGATCAGCTCGTCGGCCTGCGTGGCCGAGACCAGGTCATCGAGGAACACCCGCACCTCATCGGGTGTGCCCACGGCGGAGTAGCGCATCATGTCCGCGATCCGGCGACCCTCGGTGGTGGTGAGGAACGCGTCGATCTGGTCGTCGCTGTATTCCGGTGACGCCGGGCCGCGCGCGATCATGCTGCGCACCCGGGAGCGGCGCATGATCTCGAACTGCTGCACGGCACTAGCGGTGTCGTCGGCGGCCACCACGTTCACGCCCACGATCACATGCGGCTCGGCCAGCTGCTCCGACGGGGTGAACTCGCGCCGGTACGTGGCCAGGGCCTCGAACAGGGAGTCGGGGGCGAAGTGGGACGCGAACGCGTACGGCAGGCCCAGCGCCGCCGCGAGACCGGCACCGAACAGCGAGGACCCGAGGATGTACAGCGGCACATTGGTGCCGCCGCCGGGTACGGCCTGCACGCCGGGAACGATCGACTGTCCGCGCAGGAATGCCTGCAGCTCCATCACGTCCTGGGGGAACTGGTCGGATGCGCGCGGGTCGCGGCGCATCGCCCTCGCGGTGGTCTGGTCGCTGCCGGGAGCGCGCCCCAGTCCCAGATCGATGCGTCCGGGGTAGAGCTCCGCGAGGGTGCCGTACTGTTCGGCGATGGTCAGCGGCGAGTGATTGGGCAGCATGACACCGCCAGAGCCGAGACGGATGCTCTGGGTCTGCGACGCGACATGGCCCACCAGAACGCTCGTGGCCGACGACGCGATCGTGGGCATGTTGTGGTGTTCGGCGTACCAGACGCGCTCATAGCCGTGCTTCTCAGCAGTCTGGGCAAGAGCGACGCTGGCCGCGAAGCTCTCCCGCACGGTCTGCCCGGGGGCGATCGGGGCGAGGTCGAGAATTGAGAGCGCAGTAGTCATGGTGGAGGTAACCAAGCAAGCGCGGAATTCGTTACCCGGCTCAGCGCAATCGACCCAGGCCCGGCAGGAATCGGCCCACCCGGGCCGCATAGTCGGAGTAGTCCGGATGTTGGTCGATCAGCATCCGCTCTTCCCACCGGGCTTTCGCCGCCAGCACCCAGACCAACGCGAACCATGCCAGCACGTGCACCAGCGACGAGCCCACCAGAACCAGGGCCAGCCCGCCGAGCATGAACCCGGTATAGATGGGGTTGCGCACCAGGCCGTACACCCCCTGCGTGGACAGCGGTGCCCGCGCCCGGGGTATCGGGCTTGCGGTCAAGGCCGGTCCCAGGTTGATCGCGCCCTGCACGGCGAGGGCGACGCCTGCCACGCCCAGCACCAGCCCCGTGGCCACGACGAAGGCGTTCACCGGCCAGAAATTACCGTGCGGCAGGATCACCAGAGCGAGCAGTAGCAGCATCTGCAACAGCACCAGAAGGAACGCGAGAGCACGTTTCATGCCCTGAGGGTACGCCCGCTCGCATTTCTGGTGCACCCCCGAGCGAGGTTTCGCACCCCGCGCTACGTGCCCAAAAAACGACCCGCGGAGAGTCTCCGCGGGTCGTTCTCAGTGCCGTACTGGCGTCTGGTTTAGTACCAGCCCACCGACTCGGACTTGGCCCACGCGGCGCACGGGGTGCCGTAGCTGCCGGAGATGTAGCCCAGGCCCCAGGCGATCTGGGTGGCGGGGTTGGTGGCCCAGTCGGAACCGGCGGAGGCCATCTTGCTGCCGGGCAGCGCCTGCGGGATGCCGGTGGCACCGCTGGAGGCGTTGTAGGCGTTGGCGTTCCAGCCGGACTCCTTGTTCCACAGGCTCACGAGGCAACCGAACTGGTCGCCGCCCCAGCCGTACTGGGAGGCCATCATGTCGCGGGCGATGGCCTGTGCGCCGCTCGGGTTCGACGGCGCGGAGGGCCGGGATTCAGCGGCAGCGGTCGGTGCCGGTGCGGCCTGTGCCTCCTGGGCGGCGACGGCCTCGGCGGCCTGCTGTGCGGCAGCCTTCTCCGCGGCAGCCTGCTCGGCCGCGGCCTGCTCGGCGGCAGCCTGGGCAGCGGCGGCGGCAGCAGCGGCGGCGGCCTGCTCTGCGGCGATCCGGTCGGCTTCGGCCGTGGCGGCCTGCACCGGCTCGACCTGCGCGTTGGTGGTGTCCACCAGGTCGTACACCCGCTCGGGGGCCAGCAGCGTGTAGTTGCTCAGGGCGGCAACGGATGTCGCCAGCTCGGTGGCATCCGCTTTGTTCTGCGCCGCGTTGATCACGGCGGTGGCGCCGGCGATGGTTCCCTCGGCATTGTGGGCGGCCCGTGCCTTAGCAACGGCGCTGTAAGCGCCGAGCTGCTCGGAGCGCAGACCCGAGGTTTCGGCGATGGCGGTCGTTTCGGCGACGCGGGCGTCCTGGGCGGCCATGGCCGGCAGCACCAGCCCGGTACCGACGACGGCGCCGACGGCGAGCACGGCGACTCCCACCGCCGAACGGCGAACGATTCGGGTCTTACGGTTGGTCCGCGGGCGACTGGTTTCGGGTGAGTCGCTGGAACCGGGGCGATTGGGCGTGCGGGAAAAGAGTGAGGTCAAGGCTACGTATGTCTTTCACAGAGCGAATCGCTGCAGCACTGGTGTGTGGGGCACGGGTAAGCACGTTTATTGCTGACACTGGTGCGGCGCGGTTCTATGTCGACGTTCCACGGGCGGGGCCGCCCGGGCGAAGTGACCACCCTGCATTATGTTTCTGCATACATCCTCACCTTTTGCCCCGAATGTCCTCCTAATCGGAGTGGGGGTGTTGTATCACCGGATCAAATCTGGATCACTTATAAATACCTGTTGAGAAGGCCTTAACGCGGGGCATCCTGCGCTGGACGCGCTGCTGACGACCGATTCAGGGTGCTTGGTTCGCCTCAAACTGGCTGAACAAATTTCAGCGGATGGGCCGCAACAGGAAGAGTCGAACCGTTCGGCCCGAGTCGCGCTCGTATCCCCGATACCCGGGCCACTGGCGCTCGATCCGCGCCCAGGCGGCGTCGCGGGCGGGGGCTTCGATCTCACTGGCTCGAACGTGCAGGGTCCGTCCGCGCACCGTGATGCTGGCGTCCGGATGGGCACGCAGGTTATAGGTCCAGGCAGGGTGCCGGCTCCGAGCGAAGCTGGTGCCGGCCACGATGGCACGGCCGTGCCCGTCCGGTGCGTACATCAGCCGGGTCTGGCGCACCTCGCCCGATCTGGCACCCACGGAGTACAGCACCAGCGAGGGCACCAGCAGTCCGCTCACCTGCACCCGCCCCTTGCTGATCCGGTCGACGACGGTCTCGACGGGCGGCAGCACGGTGGGCGCCCATCGCCGGAACAGGCGAGTGCGGGTGAGCGGCGCGACAGTCGCGCGAACCAGGTGCAGCACCCTGGACACGACGGGTCAGTCGGCCAGGATCAGGTAGAGCGCCCGGCGGGCCTCATCGAGCTTGTCGATGGCGGCCGTGCGCTGGGCATCCGTGGCCGAGAAACGGTACTGGTGGATGACGCCCATCAGCTTGCCCACGCTCTCGTGCATGGCCGCGTCAGAGTCCGAGCGCCCTGGCGTGGATTCCCACGCCTTCTTGAGGTCGTCGGCATGCTCGGCCACGTGAGCACGACCGGCGTCGGTCAGCTCGTAGTCCGTGCGACGACCATCGCCGGTCGGCGAGATGAGTTCCTCGTCGACGAGCTGCTGCAGAGTCGGATATACCGACCCGGGGCTCGGCCGCCAACCGCCGCCGGTCTTCTCTTCGATGGCCCGAATCAGGCCGTAGCCGTTCGACGGCCCGTCGGCGAGCAACGACAGGATGGCGGAGCGGACGTCACCCCGGTTCGCCCGGCGAGAACCGCGCGGGCCGCCGGGACCGAAGCCGGGGCCGAAGCCACCGAAGCCCGGGCCGCCTGGGCCGAAGCCGCCGCGGCCGAAACCGCGCCCGCGGCCCTGTCCGGAGTCCCCCTGGCCGCGCTCGTGCGCGCTGTCGTGGTGGGAACGGTGGGCATCCCGGCCGAAGTCGGACTGCCCGCTGGCCGGTAGACCGGCCGCTGAATACTGTGTGTGGTGAAAGCGCTTCATGGTCGCTTCGTCCTTTCACGTTCGTCACCGAGGTGACGTGCCGCGGCATTTCCACGACACGTCAACGATATATCGGTATCTATCGTTAAGTCAATGATGACGTCGGAGATGAAGGACGCTCCCGCGCTCAGCGGCGTTCCCTGCGCTCCTCCCGCCGGTCGCCGCGCCGCCGCATGCCGTGCGCCACGACAGCGGCGGTTCCCACGGTCGCCGCGGTGCGCGCCACCGGCGCCCCGATCACCCCCGGCCGGCCGACCCGTCTCCGCGCGATCGGCATCTCAGGCACCGTCCCGTTCGTCGGCTTCGATGGCCGCGGCCAACGCCTGCACGGGGATGCGTCCGCTCGCCACTAGCTGACCGCCGGCCCGCCGCACCGACGAACCGAACGGGGCGGCCCAGAGGTTCTCCCACACCAGCAGGGCCGCGCTGCTGCCCGGCTCCATCGCCTCCGCAGCAGCGATCACGTCCTCCTCGCTGAGCAGGGTGGCCAGTTCGGTTTCGAGGGCGCGTAGCTCACCGAGCTCGCCGTCCTCGAGGTCGGACAGTTCGGCGATCTCGAGCTCTCCGCCGGCGTCCTTCTTGAGAATCAGCAGGTCGAGGATCTTCACCAACCCGCGCTCCACGAGCGAACTGAGTTCCGGCGCGATGGCGCCGTTGAATGTACTGCCCGGAAATTCGACCACGATCCAGTCGACCGGTCCGAGTTCCGCGATGGTGTCGGTCATGTGTCATCCCTTCAGTCGCCCGGCCGGCGGACCACCTGACACGTAGCCGCGGCAGCCGGAATGGACAGTGTCCAACCGGCCGCCGAAAGCCGCGTCACCCGCGACGGGTGAACGACACGGGTTGAGCGGATGCCGATCAGAGCTGCGGCAGAATCTGCTCCCGAACCTTGCGGCGCAGGACCTTGCCGAGCATCGACCGCGGAGTGTCCGTGATCGGCACGATCCGCCGCGGAACCTTGTACGCCGCGAGGTGCTCCCGGCAGTGGTCGCGCAAAGCCTGCTCGTCCAGCGTCGCGCCGGCTTCGAGTTCGACGGCGGCGACGACCATTTCGCCGCCGCGGTCCAACGGCTTACCGAACACCGCGGCATCCTTCACCGAACTGTGCAGGCGCAGAACCGTCTCGACCTCGGTGGGTGACACGTTGAAGCCCCCGGTGATCACGAGGTCCTTGGCCCGGTCCACGATGGTGGCGAACCCGTCAGGGTCGACCGTCACAATGTCGCCGGAGCGCAACCAGCCGTCGGGGGTGAGGGTCTTCGCGGTCTCGTCGGGGTTGTGCCAGTAGCCCTGGAACACCTGCGGGCCCTTGATCAGTAGCTCCCCCGGCGTTCCCACAGGCACCTCGACGGTGGGATCGTCCGGGTCGGTGACCTTCATCAGGGTGGACGGGAACGGGATTCCCACCGTGCCCGGTCGACGGCTGGGGTGGAACGGGTTGCCCAACGCCACCGGGGACGCCTCGGTCATGCCGAACCCCTCGACCAGCAGACCCCCGGAGACGGATTCCCACAGCTCCACCACCTGGTCGGGCAGGTTCATCGCCCCGGAAATGCAGAACCGGCAGGAGCGCAACGAGATGCCACGCTCCTTCGCGGCGAGCGCGGTGCGCTCATAGATCGGTGGCACCGCGCAGTACACGGTGGCTGGGGTCTTCTTCATCGCGTCCAACACGAGCTTCGGGTCGAACTGGGGAAACAGCACGATCAGGGCCTGCTTGTGGATGCCGTAGGTCAGGTACAGCGTCAGGCCGAAGGAGTGGAACATCGGCAGGATCGCGTAGAAGACCTCCTTGCGGTACTCGGCGCCGTGCATCCACGCCTCGCCCTGCAGCGCGTTGGAGTACAGGTTGTAGTGCGTGAGCATGGCGCCCTTGGGGCGGCCGGTGGTTCCCGAGGTGTACTGGATCGCGGCAAGGTCGGTGACCGCGGGGTGTGGATGCGCCGGGTCGAGGACTCCGTGGCTGAGCAGGTTCTTCCACGGGGTGGTGCCGGGCGCCGGGCTCGACAGCGCCTTGCGGGACTGGCGCAGGCTTTTCACCGGCAGCTGCAGGGCGAGTCGTTTGACGGTCGGAAAGGCGTGCAAAAGGTTGACCGAGACGACGTGGTCGATCTCGATATCGGCCGGGAACTCGCGCACCGTCTGGGCGACCTTGTCCCAGGCGATGACCACCCGGGCCTGGTGGTCTTCGAACTGGTGGCGCAGCTCCGACGCGGTGTAGAGCGGGTTGTGCTCGACGACCACCCCGCCGAGCCGCAGCACGGCGTAGAACGCCACCACGTGCTGGGGACAGTTCGGCAGGATCAGCGCCACCCGGTCGCCGGCCTGCACCCCCAACGCGCGCAGACCTTCCGCGGCCCGGCTGATCTGATCGCCGAGTTCGGTGTAGCTGGTGCGCCGGCCGAAGAACTCCAACGCCGGGTGATCGCCGGCTTCGGCGACCGACCGTTCCAGCATGGTGATCAGCGATTCGGTGGGCAGGTCGATATCGGCGGGCACGCCCGGTTGATAGTGCCGCACCCAGGGCCGCTGCTCAGTTGTAGACATGCAGCCATCCTCCCGTGAAGCGACCCGGGTGGGAACACGACACGGCCGCGGCACGTCTCATCGGGCCGGCGCCGGCTTACTCGGTGTCGGCGGACGGCCCGGCCGCGGTGCGGGCCTCGCGGGTGAGGAAGGCGCCGAGCTCGCTGATCGTGCTCATCAGGGGTGCCGGGAACACGACGATGGTGTTCCGGTCCACGCCGATTTCGACCAGGGTCTGCAGGTTGCGCAGCTGCAGGGCGATGGGGTGAGCCATCATCGTGTCGGCGGCATCGCCCAGCTTCGCGGCGGCGAGCTGCTCCCCCTCGGCGTTGATGATCTTGGCGCGCTTCTCCCGTTCCGCCTCGGCCTGCTTGGCCATCGACCGTTTCATCGTTTCGGGTAGCAGGATGTCCTTGAGTTCGACCAGGGTCACTTCCACGCCCCATCCCAGCGTCTGGGCGTCCAGAATCTCGCGCACGTTGACGTTGAGCACCTCGGTGTTGGCCAGGGTCTCGTCGAGGGCGTGCTGGCCGACCACCTTGCGCAGGGTGGTCTGGGCGATCTGGTCGATCGCAGCCTGCACGTTCTCGATCTCCACCACCGACTTCACCGAGTCGATCACCCGGTAGTAGGCCACCGCCGACACTCCCACGCTCACGTTGTCGCGCGTGATGATGCCCTGCGACTGGATCGGCAGGGTCACGATGCGCAACGACACCCGCGTCATCACATCGACGAACGGGATGATCGCGTGCACGCCCGGTTTCAGGATTCCCACCAGCCGGCCGAACCGCAGCAGCACCCCCTGCTCGTACTGCGTGACCACCTTGATCGATAGGGACAGCAGCACGATCAGCAGCACCACGACGAGCGCCAGAAGCACCCAGATCCACCACATCAGCGACGACCTTCCATCGGCCAGAACCGCCCTTTTCGCCATTCTGCGCCCGGGTCCCACCCCGCGCCAGTGCGGCATCCGCTGCCGCGGCGAGTATGAACTCGCATCGCGCCCGCACGGGCCGGGCTACCATCCCCGTAGGCTAGGCGCCCGCTTTCACAGCGACGTCTGGACGAGGTTCTTATGAGTGCGAGAGGACAACATGACCAGCGACGCAGCGCGGACGGCCTTCGAAAAAGCGGAAGAAAACGCCACGAGGGCGGTTGATCTGTTCGCGCAACCAATCGGAGGTGGCGCTCGTCAGTCGATCGAGCACCAGGGCATCCACGCCTTGGCCGAGGCCGTTCGCGATTTGGCCCGAGGCATGCAAGAGCTAGACAGGAGAGCTGACTGAGAGCGATCCATCGGCAAGGTGATTCTCAACATGCGAGTGCGCGGTGACGCTGCTTCGATCCGTTGCGCGGGGCGTATCGTCCGACGGAACAGTCACGGTGCTGAGGTGGGCAGCACCCAGTCGAACCATCCGGCGGCGCAGCTACAGAACCGCGGCCGCCGCGCAGTCCTTCTTGACCACCCGGGTGGTGGATGCCGGCGCCGTCAGCAGCTTGTGCGGCGCCCGGCTGGGCCGCAGCTGCAGGCTGCCCGCACAGTTGGGGCAAGCGCCCTCGGGGAAGGTGGCGACGCAATCGGCGCACCAGGTGCACTCGAACGAGCAGATGTAGACGTCGCCCTGCGACGGTGACAGGTCACGGTCGCAGCATTCACAGTTGGGTCGCATGTCGAGCATTGGGGCTGCCGGTCTCTCGGGGGGATGGGTTCACCGGAATCGTAGCGGCAGTGTTGCGGCTGCCGCACGGCGGCGGCTCAGGCGACCGCCCGCACCCGGGTTAGAACGAGGTCAGGTTGTCGCGCAGGCCGCCCCCGCCGAAGGAGTCGCGCAGAATGCCGCGCTGCCGCAGCTCGGGCACCAGCTGGTCGAGCATCCGGTGGACCGTGACGGGGTGCAGGTCACCGTTGATGATGAACCCGTCGTTGTCCGCACTGTCCCCGAGCTCTTCGATGAAATCGGCGAACTGGCGGGCGGTGCCGACGAATCCGCTGCCATCGCTGATCCGGCCCTTGCGGGCCTTGCGGCTCGCGATCTGCCGCAGGGTGTCGGTGCCGATGTCACCGTCTCTGCCCACGAGGTTGTTGATGGTGCCCTGCGACACGTGCTGCCCGAACACCCCAGGGCCGATCGGCTTTTCCAGGTCGAGCACGGTCAGATCGGTTTCCAGGTCGCTGGACTGCGCGGCGAGCACCGCGCGCAGCACGTCGTCGCCGGGGGTGCGGGTGGCCGACACGATCCGGTCCACCTCCTCCTCGCTCGACACGATCTCCGGGGTGAGCACGAACAGAATGTTGATGTCCGCCGGCGATCGGCCGTGGGCCACCGCCGCGGCGTGGATCTTGGCCCGATAGGCGGTGACACTGTCCACGGTCAGCGGGGCCAGCGCCAGCTGCACATCGGAGTGCCCGCCGGCGAAACCCAACCCTCGGCCAGATCCGCCCGGCGACACCACGATCGGGTCGCCGTCGTCACCCTCGAACGGCAACGCGTTCAACGGGCCGTCGAACCGGAAGTACTCCCCCTCGTGCTGGAACGCGGACAGTTTCGACGCATCCGCGAACTGACCGGTCTGCCGGTCGTTCACGTAGGCGCCGTCCCCCCAGCTGTGCCACAGCCGACGGATGCCACTGAGCCACTCCTCGGCGCGGTCGTACGCGGCGTCGTGGCTGAGTTCGGGCACCCCGAAGTGCCGGGCGCTCTTCACATCGGTGACCACGTTCACCCCGAACCGGTTGCTGCTCAAGTGCTGCAGCGTGGCGAACTGCCGCGCCGCGAGGTAGGGCGGGTAGGCGCCCGCGTTCACCGTCGGTGCGATCCCGATGTGCGAGGTGACGTCGAACAGGTACGGGGCGAGCATCAGCGGGTCGTGTTTGGGGCCGCCGTAGGCCGAATTGACTCGCAGGTTCAGGGTTTCCGGCGAGCCGAGCGAGAGGGCGTCTTCGATGATCACCAGGTCGAATCCGGCCTGCTCGAGTTCACGCACCGACTGCTGGTAGATGGCCGGCTTCTGCCAGTCGTAGTTCCAGTTGTAGTCGGGGCGGCCCCAGCCCTGCGGGCCGAAACCGCGCCCGAAGAACCAGCCGAAATGCTGCAGATGTGCCATGGCTTCAGTCTTGTCGGGGTGGCCCGGCAGCGCCGGATTGTGTCGTCGTGTGAACGACGCAGATTGTCGTCGCGGGTCGGCGACCGTAGCGTGGCAGCACGTGAAAGGGATGTGCCAATGACCACGACAGCCACACCGTACGGGCAGGATCACTTCGGCTTCAGTACCGAGCAGGTGCACGCCGGAGAGATCGTCGGCGGCGATTTCGGCGCCAGGATCACCCCGATCTACCTCACGGCTGGCTTCGTCTTCGACTCCTTCGACCACGCCCAGGCCCGCTTCGCCGGCGAGGACGGCGGCTTGGTCTACACCCGGTACGCCAACCCCACCAATGCCGCGGTCGAGGCCAAACTCACCGCCCTCGAGCACGGCGTGGATTCGCTGCTGGTTGCCAGCGGTCAGGCCGCGATCACGGTGGCGTTGCTCGGCATCCTCAAGGCCGGCGACCACTTCCTCTCCGCGCCCAGCCTGTACGAGGGCTCGAAGACGTTGTTCCGGGAGAACTTCGCCCGGTTCGGCATCGAGGTGGAGTTCGTCGAGAACCCGCACGACATCGATGACTGGCGCCGCCGGGTGCGGCCGAACACCCGCGCCGTGTACGGCGAGACCATCCCCAACCCCAAGAACGACCTGATCGACATCGGCCAAATCGCCGACTTCGCCCGCGACGAGGGCCTGCCGTTCGTGATCGACAGCACCGCCTCCACGCCATACCTGATCCGTCCGCTCGACCACGGCGCATCCATCGTGGTGCACTCGGCGAGCAAGTTCCTCAGCGGTCACGGCGCGTCCCTGGCCGGCGTGGTGATCGACGGCGGCAGCTTCGACTGGGCCGCCCACCCCGCCAAATTCCCGCAGTTCTCCACCCCCATCAACGGGCCGGGCTCCCCGAGCCTGGTGGAGAAGTTCGGGAACACCGCCTACCTCGAGTACACCCGCACCATCATCGCCGGCCGGCTCGGCCCGGTGTTGTCTCCGCTGAACGCCTTCCTGCTGCAGCAGGGGCTGGAGACCCTCTCCCTGCGGGTGGGCCAGCACTCCCGCAACGCGCTCACCATCGCGCGCTGGCTGGAGGCGCAACCGGAGGTGCTCTCCGTGGACTACCCCGGGCTGCCCTCCAACCCGTCGCACGCCATCGCCCGACGCGACTATCCGCGCGGCACCGGCTCGGTGTTCGGTTTCACCCTGCGCGGCGGTCTGGCGGATGCCCGCACGCTGATCGACGCGGTGGAACTGTTCAGTCGCATGTCGCATCTGGGCGACGTGCGCTCGCTGGTGCTGCACCCTGGCACCACCTCGCATGCGCACCTGACCGAGCAGGAACGGCTGCGGCTGGGCATCCACCCGGGTCTGGTGCGGTTGTCGGTGGGCATCGAAGACGAGGCCGACCTGCTCGCCGACCTGGAGCAGGCGTTCAATCGGTTGCGAGTCGCGCAGGTTTCTGGGCTGGAAAGCCCGGGATTGCCCTTTCCCGAACGGGGTATGCACTCAGACCGACTACCGTTGGTAGTATGACGCCTCCTGATTCAACTGCACCGACCGAGGCAGCTCCTGCCCGCGCGACGATCACCTTCTCCGAGCTTGGGCTCAGCGACTCCGTTCTCAAGGCCCTCAAGGACGTGGGTTACGAGAACCCGTCGGCCATCCAGGCTGCCACCATCCCCCCACTTCTCGACGGCCGCGACGTTGTCGGCCTCGCTCAGACCGGTACCGGCAAGACCGCCGCGTTCGCTCTGCCGATCCTGTCCCGCCTCGACCTGAGCCAGAAGAGCCCGCAGGCTCTGGTGCTCGCGCCCACCCGTGAACTCGCCCTGCAGGTGTGTGAAGCGTTCGAGAAGTACGCCAGCCACATGAAGGGTGTGCACGTTCTGCCCGTCTACGGCGGCCAGGGCTATGGCACCCAGCTGTCCGCGCTCCGCCGCGGCGTTCACGTTGTCGTCGGTACTCCCGGCCGCATCATGGACCACCTCGAAAAGGGCACCCTCGACCTCTCCCAGCTCAAGTACCTGGTGCTCGACGAGGCCGATGAGATGCTCAAGATGGGTTTTGCCGAGGACGTTGAGACGATCCTCGCCGACACGCCGGATGACAAGCAGGTCGCCCTGTTCTCGGCCACCATGCCGGCCACGATCCGCCGCATCTCCAAGCAGTACCTGAACGACCCCGAAGAGATCACGGTCAAGAACAAGACCACGACCTCCGCGAACACCACCCAGCGCTACCTGCTGGTGTCGTACCCGCAGAAGATCGACGCGCTCACCCGCATTCTCGAGGTCGAGAACTTCGAGGGCATGATCGTCTTCACCCGCACCAAGAACGAGACCGAGACGTTGGCCGAGAAGCTGCGCGCCCGCGGCTACTCCGCCACGGCCATCAACGGTGACGTTCCGCAGGTGCAGCGTGAGCGCACCGTGGAGCAGCTCAAGAGCGGCAAGCTCGACATTCTGGTGGCAACGGATGTCGCCGCTCGCGGTCTCGACGTGGAGCGCATCAGCCACGTCGTCAACTACGACATCCCGATCGACACCGAGTCCTACGTGCACCGGATCGGCCGCACCGGCCGCGCCGGCCGCAGCGGTGCCGCGATCAGCTTCGTCACCCCGCGTGAACGTCACCTGCTCAACGCCATCGAGCGCGCCACCCGCCAGCCGCTCACCCAGATGCAGCTGCCCAGCGTGGAAGACGTCAACGTCACCCGGCTCGCCCGGTTCGACGACGCCATCACCGAGGCGCTCGGCCAGGCCGAGCAGATGAACACCTTCCGCGACATCATCGGCCACTACGTGTCGCACCACGACGTGCCGGAGGCCGACGTGGCCGCCGCCCTCGCCGTGGTGGCGCAGGGTGAAACTCCGCTGCTGCTGAACGCCGAAGACGCCCGCCAGGCGGCGCGGTTCGACCGTGAGCGCACCGAGCACCGCGACCGTGACCGTGGCGACCGCCCGGTGCGCGACCGCAACAGCCGCGACGACCGCGGCAGCCGGGACGACCGGGGCAGCCGCACCGACCGTCCGCTGCGCAGCGAACGCCCCGAGCGTCGTTCACGCGACAGCAACCGGGCGATGTCGTCGTTCCGCATCGAGGTGGGCAAGCGTCACAAGGTGGAGCCGCGTCAGATCGTCGGCGCGCTCGCCAACGAAGGTGGCCTCAGCCGGGAAGACTTCGGCGCGATCCAGATCCTGCCCGACTACTCCCTGGTCGACCTGCCCGCCGACCTGTCCAGCGATGTGCTGGGGCGGCTGTCGGCCACGCGCATCAGCGGCAAACTGATCGAGATCCACGCCGACAACGGCGCCTCGGCCGGCCGCAACGACCGTCCCCAGCAGGGTGACCGGTCCGAGCGACCGCCGCGCCGCTACTAAGCAGCACAGCTCAACCGGGGGGATGAGCACGAAGCACCAACGGGGCCACCCAGTCGGCCGCGCGGATGCATCAGACCCATGATGCGTCCGCACGGCCGGCTCCGGCGGAGTCTGCAGATCATCCGCTGCCGGTAGCGACCGATGCGGCCCCTGATTACCGTGGGCGCATGAACATCTCCCGAAGCAATTCCAGCACCGGGGATGCACGGCGATCGCCAGCCTCTCTTCGGGTCGTTCCGGCATCCGCTGACCGCTTCGACGACGTCGCCATCATGCTCGCTCCTCAGACGGCCTCCGTTGTGGCCTGCTGGTGCCTGGTCTACCGCCTCGACCCCAAGACCAACCGCGACCTCGGCGCCGGGCAACGGCGGGAAGCGATGCGGGAGCTCTGCGCGGGGCCGATCCCGCCCGGAGTGCTTGCCTATCAGCACGATGACGTCGTCGGCTGGGCCGGCATCGCTCCGCGCGATGATGTGCGCGGCATCCGGGACAACCGGAAGATCCCGCGGGTGGACGACCTGCCGGTGTGGTCGCTCTGGTGCCTCAAGGTGCGGCCTGGGCACCGTGGTCAGGGCATCTCACAGGCGCTCATCGACGGCGCCGTGAGGTTCGCATTCGACAATGGTGCCCCCGCCGTGGAGAGCTACCCGATGGACAATCCCAGCACCAGGGTGGATCCAACCGCGGCGTTCGTGGGAACCCGCTCCCAATTCGAGGCCGCGGGCTTCCGCAAGATCGCCGACACCACTGCAACCAGCGCCAGGGTCCCCCGCATTCTGATGCGACGTCAGACGTGATCATCCTGGAGAAACATCCGGGGCCGGTGCCGTATGCTTGCTAGCGCAAGGGGAGTATTCCCACGCGACGTACCCGTCAATACGGACCCATCGAAGTAGTCCCGGGGCGTTGGCTTGTCGGCCCTCATCGGTCGCCGAGTGGAAGAGACCTTGATCTCCGTTCCTCGAGCATGCCTGGAGTTCCCCTTGGAAATCACCCCGCTTATTTGGATTATCACCATCGGCGTCACCATCGCCTTCTTCGCCTACGAGTTCTTCGCTCATGTGCGAAAGCCGCACGAACCGACGGTCGGTGAATCGGCCCGCTGGTCGGCGTTCTACATCGGCCTGGCCCTGCTCTTCGGCGTGGGCATCGGCGTCGTCTCCGGCTGGCGCTACGGCGGCGAGTACTTCGCCGGCTACCTCACCGAGAAGGCGTTGTCGATCGACAACCTGTTCGTCTTCCTCATCGTGATGGCGGCTTTCGCCGTGCCCAAGGCCTACCAGCAGAAGGTGCTGATGTTCGGCATCATCATCGCGCTGATCATGCGCGGTGGGTTCATCGCGGTCGGCGCGGCTCTGATCGAGAACTTCTCCTGGGTCTTCTACCTCTTCGGTGCGCTGCTCTTCGTGCTCGCCTACATGCAGGTCAAGGGGCACGACAGCAACCCGGCCGACAACCTGTTCGTTCGCATCGCCCGCCGCATCCTGCCGGTCAGTGACGAGTACGACCGTGACAAGCTCACCACCAAGATCAACGGCAAGCGTTTTGTCACCCCGATGCTGCTCACCATCATCGCGATCGGCTTCATCGACCTCGTCTTCGCGATCGACTCGATCCCCGCGATCTACGGACTCACCTCCGAGGCCTACATCGTCTTCACGGCCAACGCGTTCGCGCTGATGGGCCTGCGTCAGCTGTTCTTCCTGATCGGTGGACTGCTCGAGCGTCTGGTCTACCTGTCGCAGGGTCTGGCCGTCATCCTGGGCTTCATCGGTCTCAAGCTGGTATTCCACGCGCTGCACGTCAACGAGGTTCCGTTCATCAACGGTGGCGAGCCGGTGCTGTGGGTGCCCGAGATCCCGATCTGGTTCTCGCTGCTCTTCATCGCCGCGACGGTCACCGTCGCCACCGTGGCCAGCCTCGCCAAGACCCGTGGAGACGCCGCCAAGGCGGACCGCGGACAGGTCGAGGGCGAGCCGATCACGAAGGCCAAGGACTCGCACTAGTCCACTCGGACGGTTCTGCTCGGCTGAGTCAGTCGAGCAGGACCGTCTCCAGGTTGTCCACCTTCACGGACCTGTAGTCGCGGAACCCCTCGGGGACCGTGACTACTGTCGTCCAGGGGATCAACGGTTCGGTGCAGCCGCCGGCGCCAGCTGGAACGATGACCTCACTGACGATCTCCAGGCTGCCCGCCGGGGCGTCCGTGAGGTAGGACACCGGTCGTGACGCGCAGCCGTTGCCGAAGATCACCAGGGTGAGGTCGTTCGGCCCCGGCCCGGGGAGAGCGTAGGAGTCTGCCGGCTCGTCCGTCTGCGGTAAAGCCGGCATCTCGCCATCGATGCTGACGATCTCCAGATCGGCGAGCGGCTCCGCCCCCTCGGGCGCTGCGCAGCCGGCCAGGAGCAGCGAGCCGAGCGCCACACCGATCAACGGCGCCCGGCGTCGGAATCCGACGCCGCTCATTCGGCGGCCTGCGGGGCGAATTCGTAGTAGCCCAGCACGGTGGTCCCGTCGGACCGGTAGATCGGCACGCGGGTGGGTGCGGCCAGCGGCTCCGCGTCGGCGGAGGCATCCAGCAGCGTGCCCGTGGCGGCGGCCTGGGCAGACTCGACCTCGGACGCGAACGCGTAGCCGGTTTCACCGTCGAGCGTGACGAACGGAATGAGCGCGGACTCGGTGCTACCACCGGAGTCGTTTCGCGACGTGAAGCCGGAGGTCGCCGGAGTGCCGGCGCTCTCTGGGCCGTCGGTGCTCTCGGGGCTTCCAGCGCTCTCGGCGCTCTCAGACCTGGTTTGCTCGGCCACGGTGCTGTCCGACACCGCGTCGTACGCCACCACCGTGGCCGCGCCGGCACCACCGGCGAACAGGAGCGCCGCGGTCGCGGCCAGGGCGAACCGGGTGCGTGACAGCCGGGCCACCCGCGGGCGGGGCGAATGGGACACCGTCTCGGTGAGCAGGTCACGGATCTCGGTGCTGCGACGCGGATCGAACCGGGGTGTGCCGGGAGTGCCGCCGCCGGCCGGGTTGTCGGGGGTCATCACGGGCTCCTCAGCTCTCTCAGGTCGGATGTGCTCTGCAACACCAGGGCGGCCATCCGTTTCTTGGCCCGGGACAGCCGCGATTTCACGGTGCCCTCTGGGATGCGGAGCGCGGCGGCCGCCTCCGCAACGCTGAGCTCTTCCAGCACGCAGAGGGTGAGCACGTCTTGATCACGTGCGGGCAGCTGGGCGAAAACGTCGCGCACGCCGGGCGCCCGTCGCGCTGCGTCGACGTCGGCGGCCCAGTCGTCGGAGGCGTCGTGCGGGCGTTCCGGGGACAGCTTCGACAGGGCCAGCCGGTAGCGGCGCATCGACCGGGCGTGATTTCGGCAGACGTTGTTGGTCGTGACCAGCAGCCAGCCGATCACGCTGCCGTTCACCACCCGCACCCGAGCCCGGTGCCGCCAGAGTTCCAGGAAGGCCATCGCCGTCACGTCTTCGGCATCGTGCGGCGACGCCAGTGCCCGCAGCGCATGCCCGAACACCCGGTCGCGGTGCCGGTCGAAGATGCTGCCGAAGGCCTCCGCATCGCCGTCAACGGCCCGAGCCCACAGCTCGTACTCGCTCGCGGATTCCGTCGTCATACCCCTAAGTGTCCGCATCGGCCGATCGGTTCCATAATCGGATGCTCGAACCGCCCCGCTCGAATCCTCCGTTCCGGTGGTCGAGGCCCGGCGGTCGCTAGTGGTCGGGCGTGACGACCCGCTCGTGGTCCCAGGGCTGAGCCCAGCCGAGCTCCTCGAACATGCGCGAGAGCACGATCGCGGTGAACCCCCAGACCAGCCGCTCGCCGACCATGAAGGCCGGCGCGCGGTACGTGCGCTCCCCCACGGTGTGCGCCGTGCTGGCACGATTCGCCGGGTCGAGCAGGTCGGCTACCGGCACCCGGAACACGTCAACGGTCTCAGCGTGGTCCATCGCGGCGATCTGGGACGGACGGGTCCACCAGGTCGGCACCGGCGTGACCAGGTGGTTGCTCACCGGCACAGCCAGCTCGGGCAGGGTGCCGAGCGGTTCGAGGCCGGCCGCATCCAGCCCGGTCTCCTCCACGGCCTCGCGGAGCGCCGCCGCGATCGGACCGGAATCGGCGGGCTCCAAGCGACCACCGGGGAAGGCGATCTGCCCCGGATGGCTGCCCAGCGTGGCAGCGCGTCGCAACAACAGCACGTCGAGGTCCGCCGGCACCTGCCCAGGCGCGGACGCCGGGTCTTGCGCCGGCACGGCGTCGAGCACCCCGAACAGCACCAGCACGGCCGCCCGGCGGGCACCGGCCTCGGCCAGGTCACGGCTCCGGCCCACCTTCCAGTCCAGCCCGCGCTGGCACAGCGCGATGAGGTCGGCGCGGGGGCCGACGCCGGGCTCGGCCGGGAAGTCATCCGCTGTGGCGGGGCTGGTGGGCATACTGCCAGCCTACGCAGCGCGCCTCTGCCCGTTCGTAACGGCGGAGATTCTCGGAACGCGCCGCGAATCCGGGCGGCCGTTCCGGCGCGTCAGCAAAAGCTCCCGGAGTTAGCACCACCCCACCAGAACGCGTTGACAGCGACCGCCACCCGGGCAACTGTGGGGGCATCGGCGGGGTGGATGCCCCGGCGTCACCGGAACACCCGGCTCACGCACCTGACCGCGTCACGAACCGCACCGTCACCCCACGGAGGTCATCGCTCATGAAGTTTCCGCCGATCGCCGACTACGCCTTCCTCTCCGATTGCGAGGCGAGCACCCTCATCGCCCCGGACGGGGCAGTGGAATGGCTGTGTCTGCCCCGCCCCGACAGCCCCAGCGTGTTCGCCGCCCTGCTCGACCGGGCGGCGGGCCTGTTCCGGTTCGCCCCGACCAACACGGAGGTGCCGCAGCAGCGCCGTTACCTGCCCGGGACCAATGTGCTCGAGACCACCTGGCACACCCCCACCGGCTGGGTGACCGTGCAGGACGTGCTGGTGATGGGCCCGCCGGCCGAGAACCGGCGTGCGGACTACCGGCGCTCCCCCGGCAACGCCATCGCCCAACACACCCTGCTGCGCATCGCCACCTGCTTCGACGGCCGGGTCGAGCTGCAGGTCAACTGCTTCCCCCTGTTCGACTACGCCCGCAAACAGGGCGTCTGGCATTTCGACGGCGACGGATACACCCGGGCATCCGTTGAGGCCGACGACGACGGCACCGACGTCACCCTCTCCCTCAGCGGCACCGTCCCGCTCGGCATCATGGGCGCCCGGTGCACCGGCCGCACCACGCTCGAAACCGGCGAATCCGCGTTCGTGGCGCTCAGCTGGGACGGCACCGCCCCGGAGACCCTCGAGGAGGCCACCGGGCAACTCGACCAGACCGCGAAGTTCTGGCGCAACTGGATGAGCACCGCCACCTTCCCCGACCACCGGTTCCGGCCGCACATCGAACGCAGCGCTCTCGCCCTGAAGGGGCTCAGCTACGCCCCCACCGGAGCGATCATGGCCGCCGCCACCACCTCGCTGCCCGAGACGCCCGGCGGCGAACGCAACTGGGACTACCGCTACACCTGGATTCGCGACACCGGGTTCATGCTGCGCGCGCTGCACGGGCTCGGTCTCAACGGTGAGGCCTACGACTACTTCGCGTTCATCATGGATGCCGTCGCCGCCGACCATCCGAACGGGCCGTGGAGCCTGCAGATCATGTACGGCATCGGCGGCGAACTCGACCTGACCGAGCAGACCCTCGACCATCTCTCCGGTTACCGGGATTCCCGGCCGGTTCGCATCGGCAACGGCGCCTTCGACCAGCACCAGCACGACGTCTGGGGCATGCTGCTGGACTCGGTCGAGGAGCACCTGCGCGGCGGCGGTCAGATCGCGCCGGTGGCGTGGGGGCACGTGACCAACCTGGTTGACACGGCGATCACCCGCAGCGCCGAACCCGACCAAGGGATCTGGGAGATGCGCGGCGACCCGAAACACTTCGTCGCCTCGAAGGTGATGTGCTGGGTGGCCGCGGACCGCGGTGCGATCATCGCCGGCAGCCGCGGCGACACCGCCAGGGCCGAGCGTTGGCGGGCCGCCGCCGACAAGATGAAGGCGGAGATCTGTGAGCGTGGGGTGAGCGATAAGGGCGTTTTCACCCAGCACTACGACACCACCGACCTGGATGCCTCGCTGCTGCTGTTGCCGATCATGGGGTTCCTGCCGCCGGATGACGAACGGGTCAAGGCGACGGTGCTGGCCATCAGCGAGAACCTCACCCAGCACGGGCTGGTGCTGCGGTACCGGGTGGAGAGCACCGACGACGGCCTGAGCGGTGAGGAGGGCACCTTCAGCATCTGCTCGTTCTGGCTGGTCTCGGCGCTGGTGATGATCGGTGAGCACGATGCCGCCGAGGCGTTGTTCGAGAAGCTGCTCTCGTTCGCCGGCCCGATGCTGCTGTACGCCGAAGAGATCGACGCCACCACCGGTCAACACCTCGGCAACTTCCCGCAGGCGTTCACGCACCTGGCGCTCATCGACGCCGCCACCCGGCTGATCGCGGCCGAGCGACGACGAGACGAGGAATCCGCCAGCCTGGCCTGACCGCGCGGTGGCCGAGCCTGGCGAGACCCCGCAAGCCGGCACCCGCAGGCACGTCACCAGGTCTCGACAAGCTCGACCACCGGGACGCGACCGACGGGACACGGGCTGCCGCTAGCTGGGCGGCGGCACGCGGAAGGTGCTGAACGAGTCGGCGGGCAGCGTGGCCGCGAGCACCTGGTCGCCGAGCAGCAGCGTCACCGGCTGGTCGACCCCGGTGTCGTTCTGCATCACGATCACCACCACGCCGTCCGGGTTCACGAACGCCAGCTGGTTGTCGTACCCGGTGTAGCTCAGCGTCTCGATCCGCCGGGCCCCGGGCTGCACGAAGTGGCTCAGGTGCTTGAGCAGGTAGTACTCGTGGGTGTACTCGAAGTGCCCGGTGGCGGCATCCACTGTCACGAGCGAATTCTGCGACCAGCCCCACCGGCTCACCCCGCCGCGCTCGAGCGCCAGGTTCCAGTACAGGTAAGCGGATGCGCCCCCGCCCAAGAACTGTTTCATCAGCGTCCAGGCGTACCGGGCGTAGCGCCAATCGTTCAGCCCGTCGCCGCATTCCTGTTCGGTCTGAAAGATGCGCAGCTCGGGGTAGTCCCGGTGCAGGAACGCCACGGCGCCCTTACCGTGCCACTGGATACCGAGCCCGGTGATGTGCGCGGCCGCCTCGGCGTCGGCGAACACCCCGTCCACCAGGGCGGAGTCGGCGCGTTCCAGGGTGCCCAGGAACACGTCCACCCCGCGAGCGGCCATCGCCGGCCCCAGGTGCCGGATGAACCGGGCGAGCCCCTCGGGCGTCCAGGTGCAGCTCGGAAAAATCTGCGCCGAGTTGAACTCGTTCTGCGGCATCACCATGTCGATCGGGATGCCCAGCTCTCGGTACGCGTCGATGAACCGGCCGAAGTAGGCCGCGTACGCCGCCAGGTAGAGATCATCCTGACGGAACATGTCGGTGCCTTCCGCACCCACCTGGTCCGGTCGCAGTCCGTTCTCGACGTTCTGGTAGCCGACCATGGGCATCGCGCCGGCGTAGTGCCGGTTGGTCTTCATCCAGGTCGGCGGGCTCCACGGTGACGCCCACACCGTCAGCTTGGGCTGGTGCTGCTGCGCCGAGCGGATGAACGGCACCAGGGTGTCGAGGTCGTTGTCGATGCTGAAGTGCTCGAGCTCGAAATCGTCCTCGACTTCGTCGTAGGAGTACCAGTCCCGGGAGAAGTCGTTGGCGCCGATCGGCATGCGGCCGAGGGTGAAGTTCCCGCCGACCCCCGGGGCGAACATCTCCTCGAGAATGCCGGCCCGATCCTGCGCGCTCAGGGCCGACAGGGCGGTCCAGCCGAGCTCGTTGAATGCCGCGCCGAACCCCTCGATTCGCTGCCGGGTCTGCTCCGGCTTCACGAATACGTCGGGCATGCCGGCCGGATCGGTGAGGCTGAGGCCGTCGCGGGTCTGCCAGGGCGCGGTTTCGGTGCTGACGACCCACTGCACGGTGGGGGTCGTGGTGTCGGGCGCGTCGATCTTGGGGTCGGTCATGGTGCTCCTGCGTCGGTTGTGCTGCTGGTGCTGGTGTCGCCGCCCACGATCGGGTAGCTGATGTACGCGAACCGGTCGCTGTCTGGCGCCCAACTGTTCACGTTGATGGTGCCCTGGCCGCCGAACAGGCGCTGCACCAGGCTCGGCTCCCGCCAGTTGTCGCCGTGGACCAGGTTCAGCTGCACCCAGCGGTCGGCCGGGTGGCCTTCGGTGCCGGTCGGGAAGGAGAGGTAAACGGCGCTCTGGCCGTCCGGCGACAGGTGCGGGAACCAGTTCACCTGGTCGTCCACGGTCAGCTGTTCCAGGCCGGAGCCGTCCACCCGCATGCGCGCGATCTGCGCGTGTCCGGGTGCGGGCTCGAAGACCTCGGTGTTGAAGTAGATCCAGTCGCCGTCCGGCGAGAACTCCGACCCGTCCGCCGGCCGAGGGCTGTCGGTGAGGCGCACGTCCGGGCCGCCGTCGGCCGGGATGGTGAAGATGTCACCGCTGCCCCACACCTTCCCTGCCGCCGGTTCCAGCCCGACGTAGGCGAGGGTGGCGCCGTCGGGGCTGACCCCGTGCAGAAAATGCATCCGCTGGGGAGTGCTCGGGTTGGTGATCCGGTGCACCGGTCCGCCATTGAGAGCGGCGCGGTAGATGTGCCAGTCGTTCGCCGACAGGTAGATCTGCTCGCCGTCCGGGGCCAGCACGTGATCGTTGTTCAGCGCGGGTATCCCCTCGAACGGGATCGGGCTGAGCCCGGCGCTACCGTCGCTCGGCAGCGCCCAGAGCAGGCCGTCGCCGTTCACGATCAGCCGGCCATCGGCGCTCCAGTTGGGCGCCTCGATCAGCATCGTGTCGGTCTCGAAGATCACCTCGGGGTCGCGACCGTCGCGGTAGCCGATGTGCACCCGGCTGAGCTGACCGGGTTGCAACCGACGGGCATCCATGTCAGGCCACCCGGTCGTCGACCGGCGCACCGGCGAGCACCCGGCGCACCTCGTCGATCACGTCGAGCACCGCGATCGCGTTCGCCAGTGGATGCCCCGGGTGGTCGGTCAGACCGGCCGCGACGGCCTCGCCCACGGCCCGGAACATCGGCACGTAGCCGTCGCCCTCGATCGAGACCACCTCGGTCTGCTGCTCGAACGTCGGCCCGGCGTAGGTGTGGATGGCGCCGCCGGAGAAGAACGGCGGGTCCATCACGATCGAACCGGCGGTGCCGCCGATCACGGCGAACGGCATGATTACCTCGGTCATCGACGTGCTCACACTGGCAGACCGGCCATCGCCGTAGCCGAGCTGGGTGCTGGACCGCAGGTCGACACCGTTGGGTTCCATGTCGCCGCTGGCGCGGATGGTCTGCGGGGCGCCCAGCAGCAGGTGTGCGAACGCCAGCGGGTAGATACCCACGTCGAGCAGCGCCCCGCCGCCGAGGTCCGGGTCCCACAACCGGCTGGCCGGGTCCTTCGGAAAGTTGAACCCCATGCTCGATTCCACGAACCGTACCTCGCCGATCGCACCCGAGGCGATCACCGACCGCACGTGGGCGATCGCGGTGCTGAACGCCATCCACATCGCCTCCATCAGAAACAGGCCACGCTCGGCGGCGAGGGCGGCGAGTTCCCGGCTCTCCGCGGCGGTGAGGGTCATCGGCTTCTCGCAGAGCACGTGTTTGCCGACCAGAAGGGCCTGCCTGGTCAGCTCGAAGTGGCTGCTGTGCGGCGTGCAGATGTAGACCGCATCCACCTCGTCGCTTCGCAGCGCCTCGTCGACGGTGTCGAACACCCGCGGAATCTCGTGCCGGGCGGCGAAGTCCTCGGCCGACGCGCGGGTGCGCGAGGCCACCGCCACGACGGTCATGGTGCCGGCCAGGCGGATGTCCCCGATGGTGCGTTCGGCGATCCCGCCGGTGCCGAGGATCGCCCAGCGTGCGGCGCCGGTCATGCGGTAGCCGCCTGTGCGGCCTCGAGCGCCCAGGCCACCAGATTGTGGTCGTCCTGCTCGGCCAGACCGGAGACGCCGACGGCGCCGATCAGCGACCCGTTCACCCGCAGCGGGAACGCCCCGCCGGCGGGCATGTACTGGGCCGGTGACAGGCTCATCGCCTGGTGGAAGTCCGCGCCCTCGGCACGGAACCGGGTGCCGACCAGGAACGACGGCGCGTTGAAACGGCTCACCACCCGGAACTTGCGGGCCAGCCAATCGTCGTTGTCGGCGCTGGTGCCCGGCCGGGCGGCGTGGAACACCTTCTGTTCCCCGAAGTTGATGGTCACCGTGATGGCCAGGTCATCGTCGATGGCGCGAGCCACCAGGGCCCGGCCGAGCGCGTAGGCGTCGTCGTAGCCGAACGAGCCGAACCCGATCGTGGAGTTCTGCGCCTCCAGGAGCGGCAACAGGTCGCGGGCGGCTGGGTCAGGGGTCATCGACATTGAGGGTCCATCTTCGTTGAGTGTCGGCCAGTCGCCGCTCTACAGAGCACGCTAGCGGTCGAAGTCACCCGAACGAAGTCCCAACCCGGTAACACGCCGCGTCGGCCGGCCGGGCGGCCAGTGGTTTCCTGTCAGGAGGTGTCCTGACAGACCCTGTCTCATTCGCTCAACCCGACCTACTCTCGGGGTGTGGGGCTCGTTCACGCGCGGGTCCACCAGCTAGGAGAGCGACCAATGAGCATGAACAACCGGGCACAGAAGAACTACGACGAGATCTTTCCCGGGCGGGTGTCCCCGCTCGCGCAGACCGACCCCGAACTGGTCGAGTACTTTCACAACTTCGCTTTCGACGAGGTGGTGCGGCCCGGTGGACTCGACACCCGCATCCGCTTGATGCTGCAGCTGGCCGGAACCATTGCGGTGGGGGCGCTCACCCAGTACCGGGTGTTGCTCGGTGCCGCGCTGACCGCCGGGGTGACCCCGGTGGCGGTCAAGGAGATCGTCTACCAGGCGGTGCCGTATGTGGGCATGGCTCGCGTCTCCGATTTTCTGCAGGCCACCAACGAGATCCTCCTCGACCGTGGGGTTCAACTGCCGCT
>Ga0247816_10000027_pt1 | contig 75251 bp, 63 predicted proteins | sample UWRJL209509C1_FD_179930 | JGI IMG/M metagenome (GOLD analysis project Ga0247816, IMG submission 179930) | Plant litter microbial communities from Arlington Agricultural Research Station in Wisconsin, United States - UWRJ-L209-509C-1 | ecosystem: Environmental > Terrestrial > Plant litter >...
GGTAATGTTTCTGTGCCAAATGCCATAGCTGCTATCGCCTGGGCGCCACCCGCCATGTAAATTCTGTTTATTCCTAATATTACAGCACAATAGGCAAGGTAACAGTTTGTTTTTCCATCTTTTTGAGGAGGTGAACAAACTACTATTTCTTTACAGCCCGCTAGCACGGCTGGGATGCCCAGCATTAAAAAAGTACTGGGAAGAACTGCCGATCCGCCAGGAATGTATAAACCTACACGCTCAATCGCCCTTGTTTCCCTCCAACAGGAAACACCTGGCATGGTTTCTACAGTAGTTTCCTTATACAACTGTGCTGCATGGAATTTTTTGATGTTGGCGTAAGCCGTGTCAATTGCATTTTTAGCTTCTTTAGGAATGGTAGCTGCAATTTCTTCAATTTCAGCTTTTTCAATAAAAAGCTGGTCGAGCGTAACCTTGTCAAATGCTTTTGCAAAATCAAAAAGTGCGCTGTCGCCTTCTTCTTTCACGCGGACAATGATTTCTTTTACGCTACCTGCGATCGAATTGTCATCGGACAGTTGTCTCAAACATAGATCGTCAATATCCAGTTTAGATAGATCAGTATATCTGTAGGTTTTCAATTTCTTATATTTTATGTTAACCGATGGCTAACTGTAAATTCTAAAAATACGGTACTTGTATGTTATGCAATGATTTTTTCAATCGGCATTACAACAATTCCTTCAGCGCCTGCGGCCTTCAAACTGTTGATTTTCTCCCAGAAATCCTGTTCTGCAATTACAGAGTGGACAGCAACCCAGTCAGGTTCAAACAGGGGTACTATAGTAGGGCTTTTAACGCCTGGCAGCAGGCTTACTACTTTTTCAAGGTTAGCCTTCGCAACATTGAGGACCACATATTTCGTTTCTTTTGCACGGAGAACAGAACGTATGCGCTGTAACAGTTCAATTACGTCTTCATTAAGTTCAATCCCTTTGTTTCCAATAAGGACAGCTTCAGATTTCATTACCTCAGCAAAAGGTTTCAGTCCGTTACTTTTCAAAGTCCCGCCAGTAGAAACGATATCGCAGATAGCGTCACTCAGTCCAAGTCCTGGTCCAATTTCTACCGAACCCGAAATGGTACGTACTACAGCATTTACATTATTTTCTTTAAGATATTTTTCGAGAATAACAGGATAGGATGTGGCAATGGCCTTACCTTCCAGTCCATTGATATCAGTAATCTCGCTTTCGTTGGGAATAGCAATTTTTAGCGTACACTTTCCGAAACCCAGCTTTTGGAGATATTCTACATCTGCATTTACTTCAGTAATTACGTTTTCGCCCACAATACCCAGATCGGCAATACCGTCTTGAACGTATTCAGGAATATCGTCATCTCTCAGGAACAGAATTTCCAGAGGAAAATTAGTAACAGTTGATATCAGGGAACTTTTGTAGTTTTCGAATGATAAACCACAATTTTTAAGAATTTCTACAGATTTTTCGTTTAGTCTACCAGATTTCTGGATAGCAATTTTTAGTGTTTTCAATTGATTGAAATTATTGAATGGAACATGAAAATAATTCGGAAACAAGTTTTGAAGTACAAAACATTACATATCTATCGCCACAACTGGCGATGGTGCAAATGTAAGTGATGGTTCAAGTGTTTGTTCATAATTTTTTTGTCCCTATTCAATAATGCTGTTGCACACTGAGGTATTGCAAATATACAGGTAGAATTCAGAAATCAAAAAATTAATGGCATTTTATTTGAGTAGGTCTATATATCCTGCTGTAAAATCTGCAGAATATCTAAATTAAGCGCGTTTTGAAAAAAATATTTTTCCTGTTATTATCCCTTTGTCTCTTCCTGTCGGCCTGTAACTGGTTCAAAACCACTCCACAGATAGGTGTAATTCTTTCAGATCATTTTAAAGATAAGTTATATAAAGATTTTGATACTGCAGCGTACAATGTCGTGTTTAACCGCCATTATGACTCACTGAAAGTCATGCTCAGCAATCCTAAAGTCATTGGTGGTTATTATGCAGATCAGGAACGCCGCACCAGTCTAGTTGGCCGTTTCTATATCAACGGCCAACTGGATTCGCTTAAGAATTATTTGTCCCGCAGTAATACACATGGTTTCAATCCCAGAATTTTTTGCTATCAGGAGCTGGAGCATTTGTTATCTAAATTAGCTGCCCATCAGTTTAAATCTATAAATGAGGTTTACCCGGTACTTGCCGATCTAGAGCTGTACAGTGCGTCTTCATTATTAAAGTATGATACCTTTTTGGGGTATGGAAGTATCAACCCGCGCAAGGTGCTCAACAGATATTACGTCACCACCATAAGGCCAGATAATGCCAGCATGATCAAAGTACTCGAAAGCAAAAATATTGTAGAAGTATTAAAAGCAGATCAGCCCGCTGGCGAAAATTACGCCACTTTACAGCGTACACTGGTTAGTCTGCAGCAAAACCCGCAAAGCAATCCTGCGCTGATGAAAACCATTGCTGTCAATATGGAAAGGCTGCGATGGAAATTTGCAGGGATCGGAGATGAATACGTAGAAGTAAATATTCCTGATTTTACACTCACCTGGTTTAATCACCAGGATACTATCAGCCATATGAAAGTATGCGTAGGCGGCAGGCGAGAAAAAGATTACGAAACTAAAATGGCCATTTATCAGAAGTCGCATTCGCTGGATGACAAACCCAAAAACCACCAGACCCCTATTCTGCTGAGCAAGTTCAATTCAATACAGGTAAATCCAGTATGGAACATTCCGGTGAGCATTGCGCAGAACGAGATCTATTACCAGGCTGTACGCGACCCTTATTATTTGTCTAACAATAATATGAAGGTATATTATAAGGGACAACCAGTTGCTGATCCGGATACTATTCAATGGAAAAAATACTCACGTGAACATCTGCCCTTTCAATTTAAACAGGGTTCTGGCGATGGCAATGCATTGGGGAAATTCAAATTTATATTTGACAATGGATCCAGTATATATCTGCATGATACCAATAATAAGTCGGCATTTAACCAGTCGGTCCGTGCCATTAGCCATGGCTGCGTTAGGGTAGAGCGGCCACTTGAGTTTGCCGAAAAACTGGTAGATAATAAATACCAGTATGACCAGCTGAGGATGGAAGTAAACCTGCCGCCCCTTGATACCACCAAAATGGAAGTATACAAAAAGCGACTGGCAAAAAAGGCTGATTCTGTAAATGTTTATCAGGTTAAGCCTAAATGGTTTGGCACAAAAAAGAATGTTGCCATATTTATCAATTATAAAACTGCATGGACAGAAAACGGAAAGATAGAATACCGCAGTGATATTTATAATCTGGATGATGCAATGTATATTGCAATGAAAAAATTCAGATAAAATATCTAACTTTGGTTTTTAATGAATTTCCTCTACCCAGGTTTTCTTTTTTTTCTGCTGGCGGTAGCCATTCCTGTCCTTATCCATCTATTTAATTTCCACAGGTTCAGGAAAGTATACTTCAGTAATGTGCAGTTTTTAAAGGCAGTACAGGAGCAAAATTCATCCAGGGAAAAACTCAAAAACCTGTTGGTCCTTGTTAGCAGGATACTTGCAATTATATTTCTTGTTCTTGCATTTTCAAGGCCTTACCTCTCGTCAGATAACGCAGTCCGGCCAGATACAGGGAACCTGATCAGTATTTATATTGACAATTCTTACAGCATGGAAGCCGTAAACAAGGAAGGGACTTTACTTGATGAGGCGAAACGCAGGGCAAAAGAAATTGCTGCGAAATTTTCTCCAAATGACAGGTTTCAATTAACCACTAATGATTTCGAAGGTCGCCATCAACGTCTTGCAGGCTATGAAGAGCTGCTAAACCTGATCGACGAAGTAAAAATATCCCCGGCCGAACGTAATTTACAGCAGATACTCATTAGGCAGCTGGCAGCTGATGCAGGGCAAAGAAGCCGGTCAAATTATATTCTGTCCGATTTTCAGCAAAGCTTTACTGGAAAAAAAGCAATTGAAGCTGATGCAGAACCAGTTTCATTAATCCGTTTACAGGCAAATACCTTACCTAATATAGCAGTGGATAGTATTTGGTCGCTGTCTCCGGCACACTTGCCAGGTGCGCAAGAGAAATTTGTGGTAAAGCTCCACAATTACTCAGCCGAAGCCGGAAACGATATTCCGCTTAAACTAGTTGTCAATAACCAGCAAAGGGCGGTTGCCAGACTAAGCATCCCCGCAGGAAAATCGGTAACTGATACACTTAATTTTAGTGGTTTATCCTCAGGATGGCAAAAAGCGTCGGTAAGTATCAAAGATTTCCCATTAACTTTTGATGACGAGCTGAAGTTTACTTTCAATGTAGGCACCGGATTAAAACTATTGCACATCAGCGGCGATCCTGCCGAGCGGCATATCAGTTCTTTATTTGGCCATGACAACTATTTCCGGCTGACAGGCATGCCTGAAACAAAAATATTGTATTCCGCTTTTGCCGAATATAAACTCATTATCCTGTCAGGATTGAAAACCCCTTCAAGCGGATTGGCACAGCAGCTGAAGACCTATATCCAACATGGGGGCACGGTATTGATTTTCCCTGATCTTGATGCCAGCACCTCAGAATTTTCAACAATGCTTCAGCAAATGGCGTTACCACCGGTAGTGTCTCTCCTAAAAGATACGGTAAACGTTAGCAGCATCGACCTCAAAAGTAATTTGTTTACAGATGTATTTGAAGAGGTACCCGCGAAACTTGATCTTCCAAAAGTTAACCGATATTTTATTTACGCCAAAAATAGCAGAAGTAATAGCGAGGCAATAATGGAATTACCTGGTTCCCAGCCGTTTTTTAGTAGGTACCGCATTGGCGCGGGACAGATTTACCTGTCGGCGACATCCCTCAAAACAGAGGACAGTAACTTACCCCAGCATCCTGTATTTGTACCCTTGATGTACAAGATTGCCCTCACCAGCGTACAGGAGCAGCCTTTGTATTACACCATTGGTAAACACAATCTTTTATCCACCGCACAGCTTACGCTAAACCCTAATGAATCATTGAGATTAGTTTCTGGTAATCATGAAGTAATACCCGAACTGAGGCAAACTCCTGGTAAAAGCCTGTTGTATATTGCAGATCAGATCCGCTCTTCCGGGTTTTATGAGCTGCTGAAATCGGGATCTCTTATTGGCTCCTACGCATTTAACGGCAGCCGCGCAGAATCTGATATGCATTACACCAGTGATCAGGACCTTAAGCAATTATTTAGTGGGCAAAAAATGGCTCTTTCCAATACCGGGGCTAGTTTATCGGCAGAAACGATACAAAATAACAACACAGAATTATGGAAACTTTGTCTAGTTTTGTGTGCTGTTTTCTTAGCTGTGGAAGTATTATTGATCAGATTTTTTAACAAAAACAATATAAAAACATGAACCTTCTCCTCACAGGCGTAACCATTGCCGATCCGAATAGCGAGTTTAATCAACAAACATGTGATGTTCGTGTGGCACAGGGAAAGATCGTTGAGATTGGCAGCGCATTAAAAGCACTGGAACATGAAGAAACTATGCATGCTGCGGGCGCTTTTTTGTCGCCGGGCTTTTTCGATCTGAACTGTTCTGTTGGCGATCCGGGATTTGAGACCAAAGAGGATATAAAAACGGCCAGCGCTGCTGCACAGGCCGGAGGGTTTACGGGGCTGGCAGTATTGCCGCATACCAAACCTGTTGTACATTCCAAAGCTGAGGTTGAATACATAATTAATAAAGCCAAAAATAACCTGGTAGACATCTACCCCGTGGGGGCAATTAGCAGGGACCTTGAAGGTAAAGAACTGGCCGAGTTGTATGATATGCAGCAGGCAGGCGCGGTAGCCTTTTCTGACGGAACAAAACCTATCAGCGATGACGGGTTTATGAGCCGTGCCTTACAATATGCAAAGGGTATTAACGGATTGCTTATCGTCTATCCTGAAAACAAATCAATCGCCGGCAAAACCCAGATCAACGAGAGTAAAACGAGTGTATTGCTGGGAATGAAAGGCATGCCTGCCCTGGCAGAAGAAATGCATATCTCCAGGGACATCTTTCTGGCAACTTATCATCAGGCACCAGTTCATATCAGTAATATTTCTACTGCCGGATCTGTGGCACTGGTTAAGAAAGCCAAAAAAGATGGCGTGCAGATTTCATGCGATGTTGCCGCTCATCACCTGGTATTTACAGAAGAACTGCTCAACGATTTTGACAGCAATTATAAAGTAAAACCCCCTTTACGCGGGAGGGCAGACAATAAGGCTTTGATAGCGGGGTTGAAAGATGGCACCATTGATGCCGTTTCTTCTCAACACCGTCCTCATGAGCCTGAGTTTAAAGATGTAGAATTTGAGATCGCTGCATATGGTATCATAGCCTTGCAAACAGTACTGCCGTTATTGGTTAAAGCTGGTTTGGATGCTGTACAGATTGCAGAAAAACTGGGGGTCAACCCCAGGAAATTGCTTAACTTGACCATACCTGTACTCGCTGTAGGAGAGAATGCTAACTTTACACTTTTCAGCGTCACAGAAAAATGGGAATATACCAGCAGTAACAATTACTCGAAGTCAAGAAATACCCCTTTATTAAATCAAACCCTGACCGGGAAGGTCAAACTTGTTTATAACAACAACCAATTTCAAGTATATGGATAGTAAAGTACAAAGCGCCCTTGTCGCTTCCTTGGATAAATTTGCAGCACTTTCAGCGATTGATTCGGTAAAACTGGAGCATGAACTTGTAGACGTTTTCAGTAAAGACCTTGGTTTTCTGGAAAAAGTTGAGGAATTCGACGAGGTTTTTAATGAATTTCCGGCTTTTGATGAGCTGAGGGAAGTATTTTTTGATTTGCTGATGATCAATTTTTTTGCCAGTGACGTGAAAAAACTTGAAGAAGATTATCTGGACACGGATGAATGGGCAGATATTGAAGAAGAAACAATTGACCGCGGAACGGAGCTCCTTAATCTTTTATTATACATCAACGAATGTCATGATGAAGAGATTAAACCAGAGTTGGGCGATTTTCTTAGAGAGTTTCTTCTTGTAGAAGAAGATGAGTTCCAGGACGAGTTCCATATCTATGAAGACCTGATCAGCAATCAGCAACTGGCCGATAGTAGTATTGAAGATATCTGCAGCCATAAAAGTATGATTGACCTTGGCGAGGAAATGGAAGAACTGTTTGTGCCTTTCATGAGTTTCTTTAATCAGCCAAAAGCAAATGCACAGGCATTCGCGGATCTGGAAGAATTCAGTTCTGACAAAGAATTTGATTCCTCAGTTTATGCATTGATTACTGAATTTAATAAACAGGATTAACTGATTTATGGAACAACAACTTAAAGAAATAGAAACCAGTCCCAATAAACTGTCATTTCAGATTGCAGCTTCGTTCGCCGTTTATACAATTGCCCTGATTTTTTTGTTTAAGGTACTTGGTATAGAGGCACAGGAAGAGAATGTCTCAATGGCTACCAAGGTGATCAGTTCTGTATTGTCTTATGTTCCATATATACTTGCAATCATGTACGCACAATCGAGGGACCGTGATGCACTGGGTGGTTTCATCACTTTTGGCCGCGCATTTTCTACAGGCTTCAGGGTCAGCGCTACAGCGGGGATGTTTATCGGTTTACTAATGATCCTGTATTATAAAGTATTGGATCCTGGTGCCTTGCAACATATTCTGGATATTGCGATTGAAAAAGCAGGCGATAACGACAAGGCCATCCGGAGTGTAAAGTCAATGGGTTCATACATGCCTATCCTGATCGGATTTACCGCTGCCATCACCTTTACCGTTTACGGATTGGTCATCAGTCTGGTAGGCGCAGCGATCTTTAAAAAAGTGCCTGCTTCAGTTGAATAACCAGCAAGTACCGACATAAATTATACAACGTGCAGGTTTTATCATTTTAATTGATAAAATTTGCACGTAATTTTTAGCCCATTTTAAACCTGCATGGATATTTCTGTTGTTATCCCTTTATATAATGAAGACGAGTCACTGCCCGAACTTACGGCATGGATCGCCAGAGTGATGTTTGATCACAACTTTACCTATGAGATCCTTTTTATAGATGATGGTAGTACAGACAATTCCTGGAAGGTAATAGAAGAACTTAAAAGGATCTATCCGGCAGTAAAAGCAATTAAGTTCAGACGTAATTATGGAAAATCGGCCGCCCTGAATGTGGCCTTTGAAGCATCGCAGGGTGATGTGATCATTACAATGGATGCTGATCTGCAAGACAGTCCTGATGAAATTCCAGAGTTATACCGCAGGTTAAGGGAAGAAAAATTTGATATCATTTCAGGCTGGAAGAAAAAACGGTATGATCCAATTACCAAAACAATTCCAACCAAGCTGTTCAATGCAGCTACACGCAAAATGTCTGGTATCCAGTTGAATGATTTCAACTGCGGGCTTAAAGCCTACAGGAGCGATGTGGTTAAAACCATAGAAGTTTATGGGGAAATGCACCGTTACATTCCGGTGATTGCCAAATGGGCAGGATTTAAAAATATAGGCGAGCAGGTGGTAGAACACCGCGCCAGAAAATATGGGGTGACCAAATTTGGTTTTAGTCGCTTTATCAATGGGTTTCTAGACCTGCTTTCAATCTTCTTCGTTGGGAAATTTGGCAAACGCCCAATGCACTTTTTCGGGTCTATGGGTGTATTGAGCTTTATGGTGGGTACCATCATGGCATTATGGATCATCGGCGAAAAGTTATATCATATTTCTTTGAACACGCCTTACCGTGAGATCACTGACCAGCCCGGGTTTTATATTGCCCTGGTTGCCATTATTCTGGGTTCGCAACTTTTTCTAACCGGCTTTGTTGCAGAACTGGTTACGCGCAGTGGTTCGGAACGTAATCAATACCTGATAGAAAAAGAAATACTTTAATATGTTTTTTTCCATCATCATTCCTTTATATAACCGTCCGCAGGAAATAGACGAGTTACTGGCAACGCTGGTTGTTCAAAGTTATACGCAGTTTGAAGTACTGGTGATCGAAGACGGATCTTCACTCAAAGCTAAAGACATAGTTGAACGGTATGCCGGTCAAATTGATATCAGTTATTTTTATAAAGAAAACGCCGGACAGGGATTTGCCAGGAATTACGGATTTGAAAGGGCAAAAGGTGATTACTTTATCATCTTTGATTCTGATTGCCTGATCCCTCAGGATTACCTCGAAATTGTAAAAGACTATCTATTTGATCACCATCTCGACGCATATGGCGGACCTGATGCAGCGCATGATAGTTTTACGCCCGTGCAGAAAGCTATCAGTTATGGAATGACGTCTGTTTTTACAACAGGAGGCATCAGGGGCAACAAAAAACACGTAGGGCAATTCCATCCCAGGAGTTTTAATATGGGGGTTTCAAGGGAAGTATGGGAAAAGGCCGGCGGATTTAAAATTACCAGGCTGGGCGAAGATATTGAATACAGTATTAGGATCCATCATCTGGGATTTAAGATTGGCCTCATCCCCGGGGCGAGGGTTTTTCATAAAAGGCGGACCAGCCTCATTCAGTTTTATAATCAGATCCATTTCTTTGGCAGGGCAAGGATCAATATTTATAAACATTTTCCTTCGGAACTAAAACTGGTCCATTTTTTCCCGGCAGTGTTCACCCTGGGCATTCTGGCGGTGTTAATTTTAAACATCTTACATTCCCCGCTGGCTTATGCAGGTAACTTATTTCTTTTGGTATACTTTATGTTGATATTTTTTCATTCCCTAATCCTTAATAAGTCATTAAAAGTTGCATTTTTGAGCATTATTTCTTCGTTCATTCAACTGACAGCATACGGCCTGGGATTTATTCAGGATTTTATAAAAAGAATAGTACTTAAACAACAATGATAAATTTTTTAAAAGAGAGCACATTTACCGTCAATGAAGTAATAGGCAAAGCCTGGGACCTCACCAGACGGCATTATTTTTCTATCGCCACCTTATGCTTTCTGATGTTTATCACCTCAAATGCTTCGGGATTGATGGCTTTTTTAATTAAGGATGTGAATAAGGGCCTCAGTGCCCTAATGGCCTTCTTTTTTATCATGATGTATTTTACCATTAACCTTTCCCTGTTGAAATATATATTTCACCTCCTGGATGATGAAGAACATGACGTTAGTATTGTGAGTACCCTGCCAACGCGTCAGCAGATTATCAGGTTTGTGGTGGGTATGCTTTATTTTATGCTAGTTATCGTAGGTGTTTACTTTGTAGTGATCCTGGTAGCCTTTCCATTTATTTATACTGGTATTAAAATGCCAGTGATTACCAATATCGCCATTGCGGTGGGTATAGTTGCAATTTTTATCACCTGGGTCCGTATTTCCTTCTTTCCCTTTTTTATCATTGATAAAAATCAGCCGCCATTTGGTTCGCTGAAATTCAGCCTGGCTATTACAAAGGGCAATTTCACTAAGATATTGCTGCTCTTATTGGTGTTAGGAGGTTTTTATGTTTTATGCCTTGCACTCATTGCACTGCAATATCCTGTAGTGGCTTTCTTTGTCAATATATTCAGCTCATTTATAATTGTGCCTTTATCTAATGTGGCGCTTACCATTGCCTATCGTAAAATGATGAGCGAATATGAAGGTGATGACGAGCCAGATATCATTCACAATATAGTTTAACCAGTTATGGGACTAAAAGCGGCATTAAGTAAACCCTTTGCGGCCTTTGTTATAAAAGGAGTAAACAAATGGAAAAAGGATGCAGTTGCTGCACAACAGGAAACGCTGATACAGCTTTTGTCCGCGGCGAAGGATACTGCCTTCGGCAGAGACCATAAGTTTGAGCAAATCAGCAATTACGAAGATTTCAAAAAACTGGTTCCCGTAAGGGATTATGAAGAGCTCAGGCCCTATATTGACAGGGTAGTAGCAGGTGAAAAAGATGTCATGTGGAAGGGGAAACCTGCTTATTTCGCGAAAACTTCGGGTACCACATCTGGTGCAAAGTATATTCCTATTTCCAAAGAATCAATGCCCGAACATATTAAAGCAGCCCGTAATGCGTTGCTCAGTTATGTACATGAAACCGGAAAAGCGGATTTTGTAAACGGCAAAATGATATTCCTTCAAGGGAGTCCTGTAATGACCGAAAAGAACGGCATTAAAGTTGGCCGCTTATCTGGCATTGTAGCTAATCTTGTTCCTGGTTATCTGCAAAAGAACAGGCTGCCATCATATTCTACTAACTGTATTGAAGACTGGGAAGAAAAAGTTGCTGCAATCGTAGAAGAAACATATGATCAGGACATGACCCTGATTTCTGGCATTCCACCATGGGCCCAGATGTATTTTGATAAGCTGATGGAGAAATCAGGCGGTAAACAAATCAAGGATATTTTTAAAAACTTTCAGTTATTTGTATACGGCGGTGTAAACTATGAGCCTTACCGTGCTAAAATTGAAGCCAGTATTGGCAGGAAAATAGATACCATAGAAACCTATCCTGCATCAGAAGGTTTTATTGCCTATCAGGACAGTCAGCAAGATAAAAGTCTGTTGTTACTGGCCAAGGCTGGTATGTTTTATGAGTTTATTCCTGCAGACGAATATTACAATGAAAATCCAATGCGGCTCAGTCTGAAGGATGTAGAACTGAATACAAATTATGCATTGATACTCAATACAAATGCAGGATTGTGGGGCTACAGCATTGGCGATACAATAAAATTTGTCTCTAAGAACCCTTATAAAATTCTCGTGACCGGCCGTATCAAACATTTTATCTCAGCTTTTGGGGAACATGTAATTGGCGAGGAAGTTGAACATGCACTATTATCCATCGCAAATGAAGAAGGGATTGGTATTACTGAATTTACGGTAGCCCCTCAGGTAAATCCAGGGAAGGGAGAATTACCTTATCACGAGTGGTTAATAGAATTTTCCAAAGCACCAGATGACCTTAACGCTTTTGGTAAAAAAGTTGATAAAGCTTTGCAAAAGAAAAATATTTACTACTTTGACCTGATCGAAGGAAAAATTTTGCAGCCACTGGTGATCAGGCCGCTGCAAAAAGATGCTTTTGTTGACTATATGCGTGCAGAAGGAAAGCTGGGAGGACAGAATAAAGTGCCCCGGTTGTCTAACGACCGAAAGATTGCCGAAGGCTTGATTAATTTGAAGAAGAAGATTTGAAAAATATAGCAATACTGGGCTCCACAGGCTCTATAGGTACCCAGGCCCTGGATGTAATTCGGGCAAACCCAGGTTTGTACAAAGTAGTTGCGCTCACCGCGCATGCAAATACTGCCCTTTTAATTGAGCAGACGTTGGAATTTCTTCCAGAAATGGTGGTTATTAGCGATGAAAGTAAGTATAGCCTGATGAAATCAGCACTTTCATCAACAACGGTAAAATTACTTGCCGGAGAAGCTGCCCTGTGTGAAGCCGCTGCGCTGAGCAGTTCAGACATTGTACTCACCGCCTTGATGGGTGCCGTTGGTTTACGGCCTACCATTGCTGCAATAGAAGCAAAAAAAACCATCGCACTGGCCAATAAGGAAACGCTTGTTGTAGCAGGGGAACTGGTTACCCGCTTAGCTGCTGAGCATGGCGTAAAAATTATACCTGTAGATTCAGAACATTCAGCAATTTATCAATGCCTGGTAGGCGAGGGGCTGGATACTATTGAAAAGATTTACATTACTGCTTCCGGCGGACCTTTCCGTGGCAAAGACAGAATTTTTCTTGCAGATGTTACCAAAGAACAAGCCTTAAAACATCCAAACTGGGTGATGGGGGCAAAAATTACTATTGATTCTGCCTCACTCATGAATAAAGGATTGGAGGTGATCGAAGCACGATGGCTTTTCAATCTTGAGGTAAGCCAGATAGACGTAATTGTGCATCCCCAATCTATTGTACATTCGCTTGTGCAATTCAATGATGGTTCCATCAAGGCACAGCTCGGTTTACCAGATATGAAACTGCCGATTCACTATGCAATGGCTTTCCCCGAACGTATAGAAAGTAAGTTTCCACGGTTTAATTTTTTAGATTACCCGGAACTGACGTTTTATAAAGCAGATATGGATACCTTCCGCAATCTTGGACTGGCATATTCAGCGCTGGAAAGAGGGGGCAATATGCCTTGTATCATCAATGCGGCAAATGAAATTGTGGTGGATGCCTTTCTTCATGACCAGATTAGTTTTCTTGGAATGAGTGATGTGATTGAACAATGTATGTCTGACCTGCCTTTCATTCAGGAGCCAAGCCTGAACAATTATTTAGAAACGGACCAGCTTACACGTATATTTGCGCTGCAGCTGGTAACAAAAAAACATTTAGCTATCTAATTTAAAAAGTAAAAACACTTAATAATATATGAACGGATTAATTATGGTTGCCCAGTTGTTACTGGGACTATCAATATTAGTAATCTTACACGAACTGGGGCACTTTCTTGCTGCGCGTGCTTTTGGTATCAAAGTAGAAAAATTTTATTTATTTTTTGACGCCTGGGGAGTAAAGTTATTCAGCATCACTAAAGGTGGTGTAGAATATGGTATAGGTTGGCTGCCTTTAGGCGGTTATGTAAAAATTGCCGGTATGATTGATGAATCAATGGACAAGGAACAGATGGCTTTGCCCCCTAAACCTTGGGAATTTAGGTCAAAACCGGCCTGGCAGCGCCTCATTGTTATGCTTGCCGGCGTATTTGTAAACATTGTAGTAGGGATATTCATCTTCTGGATGCTTACCTTCCAGTTTGGTGAAACTTATATTGCAAACAGCTCTGTACTCAACGGTATCAATCCTGGAGTAATTGGAAAAGAGATTGGACTGAAACAAGGCGACCGCGTAATTGCTGTTAATGGAAAAAAAATCATACGTTTTGACGAGTTGCTGAGTTCTAAAGTGCTTCTGGGCAATACAACGCTTACGATTAGTCGTCAGGGTAAAACACTGGACGTAAAGGTACCGGACAATATTTTGAATAAAGTTGCCGATTTGGGTATTGAAGAATTCATCAGCCGTGCTCCTCTGCTTACCCCAACGGTTGATTCTGTGGTTCAGGGAAAAGGAGCTGCGAAGGTAGGTATGCAAAAAGGCGACCGCATTGTGTCAGTGAACGCCGTTCCTGTAAAGTACAATGTTGATGTAATGAAAGAACTGACGAAATTAAAAAGCAAAAAGTTTATGCTCGATGCCTATCGCGGCGCAGAATTACTGCACTTTGAGGTTGTTACTGATAGTGCAGGCAAAATCGGGATAGGCTTTAACCCTGATGAGATTAAAGAAGAGACTATCCATTACAGTTTACTTGAAGCCTTGCCGGTAGGTGCAAACCAGGCATGGACCTCTTTTAGCGACAATGGAAAGGGAATCTGGAAGGTATTGACCGGTAAAATCAAAGCTGATAAGGCATTCTCAGGACCAGTTGCCATTGCTCAGAAGGTTTACGGTGGTGTATGGATATGGTCGCATTTCTGGGCCTCTACGGCACTAATTTCTATCGCACTGGCATTCATGAACCTTTTACCTATTCCGGCCTTAGACGGCGGACACGTAGTGTTCCTATGTGTGGAGATGATAAAAGGAAAGCCACTTGGTGATAAATTCATGGAGAATGCGCAGATTGTGGGATTTGTAATGCTACTATCATTGATGGTATTTGTAATAGGGAACGATATTTTTAAGGCCTTTATCAGGTAAAGCCCTTGAAAGACTTATACGGCGCAGGAGATATGGGTGTATTTTCTGTGTAAAAAATATAGATAACCGGGCAATGCTGTCCCGGTTTTTCTATTTTTGGATAAATCTGATTTATATGAGCACTTTATCAATCTTCAAGAAAGTAGCGGTTGCTGAGGGTATTTCTTACCTGGCTTTATTATTTGTGGCAATGCCTTTAAAATATTTTGCAGGAATGCCCCTGGCAGTGAAGTATACCGGTTGGGCCCATGGATTGTTATTTGTTTTATATGTGGCTTTTGTAATCATGTGCTGGATGGAATACAAATGGAAGATCAGTAAGGCCGCTCTTGTGTTTTTTGCATCGTTATTGCCTTTTGCCCCGTTCATTGTAGAAAAACGCTTACATGAAGGTGCTGAAGATCAGGTAAAAGGATAATATTTCAAATTCTTTTTAAATAAGGCTTGGATATATAGGGCTGATTATATAGATTTGCATCCCGCTTAATAAGCAATGCCCAGTTGGCGGAATTGGTAGACGCGCTGGTCTCAAACACCTGTGGGAAACCGTGCCGGTTCGACTCCGGCACTGGGTACGCCTTAAAGCCTTCGATGAAAATCGGAGGCTTTTTTGGTTCTAATTATTCGTGTTGATCAGATAGTGCTAATAGATCCCTTGAATAATTTGAACAGTCATCGCCCATTATGCATTCAATTCCTTTTTTAAGCTACTGTTTTTAATGGCTTTCCGACATCTGAGCAATCTTTCTTTATTTCCGTATGCTGCCAGACCCAGATTAAATAGAACTGAATCCTGTAGTTTTGCGGCGCCAGAGCTGATTTTCCTGTCTATTTGTAATGCCCTTTCGAACAAGCTTTCGAAATCGTCTGCAACATCAATTTTATTCTTCTTTGCTTCACAATAGGCAAGCGACAATATGTCTATCTCGGTTTCATTTTCTGGTTGCTTTAGATCCGGAAACTTTTTAAAAAGTGCCTTGACCTCGGTGTATTTTCCTCTCATCGCAAATGCCTGCAATGCATTAATATGATATTTGGCACCCAGGCTTTTGTGTTTGCACAATGCCATGGAGTCCTGTATTCCATTTGCTGCAGCAAAAGATTGAACCAAATACGCCTTTAAATCGGCGATTTCAGATTTATTTTTTCTGGGTTCGGCCAGTTTGAAGTACTTAAAAAAGTTGGTTACATCCCCATTTGAGGCAAAATAACGGAGAAGGATTAGGTAACCGCTATCTCTGTTGTCCTCTTCTTCAAAGATGTTTGTTTTTCTAAAATATTGAATAAATTTTAGAGCATTTTGTAAATCATTTTTAGCCGTTAAATTCGATAAAATATGTTGTAGGGTATGATTAAAAATAATATCATCATTCAATTTAACCGTCAAGGATAAGATGTTCTGCTCATCAATATGAATAGCGTCACATAAAAACAGGAGCGCAGTGCTCCAGTTTAAGTTGCCATTAATGGTTTTTCTGTGGACAAGACGTTCCAATAAATCTTCATGAGAAGATCTAAATCCCCTGAAGCCCTCAAGTCCAATACCTAAACCAGCACCTTCGTAAGGTCTTTCGGCAATCATTTTGATCGTCTCCAGTACTTGTTTATCGGCACCTTCACCGGAATTGTTTATCGCATCAATGCACAGATTAATTGCTTTGGTAACAGTTTCTCTCATTTGGTACCTAATTACATAGAAATAATCATTTCACAATATTTAAGCCATAATAACTTTTCAATCAATACTCACATCGATTGCAATTACATCAGATGCTTTTAAGTAAATTTGCCAAAAACATCTTAAAATGAAGTACTACTATATAGTCGCTTTTCTTCTTATATTTTGCTTATCAGGATGCGGCCAAAATTCTAAAAAAGAGGAAGCCGACCTTTTTGGTAAACTGGTACAGCTGAAAACTGAAGGTAAACCCGAGAATATTGATTCAACCTTTAATGCAATGGGCTATAAATGGGCTGAAAATCAGGATATGGAAGATGATTCAGAAATAATTTACGCCAATAAGGATACCACTAAAACTGATTACTATTCGATAGATGATCAGGTTACAATTATCAGCTATACAACAAGGGATTCTGCAACGTTTAATTCAATGGTCCAGAGCGCAGGGAAAACTGGTTTTGAACAATCCATAGATGGGAAAGATAGTACCTCTCTTTTTACAATCTATAGCAATGCTACGTTAAAGGCTGTTTTTGTGAAAAATGTGGGCACAGGCAAACCTTCTTTTACGGTTATCATGGGCAAAAATCAATAGACACTACGATCAAAAAACGGGTAATATAGCTTTTGCGCTTCGACTACTATATGCCTATGATATTTTATGGTAATCTGTTAGTCTCATTCTCCAATCCTGATTCGCGGTTAGCTTTTGATTTTATTTTGCTGTTACCAAAACGGTAACTGAAATTTAGTCTGACCTGACGGGTTTCACCAACGTACGTGGTATGCAGGAGTAACCCGTTCAGCTCGCTGTCCGAATTTATCCGGTTGCCCCTAAAGATATCAGACGCTGCCAGCCTCAGCGTACCTCTATTCTGAAGTACATTTTTTTGCAATCCCAGGTCAATCTGTGAATTGCCTTTGATGTAGGTGTTTAAGCCGGCTATCCTTTTAGAATTAACCACGCTGCTAACTTCTGCTGTAATGTGACCAGGTAATTTAAACATTTGCTGAACATTGGCAGTGCCTGAAAACCTGCTTGGTGTATAGTTCCCATACTGTGTAGTGCCAACTTTATTCTCCAGATGGTATCCGATCGCAGTCATACTCACATTCCACCAGTCGGTGAGTTTAAGCTGCTGCGTAACTGTCAGATTGAAGTTGTTCTGTGAGCCTATATTTCTAGGCACCATAATAACCCTGTTAGAGTCAAGTACTTCCGTTACGCTGCTGCTCAGGTCAGTAGTGTGTGTATAACCAGCAGATACTGTTGTGTTGTTATAACTGTATTGCAGAGATAAAGTATTGGCATACTGTGGTTGAAGAAAAGGGTTGCCTGTCCAGTAGGAAAGTTCATCAACCGGATAAGAAAAAGGGTTAAGGCTGTTATAGGCGGGACGATCGATACGGCGGGCGAAAGTCATGTTATAAGTCCCCGAATGCTCTGTCTTATAGTTCAACCCCGCTGTAGGGAAGATATTGAGGTAGTTTCTTATGACCGTAGTAGCTTGTTGACTGTTACCCTCCCTGGGTTGCAGATTACCATCAGAATGTGTATGCTCAAGCCGCAGGCCAATGTCCATATTTAATTGTTTGCTAAGAGGCGTTTCGTACTTCAGGTAACCTGCGGTTATCCGTTCTGTATATTCAAAGGTATTGGAGAGATTAATGTCAATTAAATTTTCGCTTCCATTAGCGTCATACTGGTTAAATATATTGTCAGAATTAACGCTGGAAAGTTTTGCGCCTGTCGTTATTCTTCCTTTGCCAAAGGAAAAGCCATAATCAGCTTTTAAGGCATAGAGTTTAATATCCTTACTGTTGGATACCAGGAAATTGTTGGATGATTGAAACTGCCCGTCGGGCAAATAAAAGGTGTTGGTGCTGAGGTTGTCAGTTGCACTATCAAAGTATCCAAAATCTGCGTCAATATCGAGGGTCTGGTTTTTGTTTCCTTTATAGCGGTAGTTCAAATTCCCATTATACCTGTTGGCATGTTGAACAGGATAGGTGCTCTGGCTTCTGAGTGTTTGCAGCAGGTCGCCGCTGGACTGATCAAAGATATGGGTGAATGGGTCAATTACACCTCCGCCATTTCTAAAATTAGCATTCAGTACTATACCAATGGTTTTAGTGGTATCAATAGAATAGTCAGCCCCGACAGTTGTTCCTATACTGCGCTGTTTGTCTACATCATGACTGGAATTAAGATATACTTTTCCATTCGTAGTCCTGTCATTATCATAGTCCATGGCATAATACCCGAAATTATGGTTGTAGCGCGCAAAGAGATTAAGATCGCCCTGTCGCATGTTCAGATTTATGTTTGTGTTCTGCTTTAAAGTTTTACCATACGCAACACCGTTATTCATACTTCCATTGAAACCCTGGATAGTTGATTTTTGAAGCACAAGATTAATAATACCTCCTGTACCAGCGGCATCATACTCAGCTGATGGATTTTTAATCACTTCTATAGATTTCAAATCTGATGAAGGCAGGGATTTCAGCAGTTGTGCAAGTTCTTCTACCTGTAAGTAGGTTTGTCTGCCGTTGACCATTACCAGGGCGCCGCTGGCGCCGTTGAGGGTAATTGTATTATCCTGGTTTACAATCACACCGGGTGTTTTTCTCAGCGCTTCCAAAGCGTTTGTGCCTTGTGAGGTAATACTATTTTGTACATTATAGATGAGCTTTCTGCCCTCAATCTCAAGAAGCGGCTTGTCTTTGACACTTTGAATCACCACCTCCTTTAAGCTACGGCTGGTAATTGCGATCTGTATATTACCTAAACTGAGATCTCCGGTTATTTTTATAACATCACTTTGATAAGAGAGCGCACCGAGGTAGCTGATGGAAAGGACGTAATTCCCTGGAGCTGCATTTAAAACAAAGGTTCCGTCCTCATTACTCAGCCCTTGTTGAACTATCTTACCTTTATCGCTGTCTTTAAGGAATAGCGTTGCACCATCAACCACTTCATTTTTTGTGTTTTTGATGGTTCCTATTATACTAATACCAGTTTTGTTTTGCGCTGCCGACCGTGATAGTACACATAGGATGATGCAGAGTAGCGATAAAATATGCTTTATGTGATAAGATGTCATATACGTATGTTTAATAGTGTTACAGCAGATTATAAATTGATAGCTATATTATATTCCAACTCGCTTCTTTTCATTTTCAAGTCCGCTCTTTGATGATTTACCCATTGACCCAGAACCAAATTTATAAGCGAAACTCAGGGTGACCACCTGGGTATCATTTTCATTCCTTATCAATATGCGGGCATCATTCAGTTCAATATTCCTCTTAATCACCGATGTATGGAAAACATCCCTCGCAATCAGACTAATCGTTGCCTGATTACTGAATATTTTTTTCTGGATGGAGCCATTTAGAACCATTAAAGGGCTGTAAATACCTTGTCCATATGTTCTTCTGGAGCGGTATTGTCCGTTCAGTTCTGTATTCCAGGTACTTGAAATATTATATTGGGTACTCCCGGTAAATCGGTAAGCTGTTACCGTATTATTTAAATCACCATAACCTGCCGCCTGGCCTTTGTAAATGGAGCGTGTTAATTCCTGGTAGAGGTTGATGGACCATTTCGCTGTTACAGCAACAGAATAACTGGCGTATAACTGGTAATTGGTCACCCTTTCAATATTGACACTTGTGTTAACCAATTCGTTGCCGGTAAATTTATAAAAGGGTATAATCGCATTTCGTGAATAGCTGAATGAGCTGCCCATCGAAAAGTTACTTCCATAATTATAGGATAAGTCAATATTGGAAGAACGTTCTGGTTGTAGTAATGGGTTACCCTGATTAGATGTATACCTATCGAAAAAGAAAATGGAGGGGTTCAGGTTTTGATAAGCTGGCCGTGAAACCCTCCGTCCAAAAGAGAACAATAAATTGTTTCTTCCTGCAGAATCGAGTTTATATGACAGATATGCGGTGGGTATCAAATTGTCAGCGTTATAACGAGTCAAGTCGTTTACAGGGTTATCATTTTGCAACTGATTGATTTCAGCATTAGTATGTTCATATCTCAGCCCGGCCTGTATGGCGAAATTCCGGATAGATTTATTGAGGTTTACGTATGCCCCATTGATGTCTTCACGGTATGTTAACAGATTCCTCAAAAATTGTCCTTCTAAATTAAAGTTAATCAGCTCTCCATTATATTTATTTGTGCTATTCGTTTCAGAATGAATTGTCTGTATTCCGGTTTCCAATGTCAGTCCCAGCAAAACAGGGGAGTGGTAGTCAATTCGGGCACTAAAGATATCTGCCTCAAATTTATTATTTGTTTGAAGTGAATAGCTATCGTAAGGTACGGTATTTTCAGAATAGTAACTATCTGTGTGTAAATTTTGATCAGATTTTTTATCGTAGTTAAGGTAGTCCAGATCAAAATGAATGTTTTTTTCTGGTGTTTTGAATTTGTGAGCGTAATTTAGGTTGAACATTTTAGTATTTGTCCTTTCCTTAAGGATACTAGCAGTTTTGATAATTGAATCGGGCAACTTATCCAGCTGTTTAAATGCGAGTCTATATATTCCGCTTTCAGTGTAATTATCCTTCAAACTACTAAATGATAATCCAACACTGTTAAATTTATCCGGTTCATAGTCAATGCCGGCTTTGTAATTGTACCCTTTCATATTACTCCGCTCATCGTTTTGCTGATCAACAGTATAATTCGAATTGCTGCCTGATATTATTCTGCTGCGGTCGACATCGTAATAATTGTTGTTATTTGAGTAACCCAGATTTCCATAGACATTAATTTTTCCGTTACGATAATTCAGGTTAAAGTTATCAATTGTTTTGCTGAACCTTCCTTGCCCATAGCTCAACAACAGGTTTCCATTAAGGCCCTGTGTCTTGTTTTTCCTGGTAATCAAGTTAATAACCCCGGCGTTTCCATTTACATGGAAACTTGCTGGTGGATTGGGCATAATCTCAATTCTATCAATACTGCCAGATGGTAAGGACTGTAAATAATTCATCAGGTCCTTGCCTGCTAAAAACGACTGCCTCCCATCTATGTAGATCACCACATTTGCCTTTCCTCTCAGGGAAATTGTCTGATCAATGATTTCAACACCCGGTGTATTATTTAATACCTCAACAACGGTTGTCCCTGTATTGGACAGCAAAGCGCTCACATTAACAGTTGTACGGTCAAGGTGATATTCTATAAATGGTTTTGATCCCAGCACCTTTACCTCTTTTAATACACGGGGTGTATCAATTTTTATTTTACGGGCTGAATCAGTCATTACAGGTGCCTGCGCATACAAATTTAGTGAACCCTGGCAGCAGAACAAAGAAAATAAGAGGAGTAAAAACTTCATCTGCGATTTGATCAGCCTGATCAATTGAGCTTATTTTTCTGTTGTGTATTGCTATATTCTACTACTGATTTTACAATGGCCCGGGCCATTTCATCCTGACGGGCGGGATCAGTAAGAAACTGTTTGTCGCCCATGTTGCTCAGATACCCAAGCTCCAACATAATACTTGGAGCATTACTGTTTTTTAAGATATAACTTCCTGTAACGCTCCTGGCAAATTGGCTGGTGGCAATACCATCTAAGGATTTGAAGTTCTGGTAAAGGCGGTAACTCAACTGTTCGATTTGCGATCGCCTGGCTGTACTCGCAGAATGGCTGGATATGATTTCAATTCCATTTTGGCTGCGGTTAGCAGATGTGTTGAAATGAAGGGACAAAAGGAAGTCACCTTTGATGCGGGCCCTGTCTTTCAAGGTCACGTGCGTATCAGTGCTTCTGGAGCTAATTACTTTTAACCCTTTGGATGCTGCGAGTGAGCGTACTTTACTGGCAAGTGCCAGTGTAAGCTGCTTTTCATTGAGTTGCCCAAGTACAGCGCCATCATCAGATCCGCCGTGTCCCGGATCAATAACAAGGGTGAAAGGGGAGGAGGACGAGGTGTAGGCCGATACAGACTCAACAGAGAAAAGAGAAGACAAACCTATGCACACCGGAACGATAAGTGCATAAGCGTAGACAGACCGTCTTTTAGACGGATTGTTGAAGAGCATAAAAATGCGCTCCTTAACGGGATGTTTCCCAAAATTGTGGGTCAAGGGATGCAGTTGCGTTCCCTTTGCCATTTTCATCAGCATCCGGGCGTAGTTTTTTCTATCGTCAGGATTGGATACAATTGCATCAGCCTCAAATTCATGTACTTTCTCTAATTCCTTATCGTACAAATAGACCAATGGATTAAACCACATTGCCGATTTGCAAAACAACAAAAATACCTTATCGGCTGAATGCCATTGTTTTGCATGCACCTGTTCATGGTTCAAAAGCATTTCAGTTTCCTCTGCATTTAGTTTTGAGGGATTAATAAAAACGTAGTCGAAAAAGGAACAATTCACAAATCCAGTGTTTTTATAGATTACTTTTAATCCATTCATTGGTATCGTAGTATTTCTGGTATGGCTGAACAAGACATATAAACTGCGTAATCCCTTCAGTAGCGAAACACCTGCAAAAAATATATAGACGTAGAATAAAATAGTGGCGAGTGGTAATGAGGATTGGGAACTGTCGGCAATAGGTTGCATTGATCTTATGCTGAGTTCCTCAATTTTAGTGGTCATTGAGCTGTGTTTGCGAAAGATTGTTGCCTCAGCAGGTAATTCGATCTTAAGGAGGGGGATGGCAAAACTAAATAGCAATGCAGTTAATAGATATGCCCTGTTGGCTCTAAAAAAAGTTAAATTTTTAAGGAACAGACTGTAAATGGCGAAGAATGCAGCCAGGCTGATGCTCGCCTGGAAGAGATAAACCAGAAAATCCGTCATTTTTTATTGATTAATGCGTTCAATTCCTCTATATCCTTATCACTTAGTTGTTGCTCCTTCACCATATAAGATAGCAAACTCACCGGCGAATTACCAAAGTACCCGCTCAGTATTTTTGAGAAAGTAGTCTTTGTATATTCTTCCTTGCTGATAGCCGGGAAGTATTCATAGGTTTTGCCATAAGCCTTGTAAGAAAGATATCCTTTCTTCACCAGGATCCTCACAATCGAGGATATCGTATTATAAGGAGGTTTGGGCTGTTCGTCCAACTGGTCTATGATATCTTTAACAAATGCAGTTTCTAACTTCCATAAAACCTGTATGATACGTTCTTCTGTTTTTGTTAGCTCTTCCATAACGCTAACATATAACTTATTTTTCAGTTATACAACTTAAAAATAAGTTATATAACTGAATTATCAATTATTAAACCAATGGCTGGTCATTAGAAAGCAGCATAAACAAAAAAGCAGCACATCGTATGATGCACTGCTTTTGATTTATAGTATTGAAGGCTACTTCCAGCCCCCTCCCAGGTTCCGGTAGATGGTCACTGCCGCATTTAGCTGTTGCTGTTTGTTTTCTACCAGCTCCAGTTTAGATGCCAGCGCATCTCTCTGTGTCATTAAAACTTCCAGATAATCGGCTCTTGCTGATCTGAACAGGTCGTTTGAAATATCTATAGATTTTGCAAGTGCATCCACTTCTTTCGACTTCAGTTCATAACTCTTACTCAGGTTATCAATGTTGGATAACTGATTGGAAACTTCCATATAAGCGTTCAATATGGTCTTTTCGTAGTTATACATCGCCTGTAGCTGACGTGAATTGGCACTCAGAAACTCAGCTTTGATACCGTTTCTATTGATCAGCGGTCCAGCAAGATCGCCAGCTAAAGAGTACAATACCGATTCAGGCCATTTCACAAAGTAAGAAGGTTTGAATGCCTGCAATCCAAAAGCTGCGGAAATGCCGAAAGATGGATAAAACTCTGCACGGGCTACTTTTACATCAAGTTTTGAAGCCGCCAGCTCCAGTTCCGCCTGTTTAATGTCGGGCCGGTTCGCCAGCAATTGAGAAGGAATACCGGAATGTACCAGCGCAGGCATTAATTTAAGGAAATCGCCTTTATCTCGCTGGATTGGACGGGGATAACGTCCCAACAGGAAATTGATCTTATTTTCTGTTTCAGTAATGTCCTGGCGGATGGCAAATTCAAGACTCTCTGAATTCAGCACCTCGGCCCTGAACTTCTGAACGGCCAGTTCTGTTACCCTTGTTGCTTCTTTTTGTATCTTGACAATCTCTAACGCATTTCTTTGCAGTGTGATATTTTGTTGTACAATCGCCAGCTTATTGTCCAGTGCCAGCAATTCATAATAAGAATTGGCAACTTCTGTAATCAGGTTGGTGAGCACAAAGTTTTTGCCTTCCACGCTTGACAGATAATGTGTTATAGCTGCCTTTTTTGCATTATGAAGTTTTTTCCAGATATCCACTTCCCAGTTTGCATAAACTGAGGCAGAATAATCCATCAACGGATCTGGTGTTTCCCTGCCCGGTGCAATTTCAGTGGTCGCATCACCTGCTCCCTGACTGGTGTACCTTCCAACTTTCTCTACACCAAGGCCAAGCCTGGCACCAACCGTTGGTGAAAGCTGTCCCTGTCTGAACCTGACATCGTTTTTGGTTATTTCGATGTCTTGTAAAGTGATATTCAGTTCCTGGTTATGTTTAAGCGCAGTGTCTATCAGGTTTACCAGATTGCTGTCTGTGAAAAAGCTCCGCCACTGGATAGCCGCCATATTGGTGGTATCTGTGCTGTTCGTAAAAGATTGTGGAACTGATCTGTTCTCTGCCTGTTGTTTAATCTCCGGGATTTTACAGCTTGCAATAGCCAGGCAGATTGCTGCCAGACCAATGCATTGTTTTATATTGCGTTTATACATTGTGATCAATTTCTTCAGTTAAAGGATTCTCTTCTTCATTTTTAACAAGAATAGTTTTTTCGGCAATGGTGCCAAAGATGAAATACAATCCGGGTATGATCAGTACACCGAAAATAGTCCCGAAAAGCATTCCGCCTGCTGCTGCAGAACCAATGGTTCTGTTTCCAATTGCTCCTGGTCCTGATGCAAATACCAAAGGAATCAATCCTGCAATAAAAGCGAAGGAAGTCATTAGAATAGGGCGGAACCTCACTTTTGCGCCTTCAAGCGCTGCCTGAAGCACGGTATGGCCATCCTTATGTTTCTGAACGGCAAATTCTACAATCAGTACCGCATTTTTACCAAGCAAGCCAATGAGCATTACCAGTGATACCTGGGCGTAAATGTTATTCTCCAGCCCAAATATTTTGAGCAGAAAAAAGGCACCAAAAATACCCGCAGGCAGAGAAAAGATAACCGCCATAGGCAAAATGAAACTTTCATACTGCGCCGCCAGGATCAGGTAAACAAAGCCCAGACAAATCAGGAAAATGTAAACTGCTTCATTTCCACGGGCTACCTCATCTTTAGATATACCCGCCCAGTCAATCCCAAAACCTCTCGGTAGCGTTTTTTCTGCTACTTCATTGATAGCGCTGATGGCAGTACCGCTACTAAAGCCCGGTGCCGCCGATCCGCTGATTTCGGATGCATTGTACATATTGTGACGGGTAATCTCTGATAAACCATAAACTTTCTCCATTTTCATGAAGGCAGAAAACGGTACCATTTCGTCACGGTTGTTCTTCACATAGAGTTTCAATACATCCTGTGGCAAAGCCCTGTATTCGGGCAAGGCCTGTACCATTACCTTATATTGCCTGTCATACTTGATAAAGTTGGTTTCGTAATTACTTCCTATCAAGGTAGACAGCGTATTCATTGCGTTTTCTATGGTCACGCCTTTTTGCTGGGCAATATCATTGTCTACCTTTAACATATACTGTGGAAAACTTGCACTATAGAAGGTAAATACAGAAGCCAGCTCAGGCCGTTTGCTCAGTTCTTTTACAAAATCCTTACTGACCGTCTCCATTTTTTTGAAGTCACCAGATCCTGCTTTATCGAGCAAACGCAATTCAAAACCACCTGCCGCTCCGTATCCTGGTACTGCTGGTGGCTGGAAGAACTCAATGGTGGCACCTGTGATGTCTTTAGATTTCTCTTCAAGTTCATTCATTACCTCCTGAACATTGTGTTTACGGTCTTCCCAGCTTTTCAGGTTGATCAGACAGGTTCCTGAATTGGCACCTGTTCCTTCTGTAAGGATTTCATAACCGGCCAGTGAAGAAACTGATTTCACATCTTCCATGTTTTCGGCAATCTTCTGTAACCTTTCAGCAATCTGATTGGTACGCTCTAAAGATGAACCTGGAGGCGTTTGGATAATCGCATAAAACATACCCTGGTCTTCATTTGGTATAAAACCTGAAGGAACACTGTCACTTAGGAAATAGGTTCCCGCACAAAAAGCGAGCAGCATCAACCAGGTAACCGATCTCCGGTTAACAATTTTACCTAATATTCCTTGGTACCTGCCAGAAAGACGGTTAAAGCCGTTGTTAAAGCCATCAAGGCCTTTATCCAGCGCGTTTTTCTTCTTGTTTTTACCATGATTGTTCTTCAGCATCATTGCACATAGTGCTGGCGTAAGTGTTAGTGCCACCACACCTGAAAGGATAATAGCCGTTGCCATCGTGATTGAAAACTGCCGGTAGAATATACCCACGGGACCAGACATAAATGCAACAGGTATAAATACCGCCGCCATTAAAAATGTAATGGCAATAATAGCACCGCTGATTTCATGCATTGCCTTAATTGTGGCCTGCAGGGGAGGGAGATGGTCTTCCTCCATCTTGGCATGAACGGCTTCGATCACCACAATGGCATCATCGACGACGACCCCAATGGCGAGCACCAGTGCAAAGAGGGTGATCAGGTTTAATGTAATACCAAAAAACTGCATAAACACAAAGGTTCCGATCAGCGATACCGGTACAGCAATAGCTGGTATCAGTGTAGAACGCCAGTCGCCCAGAAACAGGAATACAACCAATCCCACCAGAAAAAATGCTTCTACCAGTGTGTGGATTACTTTTTCAATCGACGCATTCAGGAACTTGGAGACATCATAACTGATCTCATAATCCATTCCTTTTGGAAAAGATGTTTTCTTCAGTTCCTCCATTTTAGCCTTGATATCTTTAATTACCTGACTGGCATTACTTCCATAAGACTGTTTTACTGTAATGGCTGCAGAAGACCTGCCGTTGAGGTTGGAGTAGATGTCATACATCGAACTTCCAAACTCTATATTTGCCACATCCTTCAGGCGGAGGATTTCACCGTTTGCGCTCGACCTGAGGATGATGTTTTCATATCCTTCTTTGGTGGTAAACCTGCCTGAGTATTTTAATACATACTCAAATGATTGTGAGCGTTTACCAGAACTTTCACCCGTTTTGCCAGGGGAGGCCTCAAGACTTTGCTGGTTTAGTGCTTCAAGTACTTCATCAGCAGATATTTTATAGGCCAGCATACGGTCTGGCTTTAACCAGATCCTCATTGCATATTCGCGGTTACCCAAAATATCGGCAACCCCAACGCCATCAACGCGTCTTAATTCAGACAGTACGTTAATATCAGCAAAGTTGAACAGGAATTTCTGGTCTACTTTTGGGTCTTTACTGTAAAGGTTGATGTACATCAGCATGTTTGATTCCTCACGGGTAATCTTCACACCTTCGCGTACCACAAGCGGCGGTAGTTTGTTCACTACTGAAGCGACACGGTTTTGAATGTTAACTGAGGCTTGATTTGGGTCGGTACCCAGGTTAAAGATCACCTGGATGGTAGCCTCACCATCATTACCTGCATCTGAGGCCATGTATTTCATTCCCGGCACACCATTAATTGCCCTTTCCAGCGGAATGATAACTGATTTAATCATGAGCTCGCCGTTAGCTCCGGGGTATTCGGCAGTGATATTCACCTTCGGCGGTGAGATAGATGGGAATTGCGTAACTGGAAGGTGGGTCATAGCCAAAACCCCCAGAAACACAATGATAAGTGATATAACTATAGACAGGACGGGCCTGTGTATGAATTTACTAAACATAGAATTGTTTTTAGGATTGAACTACTATTCTGCTTTCAATTGAAGACGGGAGATCACCTCTTTAGGTGCAATAAATTCATATTTGATTTTATCATTGTCTTTCACCTTTTGGACACCGTCTAGCAGTATTTTATCCGTTACGGCAAGGCCAGCAGATACCACGTATAAATCAGACATCTCAGCGCCGATGGTAATATTGCGCGAATGAACTTCGCCCTTTCCATCAACTACAAAAACATAGATCTTATCCTGGATTTCATAAGTTACTTTTTGAGGTATCACCAACGCATTTCTCAATGGAACTACCATTTGAACTTTACCGGTTTCACCGTTTTTTAACAGCTTATCAGGATTAGGAAACTTAGCCCTGAAAGCTATATTTCCTGTTTCGCTATTGAACTCACTTTCAATGGTCTGCACCTCACCTTTATATTTCAAAAGTTCGTTATTGGCCAGTAAAAGGCTCACTGTATTGTTTCCGCGCCCTTTTACATTGGTTTGGTAGTCCAGGTATTCTGGCTCTGAGACATTGAAATAGGCAAACATCTGCGTATTGTCTGAAAGGCTGGTCAGCAATTCACCTTCGTCTATCAGGCTACCCAGTTTCAATGGAATACGGTCAATGGTACCATCAAATGGTGCACGTACTTCTGTAGCTGTCAGGTGAAATTTTGCAAGGGCCATCTCAGCTTTGGCCTGGTCAAGTTTGGCCTGAGCCATGGAAAGCTCGTTTTTTGACACTACGTTTTTATCCGTTAGCGTTTTCGTATTTTGCAATTCTATGTTAGAAGCCCTTGTTTCAGCCTGTGCCTTTTGGTACTCAGCTTCATACATTTTAGGCATAATTTTGAACAGCAGCTGGCCAGCTTTTACTGACTGGCCTTCGTCTACATAGATAGTTTGCAGAAATCCTTTAGAAAGTGCCCTGATTTCGATATTGCGGACAGATTTGATTTGGGATACATATTCCTTGGTAAAGGAGGTGTCTACTGCTATAGGGCTGGTCACCGTATATTTGGCTTCTTCCTTTTTTTCTTCTTTTTTGGAGGTACAGCTTGTATGGCACAAGATAGCGCCCAAGCCTAAGAGCATTACAATTCTCTTCATGGTATTAAATGGTTGTTAAGCGATTTGATGATTGGGGATCAACGATCCTTTGGAATAAAAAGAAATCATCAGCTGCCAGGGAACCGGCATTAACATGCAGGATTACACTTGAAGCAACTGAAATATCAATTGATCAAATCCTTAAAACTCTCTGTAATATGTATTTATGGGAGGAAGTATACAAAACGAAACTGCAAAAAGGCAGTCGGTTTTTGATATAGTAGAAGAAACAACTTAATAGGGAAAGGGCAGCGAGGGTTACAAAATAATTGGTGATTAAAGAGAACTTCCTGGAGAAAACAGAATTCTCTTCATCGTCCTCATTTTCGATGCTTGTAGCATCATCTTTTCTTTCGCTTAGGCTATTGTTTTTGATCAGCGGAAATTCCTTGCTGAAATTTACCGACTGTGTCTGTTCTGCCAGTGAATTGTATCGTGCAGGAACAAAGCTGGCGTTATGATGACGTACTTCAGAATGGACATCAGCATGTCCAGTCAACAGAAAGAAACCAAGAAATAATAAAAACAAAACAGCAACTTTCATATCCTGCACAAAAATAGTATCAGCCTTGACAGTTAGCGTGTACTTTATGTAATTAATTGTCATTTTTGTGTCAACAATATAGAATGGCAGAACTGTTTTTTCTTATTCACCACCGTGTATGTTAATCATTAGCTCGTTACTTGAATTTAACATTGAATTAACATTAGGATAGCTAATTTGTGACTGTTTCTAAATCCTTAATACACGCTATCACTTGCTCATGACCATCAATAAACGTTCAGCTGGTTTTTTCCTGCTGATTTTGCTAACTGTTTTTATCTGTTGTACTAACAGCTCTGCACAGTTATTACACGATGATTTTGCTGATGGTAGCTTAAAACTGAATCTTTCGGCACATCCCGACTCGGTATTTCTGGCCCTGAAAAAGAAAAATCTTGATGCGGTAAACACAGGAGATCTTGTATTGCAAGGCAGCTCCTTGAAAGAAATGGGGGAAATTTGCTTTCATCTGGGCTACTATACCAGGGCGCTGCAATATTACCTTGATGCAAAAAGGCTGTTTGAAAAGTCGAAACGCAATGACCTGCTTGGTGACACCTTTGTTAAATTGGGTACGCTATATTATTACAACAAAGAAATGAACAGTTCCAGGCGTAGTTACGACCAGGCGTTAAAAGTATTCCATTCGCTGAACGACAAGCGGGGGACCGCTGTCACGCTTGGAAAACTGGGGCATCTGATGGAAAAAAAGCAACTTTATGATAGCGCATTTAACTATCAAAAAAGAGCACTGAATGCCTACACTGTTATCAATAATAAGGAAGGTATTGCCGGAATTTATGAAAATATAGGCAGCATCCACGAAGACCTCGCCCAGTATGACCAGGCAATGTCGTACTTCCAGTCTGCCATGGCAATTTATCAAGCCTCAAACCAGATCGTCCAGTCTATAGAAGTTGTAAATAACATTGGCGACATCTATCGTAAAACAGGTAACCTGAAAAAGGCGCTGCAACAGTCTCAAACTGCGTTAAAGCTTGCCAGGCAACATAATGAAATCTATCAGGTCAGCTCGGCCTACCGTGATATCTCCAAAACCTACAATCTGATGGGCAGGAATGACAGCGCCTTTTATTATTCAGAAACCGCCCGGTCTTACCTAATGGAAATTTATTCGTTGGAAACCGGCAGGCAAATGGCTTTTTTGCAATCGTTGAATGACGCGGAAAAGAAAAATGAGGAAATCAGGAACCTGCAAAACGAGCGTAAGGTGAATGTTATCGTTACCGTTGCTACAGTGGTAGTTATCGTTTTATTGGTTATTGCCGGCTTACTGATTATTAGTCGTCACCGGATCAAGCTCAAAAGCGAACAGCAGGTAAGCCAGAAAAATATAGCCATCCTCGAAGCAGAAAAACTGCTGATGGAAGCGGGGCTAAAAAACAAAGAACTGGAAGAAGTGCAGTTAAAGCAGGAAATAGAACTCAAATCTAAAGAACTCAGCACACACGTTTTACATGTAATCAAAAAAAATCAGGTGCTTGAGGGGCTTAGAGAGCAGCTTGAAGAAATGGTTAAAGATGATAAACGTGACCAGAAAAAACAACTGAGGCAGATGATTGGCCAGATCAATCAGGATTTTAACAATGATAGTTATTGGAACGATTTCAGTAAAGTGTTTGAGCAAATCCATAAGTCGTTTTTTGAGAAACTCAATCAGCAGTTTCCAAATCTTACTGCTACTGATTTAAAGTTGGTTTCGCTGCTGAAAATGAATATGGATTCTGGGGATATGGCAGCAATGCTGGCCATCTCGCAGGACAGTCTTCGCATTGCCAGATACCGGTTACGTAAGAAACTTAACCTTCCGCAAGGCGACAACCTTGTTGCTTTTTTACAGTCAATCTGAGACGGTAATGTATGGCTAACACAGGCTTAACAGTAACTTAATGGATGTTTTAAATGTGTTAATCATCTGTTATATAGGTTTTTATTCATGTTTGTAGCCCTGAGGTATACGCTTCCTTCAGCCATGTATACTTTATATAACATTCAAAATTTGCTTGCCGCCCGGCACAATCACAACTTGCCGGCATTGAAAAAATAAGCGCCAAACCGGCCAGCTTATTCACATAAAAACAAGTATAACAAATCAAGATTCATGAAAAAAAATCTACTACTAGCGGTCCTGATGACATTAATGTCAATCGTAACCTACGCACAGAGCGGACTGCTTACAGGACAGGTAACCGACAGTCAGAAACTATCGCTGCCGGGTGCCATTTTGAGGCTTAGCCCGGGAAATATCCATACCATTACTGATGCGTATGGCAAATTCCAATTCTTAAATGTACCGGCAGGCGATTACCAGTTGACAGTAACCTATATAGGGTATAACTCTTATACGGTACCTGTAAAAATTATCCCCGGTAAATTAGTGGCGTTTAGCATTAACATGGACGAAGCCGCCATTCAGGGAAAAGAGGTTGTGATCATGGGTGACAGGTTACGTGGTCAGGCCAAAGCGCTGAATGTTCAAAAGAATAACCCCAATATTACCAATATCGTATCTGCAGATCAGGTAGGACGTTTTCCAGATGCCAACATCGGAGATGCACTTAAACGCGTACCAGGTGTAACAATGCAAAATGACCAGGGCGAAGCCAGAAATATAATTATCCGCGGTTTAGCACCTGAATTGAACTCAGTAACGCTGAATGGCGACAGGATTCCATCAGCCGAAGGTGACAACCGCCGTGTACAAATGGACCTGATACCTTCTGACATGATTCAGACCATAGAGGTAAACAAAACTCTTACACCTGATATGGACGCTGATGCAATTGGTGGATCAGTAAACTTAATCACCAGGGCAGCTCCTAATGGCGAACGTATTTCAGCAACTTTATCTGGTGGTTACAGCCCTATTCGTGAAAAACCTTTATACAATGCGGCCTTCGTTTATGGAAACCGTTTTCTGGATAAAAAGCTGGGTATTGTACTAAGCGGATCCTTAAACAGTAACAATTACGGATCTGACAATGTGGAAGCGGTATGGAAAAAAGATGATTTTGGAAATACCTACGTGGAAGAACAGGATATCAGAAAATATGATGTAGTTCGTATTCGTCGTAGTGCAGCTGCGGCAGTTGACTACAAATTTAATGAAAAAAACAGGATCAGCTTCAACGCGATGTACAACTGGCGCGATGACAGGGAAAACCGCTACCGTTTGTCGTACAAAGACATTGAACCTGTTTATGATGTAAATAATAATATTACTGGTTTTGAAGGTGCCATTAACCGTCAAACTAAAGGTGGAATAGATAACAATCGGGTAAAAAGCGCCCGCCTGGAAGAGCAAAAGGTGCAGAATTACTCATTGCGTGGTGATCATTTAATTGGCTCTAAATTGGACGTAGACTGGGCAGTAAGTTATTCTACAGCGAGTGAATACCGTCCAAATGAGCGTTATATAGAATATGAAACAGAAGGGGTATCCTTTGAAAGCGATTTTGGACCTGAAAAGTTCCCATTGCTCAGGCCATCTGGAAATACTGCTTTAGAAGATTATGAATTAGGAACTATCAGTCAGAATACTGATAAAACTAAAGAAGATGAACTGGGAATGAAACTGAATTTCAGGATACCATTTAGCCTGATCAACGACCAAAAAGGACGACTTCGTTTTGGGGGACGTTTGCGCTTAAAAAACAAAGACAGAAACAATACCTATACAGAGTATGAGCCAATAGGTGATAACATGGGTACACTCGCCCTTGCACAGCAACAATACTGGGGTGGCGAAAACTGGAACCCTGATTCAAAATATGTACCCGGAACATTTGCTTCTAAAAAATACCTGGGCGGTCTGGACCTGAATAATACTTCATTGTTCAGCAATGAAGATGTACCTAAAGAATATCTGGCCGCGAACTATCATGCAAAAGAAACAATCACTGCTGGGTACTTACGTTTTGACCAGGACTTAAGCAGTAAACTAAGCCTGATTGCAGGTGTGAGGCTTGAAAACACAAGTATCAACTATGAGGGTAACCTGATACAGAATGAAGAAGAACTGGAAGGTTCCCGTACTGTAAAAAATAGCTACCTGAACGTACTGCCAGGAATTACATTTAAATATATTCCTTTAGAAAACTTCATTATCAGGGCTGCTGCAACTACTGCCATCGCGCGTCCAAATTACTATGCGCTATCACCATACGTAAACACAGTACTTGATGACAGTGCAATTGATGCTGGTAATCCTGATTTGAAAGCATCTTATGCATATAACTATGATTTAATGGGGGAGTATTATTTCAAATCCGTGGGTCTGATATCCGGTGGGGTATTTTATAAAAAGATAAATGATTTTATCTATAACTTTCGTGATGAAAACCTGACTACTGCTTCTTTTGCTACGCAATTTCCAGACCTGCCTAACCCGGTTCCTGCTGGCGAAACCTGGACGCTCACACAAGCCAGAAATGGTGAAAGTGTAAAAGTTTACGGATTTGAGGTAGCATTACAACGCCAGCTTGATTTCCTTCCGGGTGCTTTCCTTAAAGGTTTTGGTGTGTATACCAACTATACTTATACGAAATCTAAAGCAGACGGTATTTACAATGAGGACGGTGAAAAAAGGACAGGTATATCTTTACCGGGTACTGCACCGCATATGTTCAATGCATCGGTGTCATGGGAAAACAAAAAGTTTTCTGCAAGACTTTCACTTAATTACGCTGCTGCTTATCTTGATGAACTTGGTGGTAGTGATTTTGAAGACCGTTACTACGACAAACAGACATTCCTTGATGCCAATGCATCTTATACCCTGCGTAAATCGCTGCGTATCTTTGCTGAAGTTAATAATATCACCAACCAGCCGTTACGCTATTATCAAGGGGTTTCATCACGCACAATGCAGATGGAATATTATACAACCAGATTTAACCTGGGTGTAAAGTTTGACCTTACCAGATAGAATAAAAATGACTAAAAGTATCTTTATAATAGTACCATTGCTTGCGGGTTTAGCCGCATGCAATGGTACTTCAACGCAAAATAAATCAGGGCAGGCTGGTGATACCACAACTGTTGCGGCCCTAAAGCCATTAATAGTAACCGATACGGTACAACACGATACAGATGATCCTGCAATATGGATCAATCCTTCAGATGCTTCAAAAAGCCTGATCATAGGAACTGACAAAGACAGCGATGGGGCATTGTTTGTTTTTAACCTGCAAGGGAAGATCATTAACAAAGTGAGCGGGTTAAAACGCCCTAACAATGTAGACATTGCGTATGGTTTTCAGTTGAATGGAAAACATGTAGATATAGCAGTGGTTACAGAACGTGAAACCAATAAACTGAGGATTTACAGTTTGCCTGATATGAAAGCGGTTGACAATGGCGGGATACCGGTCTTTGAAGGTGAAACGGAGAAAGACCCGATGGGTATTGCACTATATACTGCGCCAGATCATTCCATATATGCCATCGCGGGCCGTAAAAGCGGACCATCAGGTTCCTATTTATGGCAATACAAGCTTAGCGATAATGGTAAAGGTGCCATCACTGGAACTGTAGTTCGTCAGTTTGGTTCGTACAGTGGTAAAAAAGAGATTGAATCTATTGCGGCCGACAACGAACTAGGCTTTATCTATTATTCTGATGAGCAGCACGGCGTACACAAATATTACGCTGATCCTACCAAAGGCGATAAAGAACTCGCGTTATTTGCCGAGCAGGGTTTTATTGGCGATCATGAAGGGATTTCTATTTATAAGACGGGAAAAGCTACAGGATACATTCTGGTTTCCAATCAGCAGAAAAATACCTTTATGGTTTATCAGAGGGAAGGAACAGCTAAGAATAATAATGACCATCAGCTGATTGCAGAAATACCTGTTTCTACACTTGAAAGCGACGGATCTGAAGTTACAGCGGTTAATTTAGGACCCGAATTTCCAAAAGGTCTTTTTGTTGCCATGTCTAACGGTAAGGTATTTCATTACTACGACTGGCGCGAGTTACAGGCCAGGATAGATGCTGGGGCAAAGTAGTACGTAATGATCAAATAATATCAATGGAGCCGGGTGTTAGCAATAACCTCCGGCTTTTTTTATGGCAGAATGAGTAGGATCATTTACCTGTTCTCCAGCCAGTTCAAGAACAGGGTTGCTTTTTCTTTGCTGATCAGTAATTTGTCTGGTGTGTGAATAATCAGTTTTACAAATAATTTGCGCAGGAAATAGTGTTCTACTTCTTTTATTGCAGCAAAGTTAACCAAGTATTGCCTGTTCAATCGAAAGAACTGTTTGGCAGAAACGAGGCTGGTGATTTGGTCGAGCGACTGATGGAGTGTATACTCCTCCTGGTCGAAACACATAATTGTAGAAGAGTCATTCCTGATATAAAAAAACGCAATTTGGTCAGTAGATACAGTAGTATATTTATTATGCTTAAACACCAGGAAACTCTTTTTATCAGCTGGTGGGGCAATTTTGGATAGCAGTTCTGTCATATCTGGCCCTGCGCTTTTCTGGAAAAAACTTTTGAGTTCGTCAACCTTCCTGAAGGCCTCCATAATATCATCCTTTGAAAAAGGTTTCAGTACATAGTCTACACCATTGGCTTTAAAGGCCTCCAGAGAATACTCGTCAAAGGCGGTACAGAATATTACCGGGCTGGATATTTTAACTGACTTAAAAATCTCAAAGCACAAACCATCGGATAACTGAACGTCCATAAATATCAGATCGGGCTGTTCTTTCTTAGAAAAATAAGCTACGGCACTCTCTATACTTTGGAGTTTGGCAATAACCCTGGCCTCAGGCCGTATCGATGAAATGATGTTTTCCAGCGATTTAGCCGCTTTCATTTCGTCTTCAATGATGATGATATTCATTTATGATGGGAAGTTTTATTTTAAATATTTTATCAGTGGCAATGATTTCTATATGCTGATCCAACAGGTGAATGTAGCGCAGGTCAATGTTTTTAAGTCCCACTCCAAGTGAAGATTCAGCGCTTATCTTTGGCTGTAGCTGATTTTCAACGGTAATAGACTGATCTTCAATATAAAGTTGTATATGTAATGGCCGTTCTATGGAGACAATATTGTGTTTGATGCAGTTCTCTAAAACCAACTGCAGCGTGAAGGGTGGAATAAGCGAATTCATATGTTTGCTGTTGATGGTATTGCTAAATGTAAATCCGTCCTCGAATCTCTCTTTCAAGAGAAAAAGATAAGCATTAACAATTTCCATTTCCCTTGATAATGGTATAAGGTCCAGCTTGCGGCTCTCTAAGGTAAAACGGTAGAAGTTGGCCAGTTTCAAAATAAAGTCCACCGATTTTTGATCATTGCTTTCTACCATTGATTTGAGGGTATTGAGGCTGTTGAACAGAAAATGGGGATTAACCTGCTGTTTCAATAATTCGTACTGAGCGCCCAGGTTGTCAGCTTGCGAGCGCTGCAGTGCTGCATTGACCTGCTGATTGCTATAATTCTGATAAACCAACTGCAGGAACATGTAGAAAATAAGGTTGATGAGTATCCCCCTCACTTCTACCATTAGCATTACAGGCCCAAAATTGATATGTGATAAAATCAGTTGCTGTAAGGATGCCAGCGCAAACATTACTGCAATACCCAGCATAAGGCTGCCCAGGAGACTTACATAAGCAGATTTGTTGGAGTGGCTATTCCTTGTAGTGGAATAAAGCGGTAGTGTGTAAATATTGTAGTACCAGACAAATAAAGCAAAAAGAAACGTGATGACTGAATTTGCGGCCGCTTCAGGAATGTTAAAGCGTTCTTTTGCGATTTCTGGAACTGAAGATAGCAGGCCCAATGAAATCGAGCTGATCCATATAATTCCAGGGGAAATTTTGAAGTTCGTCTTTTTCATATCGGCAGTGTTAAAATTAAGCAATTACTTATTAATTTCAATCTGCAAGACGTACTTTTGGATAGCCTCAGCAGCACGCTGCATCAAAAATATCCAAAGCAAAAGCAGGGCATATTTTAAGTCACATTCAGCTCTATTTAAAACTTTATTAAAAGGTATTACAACAGTTTTTAAAACGCTAGCAACTGGACCCTAACTATACCGTAACTAGACCCTAACTGTACGGTTGCTTTACCCCCCAGGTACAAATGCTGTATTTATGGAGTCCGGTTATTGGATGCCTATTAGCCTTTAAAGAAGATTTTAATAATATTTTAAATTGTTTATAACCAAAACCGTCCTGGTATTGGATGCGGGCTGACCCTTAGTTGTTGCTCATTTTATAATATACTAAGGTAGTGATTGAAGTGCCCCATCAATGCGCTTGTTCCATTTATCCTGTACAAACGTATTGGTACCATGATTAGTTTCAGCGTCATAGGCTTTTTGCATGGCATCCATGTCGCGGTATGAATCTAAGTATTGCATATTAATCAGGGCTTCAAAAGTATCAGGCGTTAAATCTTTTGCCAATATTTTCTGTTGAAACTGCCCTGAGATGATTCGTGCTATATCAAAATGTCGCTGTTCGTGGTTCAGGTTATAGCTAGTCTTGCTGTAATAATTTACCATTGCTGCACTTTTTGGAAGAAAGGTCTTTAATTCAATTCTCACCTGGATCGTTCCTTTGTTCACCTTTGCTTCCTGATTGTATCCAAAACCTGGTATTACCTGTGCCTCATACCGGGGGTTTGGCCTTGAAGTGGATTGAAAATCATCCCAGGTGAGGGGGCGTGAGGATGCATAATATATGGTATCACCTTCAGGCTTCTCGGTGTAGTTGCTAAAGCTAACCTTTACATTTTTAGCCAGCTTACGGCTATTGTCCTGGTTTTCTTTCATCCATCCGTTCAGGTAAACAAGACTATTATTTAATATACTGCGCAGGTAAAAGTCAAGGGCATCAGAATTACCGGGATCGCGGGTATACTGCAGTCCGGCACGGTAATCAACCAGATGCTCAGTTCCATAATTCTTTTGTAGTCCAAATGATACAAATAATTTGATATGGCCTTCAACAGTACCTGTACTGGTAACTGTTTCTTTCAGGTTGAGCTCATTAATAGTTAACACCACAGGTCTTTGCGACTGGTCCCGCGGCATGTTCCTGTTGATATATACTCCAATTGATTTGGCTGTTCCTCCACTGAGGGTTGCAGGTTTTGCCAGTATCTTATTGCTGTTATCTTTACTGATGAGCTGCCCTAAAACACCATTATTTGCCGTTCCAGCTGTAACTGAAGCAATATAAAAGCCATCCGGTTTAATTGCAATAGCCTTATCTGTTAAAACAATTTGTGCGGAAGATATAAGGGAAGTAAGCATCATAAAAGCGACGAAAAGCAGTTGCGGCTTTTTAAGGGCGTTGCGTAGAATATTTGGATGCATCATCATTAAACGTTTTGTAAGTACTGGTAGTACAGCGTTTTTTTGAATAAATTTCATTTGTGCTAAAACGAAAAATTATCAGGTTAGTTCAAAATGATTATCTTGAATCGTTTTTATTCCAGAGCTATGATCAAATTTTACAGTTTAAAGAATCTTATTGCGGTGTTGTTGTTAGTGGTTATTTGTCTTCCATGTTTTGGCCAGGCTGAAAAAGCGGAGGCACATATCGCAGATATTATGAAAAAACTGGACGTGATAGGCCTGTCTGTGGCGGTGGTTAAGCAAGGGGAGATTGTTTACACACATTCTTTTGGACTAAAAGATGTTGAAAGCAATACACCGCTAACCGACAAAAATATATTCCGTATCGCATCTATATCCAAGTCTTTTTCTGCCACATCAATCATGCAACTGATTGAAGCGGGTAAACTTTCCCTCAATGATGATTTTAGCGATCTGGTTGGTTTCAAGGTGAGAAACCCTAAGTACCCTGATATTAAAGTTACGCTGAAAATGGTGCTTTCACATACGTCAAGTGTGAATGATAGTCAGGGCTATCTTAACCTGGATATCATCAATCCGGAAAAAAATCCGAACTGGACAAAATGTTATAATGATTATCAGCCAGGAAAAGGTTATCAATACTGCAACCTTAATTTTAACATGGTAGGTGCAGTTATAGAAAAAACTTCGGGTGAGCGTTTTGACCAATACGTAAAACACCATATTCTGGACCCCCTGCAACTTTACGGAGGATACTGTGTAGACTCCCTTGATGCAAATTTGTTTGCTACTTTATATGAGTATGACTCGGTTTCAAAAGGATTTAAGCCGTCGCCTATGGCTTATACGCCGCGACGTGAAGAAATTAAGAATTATGTAATGGGATACAGTACACCCGTATTTTCACCAACGGGAGGAATGAAGATTTCAGCTACGGACCTGGCCAGATATATGACCATGCATATGAATAAGGGTATTTATAAGGGCACCAGAATTATTGCAAAAAAGAGCGCAAAACGAATGCAAACCAAAATATCTGAGGAAGAAGGTTATGGAATGGCCATCATGAACCTCAGCAATTTAATCCCCGGAAAGGTAATGACCGGGCATACGGGCTCGGCTTATGGCCTCTACAGTGCTATGTTTTTTCAATCTAAAGAAAAATTTGGGATTGTTGTGATTACTAATGGCGGTAATCCTGGTTATACTGGTGGATTGAACAATATATTGAGAGCTGCAGTGAACAGTTTATACGATGATTTCATCAAATAATTCTTTCCCAAAAAATGCATAAAATGAGTTGTTAACAAAGACAGATATTTCCTGATTTTTCTTAACAATCCTGCGGACAGATGTGACATAATTTTAGCAATTCACATTTTTTTAATGTTAAAATAATGCAAAATTAAAGGTCCCAAAGATTTATTTTTTGCTTCATCTAAGGCTTATAAGTATCGGTGTATCAAACGATTTTAAGAGTACTTGTTTCAACAACAGATTTAGTCTTTTAACTAATATTTTTAGTACTTGTACCTCTGGTACAGATAGTTAACAACACTTGTTGATAACCCGTACTTATCAACATTGTAATCGAAAAAAATCTTATAAACCACTGATTGTTAAATGTTTAAGTCTAAGCATAAGTTTATCTTTTTTTGTTTATAATTTTCTTCATCTTCGCAATCCCGAAAAGGCAGAGCGCTTTTTCCAACACCAATAAGATTAAAAAAACTATGCAAAATAATTGTACGACAGTGTGGAATAATTCACTTCAAACCATTAAAGCTAACATCCCGAATCAGAGCTACAGAACCTGGTTTGAACCGATCTCAGCCTTAAAATTGGAAGGGAATGTTTTGACGGTACAGGTGCCCAGTTTATTTTTCTACGAATGGTTGGAAGAGCATTATGTAGGGCTGCTTCGCAAGACTGTAAAACAACAATTAGGAGAGGACGGACGTCTGGAATACAATATCATTGTGGACAAACCTTCCAATAGTGGCTCGCCTTATTCTACGAGAATGGCATCGAACGGAAATACTGCAGTATCAGCCGCTAAACCTGCAACTGCTTCTCCGGCAACTGGTGGTAAAGATCTGAGAAATCCTTTTGTGATTCCGGGAGCAAAACGCCTAAATGTTGATCCGCAATTAAACTCTAACTATACGCTGGAGAATTATGTAGAGGGCGACTGTAATCGTCTGGCACGCTCTGCGGGCTTCGCAGTTGCAGCCAAACCAGGAGCAACATCATTCAACCCACTCATGATTTATGGTGCGGTAGGTCTGGGCAAAACGCATTTGGCGCAGGCTATTGGAAATGAGATCAAACGTACTCATCCAGAAAAACTTGTGATTTTCGTTTCCTGTGAAAAATTCTGTCAGCAGTTTGTAGAATCGTTGAAAAACAATACCATTAACGACTTCGTAAACTTTTACCAGGCTATGGATGTCATCATCATGGATGATGTGCACAACTTTGCAGGTAAGGAGAAAACACAGGATATTTTCTTCCATATTTTTAACCACCTGCACCAATCAGGAAAACAGATTATCATTACGTCAGATAAAGCGCCTAAGGACTTATCTGGTCTGGAAGAAAGACTATTAAGCCGTTTCAAATGGGGCTTATCTGCTGATTTGCAAATTCCTGAACTGGAAACGCGGATTGCCATCCTGAAAAAGAAAATGTCTGCTGATGGTATCGACCTGCCTTCTGAGGTAGTGGAATATGTAGCACACCACATTGATAACAATATCCGTGAACTTGAAGGTGCAATGGTTTCGTTATTAGCCCAGTCAACGCTGAATAAGAAAGAAATTGATTTGCCGCTGGCTAAGTCGATGTTGAAAAACTTCATTAAGAATACCACTAAAGAAGTATCAATGGAATTCATCCAGAAGCTTGTTTGCGAATATTTTGAAGTTCCGGTAGCCTTAGTCAAATCACCTACACGTAAACGTGAAGTGGTACAAGCAAGGCAAATTTCTATGTATTTGTCTAAAAACCTGACCAAATCATCATTAAAAAGTATCGGTGCTTTTTATGGCGGCAGGGACCACTCTACTGTTATCTACGCATGTCAAACTGTACAGGATTTGATCGAGACAGATAAAAAGTTCAGAGGTTACGTAACTGATATCCAAAAGAAACTGAAAATGAACTAAACGGCAATCCCGGCAATTGATGCCGGGTATTTACTCCGTTTGGAATCAGGAGCGTAAGATTTCGCTTAGAATCTCAACGGATTCTGTGAGTTCCTTTTCAGTTGATGAGGCAAAACCCAGTCTGGTGGCAAGGCTGGCACCTGAAATATGCTGATGTACAAGTCCGTTTGAAAAGGATAAATCCTTTGTCAACGCCTTTGCGGCAAGTTTGACCAGGTCTATCCCGAGATCAAATTTTGTCCACACCGCCATTCCGCCATCGGGAATGCTGAATTCTATATACTTCCCTAGTTCATTTTTTAACAGACTACAGAAGAAGTCGCGCCTTTGACGGTAAAGCCTCAGTGATTTTCTCATGTGGCGTTGTACAATACCGTCCCTCAATAACTCCGCAATTGCATTTTCAAGTATGACATCACCCTGTCTGTCAACCACCCTGCGCAGCTGTGCCAGATGGTGGATCACATTTTCTGGTCCCACGAGGTAACCTACGCGAAAAGCGGGGGATATACTTTTCGTAAAAGACCCGCAGTACAGTACCATCCCACTTTCATCTGCACTTGCCAGTGGCAGAAGCGGTTTGTTCTCGTAATGAAAATCGTAATCATAATCGTCTTCAAATATAATGAAACCATATTTTTCTGATAATTTTAGTAAACGGAGGCGCCGCTCAGCGCTTAAGGCAACTGTAGTAGGGTAGTGGTGATGAGAAGTTACATAAACTAAACGTATCGTTTTTTTACTGCATAGTTTTTCCAGTTCATCTGTCTGGATACCAGATTGATCTACGGATATCCGGTTAAGTATAGCCCCTGCCTGTATAAAATTAGCATCGGCTCCACGCCAGCTCGTTTCACCTGTAACTACATGATCCCCTTGTTTAATCAAACCGGTGCTCGCCAGGCAGATCCCCATAATAGAACCCCGCGTAATCAGAATATTTTCTTTCGTGATCCTAAGCCCTCTGGATTCATTCAGGTAATCTGAAAGTTGGTCCCTCAGCCAGGGCGAACCTTTGGTGTCGCTGTAACCCAGTTTTACATAGGGATTTCCAGTAAGCAGCTGCGAGCGGTAGGCACGGCTGAGTTCGGTAAGAGGTGCCAAACGACTGTCAGGAAGACCATCGTCGAGGTGGAGGCGGTAAGTATAATTGATTTCTTCGCGGGTTAAATGTGGGGCGTCTACTATTTGAAAGCCTGCAACTTTGGATGCATGCAAGGTTTTTTGTGCACTGATCAGCAAACGCTGCGGACTGCTCTCCGGGACATGTTTTGCAACGAATGTCCCATCGCCCGAGCGGCTTTCCAACCAACCCTGGGCCAGCAGTTCGTCATAAGCCCGTACAACCGTTTTGCGGTGTACTTCAAGCTGTTGTGCGAGTTTGCGCGTGCTTGGTAAGCGGACACCCGGTTGGAGTGTGCCATTTTTAGTGAGCTGCAATAACATACCTGCAATCTGAAGATAAACAGGCTCTGTAGATGACTTGTTAAGCGCAAAAACCGAAGGTAGATACTGCATAATTGGACTACTGTATTTGTTGGAATTGGACGGTTATGGTAATCCAATAAATATACACATTTGTAAAAAAGATCATGAAAAAATCAACGTCCCCACTGGTCCCAAGTCGCGTAGCCAAAAATGCACACTTTGATAGAGAAACTATTTATTCTATTCTGGATGAAGCAATTACCTGTACCATAAGTTATGCTTTAGACGGGAGGCCTTATTCCATTCCTACCGCGTTTGTGAGATATGAAGATAAAATATATATCCATGGATCGGTAGGAAGTCACTTTCTCCGTGAAATTGAGAAAGGAATACCTGTATGTATAGTAGTTACCCTGATCGATGCATTGGTTGTAGCGAAATCAGCATTTAGCCATTCTGTCAATTACCGCTCGGTAGTGATGTTTGCAAATGCAGAAAAGATTGAGGGTTTGGAACAGAAAAGGGATTCCTTTGAATGGCTCACCAACAAAATAGTGCCCAATAGCTGGGATTATTTACGACCGGTTACTGACCGGGAGATCTTAAAAACCACTGCACTTGCCTTTAGTATTGATGAGGCATCTGCCAAAGTGAGGACCGGCATGCCAAATGATGAGGAAGAAGATAAAGCGCTGCCTATATGGTCGGGCCTTATCCCTTTAGAAACAAAAAGGTTACATGTGATCCCTGATGAATCAAGTGTAAACATACCAGTCCCGTCACATTTGATATAGCAGAGCTGTGGGTGAACAGGTTAGTCTTGCATATGTCTAACCAGTGTCAAGCAATTTGCAGTGTTAGGCAAATAATTTACTGACGGAGTCGTAAGTTAGCCCGGTATAATTTTCAATATACAGGTTACAAGGTGGCAGCTCTTCTTTTGTATGTGAAGTTAATACGCCAACAACTTTCATTCCTGCGTTAAGAGCAGCAGAAACTCCTGAAAATGAATCTTCAAATACTAGGCATTGTTCAGGTTTTAGCCCAAGGTTTTTTGCAGAGGTAAGGTATACTTCCGGATCCGGCTTGTGTTTCTTTACGTCTTCGCTGGCCAATATGGAGCCGAAATTTTCGCGGATGGCAACTTTGCTCAATATAAGGTCGAGGTTAGCGCGCGGTGCTGAAGTAGCGACGCCCAGTTTTGCATGGTGTAACTTTAAATCAGCGATGAACTCTACGATACCGGTAATCGGGTCGATATAGGGTTCATAAATTTTGCGGAAGAGGCTTTCTTTTTCTTCTTCCATTTGCAACAATTCCTCCCCTTGAATGGGGCGTTGTAGAAAATGGGTAAGAATATAGCTGTTGCTTTTACCAAACATATGCTGAGCAAAATCTTCGTCCGTAGGAGCAAGGTCGCGCGAGGAGAAAAATTCACGAAAGGCGAGGGAATGGTATGGGTTGGTATGGCAGATCACTCCATCCATATCAAAGATCACGGCAATTTCTGTATTCATCCTGCAAAGTTAAGATGATTTTCTGGTCCCGGATTGATCTTTTTTTACAAATATCAAAAATAACCGGCCGCAGAAGAACATGCTGCGGCCGGTTATATACTTTAGAATGTATAGGCGATTTTGCCATATACGTAACGTCCATTGAAACCGAACTGGCTTACTGCCCTTGGATAAAGGAACCTTCCGTTGGAAGTATTATCCAATCCGCCAGAATAACTTGAAGTTGCAATTCCACTTAAATTATCTTCGAAGTTTCTTGGACTGATATACAATTTGTCTGGATACACATCAAACAGGTTGTTGGCACCGACTGTAACCGTTAAGTTTTTGTTTGCAGCGTAACTTACAGAGAAATCACTAACCCATTTTGGAGAGAAGGTTTGGTCAAGTTCTGCAGGTAAGTTGTTTGCTGCGATATTAGGATCTACGGCATTAAGATAGGTTACTTCACCAAAACGAACTGTTCTGGCTACAAAACTGAGCTTATCAACAGTGAAGTTGGCAGTGATGTTCAGTTTGTTTTTAGGCACTGAACTTTCAAAACGTGAACGCTCCAGACGGTCGAACAATTTAGCTTTTAAGGTTGCATCGCTTTCGATCTTATCAGATCCCTGCACGCTTCTCACTACAGTTTTATTCAGGTTTCCGGCCACTGTAAGCAACAAATTGCTTTTGGTACCAAGGGTGAACCTGTTGCTTAAAACTACATCCAGACCGGCTGTATTGGTGGTAATGGCATTGGTGAAAAACTGTACGCTATTGACCTGCGCATTAGGGTCAACTGTATTTAGAATCTGGTTTACTACACCTGTTGGGATGAGTGCGCCTGTACTGGTACGCTCGCGGGCATACTGGCTGGAAAAAACGATACGGTCCTTGATATCTATATTATAAGCATCAATAGTAAAGGTGAATGAGCTGATCCTGCCTGCAAGGCCCAAGCTTCCCGATTTTGATATTTCTGGTTTTAATGAACCAACGCCAAATTCTCCCACAATAGGATTATCGTTGTTAACAGTTAACACCTGCGTAGGGTTACCTGCAACAAACTGCGTGCTTTCATTATTGAAATACCGTTGGTGTAAAGATGGCGCCCTGAAACCTGTAGCATAAGCACCGCGAAGGGAGATGTCACCAAACAGTTTTACTTTACCGGTAAATTTATAGGAGAAGTTAGATCCAAAATCACTGTAGTTCTCATAACGCCCTGCGGCCTCAAGCAGTACCCTTGGGCCAAATTCTGCTTCAAAATCTGCATAGGCACTTTTGTTGTTTCTCGATTTGTCAATCGCATTACTTGGCTTGAAACCAGGAAAAACCTGAGCACCAGCGGCTGTGAAAGAGGTGCCAATCATACGTCCCGGAATACCGGCAGATGGTTGCCCGAAAGAGTAAGACAATTCTTCCCCTTCTCTGATTTGGTAATTATCTACCCTGAATTCCCCGCCAAATGCAGTATTGAGAGAGGTTAAAAACCCACCGTCAAAGGTGTATTTTTTGTTCAGGTCCAGATTGGTTGTGTTTTGACGGAACAATAATTCACCAGCGTAGAATGAAGTTGGGCTTGTGCCTGTTGGCAATGACGCATTTACCGTATTGTCGATATCAAATTTGATGGTATTCTCGCCACTGGTATTGCTGAGGTCATAATCCCATGTGCCAAGTTTCCCTTTTAATCCGGCAGAAAAAGAAATGTCGTCGATTTTTGTATCAATAAAAGGTAGGAAGCCATTTGGATATAGGCTGAGGTCAATTTGTGTGGTTTGGGTGGGTAGGCGATAAAATCCGGCGGCACTACCTGTTTTATGAGTATAACCTGTGGCAAAATAGAGTTCTGCTCTTTTACTAAAGTTGTACTGTCCGTTTAAAAAGAAGCCACCGTTTTTAGAATCTGACTGTCCCACACGCATATTGTTTCGGTCGAGCCCATTGGCTGCGGCCCTTGCATCGTCGGCAGCTTTTAAACCTGCAAACCTGCTTTGAAAAGCGGCTTCAGTTTCTGTAGCGCCTTTGGTTGGCGAAGCGGAGTACAAAAGAGGACGGGTATCAAGACCGCCGCGGTTTGTATATTCCCGGTGAACGTACTGACCCGCAAAGTTGATGAAGCCTTTATCTTTATTAAAGGCCCAGCCTTTACTGAAATCTGCCTGAAAAGTGCGACCGTCATTAAAATCCTGGCCCAATGCTTTTGAATCGGATTGACCAAAGGAAGTAGAAAAACTATATGGTGTTACTTTTTTCAATACGATATTTATAACTCCTGCAATAGCATCAGAACCGTACTGTGCTGCGGCACCATCGCGGAGTACCTCTATCCGTTCAATAGCGGCAACTGGAATAGAGTTCAAATCTGTTCCCACAGAACCACGTCCAAATGTACCATTGATATTAACCAGTGCAGTAGTATGCCGGCGTTTACCATTCACCAGAACCAGAACCTGATCTGGGCCCAAACCCCGTAACGAAGCAGGGTCAATATGATCTGTACCATCTGATACTGTTTGCCGGTTTGAATTGAACGACGGCGCAACATAATTCAAAATTTGAGTAAGGTCTACCTGTGCAAAGGCTTTAACGTCCTTGCTGCTAATTAAATCAACCGGTACTACACTTTCGATATTTGTTCTTGGTACCGAAGAACGGGAGCCGATTACCACAACATTGTCGAGTGTCATTTTAGCATCCTGAAGGGTGAAATCCATGCTTTTGGTTGCATTTTCGATTTGCACATCTGCTTCTGATGTTTGATAGCCTGTGTAAGAAACACGAACCTTATAAGTGCCTGCCTTTGGAAAATTGATGACGTACATGCCATTGGCATTGGCCGATGTGCCGACTTTGAGGCCTACAACCTGTAAAGTAGCGCCTGGAACCACTGATCCTGTTGAATCAGTAACTTTTCCTTTTAAAACCTGGGCGAATAAATGCCCGGATGAGGTTAGTAGCAGAGAAACGACAGTTAGTTTAAGTAAGCGTTTGAGCATAAGCTGTTTTTTAAGGGTTAAGTAGCAATGTAATCAAATAATTACGTTTATTTCTGTTCATTTTACCCATTTATACCTGTCAATATTTTTTTAGATAAAATTTCACCTTTGGGTTGGTTCTTTCAACAAAATTTTGGCAGGATTCATAAATGATTTCTGATCAAAGTAGAAAAAGAAGACTACAAAAACTGCCCCCTGCAGCTTAATTTTATGCCGCAAAATTCAGTGAATTTTTGTAAAACCATCTTTATAAAGGGTTGTTAATAGGGGAGTTGTACTAAATATAATCAGCTATGAAAAAGTTATTTGTTATGCTGCTACTTGCAGCTTTTTCCCTGAGTACGTTTGCAGGAATGCCACCTCAGCAGGACACTACAAAAAAGGAGCAAAAAAAGAAAATGAAGCCGAAATCAAAGATGCAGAAAAAGCACACAACCAAATCCGATACCACCAAAACCGATACGCTCCGGAAAAATTACTAAACAGTTAAGGCGTTTCAGTCCTGGTCTGTCATAACAGCCAGGACTGTTTTTTAAGCGAACCTCAGGGCAGTGTTGTAGATTCTTTACTTATTACTTTTCTGCTTGAATTTCCTGCTGCTACTGCTGTTTTAATGCCCTCCTTGTTATTATTGTTGTTGTTGTTGTTGTTGTTGCTGAATTTGCTGCATCAACTCAAGGTTACGTCTGTAGCTATTACCTTGCGAAAGTGTAATTACTGGTTCGGGATCAAGTTCCTCAACCGGATCAAGCACTTCGGTAACACCATCATCATAACTTACGATCACCTGGACGGTAAGTTTATGACTTGAAGGACCTTTATATACCCCTTTTACAGGTGAGCAATCGTTAAAACTTCTTCCATACGCCAATACAACATAGGTTTCGTTGGCAATACAGTTGTTGGTAGGATCGAGGCCCAACCATCCGTACGAAGGAATGTAAGCTTCTACCCAGGCGTGGGTTGCGCCCTCACCGCGCATACCGTCTTTATTTGGACAGATATACCCGCTTACATACTTAGCAGGGATGTTGGACATTCTTAACATCTGCGAAAGTATATGTGCAAAATCCTGACAAACGCCGGCCTGCAACTGCCAGATTTCATCCAGTTTGGTTTGAACAGTAGTTACCCCCTGGATGTAATTGAACCTTTCATATACAAACCTGCAATAACTTAATGCCGTTTGGTAGGGTGTATCTGTTTCCCGGATATAGGTGCTGGTAATTTCCTTTAGTTCCTGCAAGCCATTGAAGGCTTCCCATTTAAGGTAATCAATGTAAGGTACCTGGTGACGGAGCACCTGGATTTCGTCCCACTCCATTTCGCCGAACATGGTTTCTTCAGGTGCTTCCTTTGCGGTAGTTGATACTGTCAGTTCGGAATAAATCTCCAGTTCCCGGTGACGTTCACTGTAGGTAAAAAAGCCAACCTTATTGCCATAGTAGTCAACAAAAGTATCTACCCTGGGTTTGCCGGATATCTTTAGGTCGTGCTTTAATACTTTCTGGTATTCATCCTCTTTTGGATATAATATAATATGGTTTACACTATCCTTTACCAGGGATTCGTAAGTGTACTTTGTGATATGCTTGATGTTGAATTCTGGCATTTTTACAAAATTTAAGACAATGAAAAACAAGTTTGATTAAATGCATTACCAATACCGTACAATTCTGATTTTATCTCTGCGAGAAACAGGTGCAGGTCGCCTTGTTTCAGACCTTTGATAGAACTGTACTTTACTTTACTCTGGAGCCTTCCGATTAGAAAAGCGAGATCGCCCGGGTTGATCTGTCCGTCTATTTTCAGGCGGTCAAAATATTTGTTCAGCTGGTTCATGGAATAGATCACCGATCGTGGAAACTCATTATTGAGGACCACCTGGGCCAGTACGTTTTCGGCTTCGAAACCCTGACGGTAAGTTTTAAGGTACAGTTCATATCCTCCGATGGACAACAGCAGGTGTTTCCAGTAGCTGGCATTGGTGAGCAGATCCGGATTGTGGTCCACAGATCCAAATTTAATATCAAGGATATTTACTGATTGTATACTGCGTTCCAGGTATTTACCGATCCGCATAAAACTGCTGCACTCGTTCCTGGGCATAGTAACTTCTGTAGTACCATAAAAAAGCGTGCCTTGTTTGATCAGGATGTCCAGAACAGAAATCGGGTCGTCTTTTTTGAGCATCACCTTCAGCCTTGGATCTTTTACCGTATGGTAATATTCATTGAGGCATTGCCAAACATCCTTTGTGATGTGATCCTGCACACTTCTGGCATTTTCACGTACCTGTGTAATGATATTAATAATGGAATTGGGATTGTTTTTATCCGTTACCATAAATTGTAGTATTGCGCGACTGTTGAATTCTATGCCATCAACACCTTCGGGATCAGGGCCGCAAAATATGCGTATCACCGGGCTCCATGAAAAATCAGCAACTGCATCCTGCGATGCAGCATAATTTATTTTAAGCATGCGCAGCATACCATCCGTTCTTTCTACATAACGGCTTATCCAATATAAACTTTCTGCAACTCTGCTTAACATATATTTTGTATCATTAAATTTAAGAAAGTACCCAAGTGTCTTTGCTGCCGCCACCCTGCGAACTATTTACTACCAATGATCCCTCTTTAAGGGCTACACGTGTAAGTCCGCCTGGTATGATTTTAATCCCGCTGGGGCCACAAACTGCGAAAGGCCTGAAATCGACCCTCCTTGGCTGGAGTACGCCGTGCATATAACATGGGGCGGAAGAGAGGCTGATAGTAGGTTGGGCTATAAACTGCCGTGGATCTTTCATGATCTCTAGTTTATAGGCTTCGATTTCTTCTGGACTGGCAGCATGGCCCATCAACATTCCGTATCCCCCGCTGCCATTGGTTTGTTTGACCACCATGTTGGTAATGTTCTCAAATACATGGGCTCTTTCTTCTTTGTTTCCGAGCTGGTAAGTGGGTACATTTTTAAGCAGGGGCTCTTCATTGAGGTAATATCTGATCATATCAGGCACGTATACATAAACTGCTTTATCATCAGCTACACCGTTGCCTACTGCGTTTACAATTGTTACGTTTCCTTTTCGGTAGGCATTCATCAATCCAGCCACACCCAGCAAACTGTTTGCATTGAAGACCAGGGGGTCTAGATATTCGTCGTCTACCCTGCGGTAAATCACATCCACCTGTTGTAGTCCTGCAGTGGTTTTCATGTAAACCTTATGGTCTTCCACAATTAAATCTGGCCCTTCTACCAGCTCAATTCCCATCAGACGTGCCAGCGTGGTATGTTCAAAATAGGCGGAATTGAAGCTTCCGGGGCTGAGTAAAACGATAGTTGGGTTATCAATTTGCCGTGGCGCGAGTTCTCTCAGCGTATTATATAATACGTTAGGGTATTCAGTCACGCTCCGTACTTTGCATTGGGGCAGCAGATCGGGGAAAAGACGTTTTGTGATCTCCCTGTTCTCCAGCATATAACTTACCCCGGAAGGCGTGCGTACATTATCTTCCAATATGTAATAGGTACCATCATTATCCCTGATGAGATCTATACCTGCAATATGAATATAAATATCATGCGGCACTTTCACATTGCACATCTCTCTGAGAAAATGCGGGCAGGAGTAAATGATATCAATTGGAACTATCCCGTCTTTTATGATAAACTGATCACTATATACATCTTTGAGGAAAAGGTTGAGTGCAGTAACCCGCTGTTTGATTCCTTTTTCGATAAATTCCCATTCCTCAGACCTAATAATGCGGGGGATAATATCAAACGGGAATATTTTTTCTATGCCCTCTCCGCTGTTATATACCGTAAATGTTATTCCCTGGCTCATGAAGAGGACCTTGGAAAGTTCCTCCTTCTTGTTCAGTTCATCTGTAGATTCCAGGTCGAGGTAATCCATTACAATCTTATATTCATCTCTGACCTGTTTTGACTGATCAAACATTTCGTCCCAGGTATTACTGGGCATGTTATATGATTCTGTGTGTTTATTTTTAATCATTTTAGGCGGATAGTATAATGTCTATTGAAATATAATGATAATTATGACTTTTTGATGTTTATGTATTAAAAAAATTGGAATATTTGTTTATTATGGATAAGTTTCCCGGCGGAATTGCCGTTATAAATACATTATATAAATAAAATCAAAGTTTTTTCGGGCTGATAGATCTATTTAGCCCTATATTTAATCGAACAGCATACTATGACATATTGTTTAGGAATAAAAGTTAAGGAGGGATTGGTCGCAATTGCAGACACGAGGGTGACTTCCGGGACAGATACTACACAGAAAAAGAAAATATATCTATATCAAAAGGATAAGTACTCACTTTTTATCATGACCAGCGGACTGAGGTCTGTGAGGGATAAGGCTGTTCTGTATTTTAAAGAGCGGATAGATGAAGGAATAGAGCATAACAAGCTATACAAAGCTGTGAATGATTTTGGTGAGCAGGTAAAAAGGGTGGCGAGGGAAGACCGGGAATCATTAGAGGCAGCTGGTTTCAGGTTTAATCTGAATACTATTATTGGCGGACAACTGAAGGATGATGAAGAACATAAGCTGTTTTTGTTGTACCCCGAAGGCAACTGGGTTGAACTGGGGCAGGGTGCGCCATTTGTAATTGTTGGAAATTCTGGTCATGGAAAGGCTATTTTAAACAGGACACTTACCAACGACTCCAGCATGCACCTGGCACTCAAATCTGGGTTTCTTTCATTTGACTCTACCAGGGTAAGTGCAAACGATGTTGATTTTCCTATTGACGTTGTATTATATAAGAACAATAGCTTTGAAATGACTGAACACCGTTTTACCAAAAAAGACCTGGAAAACATTTCAGAACAATGGGCAGAAGAACTAAAAACAGCGCTAAACCGAATTCCTGATGATTGGATGGATGTAGCATTTAAAAAAATAAATATAGCTAATGAAGAAGAACTATGAAATTTGAAGTATCCGCGAAGGTAGTATACCAGGCCATTTCACCCTCTACATTGATTTTAAATTTACAGCCGTTCAAGTCTGCCACTCAACGGGTAATTGAGGAAAGCTTCATTACAGATCCAGACTTGAAAATGAAGGAACTGAATGCTATCGCCGGAGAAAAGAGGTTCATGATCATCGAAATCCCTGATGCGGGAGAGGTAAAAATTGATTACAAAGCAACCGTGGAAAATGAATTGAGGATGATCCCGGCGCAACAGCTTGACGATGTGCCTATTAGTCTGATGCCGGCTTCTGCGTTGTCTTACTTAAACCCCAGCCGCTATTGCCAGTCGGATAGATTGTACAGGTTTGCATATAACCAGTTTGGAGGTATTGAGCACGCTTATCATAAGGTGATGGCTATACGTGAGTGGATTTATACCAATGTAGCTTACGGGGGATATACCAATGCACAGACTTCTGCTTATGATACGATTACTGAACAGGTAGGGGTGTGCAGGGATTTTGCGCATCTCGGTATTGCACTGTGCAGGGCATTGACTATCCCGGCAAGGTATTTTACTGGTTATGCCTACCAACTTAATCCGCCTGATTTTCACGCTTGTTTTGAGGTTTATCTGGGGGGGCACTGGGTGGTAGTAGACGCAACAAAGCTAGCCCCGCTTAACGGGTTGGTTAAAATAGCGACTGGAGTGGATGCAGTGGATACCGCATTTGCCAGTATTTTTGGAAACCTTCAGTTTACCAGTTTATGTGTAAATTCGGTTTCGCTTAATGAGGTATTTACGCAACTTGATTTCGACGATCAATCAATGGGTTACTCGTATCTTTAAGCACCACGGCGTCCCCTTGGATGGTCCTTTTCGCTAATACCAAGGTCACGGAGACATTTATAGTATCCATCTTCGAAGCCCTGTTTCATTGATCGGCTCGTTTCATCAGAGTTAGACTCCCGCACCTTATTAAAGTAGTCGGAGGATATGGCGTGCATCGGGATCATGCGCACCTTTACGAGGTGCCTATTCCTGAAAAGTTTCATAGAGTTTAGGTATTATTGTATGTATTACGTAATAATCTATGATTTGGTTTATCGTTTTATCTCTTTTTTTATATAGTAATGGTAAATCATTGTTTGTTAAACAAATAATTTTATTTCCAAAATTTTGTTTTGTGATGTTTAAATGAATTTGTTAACTTTTTAGCTATCTGTGGATTTGTCAGATAGGGACGCTTTAATAACCTATTTTGCAGTAACTGTAATAATATTCTGTGAATAGTTTTCTCTTTTAGTCAATTTCTACGCTTTAGGCGGTCTGTTATATTTTATTTTGGTTTTATGTAAATTTAATTAGTCTGTTTGGCTGAATTGGGTGTCTTTATCGTGAATCAGCTCCAAATTTGAATCAATAATTAGGTTTCAACTTATTTGTGTATGTGCTGTAGTGATATTTGTCCATTTTTTTAGTAATTGTAATATGAAAAGAAGAGAACTTGTTAAAAGTTTAGCAGCACTGCCATTGGCAGGTGGTTTAATTGGAAGTGGACTTTCTGCGTTCGCAGCAGAAAAAACCTCAGCGCCGGCACGTGATTTTTTTAAGGAGCTGGGTGTTACTCCAGTGATCAATGCTGCAGCAACGATGACATTTCTGTCGGGTTCGTTGATGTTACCTGAAGTATTGGAGGCCATCAATTCTACGAGCCATCATTTTGCAAATATGTATGAGCTACAGGATAAAGTTGGGGCAAAGATCGCAGAAATGCTTCATACAGAAGCTGCAATGGTCACTTCTGGAGCTGCTTGTGCAATGTTGTTAGGCACGGCGGCGTGTATCACTGGTACGGACGCTGAAAAGATTAAAATGATACCTAATCTTCCCGGCGAACGTAAAGAAGTAATTATCCAAAAGTCGCACAGGTACCTGTTTGACCAGGCTATTACCACTACCGGTGCAAAACTGATTGAGGTAGAAGGTGCGGAAGAAATGGACAAGGCCTTTAACAAAAATACGGTAATGGCACTTTTCTACAACGCAGGTGACACAGGGAAAAATCCAATCAGCCATGAAACTTTTATTGCACTGGCCAAAAAACATAAAGTTCCTTCGTTTATTGATGCAGCGGCAGATGTACCACCTGTAGAAAACCTCTTCAGGTTTCAGAAAATGGGCTTCGACCTGGTAACTTTCTCAGGCGGAAAGATGATGAGGGGTCCTCAAAGTGCTGGAATCCTGTTTGGCCGTAAAGATCTTATTGAAGCTGCCAAATTGAACCATAGTCCAAACGAGGCACCTATTGGCAGGCCAATGAAAGTAAATAAGGAAGAGATGTTTGGCATGTATGCGGCCTTGAAATCTTATCTGGAAAGAGACCATAAAAAAGAATGGCAGGGTTGGCTTGATCGCGCGGCACATATGTCGGCCATATTTGAAACGGTTCCATCGGTGAAAGCAAAAACAGTAATTGCACCAGGACCGGCAAATGCATTTCCGGGCATTGCTGTTACCTGGGACCAGAATAAAATCAAGCTCAGTGGTGAGGATGTAAAAGCGGCCTTAAAAGCCGGAACGCCAAGTATTGTTGTCAATGGAAATAAAGCAATGCTCGATGTAGGCGTGGTATTGTTGCGACCTGAAGAAGTTGATCTGGTAGCTAACCGTATCAAACAGGTATTACTTAAGGCCGTTTAATATACCTAACCAAATATAACTGTGAACAAATTTAACATCTACAAGCTGGCCTTGGGTTTAGCGGCTTTATGTCTTATAATAACACTTATCACTGTATTTATTTCCGGTCTTGCTCAAGCGGGACCGGTGATAATTGCATTTTTCATTTTACTGGCCATTGGTTTCAGGGGCTTTGAAACACTCAAAGGGTTTGCTTACACTACAGTAATCTTTGCGGCGGTAACCACTGCCTTGTATTATCCCAGCCACTTTATTGAGTTTAACGGATTCAAATTCGCCGTATTAATTACTCCTTTGATACAGCTGATTATGTTTGGTATGGGCACTTCGATGAGTGTAAAAGACTTTGTTGGGGTGATAAAAATGCCTAAGGGCGTTTTCATCGGTGTATTCAGCCACTTCCTGATTATGCCGCTGCTGGGGTTTACATTGGCCAATTTAAGTGGCTTCCCGCCCGAAATTGCTGCAGGGATTATTCTCATTGGCTGTTCTCCTAACGGGATGGCCTCCAATGTAATTTCTTACCTGGCAAAAGCTAACCTGGCACTTTCAATTACCATTACTGCGGTTTCTACCTTATTGGCCCCGTTGCTTACCCCCGTGTTAATGAAAATGCTGGCGGGTGCATTTATACAAATTAATGTGGGAAGCATGATGCTTGATATCACTAAAATGGTGATTATCCCGATTGCCGCCGGTCTGATTTTTAATAAATTGCTTAGGGGCAAGGATAAATGGCTGGAGACGGTTATGCCTTTGATATCTATGTCTGGAATCGCATTTATTATTGTGATTATTACCGCAGCGGGACACGATAGTTTGCTTGATATTGGCTTTAAATTGATACTGCTTGTGTTGATACATAACCTTTTGGGTTATACATTGGGATACTGGTCTGGCAGGTTATTCAAAATGAAAGAACGCGATTGCAGGACTATGGCAATAGAAGTAGGGATGCAGAACGGGGGACTGGCATCGGGTCTTGCAAAAGAAATGGGTAAAATGGCTACCGTTGGTCTGGCACCTGCGGTTTTTGGCCCGCTGATGAATGTTACAGGATCAATTCTGGCTTCTTACTGGCATAAAAAGCCAATAACAGACGAGGCCGTGCCTCAAATTGATCCTGATCCTGTTCATGTTTAGTTAAGGGTTCTCATAGATTTCTGCTTCAATTATAGCCAATGTTCCTTTGCTGTTGAGGTTGTTGTGATTAATGCCATCATCCAGGTTTTTGCCATTCATTTCGACACCGATGCGTGGATTATTTTTTTCGTCGCTAACGTCAGTCAACTGTATGGTGAGTGTTTTACCTTTTACAGGTTTACAGGTGGCTGTAAAATAACCAAGTCCGGTTTTTGTGGTGCCCCGGTACACTTCTTTCTCATCAACGAGGATACGTATCGGGTAGGTTTTTGTCCTGAAACCATTGATCTTTAAAGAAACCTGGCTGATGGTGCTTGCTTTTTCAAAATGATATTTAATCCAGGCGGTAGCAATATTTCCATCGTTTACCCAATCACTCAGTTCATTGTCGTCATAGCTGAGAATTGCCTTGTCGTTGTTTGCGCCAGCTTCTGCCTTGGTGATTTTAACGGATTTGCGGCTTACAGTGTAGGATTGGCCAGCAGGAGTAGGCCCTCTCTTTAGGTAAGACTTTAAACCATCGGCAGGAAATTCTGTTGAAAGTCCATCGGTTACCTTTACGGGAAGTGATGTAAATGAGATACTGGCAGGCTGCAGACCATCAGCACTGGCCTTTAATCCGATTGTTCCCGCGATGGTGGATGACCTGACTAAAACTCTGTTTACCCCGCCTTCTACAGGAAGTTCTTTTGATAATATATAATTATCCTTTCCTTGTGCAATTCCACCGCGCCACTCCGCCGGGCCCGTCAAGTCAAATTTAACAAGGTTCAGGGCGGTAGGGCAGCGGTTGCCGTTTATATCGATAGCTTCTACCTGTACCAGCATAAGATCTGTGCCATCAGCCTTAAAACCAGCGGGGTTTTTTATGGCAGTTAGGCGTAAGGCCACAGGCTCTGCTGCTGTCTTTAATTGTGTTACGGCGATCTTTTTTCCGTCTTTTGTATAAGAAATAGCTTGTAACGTACCCGGTTTCCAGGTTATATCCTTAAAAGTGAATAAAAAGTTGTGGCTACGTTGCCCAAATCCAAGTGATTTGTGATTGAGTACCAGTTCAACCTTATCTGCGGCGGCAATTACGGTGATATTTTTTACGGTTCCCTCTTTGTAGTTCCAATGACCAATGAGGTGTATGCCGTTTTTCCTGGGCTCCACCCAGCCGTCCCACATCACCTGATGGGCATAATAACTGTCTTTTGGGATGCGCATGGCATCGACTTCCCCGCTGCGGCGATAGCTTTCTTCTCCCCTGTGATGTGTATTTGAATCTGAGAAAATGATGTTTACCCCTCCAGAATTTACCCTGGTGCCAGTTCCTGGCCGCTCAATGTAATATTCATTCCACCTCATTACGTCTTCAATGGCCTGCGAATCCTGGTTACGGTTATAGTCGCTGGCATCTGCACCTTTGTACAACGGACCTGCACCATTTTTATGAAACGGGGGACTAAACTCGTCCCAGTATTTTCTAAGGGCCTCGTCCCTGGAGTATTCCATTGACCACAAAGGTTTGTTTGCACTCTTATTTATGTATAACATTTCGCCCCCATATTCAGCTTCTTTGATATCCAGCATCTCTCTTGACCCTATAGCCCTCAAGCCATAAGGATCGTATTGTTTACGAATATCTTTCATTTCCTGCATGTGCGCAGCGCTGATGGATTCGTTACCGCATTCGTAAAATAGGATACTTGGGCTGTTCCTGTTATAAATGATCGCATCCCGCATCACCTCTTTACGCTGCGTCCAGCGGATACCTTCCACATCCTTTTCTGCATCACCAGCTGGCATAGCCTGAATAAGACCCGATCGGTCGCATGATTCAATATCTTGTTTCCATGGCGTAATGTGCATCCATCTTACCAGGTTGGCATTGCTCTCCACCATCAGTTGGTTGCTGTAATCGCTTAACCAGGCTGGTACAGAAAGGCCAACTGCAGGCCATTCGTTGCTGGTGCGCTGAGCATAACCTTTCATCATCAGTACCCTGTCGTTAAGATAAACCATCCCTTTTTTAAACTCTGCCTTTCTAAAACCTGTTTTTGTGGTTACTGCATCAATAGTTTTGCCTCCAGATATTAATTTTGTGGTTACTGAATAGAGATATCCATATCCCCAGCTCCAAAAATTCAGTTGTTCCACACGTGATTCTGTACTGAAAATCTTTGTTTCGCCCGGGAGTATTTGCTGTGGGGTATTTCTAAATGTTTTTACCAGCTTGTTATCCGCATCCCTTATTTCTACCTCGAACAGTATGTCTTTTGGAATAAGGTCCTCGTTTTTCACTTCAGAGGCAGCAGTTATAGTTGCAGATTTATTTGAAATATCGAAATTTTTGGCATAAATATATGTTCCTGTAGTTTTTAAAGTGGTATATAATGGGAGGGTTTGGTAGGTATTTCCCATTACATGCAGTTTCACATTTTTGGAGATGCCACCATAGTTGGCATTGAAGTTTTTATCATTCCACTGGTAGCCTGAATTGGTTAATTTCTCTTTGTAGGTCCATGAATTATCAATTCTCACAGCCAGTACATTGTCCTGATCATTAAGTAAGTTACTGATATCAAATGCAAATGCTGTGATGCCATTTTCGTGTCTGCCAATGAACTTTCCATTGAGGTAAAACTCCCCGGCCTGGCGGATCCCTTCAAATTCCAGGAAGATCTTCTTATTTGATCCTGACGCTGGTACCCTGAAATGCTTTCTGTACCAGCTGATCCCTGTGGAAAGGTCTTCTATCGATACTTTGAATGCTTCGTCTTCGTTCCAGGCATGGGGTAGGGTAATGTTTTTCCAGGCACTGTCATCGAACCCGGTGGCCTCTGCACCTTCGACATCAGTAACTGCTAGTTTCCAGCCGGGATTAAAATTATAGGCGACCCGGGCCGGTATACTGACTTGTGCAAATGAAGAGAGGGTAAAAAAAGAGAGTATCAATATAAAAGACGTTCTTGTAATTCTCATGATAAAGGCGGGCTGATTTGGTTAGAATTGTATCTGTTTGGATAAATGCAAGATTGAGATCATTCTTTAATTGCGCAACCTGTTCTGTCCTGACAATAGGTCTAAATGAAATAAATAAGTGGAATTGTTACAAACAAAATTGTCCCAAACACCCCCTATAGTTGACTGATGCCGCAACAGTATTAATGGGCCATCACTGTTATCTTCGATCAGTTTTTTACAATAAACCTTATATAAACCACTAAATCTTATCAACATGACACAGATTAACGTTTACCTGACCTTTGATGGGAATTGCGCGGAAGCCATGAACTTTTACAAGGAATGCCTGGGGGGCGAACTTACCTTAAATCCTATAGACGGATCGGGAATGGAAAGCCAGTGCACTGGGGCAAAACCTGGGGCAATTATGCACGCCGAATTACGTAAATGGAATTTATTATTGATGGCCTCTGATATGATGACGGCTGGCACTGAACTGGTGCGCGGCAATGCTACGGCACTTTCGCTGAACTGCAGCAGTGAGGTCGAAATTTATACTTTTTTTGAAAAACTTTCGCAGGATGGCACACAGCTCAGTCCGGTTAAAAAAGAGTTTTGGGGCGCGCTTTTTGGAATGTTCACGGATAAATTCGGGGTCAGGTGGTTGTTAAATTATGACCAAAGTACACAATAAGGGCCATTAATGATTTTCTGTAAGAACAAAGCGGCGCCTGAACGGTTATGGCAGGGTGAAAACGATTCTGATTTTTCCCTTCAACTTATTGTCTCATTATTTGAGGTGCCTGGTATTGGCAGACTCTTACGATAAAAATGAATATAATATTCTTTTTTTGAGTTCATCGGTATATGATGGTTTTGTGAAAAACAATGGTTATCAGACTTTTAACTGTGACCAGTTTGATTCTTCGCACGTAATGGACTGCGCAGCCAGATTTGATTTTTCATGGCTGAATGAGCAGCGACTGGAAGATATCTTCCTGTCTCAGGTTGCTGTTATTCATGCATTAAAAGCCGATATTGTAATTGGAGATATGGCACCGAGCCTGAAGATGGCAGCAGAATATACCAATACAAAATATCTCTGCCTGATGAACGGATATATGTCAAGGTATTATGCCATTACCAGAAAAGTTCCAAGGGCACACCGGGCGCGAAAATATTTGCAGGTTTTGCCAGAAATACTTGCTGATAGTATTACTGATATTGCGGAGAAAATCACTTTCAGACTGATACATGCGCCGTTTAAAAAGCTAAGAAAAAAATATGCGCTTGGTGTACAGCAGGACTATATTGCAGAGATGGAGGGGGACTCAAATTTAATATGCGACCTGCCAGATTTGTTCCCACAACGCCGGTTACCGGCTAACTACGCCTATGCGGGTCCGTTGGTTTACAACTTTGGTGAGGAGAGTATGTTATGGCTGGATGAAATTGCAGCAGGTACAACAATGATTTGTGTAAGTATGGGAAGTACGGGCGACTGGGAAAAGTTAAAGTTTCTCAACGACCCTTATTATGCGCGTTATACGATTATAACTGCGGGTGACATCCATCAGGTTTTATCTGCTCCCCATATTATTTCCCGGAATTTTGTCAATCTGCCCAAGCTGTTGCACAAGGCAAGCCTCATGATCTGCCATGGGGGTAATGGAACTATTTACCCCGCTCTGCTTAGTAATGTATATATGTTTTGCGTATCAAGTCATTTTGAACAGGAATGGAATATGAGCGCACTCGAAAGAAAAGGCTATGGGAAGTCGGCCGATGATTTTGACGACGAGACCTGGAAAAAGGAAATTTACAGGTATCTGCGTTGCTGAAATATAAATAAAGGTATTGGGCGGCTGAGGACCGCCCAATACCTTTATTTGTAAGTTGACCCTTTCCTGTATAATGCTGATATATATGGGAAAATGTTATTCTGCTATTTTGTTAGTCTTGTAAATAATGATCGGCCCGTCTAATATGGGGCCTGCTGCGGTTACAAATGTGTTGATACCTTCGCCGCTGTTGTGCACGTCAAGACCAGCCTGGTCTGACCAGGTTTCGTGAAATATGAACATGTTTTCATCTTCTGCAGATTGGTACAGTTCATATTGCTGGCACGCTTCCTCTTGAGTGGATTGCGCAACCAAATTAAACAATAATGGTTTAAGTGCTTCTACACTTCCTGGTTTAGATTTTAATATAGCTGTCAAGTAAACTTTCATCTGCTTTCTGATTAAGGATAAATATTTTGTTAAGGTGTTCCTGGTAACGTTTTAAATCTTTTACAACATCGGCATTTTTTTCTACATCATGAAAATGCATACCTTCCAGAGGCTTCATACCGGTAAAAGCATTCATTCTGTGAAAGCCAAACATCGCGCCGTTGTCAACGCTGGTTTCATTAAAAAACTCTCCTGGTAGTGTAAAAGCTTCTTCTGGTGCGTTCCAGGATGTGGTAAGCATATAATGTTTACCATGTAACAATCCCCCCGTTCCATAATTAATTTTTGGGTTGCTCTTGTTGCGCCCGTCACTGTTGTAAATTCCGTTCTGATGTCCTTCGGTGAATACAACATCGATATATTTTTTCATACCGTGGGGCAACTGGAACCACCATACTGGTGTATGATAAATTACTACATCGGCCCATTTATAATTTTCTACTTCTTGTTTTGGATCGTAATCTGTATTGATATCCGTAGAGCGGATTTCAAAATCAGGATGACTGGTAAAAAAATCTATGGTAGTTTCGGTTATTGACCTGTTAAATCTTCCTCCTGAATGCCCAAAGGTTTGTCCGCCGTTAATTACAAATATTTTCTTCATTGGTATATTTCTTAGTTTTAAACATCAGTCAAATATGAATCTTATACATTCTCTGATTGACACTACAAAGTTATATCCGACAGATCTATTAATAAAATAACATGAATTATACTTGACTATTATAATTATAATACTAATCATTTGTCAAAATACGGTTGAAAGTAGCGGGCAACCATTGTTTTAAAACAATTCGGCTACCTTTGCGCCTCCGTATTCATAATCTATGACTTTTTTCATGATCAAGTTATCCAGTACTAAACCGATAAAACAGCAGCATCAGGGAATTTCGACGATGCTAGCATTTGCGCTCCTGCCATTATCGGGCTTTGCCACAGATATTTATATACCTTCACTACCTAATATGTCTGCAGCAATGCAGGTAAGTGACATCCAGGTTCAGCTTACGCTGACGTTTTTTCTCATCAGCTATGGCATTTCACAACTTTTTATAGGTAGCGTGCTGGACAGTTTTGGCAGATATAAGATCAGTTTGGTTTGCCTGCTGATTTTTGCCGTTTCGAGTATTGTTATTGCTTTAACTCATAACATTTACCTAATTTATCTTATGCGTATTATCCATGGTTTCACCGTTGGATCTATCGTTGTAGCAAAACGTGCTTATTTTGTAGACCTGTTCACAGGTTCTAAGTTGAAACATTATCTCAGCCTGTTTTCAATTATCTGGTCTACAGGTCCAATCGTAGCACCCTTTATTGGTGGTTACCTGCAGACCTTATTTGGTTGGGAGTCAAGTTTCTATTTTCTGGCCGGGCTGGCTATTGTACTGGCGCTTCTTGAATTTATTTTTAGTGGAGAAACTTTAAAATATCCCTCGGCATTTAACCTTAAGTCCATTACTGGAATTTATGCCGATATGGTAAAGACTACCAGTTTTACGCTGGGCATAGTGATGCTGGGCCTTGCTTATTGCATGATTATGATCTACAATATGACAGGGCCGTTTATTATTGAACATCATTTGGGTCTATCGCCTGTTATAGCTGGGTACAGTTCGCTAGTACTCGGCTTTGCATGGATGGTTGGTGGTTTTATAGGTAAGGCAACTATCAACCGTCCTTTTTTCAGCAGACTGGTGGCTAACCTGGGTCTTCAGCTTTTGTTTGTTATCGCCATGATGGTCAGCCTCAATTTTATAGATAACCTTTATTCCCTGATTTTCTTTGCTTTTATTATACATATAGGTGCGGGCTTTACCTTTAATAATTACTTTACTTACTGTTTGAGTAAATTTCCAAAAAATGCAGGTATTGCTGGCGGACTCACTGGCGGTATCAATTATGTAATTGTCTCTTTTCTCAGCTACGGTATTATCTACTTTGTTCCGGCAAGGGATGGGCGGAACCTAAATTACAGCTATCTAATTATAGTACTACTTTCAGTTTTGGTGATGTATACAATATTTACAACAAACAAAAAGGCAATTATTGCGGACAACTAAGATTATGCTGCAGCTCCATATTCCTTTTTTGAATAAATATAGAACGCAGCCGCCACGACTTGCCCCTTCGCTGAGGTTTCTTTAAAGCAGAAAATCAAAAATAATTTAATTCATAGATGGTTCAAAATAATGTACCAATAGTTTTTGCAACAAGTCTGATCTTACCGTATGAAAAACGGTGTGCCTGATCCCCTCAAAATTTTGCTTGGTAAACAGATCACCAGGTTGCGAACAGAAAGGGGCCTTAGCATTAGAAAGTGTGCCTTAAACGCTTTCATGGAACATCACCAGTTGATGAAGATTGAAAAGGGGGAGGTTGATGTACGATTATCTACATTACAAAAACTTGTCGGGGTATTTGGAATATCGCTTCAGCAACTATTTGATTTGTCGCTATTATCTGGTAATGGCGAGGAAGAATAAGCGACTCTATAATGGGACAAATGTCCGCTAAATTTCATTCAGATTTTTTTTATTTTTAAAGCATTAACTAGATTAGTATAAATAATGCAATTTTTGCGTATTTAATTATATTTATTTAGCTCGTGTGATTTTGTTATAATAGTTATACTATTGAATGATTAGTGGACAATTCATTAATTAATATACTCATGGAACCTGTAATAAAAATTGAACCAATTGAACAACACGTTATCGACGTGATCAGAAAACTACGGAGAAGTAAAAAAATGCGGCAGGAAGACCTTGCCAATATTATCAATACCAGTACATCCTTTGTGGGTAACGTAGAGAATGAACGGAATCCGGCAAAATATAACCTCAAGCATATTAATGCGATATCAGATTATTTTGGTTTGTCGCCAAAATATTTCCTGCCAGATTCCAGTCTGCATGGCTTAAATGAAAAACAACTGAGGTGATCTAATTTTGTGACTATTTTAAATTCATCGCTATCGTTCATAATGATGTATTTCATGTAAGTAGTACATATTTCATAAATGTGTCTGTTATTTTGTTTATTGAAACCTGCTATCTATCTTTGATTCTGGCATTGAAATGGGTGACCTGTCAATGCCAGAATAAATAAATCTGGTAGTTTAAATCTCAAGCTCTGCACAAAAAATGTTGGATACATAACCCCAGCGAAGTCATGTAGATTAAAAGTAATGCGAAAAAACGTGAACACTAATAACGGAAGGACACTTAGGTGGCATCATGAAGTGGTAAACTTTATATACAATATACAGGTCATGAGGATTTCGAAAGGATATTCCCAGAAGGAACTATCTTTTTTGTTAGGTCTTCCTGGTAATCGCGTAGCAACCATTGAAGGGTTTATTCACAGTAAAGAATATAGTATAATTGACATTTCGTTGTTAACGAAGATATTTGAATGTTCGGTAAAAGAACTTTTTAGCCCTTGTCATTTCCCGACAGAATGGCTGGAGGTGAAAGTATTGAGAGAGCACATCGGTGGTGGCCGTGTTATTTATAACGCTTTTGCACTGAAAGAAAACGGCGAGGCCGATTTGTTGTACAGCCTAACAGAAAAGCCGGTGCGCATGCATAGTGTAAAGCGGATCATATCCACAATTAAAAAATGTATCAATACTTTTATCACTAGTGGATACTTTAAAGATGGTGTTGATGTAGCAGAAATTTTTAGGGATGCGAAAAGGGCTGTCAACTTAGATTTTCGGCCCTTACACCTTTCACACGTACTCCGTTCATATATTGTATCTGAATCTGGTTTGGGTTTAAAAAGAGGATGTGAAGAGGACCATTATTATTATGTTGAGGCTACTGCCATTTAATAAATCAACATGTATACCCGGGGATCATTCGTGAATATTAATGCTATCGAGTAATTCAGAAGGCTTTACTCCAAGCACTTTGGCTAATTCTATCAGCGTGGATAATTGAATGTTTGACTTTCCATTTTCAATCTTGGATATTCTGCTGTCATCCAGGTCACACTTACTTGCCATTTCCCGAAGGCTCATTTTTCTTTCATTCCTTAATTTTTGAAGGTTTTCTCCAAATTTCTTTTGTAGTTCGAGATACTCTTTTTTTGGCATTATGATACTTCAGAAAATTATCTGATGAAGTTCATTTGATAAATTTTAAAATCTGCGGTAGCTTATTACCGCAATTTCACATATTTATTTATATTGGTACATCTAAATGTACCGGTCTGCTGCTGCGTTTAGATATGGGATTAACAAGAATTTATCATGAAATATGCCGTATTTTTGCTGTCTGTGGCCATTCTATGCTTTTTTTTAAATTCGAAAGGCCAAAATTCTCCAGCACGTTCTGTTTATGAACCTGTAAGTCCTGGCGATCAAATCCCAGAAGTTGTATTAAATAATATCCATTTTTACAAAGATGGCAAAGTGACTTTCCCTGCTGTTGGATCAAAGCTTGTCATCCTAAACTTTTGGGATACAAGGCATTCCTCGGTTATTGAAAAATGTGACAGAATGGAAAACCTGCAGGAGCAATTTAAGAAGGACATACAGTTTATAAACGTAACCTGGCAAAATGAGACTGAAGTACTTCCTTTTATTGAAAAGGTACGCAAAGGCCGGCCAGCAATTATTCCTAGTTTGACAGACGACAGACTACTTCATTTGTTTTTTCCTGAGAGGCACTTGCGGCGGGTTGTTTGGATATTTGAAGGTAAGCTGATTGCAGTTACAAAGGACGATGAGGTCAATGCAAAAAATATTGTTGCAATAATTGGGCACACAGTTGCCAGCTTGAGTTCAAAGTCAGATAAGATGAAGTATCTGTCGGGAGCGAAAAGGCAGGATCGCATCGCTGGCGGCTATATCTCTTTTCTTTTACCGGGAAACTATCATGATCTTCCTTCTGGCTTCGTTGAGTTAAGAAATAATTTAGGGCAGAAAATTGGCATAGCTATTATAAATCTGCCAATGAAGGAGATCTATGAAACGGTGGTCTCGAGAATTTTTAGTGAAATGAGTGATCGGTACAGTAAAAATAGGAGTCAACTGTGGGTAAGTGATTCATCAAGAGTAACACCCGTACGGGAGCTGAGGAAAGCACCATTGTATAGTTATTTATGTTTAGGAAGTTTTAAAGACGACCCATCACTATCACAATTTATCCTAAGCGATTTGAACGAACTCAGCGATTATAAAGGTACTATAGAATATTTTAAAAAGAAGTGCCTGGTATTGAGGCGAACGAGTAATGATGATAAAATTAAGAGTTCGGGGGGGATACCCCACAATTCGTTATTTCTTGACAGCTCGTCGACGCTGGTAAATCTTCCTGTCGATTCTTTGATAACGAGCATAGAGAAAGTAGTTAATTTACCTGTTTTGGATGAAACCCAGTATCGAGGAAATATTGATATACAGCTCTTCGGGAAACATAACAGGATCAAATTGTCCAGAGAATTGAATGCTTACGAATTGGAATTGACAGAGGCGGAAAGGCCCATGAATTTTTTTGTGTTAATTGTAAAAGACTTGTTAGGCCCGTAATTAAATGGAAGAAGGTCGAAAAATTACAATTTCTTCAATGCGCTCCGTCAGGAATTTTTTAGCCCTTTCTTTAAGTAAATTATTGAAATCTTCTTCAGGCATGTCGCCGATTTGATTTACTTCTCTATAATAATCTTTGTTGACCATCACGTTGTTCATCGTTCCACTCAAAACAAAAAGTAAAAACGAGGTGTCGATATCTTCCCTGAAATTTTTGAGTGCCTGTCCATCTTTGATAATTTTATCAAGTATTTTGAAGTTCTTGTACCTGGTTTCATCGTAAAATGTTTTTATAAGTTTGTATTTGTCTGACAGCGACTGGATTTGGAAAATCAGGAGATAAAAGTATTTATGCTGGAATATTTTTTCAACGTAAAAGTTATTCAAGATATAAAGTTTCTCTAATGGCGACCTGCCGGATGACAGCAGCGGTCCAAATACATTTTCGAGGCTGGTGGTACGGTAGATAAGAATTCCTTCCATTAGCTTTTCTTTTGATCCAAAGTAATAAGAAATCATCGAGGAGTTGAATGAGCCCGCTTTAGCTATATCCCTGATTGATGTGGCATCGTAACCATTTGTTGCGAAAAGCTTTTCCGCGGTTTCAATAATTATCGTCTTTTTATCAGTTGTAATTTCTTCCTGCATCAGCTGCTTAAATTGTAGATTTTGCAATAATACTCATATAATCGTGCAAATTCATCAAATGAGTACGCTCACCGGGTTGCCATTTCAAACAATAGCAGATAGGGGATTGTTATAATTCAAATGGTTTTCTATGAAATTAACATTCAACTCCCTTTATGTCTTTTCTTTTATACTTGTTTTTCTTTATGCCTGTAAAGGTGATAAAATCGCTGATGGGGTTCAGGGAACGCTATTTAAGGATGTGACATTGATTGATGGTAATGGTGGTGCTCCAATTGAGCATACTGATTTGCTGGTGCAAGGAGATACTATTGCTGCTATTGGAAAGGATTTAGATACCGCAGGTTTAAATGTGATCAACCTTTCGGGAAAAACAATTATGCCTGCCTTGATCAGTAGTCATGTTCATGTCGGGACATTAAAGGGCACTGCCACTAAATCTGCCAATTATACCCGCGCAAATATACTTTCACAGCTACAGAAATATGAGGACTATGGAGTAGGGAATATTTTGGTACTGGGTACAGACAGGCCCATGTTATTTACAAGTAAACTGAGGGATTCATCTGTGAAAGGGTTACTTCCCGGTACTCGTTTATACTCTGCAGGATACGGTTTTGGCGTTCCGCACAATGCGCCTCCTGTAGATTTCGGAATGGATAATGTATTCAGGCCCATAAACGCAGGCCAGGTACCTGCAGAAATGGACAGTCTGGCAAAAGTACGGCCCTTGGTTGTTAAGATGTGGGTCGATGATTTTGGTGGAAAGTTTAAAAAAATGGATCCTGAAGTATACAAAGCGGTAATTACACAAGCACATAAACATAATATACGCGTGGCTGCCCATGCCTATTATGCTGCGGACGCAAGGAAATTAGTCGCTGATGGTATTAACATCATTGGCCATAGTATTCGCGATAGTGTAATGGATGATCAGCTGGTGCAGGAAATGAAGACAAAGGGAGTAGCTTATATCCCAACATTATCGTTGGATGAGTTTGCTTTTATTTACGCCCGTAAACCAGAATGGATTAATGACCCATTTTTTAAAGCGTCATTGGAGCCAGGGGTCTTTGAAATGATCACCTCAAAGAAATACCAGGATGATCTAAAAAACTCCCCTGCCTATGCCAGGAGTGTAGCTGCATTCGAAACGGCGTTGCGAAATCTTAAAAAACTATATGTGGCCGGTGTATTGGTTGCCATGGGAACCGATTCAGGTGCTACGCCTGTGCGTGCACAGGGATTTTCAGAACACCTTGAAATGGAACTGATGGTTCAGGCGGGTCTTACACCACTGCAGGCGATAGGTATCGCAACAAAAAACTCTGCACAGGTGCTGCAAATCTTTGACCGTTATGGAACGATCGAAAAAGGTAAAGTAGCCGACATGATTATCCTTAAAAATAATCCTTTTGGCAATATCAAAAATACCCGTTCAATTGAAGCAGTTTATAAAGCCGGAAAAGAAGTGAGCAAAGGACCATTAAAAAAATAATGTCCTGCATTTAACTATGGACCATTTTATAGATTTCCTGCATATAAGTAGCTTCTGCCAAAGCGGAAAAGAAGTTAATCCATTCTTGTCTGGTAAATACGAGGCTAATGTCTGGATATGGCGTTGCCAGTACAACAATCTCTTTGCCATCAGGCGATCTTTCAAGGTAATCGTCAAAGTCTAGTTCCCTTGTTACTTCTACAAATGAACTGAATTGCTGAAAGTTGAAGCTGATTAAAACACCTTTATTCCAGATGTTAACCATTTTGCAATTTATGCATTGTGTGACGGCAATATTGCCTTTCCGGGCTATAACTGTTGGTTTACACATATTGATCTATATAAATATATCTACAAATATCACATTATTTAGAACAGTTCCAAATAGCTTATGAATTATATTTTTCAATCCAACGGATCAATCCGCAAGAAAAAATTACTTGTCGTTTTCATTTCGTGGCCCAGACCGATACCCTTTCTTATCTATTCCTGGCTCTTTAAAGATTCTTAAACCTTCAGTATTTTTATAAATATTCTGGTAGCCCGTTACATTATTTATTTTCGAAATCTCAATTCTTAATTCATCCAGTTTCGTGATGAGATTATTTTGCAGCTCCGTAAACCTGGTGTCGGTATTTGTCTCAAGAAGGTTGAAACTATTTTGAAGCTCGGTAAACCTAGTATCTGTCTTTGTCTCAAGAAGGTTGAAACTATTTTGAAGCTCGGTAAACCTAGTATCTGTCTTTGTCTCAAGAAGGTTGAAACTATTTTGAAGCTCGGTAAACCTAGTATCTGTCTTTGTCTCAAGAAGGTTCAAACTATTTTGTAGCTCATTAAACCTGGTATCTGTATTTGTCTCAAGAAGGTTGAAACTATTTTGCAGCTCTGTGAACCTGGTATCAAGAAGGTTGAAACTATTTTGCAGCTTTGTGAACCTGGTGTCAAGAAGTTTGAAACTATTTTGTAGTTCTGTAAACCTGGTGTCTGTATTGATCTCAAGAAGTTTGAAACTATTTTGCAGCTCCGTAAACCTGATATCGATTGCTCCAAATCTTTCCCAGGTGCTTGTTTCCAGAAGATTTAGGCGGATCTCCAGCTCAGAAAACCTGACTTCTAAGTTTTCAAATCCTAAGATTGTGGATCTTTTTAACGCAATCATTTCACTTTGTAGCGCTTGAATTTTTGCGGATGCATTTTCAAAATTTAACTCTGTGGTTCTGGAAAGTGCATTGATTTTCATATCTACAATATGAAAACCAGCTACCATCGTTTTGCTCAGGGAATCAATCTTGACTTCCGTGTCTTGGAATTTAAGGTCAATTTGATCAAATTTACGGTCGATCCCACTAAATTTAAAATGCATTGCCTCAAATCCATCTTTAAGGCTCGAACTGATTTCGTTTACTACCTTCAAAGTAGAAACGGCGCTGTTTTCTAAATAACTTACCTTTTCTTCAAATATGCCCATAACGTCTATCTTTGTGGTACAAATTTATTAATTTTATTTTATAATTAAAAAAGTAACGCTAAAATTATTAATTTAATTTTATTAGGCGTTGTTTGTTCTTAATATGTAATCTCTGATGGTTGTATATTTTTGAGAACCGGCATAGGGGTACGGCTCCATTAAGATGTCTTTATTTTAGTTATGTTGCTTATTTATATAAATAATTTGATGTGCAGACCGATCATGATTTAAAAACACAGTATACGCTCGACCTTGACAATGACGAAAGGGGCTTTGACCAAATTTATGTTAACCATTATCCTGCACTTTTTCAATATGCTTTTACACTTGTTAACGACGTTGTAATGGCCGAAGAAATGGTACATCAGGTTTTTCTAAAGATCTTGGAGAAAAATGAACCCGTGATGATCCGAATTTCGCTGAAATCTTACCTCTTCAGAGCAGTACACAATGAATGCCTCAATTATTTTAAGCATCAGAAAGTAAAACAGGTACATGTGATATATGCCGATAGGCACACAAATGAAAATAGCGAACCTGCGTCAGGCAAGTTACAGCTCAGAGAACTGGAGCAGCAACTGCATGCCGCTATAAACGAACTTCCGGAACAATGCCGTACAATCTTTCAGATGAGCAGATTTGAGGAATTAAAATATGCGGAGATAGCTCTCCAACTTGGAATCTCAATAAAAACGGTGGAGAATCAAATCAGCAAAGCTCTTAAAAGATTGCGCATACAGTTGGCGGAATATCTGCCGCTTATTATTTGGTTCCTGCTGATATCATCAACTTTTAAACGCTGAAAAAATGGAAATTAACGACGACTTACTAATCAGCTACCTGCTCGGAGAAGCAACAATAGAACAAATCGACCAGATAGATGCATGGCGCAGGGCACATTTGGAGAATCAGCAACGCCTTGACCAATTTAGCATCATCTGGGAGAAGAGCAGCACACTTGCATTTAAGGGTAATATTGATGCTGCCGCCTCTTTGCTAAGGTTTAAAGAAAAAGTCAGGGCGCAAAGGGACATGCCAAAAAAGGTAATTGCGATAAACAGTGCTTATCTATGGATGAAAATTGCTGCTGTGTTATTTTTGGTTGCTGGTTTTGCATGGCTATATTCCAGCATCTTTGTTATAAAAGAAATCAGATTTGCCACACAAAAAGATGTGGTTGCCGACACACTCTCTGATGGATCAGTGGTTACACTTAATAAAAACAGTATGTTGCTGCATCCGGTTCGCTTCAAAAGCGGGCAACGGCAGGTGTCACTCATTAGAGGCGAAGCATTTTTTAATGTTACTGCCGACAAAACGCGTCCTTTTATTATTAATTTGGGTACCACCTTTATCAGGGTAGTGGGTACATCGTTCAATGTGAAGAACAGAAATGGGTTGATTGAAGTAATTGTAGAAAGCGGCACAGTGCAGGTGACGAGAAAAGGCAGTATGGTATCTATAAAAAAAGGTGAAAAAGTGGAGGTGAAACAAAATATACCAGCTTTGGTAGTAGAAAAGACACCTGATCATCTTTATGCCTATTACCGTGAAAAGAAATTTGTTGCGGATGATACGCCGTTATGGAGGATGGTCGAAGTCCTAAATGAAGCCTATGAAAGCCACATTGTGATTGGCAGAAAAGAAATCTCTAACCTGCCACTAAATACAACGTTTGAAAATGAATCTCTGGACGATATTTTAAAGGTGATTTGCAGTACATTTCATATCGAAATGGAAAGGAAAGATAACCGGATTATGCTGTACTAAAGGCGGTCGATGGTAAACTCTATTTTGTTTTATTGGTATGCATCAGGATTTTGTGAATACAGCTTATAAGCAAATTACAAGAAGGTTTATTATCCGTTGGAGCTGGGCGGAAAATAAATTTTTCAATCTGGTAGGGGTTGTTTACATTTAGATTGTCTTACTGCCATAAACTAGTAATATTTTGAATAAAAACAAAAAACGCGTCCTGTTCTATCTTTTGGATGGGGCCAGGCCTGATATTTTAACCACTTTAATTTCAGAAGGTAAGCTTCCAAATTTACAAAAATTGATTGGCGAAGGCACTTATCGCCTCGCAACTACCTGCTTCCCATCAACCACAGGACCCGCGTATCTCCCGTTTCTTACGGGACATTTTCCAGGTACAATGGGAATAACAGGGATACGCTGGTTTGATAAGCAGGAATTTAAGAGAACACGATGGAATAAAATGGCTATGAGGTCATATTGCGGGCCTGAAGCTGCCTGGTTTAATACAGACATGCCGGCAGAAAAAGCTACCCTTTTCGAATTATTGGGTGAGTCATATAATTTATATAATATGATTACCAGAAATGTTCCTGATGAATATGACCTGGGTAAAAAAGGCAAAGGATGGCTATATACCAGGGCACATTTTTTAAAAAGGCATCATCCAGTAGATCTGCAGGGACACCAGCGGATTATGGAGATGCTAAAAAGTGGAAAGGACTTTGATTTTCTCTTTGCAGTTTTTCCAAGTGTTGATTGGGATTCGCATTATCACCATATCAGTGATCCACGCACAATCGAGGCATATCAGATTGCTGACACAAGCATCGGTGAGGTAAGGGCTTTACTGGAAGAGAAGGGATGCTGGGAGAATACGTTGTTTATGCTAACGTCTGACCATGGGTTAACGCCAAGCCATACTCACTTTGACCTTGGAGACTGGATGACGGCGCAGGGATTAAAATCTGTAAGTTACCCGGTAATATGGCGTGGTAACCCTAAATCGGCGGTGATGATTTCGGGCAATTCTTTTGGCAGTATACATTTACTGGATCATGAAGGCAGTGAGGTTTTGCATCAGACAAGATTGCTAGAGGTTTTTGGTCAGGAACGGATGAACGCATTGTTAAGTGAAGCTGCGGTTGATTTCGTAACTTACCGTGGTGACATTGATGGAGAGTTCTATGTGCAAAACCAGGAAGGTAACGCAGTAATACGTAACGGCAATGACCAGTATAGTTATGAACCGCTTACCGCTGATCCGTTAGGCCTGGGCAATATTGCACCCTCAACTCACCGCCAGGCCCTGGAATTAACATTTAATAGCAACTACCCCGACGCTTTAGTACAAATTTCGCAGCTTTTCAGAAGCCGCCGGGCAGGGGACATTGTGGTGAGCGCAAAAAACGGATATGACCTCAGGGATTTTTGGGAATATCCAGAACATAAGGGCTCGCATGGGTCTTTAACAAAAGAGCACATCCAGGTTCCGTTGATTTACAACCAGAAAGGCTGGGCAGAACATGCGGCACGTACTGCTGATCTTTTTCCCACCTTGCTTAAGTGGATGGAAAAGCCCGCACGTTCTACTGAAGGAGAAGCGTTAAATTAATTCTTTCACGACTAAAAATATCCATCATGTCTATACCAATAGAAACCGTTAAAAAAGAAGACAACAGTGCTTCTTCATCGAATGTTGAAGGTGAGGGAAAAATGATAACTGGAACTGGCGAAGAACCAGAAAAGGAAAAAGCTTTTGATGCGGTATTTAATAAAAGTATGATCTACAAGGGAGGATTGTGGTTCGGACTGATTACTATTGCTTCAGTAGCAGTAATCTTTTTCTATAACCACACC
>Ga0247816_10000028_pt1 | contig 75082 bp, 65 predicted proteins | sample UWRJL209509C1_FD_179930 | JGI IMG/M metagenome (GOLD analysis project Ga0247816, IMG submission 179930) | Plant litter microbial communities from Arlington Agricultural Research Station in Wisconsin, United States - UWRJ-L209-509C-1 | ecosystem: Environmental > Terrestrial > Plant litter >...
AACCGACCGAACTTCTTGAAATCGAAGGCGTAGTTACCCACCACGTCCACACCCTTGGTCTTGGTGTCCAGGCCGTTGGTGTAGAAGCTCGCAGCGCTGACGTCATAGCCCAGCGGGTTGAGGAAACCCGCCAGGCCGGTCTGGTTCTCAGACAGGGTGACGCGGTCACGCAGCTTGATCTGATACACGTCGACGGTCAGCGACGCATTGCTGGCCGGGGTGAACACCGCCCCCAGGGAGAAGTTGGTGGACTTCTCCGGCTTGAGGTCCTGTGCACCGAGCAGGCGGGCCACCGGGTGGTCGACCGGGAACGTACGGCTGTCATACATCACGCCACCGTTGAAGGTGCTCTGGGTGTAGGAGTGGCCGATCTGCCCCAGGCTGGGCGCACGGAAACCCGTGTTGGCAGTAGCGCGCAGGGCGAACTCGGGGTTGAACTCATAACGGGCCGACACTTTGCCGGTGCGGGTCGAACCAAAGTCCGAATAGTCCTCGTAGCGCGCTGCGACGCCCACTTGCAGCTTCTGGGTCAGGTTGTTTTCCAGGCTCACATACAGGGCCTTCACGTTACGGTCGTAGCTGCCCGCATCACCTGGCTGGTAACCCGGGAAGCTTTGGGAACCGACCCCGGCACGCACGTCATAACCCGGAGTGGCAGGCCCGAAGCCCGCATTGGTGTTGGGGCCCGGGTCTGCGCCAGCTCCGCGTCGTGGCACGTCGGTAAAGTCATAAGGCCCCCTCGCCCACGACTGGTACTCGCCGGCATTGACCTCATAGTTTTCCTGACGCCAGGCCGCACCCGTGGCAAGCGTCAGGGGGAAGTCCGACAGCGCCCATTGCAAATCCTTGACGTAGTCGAGGGTCAGGCTGGTCTGGTCGGCGGTGTAACCACCGGCGTGAAAACGACGCTGGCTTTCGGGACCGAACGAAGGGTTGATGGTGTTGCTGACGATGTACTCGATATCGCTGCGCCCATAGCTGGCGGCCAGGTCGAACTTGCCGACATTGTCGTCACCGAAACGCGAGCCAAAGGTTGCCGCGTAGTCCTCGCTTTTCAGGTCCAGCCAGGGTTGGAACCCTTCCGGGTATACCGACAGCCAGTTACGGCCCTGTTGGTCATAGGGGTAGCGAAAGGCGTTCTGCGAGTGACTGATACGGTGCCCATAGGTCGCGAACCCATAGAGTTGCACCTGATCGGTCAGATTGGTCTCGGCGTTGAGGCCCAGGTTGTAATCATCCAGGGCTGGCGAGCCGGTGGCGTATTCGCGATTGGCCGTGGCCTCCCGGGGATCGCTGGCATTCCAGAAGTAAACACTGTCATCGGTCTTGCCGTTGGGGTAGGTACGGTCCTTGTTCACCCAGTCGGCACTCAGGGTCAGGAAACCATCCCCCGGCAGTGTGAAACCTTTCCAGGCCTCGACGTCTTTACTGAGGCCATCACCTTTGCTGAACTTGCCAATCGAGCTATTGACCTCGCCACCGCTGTCGCGCTCCTTGAGCACGATGTTGATCACCCCGGCAATCGCATCCGAGCCGTACTGGGCCGACGCACCATCACGCAGGACTTCCACCCGCTCGATGGCGCTCATCGGGATGGTGTTGAGGTCCACCGAGTTCGAGCCGCGGCCAAAAAACGGTTTGTTGTTGACGAAGGCCGAGGTATGCCGGCGCTTGCCGTTGACCAGTACCAGCGTCTGGTCTGGCGACAGCCCACGCAAGGCTGCCGCACGGAACGAGGACAAACCGTCCACGCCATTGACCAGCGGATAGTTGAACGACGGCACCAGGGCCTGAAGGGCCTGGCTCAGATTGCTGTAGCCGGTTTGCTGGAGGGTATCGGCATTGATGACATCGACCGGCGAGGCGCTTTGCAGCACGGTCAAGTCACTGCGGCGGGTCCCCACCACCACGACCTGCTCAAGTTGCGGCGCCACCTGGGCAGCCGAAGGCGGCAGCGCATAAATCACAAAGCTCCCCTGCTCTGTCTGGCGCGCCGCCAGGCCCGAACCTTCCAGCAATTGGTTGAGTGCCTGCACCACCGACAAGCCTCCACGTACCGAGCGGGCCTGCTTACCCGAAACCAACGCCTGGGGCGCCAGCACGTTGGTACCGGTTTGTTCGGCCAGTTGATTAAGCGATTGCTGGAGTGGCTGAGCGGGCAGGTCGATTGCCTGGGCAACCGTGACAGCGTTGGCGGCTTGCGGTGCGCCATAGGCGACATTCCCAAACAGCAGACCACCAGAAAGAATTGCAGTACTTAACAACGTGAATTGTGGTTGAAACATCATCTAGCTCCCTGGCCATCATTTGTGGTCCTCGCAACAAATGACGTCCAGGTAGCGATCAGCCTCAGGTTATAAAACAGCAATCGATAAGATCGTTTTGATCTTTACATATGCCTTTGCTCAGGGCGCTTGCCAGCCGCGACGGGCCAACTCGGCAGCACCTGCGGGCAAGGCCTGGGCACCGCCCAATTGCTCGGCGAGCAGTGCCAGGTGCGCGGCATCCTCCAGGGCCACGAGCAGGCGCGCGGCGCCCAGTACGCCCTTGTCACTCCAGGCGAACGGGCCATGGTTGGCGAGCAATACCGCCGGTGCGCTGGTGCCCGTGCGCAGCAGATCAACAACCGGCTGCTGGGCGTAACGCGGCCCCCACTGGCTCACTGGAATCTCCTGGTCTTCACGCAGGATGCCCAGCAACCCGGAGTTGTAGGGACGCAAAGGACGCAAGGCAATGGCATGCGCGGTCAGGTACAGCGAGTGAGTGTGGATGACCGCGTTGGCTTCAGGGCGCTCGCGCAGGATCGCGACATGCAGGGCGGCGACCTCCTGGAGATTGGCCGACAAGCTGCCCTGATGGGTACGCAAGTCAAAATCCAGGAGTACGGCGGTCCCGGCGTCAGGGCCCGACAGCGAGGCAATCAGCAACTTATCCTGATCACCCAGGCGCAGGCTGATATTGCCTGCCTGAGTCGGGGAAAGGGTTTGCGTATCGATCAGCAGTTGTCGCGCCTGGGCGAACGCCTGCTCAAATTGCTGGAGTGCCAGCAAGGGATCGGCCACCGGCCGGGATTCCTGGATTGTCATAGCGGTTCCTGAAGGTTCAGGAGGGAGTGAAATTACCCCCCCTTGGTTCAGGGACGTTTGATACGGAGATTGCCTCAGGTCGCTCGCAAAAAACCCTCAACGCGCGCGGATGTCGACACTCTGGTCCGGGTTGAAAACCAGGTTCAGCGCAAACAATTCCGGCAGCAAATGCAACAGCTCATCCGGCTTGGACAAAGAGAACGAGCCACTGATACGCAGCGCTCCCACCTTGCTGTCGTGAATGCGGATAGGCCCGCTGCGGTAGCGCTGCAGTTCGGCCACCGCCTGCGCCAGGGTCTCCCCTGAAAACACCAGGCGCCCGTCACGCCAGCTCAGGGCTTGTGCGGCATCGACATCCATCACACCGCCGACAAACTCACCGCGACGTGTACGCAGCTGCTGGCCCGGCGTGATCTGCAGGGAATCAGCATCCTTGCCCGGCGTGACCTGGACCCGACCTTCAAGCACGGTGACCACGTTGCCCTCTTCCCACTGACGCACATTGAAGGTGGTGCCCAGTACGCGTACCCGCGTGCTCAGGGACGCGACCTCGAAGGGAATATTGACCTGGTGGGTCACCGCGAACAGTGCCTCGCCCTTCACCAGTTGCGCCTCTCGGCTGTGCAGCCTGCGCACGAAATTCAGTTGGGTATCGGTATTGAGCTGTACCCGGCTGCCATCGCTCAGGTACACCTCTCGATGCTCGCCCAGGCCCGTCTGGTATTCACCTCGAGACAGCACCGGATTGACCCACCACAGGGTCGTGCCCAGACCAAGCAACAGCACCAGGGCGACAGCCCAGTTAGGCCAGGCCCAACCACTGCGCGCCTTGCGAGTCGCTGCCGGAAGGGGTTGCTCATGGGCGGGAGTGGCCACGTGCCGCGGGTAGCGTTGGCGCAAGCTGGCGAGTGAGACATCCAGCGCCGACTCAGTCTCCAGTTGCGCGAGATAGCAACGACGGTTGTCCTCGCTCAGTGCGGCCCAGCGCTCTAATTCAAGGCGAGCGTCGGCCTCGCGCTGTGGGTCGCCACACCGGCTACGCGCCAGCAATCGATTGACAAAATCCAGGTCTGTTAGAGGCAAGGTCATCGCCTGATTAGCATCGCAGCAAAGAAGCAATTAAAGACAAGTCACCCACCTCAACACGGTCATTGGTCCAAAAACTCCCGACAGATTTTCAGCCCCAGCGCGACATGTTTTTCGACCATGCTGGGCGAAATCCCCATCTGGGTGCCGACCTCATTATGGGCCAAACCATGAATCCGCGAGAGGATAAACGCCTCACGGCAGCGCGCCGGCATGCTGTCGATGGCTTTGGAGAGCAGCTCTACACGCTCCTCTCCCAGCACGATTCGCTCCGGGTCCATGTCATGGGACAGGGCAGGCAATGACTCGGCATCGGCTCGCGACTCCAGCGACTCCATGGGCAAACGCCGACGATGACGCGCAAGGTCTATTTTCAGGTTGCGGGCGATTTGCCTGAGCAAGCCTGCCGGCGATCGAACCTCTTGCTCGGCGGGCAGCTTCAATAGCCGTTCAACGCTGGCCTGGGCAATATCGCCGGCATCCTGGCGATAGCTGCTGTCACGGTTTAGCGATTTATAAAATTCGGTGTAAATCGGGTTCAGGTTTTTTAGGAGTTTATTGCTCATTAATCACGGCATCGTCAGTGCGATGCGGCTCCTGCTGGAGCAGGCAGAACCGGCCATCGGAAAAGGAAATGTACAGATCCGGCGGCCCGGTTTTTATAGCCTATAGAGCATTTTCTTATATATGAAATAACAATTTGAGCTATTGGGAGTGATTTATTTCATAACGCATCGAGTGCATCGGTGTTGGATCGCGTACGAAGGCATAAGCGTGATTCGAATGCGCTAAAAAACGAAAAGGCATCGGTTTATAACGCGATAAATGGACGATTACCCAGGGCACTGCGCAAGGCTGGCGCCTCCTGTTCGATGTACTCCCACAGGCGATTGGCGATCGGCCCTTGCGGCTGGTCGCGACGGCGAGCCACTACCAAATCCTGATCAAGGCCGGGCAGATGCCGGCTGGCAATCGACTGCAAATGCCCTTCGCGCAGCTCTTGCTCGACCAGGAACAGCGGCATGTGCCCCCACCCCAGGCCCTGCAGGATGATTTCCTTCTTCATGCCCTGATCGGCCACCAGGCATTGCGGCGCGCCATCGATCATGAAGTAGTCGCGCTGCGAAGAATGACGGGCCGTATCGCGAATGATGCACTGGGTGAGCCCGTGCATCTGGTCCGGGGTAATCGGGTGGCTGATCGTCTCCGGCAGAAAGCCCGGCGCGACCACCGGAATGAATGGTACCTGGCACACGTCGAGCCATTCGATTCGGGGATCGCTCTTGTCGACCCAGTGCACGATCAGGTCGGCGTTGCCATCGAACAGGCGCTCCCAGGGCCCGCCCACTGCTTCGAAATGCAGATGCAGGCGCGTGGCAGGGTGCCCGGCGAAGAACCGTCCGAGCAAACCCAACACCTGTGGCCGGGGACACAGGTCGCCGATCACCACATGGATTTCGGTTTCCTCGCCCATCGAGAGCTGCGCCGCGTGGGTGCGCAGGCCTTGCAGCTCGCGCAGCAGCGATTGGGCCCGGCGGTGGAACGACAGGCCGGCCTCTGTGGCGTGTACGCGGTAGCCGCTGCGGTCCAGCAGGACCAGGTCGAGTTGTCGCTCAAGCTTTGCCACGGCGGCAAACACCGACGGGTGTGACCGATGCAGCATGCCTGCTGCCGCCTGGAAACCACCTGCCCGGATGACGGCATCGAAGCACTGCAAGTCATGCAAGGTGAACTCGGCCATGTCGGAGCTTCCTACAAAGAGTGTCCTTTCTTTGTAATATCACCCAGGCAACAGCGCCACTACGATCAGCTCCATTCATCGGACCACACGGAGCTTTTCGACATGCGCGAACTGAATATCATGACCCTGGGCGACAGCACACGCATCGCCTATCGCCTGGACGGCGATGCCGGCAAACCGGTGCTGTTGTTGTCGAATTCCATCGCCACCACGCTGCATATGTGGGATGGACAGATCGAGGCGCTGTCGAAGCACTTTCGGGTGTTGCGTTACGACTTTCGCGGCCATGGCGGCTCGAGCACACCAGCCGGCGCCTACTCGCTCGACCGACTGGGTCGCGATGTGATCGAGCTGCTCGACGGGCTCGGCATCGAACGCGTGCATTTTCTCGGCCTGTCGCTGGGTGGTTTTGTCGGCCAATGGCTGGGCGTGCGGGAACCCGAACGTATCGACCGGCTGATCCTCGCCAACACCTCGCCCCATCTCGGGCCGGCAAGCTATATCGACCAACGGATCACGGCGACGCTTCAGGCGCCAGACATGACAAACAACGCCGAAGAGTTCCTGGCCAACTGGTTTCCGGCGGCGATGGTCGAGGCCAACGGCGCGATCATCCAGACGTTTCGCACGATGCTGCTGGGTATCGACCGGCAAGGCCTGGCCGGCCTGTTCGCGGCAGTGCGCGACAGTGACTTTCGCCGCAGTACAGGGCTGATTTCACGACCGACCCTGGTGATTGCCGGGCGCTACGATACGGTCACAGCCCTCAGCCACAGCGAGGCAATCGCCGCCTCTATACCCGGCGCAAAGCTGCTGGTGCTGCCTGCGGTTCACTTGAGCAACGTTGAGTACCCTGCGGAGTTCATCGAGGCCGTACTCGATTTCCTTCGATAATCCCTGGCACTTGGGAAACGCCGATAGCCACAATCAGCGACTCCATCGCCACTTCCATCGGTAGCCCCAGCAAGAGTTGACAGCTCTCAAATCGAAAGTTAACGTAAACGTAAACGTCAACCCCGAGCCGGCAAGGAACGCTCACCCAGCGCCCGGGTCTCGCCACATCGAGCAAGTTCTACAGGCTACAGAACGCTTCGCTAGCAGTCGTTTCTCTCGCACATCAATAACAAAAAAAGAGATCCCACCATGAGCTCGATCGCGATTCTCATTTCCTTGCTGCTGCTGATGTACTTTGCCTACCGGGGGGTCACGGTGCTGGTGTTGGCGCCGATCATGGCCAGCGTCGCCTTGCTGCTCAGCGGCGAAGCGATGTTCATGCTGCCAACATACACCCAGGTGTTCATGCAGGAGCTGGGGGGCTACCTGATCAAGTTTTTCCCCTTGTTTATCCTTGGCTCGCTGTTCGGCCAGTTGATTGCCGACAGTGGCGCGGCACGCACCATCGCCAATGCGATCATGCGTTTGCTGGGGCCGCGACATGCCATTTTCACCGTGGTGCTGGCCTGCGGCGTCCTCACCTACGGTGGCGTCTCGTTGTTTGTCGTGGCCTTTGCGGTATACCCCATCGGTGCTGTGCTGTTTCGCCAAAGCGCCACGCCCAAGCGATACATGCCGGCCGCCATCGCCCTTGGCTCGTTCACCTTTACCATGACCGCACTGCCCGGCGCGCCGTCGATCCAGAACGCTATCCCCGTGCCTTATCTGCACACCAACACCTTCGCTGCGCCGGGGCTGGGGATCATTGCCGGTGTGATCATGTTGACGTTCGGGGTGTGGTGGCTGCAACGCCTGGCACGTCGGGCAATGGCGAAGGGCGAAGGCTACGGCGACCACGACGACCTCAGTGTTGTGGTTGACGAAAGTGACAACCCAAGCCTGTTCAGCTCGCTGGCGCCGATTGTCCTGGTCATCGGTCTGAACGCCGTGTTCACCTATTGGGTGCTGCCGAACATGGACCTGCAGTTCATTGCACAGGAACGTTTCGGCAACGCCAATCCAGCCTCGGTGATCGGCTTGTGGGCGGTGTTGCTGGCACTCATGGTGTCGATCCTGGTGACCATCGCCCTGCACTGGCGACGCTGGGGCAGCCTCAAGGACTCGGTCAACAAAGGCGCCTTCGGCTCCTTTCTGCCGGTGCTCAATACCGCCTCCGAAGTTGCCTATGGCGCAGTCATTGCCAGCCTTGCCGGGTTCGCGATTATCCGCCAGTCGCTGTTGGAACTGTCACCCCATAACCCGCTGATCGGCGTCGTGCTGACGATGAACGTGTTGGCCGGCATCACCGGTTCGTCCTCGGGCGGATTGAGCATTGCCTTCCGCACCTTGGGCGCCGATTACGTGCAAATGATTCATGCGGCCGGCATCAGCCCCGAACTGCTGCATCGCGTCGCAGTGATAGCCGCCGGCGGCCTCGACACCCTGCCCCACTCTGGCGCGGTGATCACCCTGTTGGCGATCTGCGGGCTCAGCCACCGCCAGTCTTACCCGCTGATCTTCCTGATGACGACCGTCGTGCCGATGTCCGCCCTGGTGGTGGTCATGTTGCTGGGCTCGATGTTTGGCGCTTTCTAATCCCTGACCACGTGGAGAACAAGCATAAATGCACACGGCAGACTACGAAATCCAGGCGCCGGCCAATGGCGAGTTGTTCAACATTGCCCATGCCTGTTGTGACCGTTGGGCGCAAGACGACCCACAGCGAATCGCACTGATTCAAAAGAACCTTGACGGCCGCGTGGTGCGCTACAGCTTTGCCGACCTGCAACGCCATGCCAATCGCCTGGCCAATGCCTTGCGCGAGCAGGGCGTGCAGGTCGGTGAGCGAGTCGGCATCATGCTCGCGCAGAGTCTCGAAGCCGGCGTCGCGCACCTGGCCCTTTATAAACTGGGGGCAATCGCTGTTCCGCTGTTTGGCTTGTTCGGCCTCGACGCCATTCGCCATCGTGCCGATGATTGCGGCATGACCGCGATCATCACCGATGCCACGGGTTGCGCCAAACTCTTGCAGATATGGCCACAGCTACCCGCCCTGCGCCTGTGCCTGGCGGTGGGCGAACACCCGGACGACCCGCGTATTCTCGACTACGAGCATCACACTGCCGGGCAGTCCGAACACTTTGACAACCACCTCAGTCGCGCCGAAGACCCTGCGGTGATTATCTACACCTCGGGCACCACCGGGCACCCGAAGGGGGCGCTGCACGCTCACCGCGTGCTGCTCGGCCATGTGCCGGGGGTGCGTGTATCCCATGACAATTTCCCGCAAGCCAATGACATCATCTGGACCCCGGCCGACTGGGCGTGGATCGGCGGCCTGCTGGACGTGTTGCTGCCCAGTTGGTACCTCGGCGTGCCGGTAGTGGCCTGGCGTGCGGAAAAATTCGACGCCGAAAAGACCTTCCAATTGCTCGAAGAAATCGGCATCCGCAACGTGTTTTTCCCGCCTACCGCGTTGAAGTTGCTACGCCAGGTCAAATCCCCACAGCAGCGCTGGCAACTGCGCATTCGCTCGATTGCCAGTGGCGGTGAATCGCTGGGCGAGGAGTTGCTGGACTGGGGCCGTCAGACCTTCGGCCTGACCATCAACGAATTCTACGGACAGACCGAGTGCAACCTGGTGTTGTCATCCTGCGCCACCCAAGGCGTGCACAAACAGGGCGCCATTGGCCGCGCCGTACCGGGTTACACCGTGGCAATCATTGATGCGGCTGGGCAGGTCGTCGCGCCAGGCACCGCGGGTGACATCGCGGTACTCACGCCCAATTCCAACCAAATGCTCGGTTACTGGAACAACCCTCAAGCCACGGTCGAAAAATATGTCGGCGCCTGGCTGGTGACCGGTGACCGCGGCTTTGAGGATGAGCAAGGCTACGTACACTTTCTGGGGCGCAACGACGATGTGATCACCAGCGCCGGCTACCGCATCGGCCCGACGCCGATCGAAGATTGCCTGCTCAAGCACCCCGCCGTGCAGATGGCTGCTGCTATCGGCAAAAAAGATCCGACCCGTACCGAAATCGTCAAAGCCTGCGTGGTGCTTAACCCCGGTTACTCGCCGGATGCGGCGCTGGTCAGCGAACTGCAGCAACACGTGCGCCAACGCTTGGCCGCTCATGAATACCCACGGGAAATCGAGTTTCTCGACAGCTTGCCGATGACCGCAACCGGCAAAATCATCCGCGGCGCCCTGCGCGACCGCGAACCTGAAACCACACTCAAAACCCCGGTGGCGCTATGAACTTTTTTGGCAAAGGCTTTAACCAAATCGCCGAAGGCAGCACCTTCGGCCAGACACTGACAATCGACAGCTCCCACATCAGCCGCGCCTGCGGAATGTTTGGTGACTTCAACCCGCTGCACAGCGACGCACAGTTCTGCAGCAACACCCGTTTCGGCCAGCCAATCCTCCATGGCCCGATGACGGCCGCGCTGATGTCGGCGTCGATCGGCATGTACTTCTACGGTACCGCCGTCGCTTACCTGGAACAGAACTGCCGATTCCTTGCACCGGTGTTGGCAGGCGATACGCTGACCACTACCTGGGTCGTGCGTGAAGCATTTGCCAAGCCTAAACATAACGGCGGGATTGCGGTGCTCGCGGGAACTTGCGTTAACCAGCGCGGTGAGACTGTGGCTGAGGCGGATGGGAAGATTTTGTTGAGTAACGGTATTTCCAATGGTTGATCCCGGTGCGATTGCCGACAGGGGCTGATCGCCGCCCTGAAAGCTGGTGACGGGTTATCAAGGGGCCAAGTCGCGAGCAAAAAAATGCCTGCATCCGTGCAGGCTTTTCTCTATCACTTAAAACCCATCGGCACTTATACCCTGCGGCTGGGGCTCCTGGCGTCAGGTGCGGTTTCAATAATAGCCATGGGATCGAGAATCGAAACAACGTCTCTCAGATTCATGTCGTACTTACCAATCAGGATACGCAACGCGATTTCAAACTCATCCTGGAGTGCATCATCTTCCTTGAGCTGTTGCGCAATGTGCTGATTCAATCGACGAAATTTCGCTGGTTTAGACATGCGCGTCTCCAAGGGTGCCACCTGCGTCAAATGCCCACCTGGCTGATAAATTTGGTCGTCAGGTAAGCGTCCAAACCTTCGGTACCGCCTTCACTCCCATGACCACTCGCCTTGATCCCACCGAACGGGGTTTCCGGCAATGCCAGGCCAAAGTGATTGATCGAAATCATGCCAGCCTGCAGTCGATTACTCAGCTCGGTCGCGGTTTTCAATGAGCGGGTAAAAGCGAACGCCGCCAGCCCGTATTCCAAACTGTTGGCTTGAGTAATCACACTGTCCAGGTCATTGAAGCGCAGCAGTGGCGCCACCGGACCAAAAGGTTCTTCATTAAGCAACCGCGCCTGGTCCGGGATATCAGTCAGGACTGTCGGCTGGAAAAAATTGCCCTTGTCACCGATGCGGCTTCCGCCTGCCAATACTTTCGCACCCGACTCACGGGCGTCGGCAATCAGCTCTTGAACCATCATCAAACGTCGAGCATTGGCCAGTGGCCCCATCTGGCTGGCTGGATCGAAGCCATCACCGACCTTGAGTTGTCCCGCCAGCTCGGTAAATCTGCGGGCGAATAAATCGAATACAGCCTCGTGCACATAGAACCGCGAGGGTGCAGCGCACACTTGTCCGGCATTTCGGAATTTGAGGACGCAGGCCAATGCAGCAGCAGCCTCAACATTGGCATCCTCACAGACGATAAACGGCGCATGCCCGCCCAACTCCATGGTGGTCAGTTTCAGGTGCGTCGCCGCCAGGGCGCCGAGTTGCCTGCCAATAGCCGTAGAGCCGGTAAAGGACACCTTGCGGATGATCGGTGACCTGATCAGGTAATCGGATACATGCGCCGGCACTCCGAACACAAGGTTCAACACACCCTTGGGCAGTCCCGCATCGTGGAAACAACGCACCAACTCGATCACGGCACCAGGAGCCTCCTCCGGCGCCTTGATGATGATGCTGCACCCTGCCGCCAGGGCTCCGGCTATCTTGCGCACCGCCTGGTTGATCGGGAAATTCCACGGTGTAAAGGCTGCCACAGGGCCGACCGGTTCACGCACCACAAGCTGACGTACTGCCGCGTTACGTGAAGGCACTATGCGGCCATAGGCGCGCCGGCCTTCCTCGGCATACCACTCAATGTGGTCAGCCGCACTTTTGGCCTCCATGGTCGATTCAGACAGCGGCTTACCTTGATCCAGCGTCATGCATTCGGCCATCAGTGCATGGCGATCACGGACCAGCGCAGCGGCCCGGCGCAAGATGCCCGAGCGATCATAGGCGGATGTTGTAGACCAGGTTTCAAACCCTCGGCCAGCCGCGGCCAATGCAGCGTCCAGATCTTCATTCGAAGCCAACGGCAATTGCCCAATCGTTTCTCCCGTCGAAGGGTTGATGACAGCTGCAGTATTGGCAGAGCTGCCGGCAGTCCATTGGCCGTCGATGTAAAACAGCAGGTCGGTGTACATGGATCACTCCTCGGGAATTGGCATTTGACGCAGGCCGTTACACAGGTAGTGGCGATGCATAAGCAGGTAAAGAAAGCGCAGCAACAGGTTGACACTGTGAACCATATACTCGTAACTTTAGTTCACTCTGTCAACCATGTTTTATCGCCACCCAAGAGGCCCCAATGAGAGACGTCATTCTGTGTGAATGCTTCGCCCGCGATGGTCTGCAACACGAACCAGACTTTCTGCCTACGCACATAAAACGCCAACTGGTGGAGCGTTTTGCCGAAATCGGCTTTCAAAGGATTGAGGCTACTTCTTACTCCAATCCTGCGGTTATTCCGCAATTTGCCGACGCCAGTGCACTGCTGGTAGATCTGCAGCGTCGTACTGGGGTGTTCTATAAAGCCACCTGCGCCAACGTGCGCGCGGTAGACCGAGCTATCACCGACCTTACCGCCGGCTACGGTGCCAATGAAATCAGCCTGCTGGTGTCTGCCTCGGAGTCCCACTCGCTGAAAAACCTCAAGCGCAGTCGAGCAGATCAATGGCTGAACATTGAGCAGATGGCCGACAAAGCCCTCAGCCATTTCCGTTTGATCGGCACCATTTCCGTAGCGTTTGGCTGTCCTTTTGAAGGACGTGTCAACGAAGCCGACGTGCTGGCAGATGTTGAGCAGTTCGCCAAACGCGGGGTGAAGTTCATTACCCTTGGCGACACCACCGGTGTTGCAACGCCACAGAGTGTCAAACGCTTGTTCAAAGCCGTGCTGGCGTTGTTTCCCGAGATCACCCCGATTGCTCATTTCCACGATACTCGTGCCACTGGGCTGGTGAATTACGTTGCGGCCCTGGAGGCCGGCGTTACGCATTACGACTGTGCCTTCGGTGGCGTCGGCGGGCACCCAGCCAAGGTGAAATACGGTGGCGGGCACACCGGCAACGTCAGCACTGAGGACTGGGTCAACCTGCTGGAATCCATGGGCGTACGCACCGGGATTGATCTTGACCGCTTGCTTGAGGTCGCCGCCGAATGCGAAGTCGCCCTCGGTCGCGAACTGCACAGCCGTACCTTGCGCAGCGGATTGAACCCACTTTTGCACGCCTCTGTTTGACCGTGAGCGCGCTGCATTTCTGCGCCAGCACATAACCCAATAAATCGCATGGACCTGGGTCCATGCGCTTTTATCCGGCACCAGAATCAGTGTTGCTGACGACGCTCCAGGCGCTTGATGTATTGCATGGCCACCAGTAGCAAAATCGACAAGAGAATCATCAACGTGGAGACCGCCGCCACGGTCGGGTCGATCTGATCGCGGATATTGGCAAACATACGCCGAGGCAGTGTGGAGCTTTCCCCCCCTACGATGAACAGCGCAATCACCACCTCATCAAATGACGCAATAAAGGCAAACAGCGCACCAGAACAGATCGACAACCGTAATTGCGGCAACGTTACGGTGAGAAACGCCCAGGGACGCGAGGCGCCCAGACTGCGTGCAGCCATTTCCTGATTCATGTCGAACCCATCAAGGCCATTGCCCACGGCGATCAAAACGAACGGTATGGCCAACACACTGTGAGCCAGGACCAGCCCCGTGATGGTGTTGTTCAGCCCGGTGCGCGAGTAGACGAAAAACACGCCAACCGCTACCAGAATGATTGGCACCAACATAGGAAGCATCATCAGGCTATGGATCAGCTTCGCCATGCCCCCGCGTACCTGCGACAAACCATAGGCTGCCAGCGTCCCCAACACCGTGGCGATACAGGTGGACATGACTGCTACCTTCACCGTCACCCAGGTTGCCGTCATCCACTCCGATGATCCCAAATATGCCTCGTACCAGCGCAGGCTCCACTGCCGTGGCGGAAACTCCAGGTACTGCGAAGCGGAGAACGACATCGGGATCACAATCAGGCACGGGATGATCAGAAACAGCAGAATCAACCCAACCAGGGTATACAGCCAGAGCCGGTGTGCATGGGTAATCTGCGTCGGCGTCACCGCTTGATGGAGCTTGAACATTAACTGTTTCTCCCATGTTCGTTGAGTCCGAACAATTTGCGCATACCCCAGAGGATCAACACCGTGGCGACCAGCAAGGCCACACCCAGCGCGCTCGCCGCCCCCCAGTTACCGTAGAGGGCGATGGTGTCGCTGATTTTCATTGACCACATTGATACCCGGCCGCCACCCAGCAACGCGGGCGTCAAGTAAAAGCCCAGGCAAATGACGAACACCAGCGTGATGCCAGAGGCCAGGCCTGGCAGCGACAACTTCAAAAACACCTGACGAAATGCCTGGGCTGGAGTGGCGCCGCAATTGGCCGCTGCCGACATCAACAGCGGATCGATGTTTTTCATCTTGTCGTAGAGCGGGAGCACCATGAACGGCAACATGACGTGCACCATGCCGACAACGGTGCCGAAGAAGTTGTTCACCAGCGCCAGCGGCTCGTGGATCAGGCCCAGATCGAGCAACCAGTTGTTGATCACCCCCTGGCGCTGCAACAACACCAACCAGGCGTAGGTACGAACCAGAATCGAGGTCCAAAACGGCAACAGCACAAAGGCCATGCAGATCTGGCTGGCCCGTTCCGGCAACTGCGAAAGCAGATACGCCAACGGGTAGCCCAGCAGCACACACACCAGCGTGACGCAGAACGCCATCTGGAAAGTGATGAGGAAACTGCTTAGATACACCGGCCGAAGCAAGCGTAAATAGTTGTCCAGGGTCAGCGCGCCGTTGCTGTCAAAGGCCGACAACCAGAACAGCCAACCCAAGGGCACGGCGAGCACCACAAACACCAGGACGAACCCCGGCAGCGTCAAGGACAGTAGAGCCCGACGCTCGCGGATTTCGGCCCGCGCCAGGTGGCTGACCATAGGGTCTTTAGCGCAGGAGACACCACCGGTGACGCTACCGGAAAGACTGACGTGCTTCATGGGCATAACCCTCTGTTGCTTTGGACGGGGAGGAAGATCGGCACTCATGCACCCTCCGCCACCAGCAAAGTGTCCTCGGCATGCAGCCAAAGCTGAACCGCTGAACCGGGTGCAGGCACCGGTACTTCACGAAAGCCCTTTTGATGGCGTGCAGTGAGCTCGCTACCATCGGACAGCACCAGGCCAACGTGATAACTGTCCCCCTGGTAAACCACGTCGCGTGCAATTGCATCGATCCGGTTCATCGCTCCGGCGTCCGATGGAGCCTGCCATTGCAGGCGCTCCGGGCGCACCATCAGCACCCGCGGCTGTGAACGTTTGAGCGCCGTACCTTTAGGCAGCTTCAACGCTCGCCCCTGGAATGTGACGCTATCGGCCCCCTCCTCGACGGAAAAAAAACAACTCTCGCCAATGAAACCTGCGACAAAGCGATTGTTCGGCCGTTCATAGAGCGCATCCGGCGTATCCAGTTGCGCCAGCTTGCCTTTGTTCAACACCGCAATACGGTGTGAAAGGGTCAGTGCTTCTTTCTGATCATGGGTGACGTAAATCGTGGTCATGCCCAGTCGGGCATGCAGGCGCTTCAGCTCCAACTGCATGTGCTCGCGCAGGTTCTTATCCAGGGCGGAAAGCGGTTCATCCATCAGCATGATCTTGGGTTCAAACACCATCGCCCTGGCCAACGCAACACGTTGACGCTGCCCACCTGAAAGCTGATGGATACCTCGCTCACCGAGGTGATCCATCTGCACCATTTCCAAGGTGGCCTTTACCCTGCGGGCTCGCTCTGCGCCGCCAACCTTGCGCAAGCGCAAGGGGTAGGCGACGTTTTCGGCAACCGTCATATGGGGGAACAGGGCATAGTTCTGAAACACCATGCCGATATCGCGTTTGTGCGGCGGGCATGTCAGGAACTCCACGCCATCAACCTTGATGCTTCCTGACTCCGGTCGAATAAAGCCCGCCAACACATTAAGCAAGGTCGTTTTCCCCGACCCCGAGGGGCCGAGAAGCGTTAGAAACTCACCAGGATTGACGTCCAGGGAAACATGATCGATAGCGGTAAACGCCCCGTAACCTTTATAGACATCCCGAATTGCAATACTGCCTTGCATAAATCCGACCTCCACAAAAACCACCGTTACCGTGCGATTAATTCTTTGTAGTCTTCCTGGACGTCAGTGACATGCTCGCCCCACCAGCGCGCGTCCATCAAGGTTTGCTTGGCTCTATTGGCTGGAGACATGTTCGAGCTGCTCAGTGCGTCAGCCGGAACACCGGGTTGCTCGAACGCCAGGCTATTGGTCGGGCCGTAGTAACCCATCATGGTTGGGATCCGGGCCTGAATTGCCGGAGACACAGCGTTAGCGATCAGCTTTTGCGCTCCTGCCACATTGGCGGCACCTTTGAGGATAGCCATGCAGCCATAACCCAACAGACCATCTTCATAGGTATAGGCCACTGGAGCCTTGTCCTTCACCACGGAATCGATGCGGCTGCTCCAGATTGCAATCAGATCTACTTCGCCATCCTTGATCAGTTGCGCGGACTGAGCGCCGGAGGTCCACCAGACCGCGACGTAGGGTTTGATTTTTTCCAGTGAAGCGAGACCGCGTTTGATATCCAGGGGATAGAGCTGGTCGCGTGGCACACCATCGGCCAGCAAGGCCACTTCAAGCATTTCATCGGGCGCGACCGAAAGTGCACGGCGTCCTGGAAATTTCTTAACATCCCAGAACTCTTTCCAGCTCTTCGGGCCTTCCTTGAACTTATCGGTGCGCCAGCCCATGACCACCGAATAACTGTTGGTCGCAATCCAGTTTTTGTCCCGCGCCAGACTCGGGACGCCTTTGGCATCGATGACCGAATAGTCCAGCGGCTCGAGCATTCCCTGCTTGGCCAATGCCGCGCAATCATTGGCGCCGATATGGATGGCATCCCATGCGGGTTTGCCTGACTGCACCTGCAAACGCACGGCCGGCTGTCCGTCATGCGACTCGGTGAGAAGCTTCAATCCGGCCTTCTCTGCCGCCGGCTTCCACAGTGTGGCAATCAACGCATCCTGCAAGCCGCCGCCGTAGCCCGCAACGGTCACTGTTGACGGATCAGCCGCCCAGACATGCGGCGCGATCAGAACTGCACCCACAACCGCCAACACATGAAGTTTTATTGCCGAAGCTTTCAGGGTGTCGAACATTTTCCATCTCCTGTTTCTAGCGCCCGATGAGCGCGGACTTGTTATTAAGCAGAGATAAAGATCAAACCTTAGCGCAGTTATCGACCAACTCGACCGTGTCTCCGGCCGTTTTTCTTCGCAGGCATCAAGCGCCAGAAGATGGTTGACAACATGAACCACATGATTCACATTGTCAACCATATTGAAACCAGCAAAATCCACAACGACTGCACTCAGCACGTAAGTCGCGCCACCCGAACGGAGTACCGCCATGTCACGCTCATTGCACGCCAGCGACATCGCTTTTCACATCCACAGCCAGACCCATCTGGCCAATCATGAAAAGGTCGGCCCGACCGTGATGGTGCGCGGCGAGGGCATCTACACGTGGGATGACAAGGGCAAGAAGTACCTGGATGCCATGTCTGGCATGTGGAGCGCCGCGCTGGGTTATAGCGAAGCACGTTTGGAAGAGGCTGCACTGCGGCAAATGAAGCAACTGCCCTACCACCAGAACTTTGCACACCGCTCTACCGAGCCGGCCATCCAGTTGGCCGAACGCTTGATCTCGCTGGCGCCAGTGCCTATGTCCAAAGTGCTGTTTGCATGCTCCGGCTCCGAAGCCAACGACACTGCGATCAAGCTGGTCTGGTACTACTGGAGTGCGCTTGGCCAGCCACAACGGCGCAAGATCATCAGCCGCAACCGCGCTTACCACGGCACAACTATCGCCAGTGCCAGCCTCACCGGCCTGGCGCACTTGCACCAGGATTTCGGGCTGCCGCTGCCCGGTTTTTTGCACGTGACCTGCCCGCACTATTACCGCGAGGGACTTCCAGGCGAGAGCGAAGAAGCCTTTTCCACGCGCCTGGCTGCCGAGCTTGAAACGCTGATCGAGCGTGAGGGTGCCGACACCATTGGTGCCTTTTTTGCCGAGCCGCTGATGGGCACCGGAGGTGTGATCACCCCGCCTGTTGGCTATTTCGAGAAAATCCAGGCCGTGCTCAAACGCCATGACATCTTGCTGGTAGCAGACGAGGTCATCTGTGGTTTTGGTCGTACCGGCAATTGGTGGGGTTCGCAGACCTTCGGCCTGCAGCCCGATATGGTGACGTGCGCCAAAGCACTCTCGGCCTCCTACCTGCCTATTTCCGCCCTGATGATTTCCGAACCGGTGTACCAGGCAATGAAGAGCCAGAGCGAGAAAATCGGCGTCTTCGGGCATGGCTTTACCTATGGCGGGCATCCGGTCCCCGCCGCCGTTGCCCTGGAATGCCTGAATATCTATGAGGAACGCCAACTACCGGCACATGCCCAAAAGGTAGGGGCGCGCCTGGGCGCCGGCTTGCGCAAATTGGCCGATCACCCGCTGGTGGGTGAGGTCCGGGGCGCAGGCCTGATGTGGGGTGTCGAGGTGGTGGCCGACAAAGTCAGCAAAGCCGTCTTCCCGAAAGAGTGGAAAGTCGGCTTGAGCGTGTCTCAGCAAACCGAAGCCAACGGCGTAACTGCCCGTTCGTTGAACGACAGTGTGGTGTTCGCGCCACCGTTGATCATCACCGATGCAGAAGTTGACCTGGTGCTTGAGGCCTTTACTAAAGGACTCGACGCCAGTTTGACCCTGCTACGCGAACAATCACGCTTCAACGGTTGAGCTCGGGTATGCACTCCCGAACAATGAGAGGCTAACTCCTTTCCCCAGATAGCCCTTTGGTGCCTTATGAAAAAAAATACAGCGGTTGCCCTTCGAGAACCCGAAATCACCACAGACATGCGCGATCTGTTTTCTGTCCAGCTGCAACGCCTGGCTGGCCTGTCGAGCCGTATCGCCGCCATGACCATCCCTCAACATTTCGCCATTACGGTACTTGAGTGGAGAACCCTGGCGATTCTCGATTACCTCGGCCAAGCGCCTCTGGTTCAAGTGGCCAAGCATGCCAGCGTGTTGAAAAGCCAGATGAGCAGGATCGTCACTAACTTGACCAAGCGCGAGTTGATCGAGCGTCAGCCCAACCCGGAAGACGGGCGTAGCGCACTGCTCTGCCTGAGCGCAGAAGGCAAAGAGATGGTCCGCCGGATTCTCGAAGACTCCAACGAGCGGAACGAACGCATGCTGAGCGGTTTGTCAGCCAGCGAGCTCAAGCAGCTGCGCGAATTGATGAAACGCGTGTTTAACAACAGCCTCGAGTACTACGGCGAACTCAAGAAAAACAACCCGTACACCCAGAACCCGGAGAATGACGATGAGGATTGAAGCATGTCGCTCGACACCCGTCTGACCCGCTTACTTGGCATCCGTTATCCGATCATCCAGGCAGGCATGAGTTGGGCGTCAAGCTGCGCAGCCCTCCCCGCTGCCGTCTCCAATTGCGGTGGGCTGGGAGTGATCGCCGCGGGACCGATGCGTCTGGACGACCTCGCCCGGACACTGCGCGAGGTGCGCGAGCTAACCGATAAACCCTATGCGGTGAATATCCCCCTGTACCGCAAGGGCGTCGATGAAGTCCTCGACTTGCTGGTGGCCGAACGCGTACCGGTCATCATTGCCAGCCAAGGCTCGCCAAAGACTCATTTGCAGCGTTTCAAGAATTATGGAGCGACGTGGCTGCACGTCGTCGCGTTTGTCGATCACGCACGCAAGGCCGCCGCTGCGGGGGTCGATGGATTGGTGGTGGTCGGCAGCGAAGCAGGCGGTCATCCGCCGGCAAACGAAGTGAGCACGCTGGTCAACGTGCGCCGTGTGTTGCAGGAAGTCGACTGCCCGCTCGTGGCAGGTGGTGGTGTCGCCGATGGCTATGGCATTGCTGCGCTGCTCGCACTGGGGGCTGACGCCGTGCAACTGGGCACACGCTTCATGCTGTCCAAAGAAGCGTTCCTGCATCCGGCCTATAAGCAAAAAGTGCTCGACGCAGATATTGGCGACACCGTGTTGGTCGGCCGCGGGGCGTTGCCGGTGCGCAGCGTGCGCAACGCTTTTACCGAACGGGTTGCCCAAGCCGAACGCGATGGCCTGCCCCAGGCAGCGCCCGATGCCTACACCGCACTGCTGGCTTCGGCGAGCTTGAAGCAAGCGTCATTCGAAGGCGATGTCAGCAACGGCAAAGTGGAAGCGGGGCAAAGTGCCGGGCTGATCCATGAACTGCTGCCCGCCGCCGCAATCATGCAATCGCTCATTAAAGAACTCGAACAGGCCCTTGCCCGCCTGCGCGCCATGCAACCCTGACAGGAGCACTTTATATGACCGAACGACAGGTCGTTCTGCGCGAAACCCGGGATGGTATACAAACGCTGACGCTCAACCGCCCGGACAAACTTAACGCATTGGACTTCGCACTCACCGAAGCGCTGGTCCAGGCACTGAAGGATGCCGATGCCGACCCTTCGGTTCGGGTCGTTATCGTCACCGGCGCCGGCCGCGGCTTTTGCGCAGGAGCCGACACCCGCGAGTTCCAGGTGCTGACGCCGGACAATCAAGCACTGGTAGAACGCCGTGCCGCGCTGACGACCGAGTTACAGGGGCTGGTCAAACAGATGAGCAAGCCGGTGATCGCCGCCGTGAATGGTTACGCCATGGGTGGCGGTAGCGGGCTGGCGCTGTCCTGCGACCTGGCACTGGCTGGCGAAAGCGCGCGCTTCGGGTATCCAGAGGTCAAGCACGGCATCGTCGCCGCAATCGTCATGGCTGGGCTGGTCGAGCATGTCGGGCGTAAGGCGGCGTTCGATCTGGTGGCCACGGGTCGCACCCTGGATGCGCATGAAGCCCAGCGGCTGGGCATGGTTAACCGAGTGGTCGCCGACGCGAGTCTTCTGGGCGAAGTCCAAACCCTGGCGCAGCAGATCGCCGCCCATCCGTTACTGGCAATGCAAGCCACCAAGGGTATTTTCCACCGGGTAACTGAATTGCCCTTCAGTGAAGGCCTGAAGATCGGCCAGCAATTGAATGCCCAAATGCGCGCCTTTCGCCAAACGGAGTCGCCAGCATGAAACCTCTTGAGGGTGTAACGGTTGTGGAGCTGGCGCGTGTCCTGGCGTGCCCTTTTGCCGGCATGATTCTCGCCGAGCTTGGCGCCCGCGTGATCAAAGTCGAACAGCCCGTCGACGGTGACGAAACCCGAGGCTATGAGCCTTTTGTGCGTCAGGCTGACGAGGACCTCGCCCATCTGGATGAGGATGCCCAGGCCGAAGCACTGGGGCGCGAACGCAGTGCTTATTTCTACGCCTTCAACCGCAGCAAGGAATCGATCACGGTGAACTTGCGCACCGCCGGCGGCCAGGAAATAGTCCGCAAGCTCGCCCGCGACGCCGACGTTGTGCTTGAAAATTTCCCGGTCGGCACCCTCAAGCGTTATGGCCTGGACTGGCCGGCGCTCAAGGAGATCAATCCGCGCTTGCTTTACGTTTCCTGCACCGGGTTTGGCCAGACCGGGCCGTATGCCAGCCGCAAGGGCTATGACACGGTGTTCCAGGCCATGAGCGGCATCATGAGTCTCACTGGCGAGAAAGATGGCGGCCCGGTGAAACCGGGGATTCCGGTGTCTGACCTGAGTTCAGGGTTGTGGATCGCCCTGGGTATCGTTTCCATGCTTCAAGGCCGACAAAAAGAAGGCACAGGCGCCTACCTCGACTTCTCCATGCTCGACGGGCAAATCAGTTTGCTGGCCCTGGCCGCGGCCCGCTACTTTGCCCTGGATGAAGTACCGGAGCGCCTGGGTACCGAACACCCTGGCCGAGTGCCTTCAGCCAGCTTCCTGTGTGCCGATGGCGGCTACGTCCACATCACTGGCGCCGACCAGCACTGGCATGCGCTGTGTTCACTGCTCGGCCTTGAATCCCTGGGGGCTGACCTGCGGCTGCAACATAACAGTGGTCGCGTGGTGCACCGCGATGAAGTGATGACGGCCTTGAAAGGCGCCATCGCACTGCTGACCCGCGATCAGCTCTGCGCGGCCTGCGACGCGGCGGGTGTGCCCGCCGGGCCGCTGAAAACCCTGGACGAGGTGGTTGTCGACCCGCACTTGCGTGCGCGGGGCGTATTTGCTGACTTCGAACACCCGCAGAGCGGGCGCTTCCCGGCCATCCAGTTGCCGTTTGTGTTCAGCGGTTACGACAACCCCACGGCAAATCGCCCGCCCCTTTTGGGTGAACACACCGACCAGGTACTGCAAGACCTTGGCTACAACCCGCAAGACATCGACGCCTTGCACCGTGCAGGAGCCGTATAGTCATGAATCAGCCCGATCTGCCTTCTGTTGTAAGCCTCACGGTGGTGGAGAACATCGCCACCCTGACCCTGAATCGACCGCAAGCGCGCAATGCCCTGAATACCCAACTGTGTCTGGAACTGCACCTGGCCATACGTGAGGTCAGCAAGCACGCCGATATCCATGTGCTGCTGATACGCGCCAACGGCCCGGTGTTTTGTGCCGGTGCCGACCTCAAGGAGCGTAAACAGATGGATGAGGATCAGATCCGCGCTCGACGCATCAAGGCGTTCGCCTTGTATGCCGCACTTGAAGATCTGTCGATACCGGTGATTGCCGTGATCCAGGGCCCGGCGGTGGGTTCGGGCTGCGAGATTGCCAGTGCGTGTGACTTCATCGTCGCCAGTGACCTGGCCAGCTTCCGCTACCCGGAAGCGAGGTGGGGCACGGTCGGTGCTACTCAGCGGCTGCCACGTATCGTCGGCAGGAGAATCGCCAAGGAACTGATGTTCACCGGGCGTGAGGTCAGCGCGCAGGAAGCCAAATCCATCGGGCTGGTCAATCAGGTGCTGCCTCACGCCGAGTTTGATAGCTATGTCGACCATCTGGCACGGGAGATCGCCTCGGCGCCGACGCACGCTATCCGCAGTGCCAAGCGCACCATCGACAAAGGCGCGGATGACAGCCGCTTCGGTGCGCTCGCCCACGAGATCCTCGCCATCGAGGACAACCTCACTGAAGGCACCTGGCGTGCCGGTATGACATCTTTCGCCTGAGGAACTTCCATGACTGTATCGACTTCTCCGCTGCCCGGTCCCCTGTGGACAGTATTGAGCGACATCGCCCGGCACTTCCCCGACAACGACGCGCTGATTGCCGACGATGGTCGCCTGAGTTATGGCCAGTTACTTGAGCAGGTGAATCACACCTCCCGCGCCATGCTGGGGCTGGGCCTGCAACGAGGCGAGCACATCGGCCTGCTGATGGGCAACTCGGTGCAATGGGCGGTCATTTGGTACGCGGCGGCTTCGCTGGGCCTGGTCTGCGTGCCGTTCAATACGCGTTTTCGTAGCGATGAACTCAGTTATGGCTTGGCTCACGAGGATGTAAGGGCGCTGTTCTGCGTCGATACGTTCCTCGACAAGATCGACTTTGTCGGCATGCTCGCGGAGGTCGAACCGGCGATCAATACCGCGTTGCCGGGGAGCAATCTGCCGCTGTTGCAGCACCTGGTGGTGTTTGGCCAACGCGTACCGGTGGCGGGCCTGAGCGAGGCCGAGTTCCTTGAACTCGGCACCGAAATCCAGCCTGCCGAGGTGGCAGCGGCGCGCGCGCAAGTCGTTCCCGAAGATACATTGCTGATCCAGTTCACCTCGGGCACCACGGCCTTTCCAAAAGGCGTAATGCTCAGTCACGCCTCAATGCTCGGGGTTGCCAAATGCGTGGCCGTTCGCATGGGTGTGAACCCGCAGGATCGCTACTTCAGTCCACGGCCGTTCTACCATGTGGCCGGCAGCACCATGTCGTTGCTGGTCGCACTGGTGCATGGCGCGACCCTGGTCACTGCCGCGACCTTCGATCCGGCCCAGGCGCTGTCGATCATGGAACGTGAACAGTGCACACTGACCTCGGGCAACGACACTATGTTTCTGATGATGCTGGCCGAGCCTGGTTTCAATGCCCATCACTTGTCCCTTCGCGGCGGCTGGGCGGCAGCCAGTCCGCAGATACTTCACGACGTCGTCGAGAAAATGGGGGCGAAAGAGATTTGCAACGCCTACGGTCTCTCGGAGGCTTCGCCGAATCTGGTTTTTTCCGATTATCGAGAGCCAATGGATCTGCGCCTCAACGGTTCCATGACCACCCACGAAGGCCTGGAGATCAAGATCTGCGACCCGTCCAACGGACAGACTCTGCCCTCTGGTCATCCTGGTGAAATCTGCGCCCGCGGCTGGAGCCTGATGAAGGGTTACTACAAACTGCCCGAACAAACCGCCGCCGCCCTTCGCGAAGGCTGGCTACACACCGGTGACCTCGGAACGCTGTCCGAGGATGGTCGCCTGCAGTTTATTGGTCGACTCAAGGACATGTTCCGCGTCGGTGGCGAGAACGTTTCGCCGCTGGAAGTTGAACAAGTTCTGCTCAAACATCCTGCCATCGAATTGGCACAAGTGATCGGAGTGCCAGACCCGCGCCTGGGTGAAGTGCCTGCTGCCTATGTCACTCTCAAGCAGGGAAACACTGCCAGCAGCGAAGAGTTGATCGCGTTCTGCAAGGCACGCAGCGCCAACTTCAAGGTGCCTCGTTATCTACAGGTCGTTGATAATTTCGAAAGCATCGGCATGACCGGATCCAGCAAAATTCAGAAAAATCGCCTGCGCGCCTATGCCATTGAGCAGCTTGGTTTGGGCTGAATACTGCTGACCAGTTCCAATGATGCCGAGTGATCCCCTGAAATCCCGAAGGCAGAGATGTCTTCAGGATTTTTTTGGGCAGTTGAATCGCTCCAGGTTGAAACGACAACTGCGACTTTCATGCTGCTTGCCTCTGAGAATCGAAGGATTTGAGGTGGCTGCATACGAGTCGCGCTATAGGCTGGTTGTCAGGCGAATTACCCTGAACAAAAAAAAAGCCTGCATCTCTGCAGGCTTCTTCTTAACGTCTGGCTCCACGACCTGGACTCGAACCAGGGACCCAATGATTAACAGTCATTTGCTCTACCAACTGAGCTATCGCGGAATTCGCCGTATGTTACTGATTGAAAAGGAGAAGTCAAGCATTCATATCGTGATTCGTCAGGATTGAAGAGGCTCAGCACTTTTCACGAACATCCGGGCCGTGGTGATGCAGCACTTCTCGGCTTTTTTCGGGCTGAAGGCTTTATGGTCCAAGGCCCATTCCAGCCAAAATCCATCTATCAGTGCGGTAATCGTCAGGGCTGCGCCCTTGGCGTCGATCTGCGTGCGGTTTTCCTGCGCGATGGCCTTGAACACTGACTCCAGTTCCTTGCGGTAATCGGCGTAGAGTTTTTTGTTCAGCGCACGAAGCTGCTCGGAGGACACCGCAGCGCCCCAGAACCCCAGCCAGGTGGTGAGGATGAATTCGTTGAAAATCTGCCCGCGAAACGACGAGCGAATAATTGCCAGCAAACGGTCTTCGGGCGTGCCGCCCTGGGCTTCCAGATACTTGCGGGTTTCCTCGCGCAACTGGTCGGTCAACTCCTGATACGTCGACAGCATCAACTCTTCCTTGCTGGAAAAGTGATGCCCGATCAGGCCGATAGAGACCCCAGCCTGCGCGCAGATGCGCTCAAGGGTGCTGCCGCTGTGGCCATAGCGGGTAATGCATTGCATCGTCGCCTCGATAATCGCCTTACGGCGCATCTCGGGCTCGATGCGGGTGCGGCGTTTCTTGAGGGCAACCCCTTCAGAATCAGTGCTCATACTTCAACCTGTGTTTACGCAACATTAATTGCCATCAGACGGCGGCAAGGACCATCACAATCTGCTCAAGGTGCAGCCGCGCCTTGAGGTGGACCGACACTGGCGCAGCGGTTTTATGTCGCAACTCCATCACCTGCTCGTGGACCTCCAACGGCGACGCCACGACGGACGCCAACAGCTCGGCGCCAGACTGCAGCAACGTGGTCACGCGGGATTCGGCCAGGTCGTCAACTGCGTACCCGCTCAAGTGCGTGAACGCTTGGTTCACCGTCAGCCAACGCCCGTCGACATCGACAAACGCCATGGCCTCGCTCGCCAGTTCAAACACCATGCGCAGACGGTCTTCACTGTGGCGCACGGCGTCTTCGGCGACCTTGCGAGCCGTGGTGTCCATGCTGATGCCGATCATTTTAAGGGCGCGGCCAGCGTCGTCCAGCAGAGGCGTGGCCCGCGACGAGATCCAGCGCACCTCGCCTTGCGGAGTCAGCATGCGAAAGTCGGTGTCACAGGGCTGCCCGCTGCTGATGGAGCGCTCGAACACCGCCTGCAAGGCCGGGACTTCGTTCGCCGGGATATGGCTCCAGAAGTCCTCGTTGCGCTTGACCGGCCAGCCGTAGACGGCCTCGACGTTGCTGGAATAGGTGACCTCGTCGGTCAGCAGGTTCCACTCCCAGGTGACGATGCGCGCGTTTTCCTGGGCGAGCTTCATGCGTGCCTCGCTTTCCATGATCTGCGCGGTGTGCCTGCGGCGCATCTCGGTCATGGGCAGCGCTTGCGGCGGGCTGTGTTGCACGTCTTGTTGCGCCTGCGTGCCATAGCGCAACCAGATCCAGTTGACGTCCAGCAGCACCGACAATTTACGCAGGTTGTCGTAGTCGATTTCCCCCCCACGGGTCCATTTATGGACAGCCGTGCGCGATACGCCAAGCGTTACCGCGACGGCTTGCAGCGTCAACTTCTTGTATTCCAGAAGCTCCTTGAGGCGAAACGCGAAACTGTCTTCACTCATTGAGCCATCCTAAAAATCCATTCCTTGGCGCCCATCAACGGCGAGGGTCAAGGCCAGGGCTTAAACGAGGCGTCAATTTAGCAACTTTTTGCGCGGTGAGTGGCGGGAAATCAGCGGCAGGCGGGTTTGACAGAGTGAACTCACCGCCCATTGCAGGCGGTGAGAGGTGTGACGGTGCTTCAGCCGGCGTGCACGCCGCCTTCCAGGTCCTTGTCCAGAACCTCGATGCGCGACAGCTCCTGCGCGATGTTCTGCGAGCGGCAAAGCCAGCCATAGACCAGCGCCGACACCACCAGGCCCACCAGCATGCTGACATCGGCACCGCCAAGCAGCGTGGTGACATAGCCGGTGTACAGGCCAGTGCTGGAGAACGGCAGCATCGCCACAAACCCTGCCACGTAGGCGCCAATCCCGCGCCAGTTCCAGCGGCCATAGATACCGTTGGGCTTGAAGATCTCGGTAATCGAGAATTTACCGTGGCGCACTTTGTAGAAATCCACCAGGTTGATCGCGGTCCAGGGCGTAAACAGGTACAGCAGGATGGCGAGGAAGTCGCCGAAGTCCTTCACGAAGTTATCCGATGCGGTCATCGCGATGGCAATCGCCGTGCCGCCCACCAGCAGCATCGAGACGATGCGCTTGAACAAGGTCGAGGTCTGGCTTTTGATCGTGTCGGCAATACTCAGCAAGGTGATGGACGCGCCGTAGAAATTCTGCGCGGCGCTGGTGATCAGGCTGAGCACCGCGAGGATCAATAGAAATTCACCAAAGCCGCTGAACAGCAAGTTGCCCAGCATCACCAGGCCCTTCGCCAGGTTCTGCCCTGGGCTCAACGCCGCCGCCAGCGCCCCAATCAGCATCATCCACACCCCACCGATCATGGCGCCCAGGTAAGTCCACCAGAACGAGGACTTCACGCTGACATTCGCCGGCAGGTATCGCGAATAGTCGGAGACGTAAATCGCCCAGCTCAGCTGATAGGCCGCGGCGACAAAAAACTGCGCCAGGAACGGCGTGGCCTTGAAGCCCGAAACGGACAACTGCTCAGCCGGCAGCTTGACCAGGAACACCAGCCCGACAGTGAACACCAGCATCACGGCAATCAGCACAAAGGCCAGCACCCGCTGCACCTTGTGGAAGGTGTTATAGCCGGCAATCGCCATGACGATTGCCAGCAGCGAAAAGGCAATGGCCGAACCTTGTTCGGGCGCATCGAACAGTTCGTGCAGGGTTTGCCCCACCAGCAATTGGTTAAAGGCGTTGTAGCCAACGTAAGTCGCAATCGCCACCGCATACACCAGCAGCGCGCCGAAATAACCGAATTGCGGACGGGATTGGATCAGTTGCGGCAGGCCCATCTGTGGGCCTTGTGTGGAGTGGCCGGCCATGAACAGCGTGCCGAAGGCACACCCGAGGAAAATCGCCACCGCTGACCAGAACAGGTTGGCGCCCATGCCGACGCCAATGATGCCGACGGCCAGGGTGGTCAGGTGGGCTTCGCCGCAAAACCAGATCGGCCACAAGTGCCAGGCCTTGCCATGGCGCTCGGCGAGCGGCACGTAATCGATGGAGCGGGTTTCCAGGTTCAGGCGTCCCTTGGACGCGACTTTGGGAGAGGCAGACATGTGAGTTGCACCTTTTTTTATTGGTTTGGTTGCACGGCAAAGCGGTACGGCAGTTCAGTCAGTCGCGGGCCTTGTGGATCGCCTGGGCCAGCAGTTCCTCAAGTTGCTCAAGGGAGCTGTCGCGGGGGTTGGTCAGGCGAGCGGGGTCACCCATGGATTTGCGCGCGATCACGCTGATATCGGCGGCCTGCACGCCAAGGGCCGAGAGGGATTTGGGGATATCCAGGTGGTCGAGCTTGGCGCAGATGGCGTTGTAAAAGGTCTCGAAGGTGGCGTCCGCCAAGCCCAGTGCCTGGGCCACGGGGAGAAGCCGAGTACTGATGTCGGCACGGTTGAACCGCAGCACCACCGGCAGGATGATCGCGTTGGTCAAGCCGTGGTGGGTGTTGTAGGTCGCGCCGACCATGTGACTGAGGGCGTGTACCAGCCCCAGTCCCTTGAGAAACCCCACGCCGGCCAGGCACGAGCCAATCAGCATCTTGCCCCGGGCTTCGAGGTCCTGGCCTTGGGCGACGGCGGTATCGATCGAGGTCCAGAGCAGGCTCAGGGCCTGCAAGGCCGCGCCGTCGCTGAGGGGGTTGAAGCTGGGAACAAAGTAGGCTTCCAGGGCATGGATGATTGCATCGCAACCGGTCCACGCGGTCAGGTTGGCGGGCAGGCTTTGGGTCAACTCCGGGTCGAGGATGACTGCCGAAGGCCGGGCCCGGGGGTGCCACACGCAGCCCTTGATGCCGCGGGCGGTGTCGGTGAGCATCGCGGTGCTTTCGGTTTCGGCACCGGTGCCGGCGGTGGTCGGAATGGTGATCACCGGGGGGAAATCGGCGCTGCCAAAACCACCGGGCACCGCCTGGTCGAAGTCGAATGCCCACAGGTCACAGCGCTGTTGCCGGGCGATCAAGGCCACGGCCTTGCCACCGTCCAGGCCGCTGCCGCCACCCAGGGCGATGATGCCGTCGGCTTCCCATGCCCGGAACGCGGCGGCACCGGCGATCACCGAAGTGTCCGTCGGGTTGGGCTCGATGCCGCCATACAGGCCGCACGCCAGGCCGGATTCGGTCAGGCTGCGCTGCATCTCGCCGACGAAGGGAAGGTTCAGCGAGCCCTGGTCGGTGATGATGATGGGCCGGGAAATGTTGAATTCACGGCAGAGTTCGGCCAGTTGCCGGCGAGCGCCGGGGCCATATTCCATCGGCAACGGCACGGTCCACTTCTGTGGGTTCAGCGCTGAAAGATTGTTTTCCACGGGGTTCACCTTAACCGCAACGCATGATGGTTGATTTCAACTCGGTGTATTTGCCCAGGGCGTGGGCGGAGTTATCCCGCCCGTTGCCGGACTCCTTGAACCCGCCAAACGGGAAGTTCATGTCCACCAGTTCGTCATAACAGTTGACCCACACGGTGCCGGCCTTCAGTTGCCGGGTGGCGGTATGGATAGTCTTGAGGTCGGATGACCAGATAGCTGCCGCCAGGCCGTATTCGGTCTGGTTGGCGATGGCAATCGCGTCTTCCAGGGTGTCGAACAGAATCACCACCAGCACCGGACCGAAAATCTCTTCAGTGGCGATACGTGCCGATGAGTCTTCAGCCAGGAAGATCGTCGGGTCCAGGTAGACGCCCTCCCCGACCACTGACAACGGGTTGCCGCCCTTGAGCAGTTGCGCTTCCTGCCGGCCGATCGCGATGTACTGGCAAACCCGCTCGAACTGCGCCCGATCGATGATCGCGCCAGTCACGCTGTCGGGGTCCAGCGGGTGGCCGGGTTGATAGCCGTCGGTGGCGTCGAGCAACAGCGGGATCAGTTGATCGGCAATCGAACGCTGCACCAGCAGCCGCGAACCGGCGCTGCACACCTGGCCCATGTTGGCAAAAATCGCGGCGGCGGCAGAGCGTGCGGCTTGCCCGATATCCCCACAGTCGGCCATGACGATATTCGCCGACTTGCCGCCCAGCTCCAGCCAGACACGCTTGAGGTTGGAGGCGGCGGCATTCCTGGTGATGTCCCGACCGACCGCCCCGGAACCCGTGAACGCGATGCAGTCGACATCGCCATGCAGGCTCAGCGCCTGGCCTGTCGCGCCGTCGCCGCCCAGAACGTTGAACACTCCCGCAGGCAGCCCCGCCTCCAGCGCCAGGCCAGCAATGCGCAGGGCGCTGAGGGGCGTCTTTTCCGATGGTTTGAGGACCACGCTGTTGCCTGCGGCCAGCGCCGGCGCAAACTTCCAGGCTGCCATCAACATCGGGTAGTTCCAGGGCACCACCGCCGCCACCACGCCGAGAGGTTGACGAGTCACGGTGCCAAAAAAACCCGGCTCGGTGGCGGGCACTTCGCCGTGCACCTTGTCGATCAGTTCGGCAAACCAGCGCAGGCAGTAAATCGTTCCGGGGAGGTCACCGCCGGTGGTGTCGGCGATGGGCTTGCCGCTGTCCAGGGACTCGAGCAAGGCCAACTCATCACTGTGGGTTTCCAGCAAGCTTGCCCACGTCAGCAACACGGCCTTGCGATCACGGGCAGACAGGCCCGACCAGACGCCGGCCTCAAAACTGCGCCGTGCCGCCACCACCGCTCGGTCGACATCGGCACTTGCGCACAGGGCAACCTGCGCCAGTGGCTCACCGTCAATCGGACTGTATGAGCGAAAAGTCGCCCCGCCCAGGGCATGCGTATAAGCCCCGTCAATAAATGCCCGGCCCTCAGGGCGCAGGTCTTTTGCTTTCGCGAGCCAATAGGCTGTGTCTTTCAAAACTGGCACTGCAACACCTCATCTTGTTCTTGTCAGGCTGGGGCAATCCTAGGCCATACTGAAAATTCATTCAATAACAAACAAGCACCTTATTGAAATTAAATTCAATAAAAAGCCCGCGTCCGCGGGCTCGGCCAATGCCAATACAACTACAGATCCAGCACCAGCGAGGTGCCGCGCGCACGGGAAACACAGATCATCAAGGTTTTTTGCGCAGCCTTTTCCTCATCACTCAGGTACTGATCCAGGTGCTCGGCCTCGCCCTGCAGGATCGAGGTCTCGCAGGTGCCGCACACGCCCTCCCGACACAGGCATTCCACCGTCGCAGCCTTGGCGTTTTCGATGGCTTGCAAGATGCTCATGCCCTCTTCTACCCATAACTCACGACCGGAGCGCGCCAGGGTCACGCTGAATGCACCCTGGCTGGCAGGCGTCGCCGCCGAAAACTGCTCCCAGTGCACGCGGTTGTCTGCAACACCCAATTGCCGAGCGGTGTCGACAACGGCATCGATCAACGGCCGTGGGCCGCACACATACAGGTGTGCACTCCCGTCCAACCCGGCGACCAGTGCGCTGATATCAAGCTTTTGGCCTTCACTGTCGATGTACAGCTGCGTTCGTCCGGCATGGGGGCCAGCCATCAGCTCGGGGTGGAATGCGCCCTGTTCGGGACTACGAAAGGCGTAGTGCAACTGGTAATCCGCCCCGCTCGCCCGCAACTCGTAGAGCTGGGCGAGGAACGGTGTGATGCCAATCCCGCCGGCAATCAGCACATGCCGCGCCGCACCCGGGTCAATGGCGAACAGATTGTTGGGGCTGGAAACGGTCAGCACAGTGCCGACCTCAACCTGGCTGTGCATGAACGCCGAGCCGCCCTTGGATGGGTCTTCAAGACGCACGGCAATCTGGTAATGCCGGGTGTCCGCCGGGTCGCTCAACAGCGAATACGCGTTGCTGAACTGGCGCCCATCGGCGTCCTGCATTTGCACGATCACGTGGCTGCCGCCGGTAAACGCCGGCAGCGCCTGGCCGTCTTCGCGGGCCAGGGTAAAACGCTTGATCAGCGGCGTGTGTTGCTCAACCCCGAGCACCTTCACCGTGAACCATTGGTACTTGTCAGCCATCACTCACCTCACTTGCCGGGTTGCTGTCGCTCAGTCGCTGTGGTGGGAACGGGCGATGATGTTGTGAAAGTGCGCGATGCCATGCTCGCTCAGGCCGCTGCGGGCCTTGTCGGTCATGATCCGGCCCTGGCCGCGATAACCGCGGGACTTCAGGCCGCGCTGCACGCTTTCCACCAGCCGCAGGTCTTCGGGGCGGAATACATCGCGGTACCACTCGATCAGTGCTTGCTGCTCGGGGGTGATGTCCTTGTTCAGGAAGTACACGTCGTAATGCTGCAGGGTGGTGTTGGCGTCTACCGGGAACTCATAGATCACCGTCATGAAATTGCCGCCCGGCGGCATGTTGAACATGCTGCACGGCCAGATCCAATAGCCGGAATACTTCGCCGCATCCCCGGAATCGTCGAACTTGAACGAACGCTCGGAGGACTTCGCCCGGCCAAACTGCAATGACCAGTTCTGGAACAATGTATGGGTGTATTGGCTGACGTCCACCGAGTCGGAGAACCCCGGATGCGCCGGTGCGCAGTGGTAGCACTCCTGATAGTTGTCGACGATGGACTTCCAGTTGGCCGCCGTTTCACTCACAAACCGCGCCGCCAGGTGCAGCTCGTCGATCACCGGGCAGGCTTCGCGCATGCTGGCTTCCAGGCCTGGCAATTGCGCTTCGACGGTGCCGGCAGCGTTATCCATGTTGATGAAAATGAACCCGGCGTACTCCTCCACGCGCAGTTGCACCAGGCTGGAGTTGTCCTTGTCGAAGTCAGCCACACTTTCGCAATTACGTGCGTGGGCCAGTTCACCGTCGAGCTTGAACGCCCAGGCGTGATACGGGCAGGTGATGACGTTTTTCGCCTTGCCGCTGCCGGTCAGCAACTGATGGCCGCGGTGCGGACACACGTTGTAGAAGGCCCGCAGCACGGCGTCCCGGCCACGCACGACGATGATGCTTTCGCCGACGATTTCCCGGGTGATGTAGGCGTTGCTTTCGGCCACCTCGCTTCGATGGCCAATACAGATCCAACTCTTGGCGAAAATCGCCTCTTTCTCCTGCTCAAACACCTGCGGCTGCGTGTAATACGCTGCAGGCAGGGTGTGAGCGCGTTCGACATCGGCACAAAAATCGGCAGGCAATTTCAGGAAGGTGTTCACGATCGGCGATCTCTTGGAATATTATTGTTAACCATTGGTTTACATAAAACCTTTAGTTAACAAAATAATCTCGGAAACCTTTGGGAAAAGCAAGGGGTGCGGCAGCAGCACCTACTGAAAATAATTTCATTAGCATTATTGAAATCTATTTCAGTAAGGACTATGTTCGCCTCAACTCGCAGCGATGCGCAGTGCCTTGCCCTATTACGTGTTACTGATAATAAAAACAAAGCTGCGCATAACCGTTAACAAGCATCTGCCCAATCAAGCCTGGAGGAATGAATAATGCGCACCGTGCCCCGTTACCTGAGCGTGTTCACCTTGATGTTGTGTTCCGGCTCATTGCTCGCAGCACCGGACACAGCCTGCAAACAGATCAGAATGGGTGTTGCCAACTGGACGGATGTGATGGCCACCAGCGCGATAGCCAAGCAGCTGCTGAGCGAAATGGGCTACGACGTGAAGCAAACCTTCGCCTCGGAAAGCATCATTCTCACCGGCCTCAAGGACAAGAAACTCGACGTGTTCCTCGGCTACTGGGACCCGTTGATGAATGCTGAAATCCAGTCCCTGAAAGACAACCATCAGATCACCGTAGCCGCCGCCCCCAACCTGACCCACGCGAACGCCACTCTGGCCGTGCCGCAGTATCTGTTTGACCAGGGCCTGAAGACCTTCGCCGACATCGCCCGCTTCAAGGACGCCTTGGGAGGAAAGATCTACGGCATCGAGGCCGGCTCGGCCACCAACCAGCAGTTGCAGGCGTTAATCGACACCGATCAATTCGGCTTGAAGGGTTTTCGCATCGTCGAATCCAGCGAGGCCGGCATGCTCGCCGAACTGCAACGCGCGGTGAACCGCAAGACCCCAATCGTGTTCTTCGGCTGGGCGCCGCACCCGATGAATGTGAACTTCGACATCCAATACCTGACCGGCAGCAACGACACCCTCGGCCCGCAGGAAGGCGCGGCGCAGGTGTGGACCGTCACCACGCCGGCGTTCGGCCCGCGCTGCCCCAACGTCCAGCGCCTGCTGGATCAACTGACGTTCACCACGGCCAGCGAAAGCGCAATGATGGTGTCGATTCTGGCGGGGCAAAAACCTCAGGACATGGCCCGCGAGTGGCTGAAGAACCATCCTCAAGACCACCAGCGCTGGACTGCCGGCGTCACCACCTACACCGGCGAACCCTATACGCCGGGCACTACGCCCTGATACCTCACTCGAACATCCCCGCTGCACCACACTTCAATGGATTGAATGCCCGCCTCCACGCCACCCCAAGGTGGCGCTTACCCAACGTCAGCCCCGAGTCTGCAGCCCCTTTGAAGTCACTGAGGCCATCGCAGCGACCGCAGAAATAATCCACATGTATCTATTGACTGTAAAATGATTCAGGTGAATCATTGAGTCAACGCATCATCCCCAAGTCGCTGTGCCAGCAGGCACCCGAGGAAAAGAATAATGAGCGATTTCAAACTGACCTATTCGACGATGTTCAACCCACCCGCCGAGTTGCACGATCAATTCGAGCGTGCGCTGGCCGTGCTCAAACACGACCTGGGACGTGACTTCGGGTTGTTCATCGATGGCAAGCAGGTGTTCAGCCCGCAGAAGATTGAAAAACGCAGCCCGATCGACCAGTACTGGTTGTTGGGGCGTTTCCATATGGCTCGGGAAGAAGACGTCGACAGCGCCATGAAAGCGGCCCATAAAGCCTTTCCGGCCTGGCGTGCCACGCCCTGGCAAACCCGGATCGAACTGTTGCGCAAGGTAGCGCGACTGATCGAAGACCGGGTTTACCGGATCGCCGCTGCTGTCAGCCTTGAAACCGGCAAGAACCGCATGGAAGCCTTGGGTGAGGTTCAGGAAACAGCGGTGTTCTTCGATCATTACTGCGATCTGATGGAGCAAAACAACGGCTTCGATCACACCCTGCCCAACGACCCGCTGGACGATTTCACCAGCACCAATCGCAGCGTGCTCAAGCCCTACGGTGTATGGGCCGTGATTGCGCCTTACAACTTCCCGTTCGCCCTCGCCGGCGGCCCCGCCAGTGCCGCGCTGGTGACGGGCAATACCGTAGTGCTCAAGGGCGCCAGTGAAACGCCGTGGTCCGGCATCCTGCTGGCTGAATGCATTCGCGACGCAGGCATTCCCGACGGTGTTTTCAACTACCTCAACGGCAGCGGCAGCCTCGCCGGGCAAGCCTTGGTCGAGCACCCGTACACCGCCGGTATCACCTTCACCGGTTCCTATGAGGTGGGCATGCGGATTGTCCGGGCTCAACTCGACAAAGCCTATCCACGGCCCTGCATCGCTGAAATGGGCGGCAAAAATGCGGTCATCGTCAGCCGCCACGGCGATCTGGAACGCGCGGCATTGGGCATCCTCCGCTCAGCCTTCGGCATGCAAGGGCAAAAGTGCTCGGCGTTGTCGCGCATCTACGTCGAAGAACAGGTCGCGGACTCATTGATCGCGCTGCTCACGGAGAAAATCCACGCCATCCAGATTGGCGACCCGGCTGTGCCCGGCAACTGGATGGGCCCGGTTTCCACTCGCAAGGCCTATGACGATTTCGCCGCCTACAGCAAGCAACTGCAAGAGCACGGCGCACGCTTGATCACCGGCGGCGAACAGCTCAAGAGTGAGTCGTACGTCGCCGGTTTCTATTGCGCACCAACGCTGGCGGAAGCACCGCTTGATCACCCGCTGTGGGCCGTCGAAATGTTCCTGCCGATCGTGATGCTCGCCCGCGTTAAAAACCTTGATGCCGCCCTTCAACTGGCCAACGCAAGCCAGTACGGGCTAACCGCTGGCTTCTACGGCAACGACAAGGAAACCGACCTGTTCTTCGACACTATCGAGGCTGGCGTCACTTACGCCAATCGTCCGCAAGGGGCCACGACCGGTGCCTGGCCTGGCTATCAGCCATTTGGTGGCTGGAAGGGATCGGGCAACACCGGCAAAGCCATTGCATCGTTTTACTACTTGCCACAGTACCTGCGAGAACAATCCCAGACCCGTGTCGAGTAACCCCCCGTTCCATAGTATTTACAGAGGACAACGCACGTGCATAACAACCACAACAAGCATCTGCTCACCGCACTTCCCGGCCCCAACTCCCTCGCTATGATCGAGCGGGACAGCGCCGTCGTCTCACCGTCCTACCCGCGCGATTACCCATTTGTGATGAGCCATGGCAAAGGCGCCGAGGTCTGGGATGTGGACGGTAATCGCTTTATCGATTTCGCCAGCGGCATCGCGGTGTGCTCCACCGGCCACAGCCACCCGAAAGTGGTCCAGGCCGTGAAGGATGCAGCGGACAAGTTCCTGCACATTTCCTCCGATTACTGGCACGAAGAACAGGTGCACCTGGCAGAAACCCTCAATCGCCTGTCGCCTTTCGGTGAGCCGGCCATGACGTTCTTCTGCAACTCCGGCACCGAGGCCGTTGAGGGCGCGATCAAGCTGGCCCGTTACGTCACCGGGCGTTCGCGGTTCATCGGTTTCATCGGCGGGTTCCACGGCCGCACCATGGGTTCACTGGCATTCACGGCGAGCAAGTACACGCAACAGGCGGGGTTCTTTCCGAGCATGCCGGGCGTCACGCACATTCCTTATCCGAACAACTACCGACCGCTGCTGGCGGGTGAGGATCAGGGCGCGGCCGTGCTCAACTACCTGGAAAACGTGTTGTTCCAGAGCAACGTTCCGGCCAATGAAGTGGCGGCGATTCTGCTGGAACCGATTCAGGGTGAAGGCGGATACCTGGTGCCGCCGGATGGATTTCTTGAAGGCTTGCGCGCGTTATGTGATCGCCACGGCATCCTGCTGATTGCCGATGAAGTGCAATCGGGTGCAGGGCGCACCGGCAAAATGTTCGCGTGCGAGCATTGGGGCCTCAAGCCAGACATCATCACCCTCGCCAAAGGCCTGGGTTCGGGGCTGCCGATCGGCCTGGTCACGGCGAAAAAAACCATCATGCAACAGTGGAAACGCGGCGCCCATGGCAACACCTACGGCGGCAACCCACTGTGCTGTGCGGCGGCGTCGGCGACGCTGGAGCTGGTCGAAAACGGCTTCATGCAGAACGCCGCGCAGATGGGCGAGTACTTGATGGGCCGTCTCGGCGAATTGCAACAACGCTACCCGGACCTGATCGGCCAGGTGCGCGGCAAGGGTCTGATGATCGGTATCGAGCTGATTACCGATCGCACCACCCGCAAGCCGGCCAAGGCTTTCGCTGACCGTTTGCTGCATACCGCCTACCGCAAAGGCTTGCTGCTATTGACCTGCGGTATCAGCACCGTGCGCTTGATGCCGCCCTTGATGATCGACAAAAACCTGTGTGACGAAGCCATCGAGTTACTCGACGCGGCACTGGCTGAAACCCTGAACGACTGACCACCATCAACCTCCGAGGAACGTAGACATGAAGAAGCTGCACGGTGTATTGGCTGTTGTGTTGAGTCTCGCGGCACTGACCGCCCAGGCCAGGGATTGGCAGGACATTCGCCTGGCGACGGAGGGCGCCTACAGTCCGTTCAATGAAATCGGGCCGGACGGCAAACCGAGGGGCTTCGACGTCGACATCGCCAACGCTCTTTGTGAGCAAATGAAGGCCCGCTGTACGTGGGCGATTCAGGATTGGGACGGGATGATCCCGGCGCTGCTGGCCAACAAGTACGACGCGATTGTCGCCTCGATGACGATCACGCCGGAGCGCAAACAAAAAATCGGTTTCACCGACAAGTACTACACCTCCTGGGTGCAACTGATCGCCAAGGCCGGGGCGCATTTTGACGCGGCGCAACCCGCAACACTCAAAGGCATCCGCATTGGCGTGCAGCGCGAAACCACTCACGAAAAATTCGCCAATGAAGTACTCGCCAAGGGCGGGGCCGAGATCGTCAGCTACCCGTCGCTGGAAGAGGCCTTTATGGACCTGAAAAACGGCCGGCTGGACGCCACGCTGCAAGACACCATTCCGGGCGTCGAAGGGTTCCTGAAGAAACCGAATGGCCAAGGATTTGCGCTGGTCGGGCAACAGCTCAACGACCCGCGGTACTTCGGTGACGGCCAGGGCATCGGCCTGCGCAAGGAAGACGACGATCTGCGCCTGGCTATGGACAAGGCGCTCAAGGAAATCATCGCCAACGGCACGTACGAAACACTGCGCAAAAAGTACTTCGACGTACCGATCCTCTGATCGCTGGCGGGCGCTACCTGCGCCTGTCCGTGCAAGAGCAGTCGACCGGCTGCTTCTGCACGTTTAACCCGTTAGTCCGAACAATAAGAACAACGCGGCTGCGTGATCAGCCGGAGGGTTTTGCCGTGTCTCGCGATCCACGTTTCAACATCCTTTTCGAGCCTGTGAAGATAGGTCCGGTCACGGCGAAGAATCGCTTTTTCCAGGTGCCGCACTGCAACGGTATGGGGTGGACGCAACCACGCGGGCTCGCGCAACTGCGTCGGATAAAAGCCGAGGGCGGTTGGGGCGTGATCTGTACCGAAGAAGTGGAAATCCACCCGAGCAGCGATTGCTCGCCTTTTCACGAGGGTCGCCTCTGGAGCGACCTTGACCTACCGGCCCTGGCGCTGATGACCGAAGCCGTTCACGCATACGACGCGCTGGCTGGCATCGAAATCATGCACCACGGCCCTTCATGCGCGAACTACGACAGCCGCGAGATACCCATCGGCCCGTCGCACCGCCCCATCACTTACAACGCGCCGGTGCAGGCCCGCGCCATGAGCAAAAGCGACATTCGCGAACTGCGCCAGTGGCATCGCCAGGCTGCATTACGTGCAAAACGCGCCGAGTTCGACATTGTCTACGTGTACGCCTCCCATGACCTCGGCTTGCCGATGCACTTTTTGCAGCGGCGCAGGAATGATCGTTGCGACGAGTACGGCGGCAGCCTGGAAAACCGCGTGCGGCTCCTTCGCGAACTGATCGAGGACACCAAGGACGCCGTGGGTGATCGATGCGCCGTCGCCGTGCGCCTTGGCGTCGAGGAATTGTTGGGGCCGGACGGTATCGTCAGCGCCGAAGAAGGCCGCGACATCATTGCCATGCTCGCTGAACTACCCGATCTGTGGGACGTCAACGTCAGCAGCTGGGCCAACGACAGCGTGACCTCGCGGTTCAAACAAGAGGGTTATCAGGAGGAACACACCGCGTTCGTTAAATCCCTGACCAGCAAACCGGTGGTAGGCGTGGGCCGTTTCACCTCGCCAGACACCATGGTCAGCCAGATTCGCCGAGGCGTGATGGATTTTATCGGCGCGGCCCGGCCTTCGATTGCCGACCCATTCCTTCCGAACAAGATCAACGAGGGCCGCACCGATGACATTCGCGAATGCATCGGCTGCAACATCTGCGTGTCCAGTGACTATTCCAGCTCCAACCTGCGCTGTACGCAAAATCCAACCATGGGTGAGGAATGGCGGCGCGGCTGGCACCCGGAAAAAATCCCGGCTCGCGGGTCCGACAAGACGTTACTGGTCGTAGGCGCCGGACCGGCAGGGCTGGAGGCCGCATTGGCCGCCGCCCAGCGCGGCTATGAGGTGCACCTGGCCGAAGCCGGCGCAGAGTTGGGCGGACGGGTTTTGCGCGAATCCGCCCTGCCCGGTCTGCGCGAATGGGGGCGGGTGCGCGAATGGCGCATCGGCCAGTTGCTGCCCATGCCCAATGTCAGCATTTACCGCATGAGCCCGCTGGGCGCCGCCGACATCCTTGAGTTCGGCGCCGGCCACGTCGCGCTTGCCACCGGTTCGTACTGGCGCCGCGACGGCGTCGGCAGGGCCAATGGCTCGGCCATTCCCGGTTTTGATTCGCCCGACGTGTACACGCCGGATGACCTGATGGCCGGGCGCCTTGCGCAAGGTCCGGTGGTGATTTTCGATGACGACCATTACTACATGGGGAATGTCCTGGCCGAACGCTGCGTCGAACTGGGCCTGCAGGTGACCCTGGTCACCCCTGCCCTGCAGATCGCCAGTTGGGCTGGCAACACCCTGGAATCGACCCACATTCTCAAGCGCCTGATGACGCTGGAGGTTGATCTGGTCCGGCATCACAACATCACCCGCTTTGAGTCTGGTCGCGTGCATCTGCGTTGCGAGATCAGCGGTCGCACGCAGGTGCTGGCCTGTCAGTCGCTGATCAACGTCACCGCCCGCCTGCCCAGGGATGAACTGCATGCAGCGTTGCTCGGCCAGGGGGCTGCGCTGAGCGAAGCGGGCATCAGTACGGTCAGCCTGATTGGCGACAGCCTGGCGCCCGGCACGATCGCTGCGGCGGTGTATCAGGGCCACAAGTTCGCGCGCTATCTGGACAGCGACCTTGCGCCCCACGAGTACACGCGCGAGCTGCCATTGATTTGCACGCCTGCGCCCCTCTTTGAACAGTGAGAATACGAACATGCTTTATGGATATGCGGACAGCATCCTTGCGGGCGCCCTGGTCACGATCAAAGTCGGCGTGTTTTCTTTTGCCGTAGCGTTGGCGCTGGGCCTGCTGGTCGCCAACGCCAAGCTCTCAAAACACCGCTGGCTGGCCTGGCCCGCCACCGCCTTCACGTCGGTGATGCGCAGTGCACCGGACTTTGTCTGGTTGTTGTTTCTCTACTACGGCGGGCAGACCGCACTGAACCTGCTGGGTCAGCGCATGGGTTTTCAGGCGATCGATATCGATGCCTTCGCCGCCAGCGTCATCATTCTTGGGGTGATCTATTCGGCATACCTCGCCGAGACCTTTCGCGGCGCCTTCCTGGCGGTCGACAAGGGCCAGGCGGAATCGGCACAGGCATTCGGCTTCAACAGGTTGCAAGTCCAGATGCATATCGTCGTACCGCAAATGATGCGCTTCGCCCTGCCCGGCATCAGCAACAACTGGCTGGTGATGCTCAAGGCGACTGCCATCACGTCGATGGTCAGCCTCAATGAGCTTATTTTCCTTTCACGCTCGGCCGGTAAAGCCACCGGCCACGGCCTGGAATTGCTGATCGTCGCGGCGCTCATTTATCTGCTGCTGAGCACGGTCTCGGTCGTCGCCCTCAGGTTTATCGCCGCGCACTATGCCGCTGGCAGCAAGGAGATCACCTTATGAACTGGCATGTCGTGTTCGATAACCTGGCGCTGTTCCTGTGGGGCGACGGTACCCGTACCACGGGTCTACTGCTGACGGTCGAGTTGTTCATCACGTCCCTGGGGCTCGGCCTGGTGATGGCGATTCCCCTGTCGTTGTTGCGCGTGTCGAGCAACCCGCTGTTGCGAACGCCGGTCTGGTTGTTCACCTACCTGTTTCGCGGGACACCACTGCTGGTGCAGATCTACATCATCTATTTCGGCCTCGCCGAGATCAGCTGGATCCGCTCCAGTTGGGCCTGGACATACCTGCGCGAGGCCTACATCTGCGCGTGGCTGGCGATTGGTTTGAACACCGCGGCCTACACCATTGAAATCCTGGCGGGCTGCATTCAGAAAACCTTTCACGGCGAGATCGAGGCCGCCCGTGCCATGGGCATGAGCCGGTGGACGCAGATGCGCCACATCATCCTCCCGGGTGCGATGCGCCGGGCAATTCCGGCGTACAGCAATGAAGTGGTGCTGACCCTGCACTGCACCGCGCTGGCGTCCAGCATCACCTTGCTCGACCTCGCGGGTGTCGGCCGCTCGATCAGCATGCGCTACGCCTCGCCTTACGAAGCCTACATCGCCGCACTGGTGCTCTACGCCGTATTCACTGGCCTGGTTTTCCTGCTGTTTCGCCTCGCAGAAAGCAAATGGCTGGCGTACCTGCGCCCTCGGTCAACCCATCCATGACAAGACAGCCAGGCATGGCTGCAAAGGTGAACGACATGTCCAAACTCCAGGTCAACGACCTGCACAAACGCTACGGTCAGCACGAGGTGCTAAAGGGTGTTTCGCTGACCGCCAATGCCGGTGACGTGATCACCCTGATCGGCTCCAGCGGCTCAGGCAAAAGCACCTTCCTGCGCTGCCTGAACCTGCTGGAGCAACCGCAGTCCGGCGAGATCATCTGGGATGGCACGCCCATCGCCATGAAGCGCACGCGTGACGGCAGCCTGCAGGCCAGGGATGCGCGCCAGCTGCAACGCCTGCGCACACAACTGTCGATGGTTTTTCAGAGTTTCAATTTGTGGGCGCACCTGAGCGTGCTGGAAAACGTCATCGCCGCGCCCATGCGCGTGCAGAAACTGAGCCGCGCCGAAGCCACGGAAAAAGCCCTGCATTATTTGAACAAGGTGCAAATGGACCCGGCGCGGTTCGCCCATAGCTACCCGTCGCAGCTCTCCGGTGGCCAGCAGCAACGGGTCGCGATTGCCAGGGCGCTGGCCGTAGAACCGGAAATGATCCTGCTCGACGAACCGACGTCCGCCCTTGACCCCGAACTGGTCGGCGAAGTGCTGACGGTTATCCAGAACCTGGCCAGCGAGGGCCGCACCATGATCATGGTCACCCATGAAATGAGCTTCGCCCGCGAGGTCTCCAGCCAGGTGATCTTCCTGCACCAGGGCCGGATCGAGGAGCAAGGCGCGCCCGCGACGCTGTTCCGCTCGCCTGCCAGCGAACGACTCAAGGCTTTCCTCGGGACGTCGCTGCGCAGCCCTGAACCCTTTGCCACGCCTGAAAATAAACCATTTGTTTCATCAATCTAAAAAATCAAACAACCGAGACAAGTCGCGTTAAATCCCCCATGACGGGTGACGCCAAGGAAGTGTCCGTATGACTCATATTTTTCACCGAAATCCTGCCCTGACGTTGCCCCTCGCCGTGCGTGGCGAGGGCTGTTATTTGATCGATGCCGCCGGCCAGCGCTACTTCGATGGCTCCGGCGGTGCGGCTGTATCGTGCCTGGGCCACAAGCATGCGAAGGTCATCGCGGCGATGAAGCGCCAGATGGAAACGCTGGACTATGCCCACACCAGTTTTTTCAGCAGCGAGCCGGCGGAGCAACTCGCCAGCCTGCTGGCCGGGCAAAGTCCCGCAACGCTGGGCAACGTGTACTTTCTGTCCGGCGGCTCGGAAGCCATGGAAACCGCACTGAAAATGGCGCGCCAGTACCACGTTGAGAACGGCCAGCCTCAGCGTTGTCACTTCGTGTCCCGTCGCCAGAGTTATCACGGCAACACCCTCGGTGCGCTGGCCATCGGCGGCAATCTGCCACGGCGGACGTTGTATGAACCGTTGCTGATGAAGACCACCCAGGTCTCACCCTGCTTCGCCTTTCGCTATCGCCTGGCTGATGAAAGCGACGCTGACTATATCGAGCGCCTGGGCCTGGAACTGGAACATACCTTTCTTGATCTGGGCCCCGAGTCCGTGGCGGCGTTTGTCGCCGAGACGGTGGTGGGTGCGACCTCCGGCGCGGTAGGGCCAGTGCCGGGTTATTTGGCGCGGATGCGTGAAGTGTGTGACCGCTATGGCGTGTTGTTGATTCTCGATGAAGTGATGTGCGGCATCGGTCGAACCGGCAGCTATCACGCCTTCGAACAGGAAGGGGTGGTGCCTGACCTGTTGATTCTGGCCAAGGGTCTCGGCGGAGGTTTTCAACCGATTGGCGCCGTAATGGCCAGCGACCGAGTGGTGCACACCATCAGCCGCGGCAGTGGCAGCTTCCAGCATGGTCACACCTACGTCGGCCATCCGATCGCCTGCGCCGCGGCCCTGGCGGTGCAACAGGAAATCATCGAACAGAACCTCTGCGCCACCGTGCGCAGCAGCGGCGAACTGCTTGGCGGGCTGCTCAACGAGCGCTTCGGCAAGCACTCCCACGTGGGTGATGTTCGCGGCCGTGGCCTGTTCTGGGCCATCGAACTGGTGCAGGACCGCGACGGTAACCGGCCGTTCGCGCCGGGCTTGCGCCTGCACGCAAAAATCAAACAGGCGGCCCAGGCGCACGGCCTGCTGTGCTACCCCGGCGGCGGCACGGTCGATGGCGTCACGGGGGATCACGTGTTGCTCGCCCCGCCCTATATCAGCACTCCGGAACAACTGGCGTTCGCGGTCGACACACTCGCCGTGGCGCTGGATGAAACGCTCGCCATTCAATGACAACCACAAGAGGCAAAAGCAATGAATCACCGTTATCTGAACTCTGTGCTCCTGGCTTGCGGTGCCGCCCTGATCAGTCAGGCCGCGCTGGCTGCTGAACCACCACGTGCCCGAGACCTGGGCATTCCCTTTGAAGGGACGCCGGGGAAACTCAACGCCATTACCGACGTCGCCGGCGTGGAAGTCGGCCAGGTCACCCTCAACAGTGGCGAGGGCAAACTGGTGCCAGGGAAAGGCCCGATACACACCGGGGTGACCATGGTCATCCCCCGTGGCAAGGCGTCGGTGAAAGCGGTGAACGGCGGTTTCTTCAACCTCAACGGCAACGGCGAAATGACCGGGCAATCGTATCTACAGGATTTCGGCCTGGTGTACGGCCCGATCGGCATTTCCAACACCAATGCCATCGGTCCGGTGTATGCGGGGATTACCGAATGGTCGGCCAAGACGTTCGGCAATGCGATCTGGCCGGTGGTGGCGGAAACCTGGGACGGTCGCCTCAATGACATTGAAGGCCTGCACGTCAAGCAGGAGCATGCGATCCAGGCGATCGAAGCGGCCAAGGGCGGCGCAGTGCAGGAAGGCAACGTGGGCGGCGGCACTGGCATGGTGTGCTTCGGCTTCAAGGGCGGCATCGGTACGTCATCGCGTGTGGTTGAGGTCGATGGCAAGTCGTACACCGTGGGTGTGCTGGTGCAATGCAACACCGGGCAGCGCGACACCTTGCGCGTAGCGGGTGCGCCGGTGGGCCAGGAGCTGGCTGAAAAATGGTTGGGCTGTTTCCAGCCGGGTGTCGCAGCAACCGACAAGACACCGCATTGCCAAAAAAGCGGCGATGGGGGTGCGCCAAGTAAGGATCAGGGCTCGATCATCATCGTAGTCGCCACTGACGCACCGCTGCTGAGTACCCAGTTGAACCGCATCGCCAAACGCGCCTCGATGGGGCTGGCACGTATGGGTTCGTTTGCAGGGAATGGCTCGGGTGACATCATCGTGTCGTTCTCGACAGGCGACGCCATCAACGATGTCGAAGAAGAAAATCCGGTCACGGTTACCCAGTTCCCGAACGACAAAATTGACCCGGTGTTTAATGCCACCGTGCAGGCGACAGAAGAAGCCATCACCAATGCCCTGGTAGCGGCTCGCGACATGACCGGTACCAATGGCTACACGTCATACGCCCTGCCCCACGGCGAATTGAAGACGATCCTGAAAAAATACAATCGCCTGCAACCCTGAGGCCAGGGCAAGCACCTCTAAAGGGAGGTGCTTGACAGGTTTATTCGACGTACACGCTGAATTGCTTGAGTTGCGCTTCGCTGTTGGCGATTTTCTGCAGGCTGTCTTCACTGCCGTTGGCGACCAGCAAGGCCGCCAGCGTCTGGGACACCGCCAGCGCTGGAACCACCGAAGGGAAAAGCGATGGCGTGGCGTTGCGAACCACAATCAACACATCCGAAGGTGACGCTACCGGCGATACCGGGCTATCGGTAACCGCAACGATTTTAGCCCCGTGCTCGCGGGAAAACTGCACCGCACGCAACGCGTCCTGAGCATAGGGGTGGTAGCTGAACACAACCAGTGCGTCCTCTGGACCAATACGCCGTAGCTCATCGGCGAACGCCCCGCCAATGCCGCTGAGCAAGGTGGTGTTATTGAGAAACATGCCACAGACATAACTGAAGTAATACGCCGCGGGAAAAAGACTTCGCAAGCCAACTACATAAATGTGCCTGGCACTGGTCAACAAAGCATGTGCCGCAAGAATCTGCTCGTAGCGTTCCGGGCTGAACGTGTCTTCCAGGTTAGCCTGCTCTGCACTCAACATCTCACTGATCAGGCCGGTGTTCTGATCGCCCTTCGATCGTTTGCGCAACGCGTCAGCGCGCTGGGTGAACATTGAGTCGCGCTCAGTCAACCAGTGGCGAAAACAATCGCGCAGCTCTTCATAACCACCGAAACCCAGCTGCCGAGCCAGACGCAGCATCGAGGCTGGCTGTAACTTGGCCATACCCGCCACCGTGCGCATCGACTGCAAGGCAACTTCGTTGGGGTGGTCAAGAATGAAGCGAGCTGCACGCTGGAGTGTCGGCGTAAGCGAGTGGAAAGTTTCCTCAATGAGCTTGTCTAGTTGGTGCTTATCCATAGAATACTTCGCCCCTAAATTCCCACGAATTCTAACATGCAGTGGGAAATCAACAGCACATTTCATCCTCAAGGGCACACTGCCAACTGTTGTGGAATACGATCCCCAGCACGAGCAATGCTGTTGCGCTTAACCCCTCAACGTTTGGGCCACACGCTCCGCCAAGGCCAGGCAACTGGTCAACCCCGGCGACTCGATACCGAACAGGTTCACTAACCCTGCCACACCATGCTCGGCCGGCGTACTGATGACAAAATCCGCTGCCGGCTCCGTCGGGCCGCTGATTTTCGGGCGGATGCCGCTGTAGTCGGGGTGCAGGCTGGCGTCCGGCAGGTCGGGCCAGTAACGCCGTACGGCCGCGTAGAAACTGTCGCCGCGCCGGGGGTCGACGGGGTAGGCGATGTGGTCCACCCACTCCACGTCCGGGCCGAAGCGCGCCTGGCCGCCCAAGTCGACGGTCATGTGCACGCCCAGTCCGGCGCTTTCCGGCGCCGGGTAGACCAGGTGCCGAAACGGCGCGCGGGCGCTCAGGCTGAAGTAACTGCCTTTGCACAAGTAGGCCTTGGGCACCTGGATCGGGTCGAGGCCGCTGATGCGTTGGGCGACGTCGACCGCCGACAACCCGGCGCAGTTGATCAGGCGTTGGCAGGTCAAGGTCATGGGCTCGACGCCGCCCATGTCCAGACTGAAACCGGCCTTGATCACCCGCGCCGCGAGTAACGGGGTGCGCAAGGCCAGCGTCGCGCCCGCAGCCTCGGCGTCACCCAGTAGAGCAAGCATCAGGCCATGGGAGTCGATGATGCCGGAGGATGGCGACCACAGCGCGCCGACGCATGCCAGCGCCGGTTCCAGTGCACGCGCCTGCTCGGCGTCGAGCCATTGCAGGTCGTCCACGCCGTTGCGTCGGCCTTGTTCCAGCAAACGCTGCAAGCTCTCGACCTGAGTCTCATCGGTAGCGACGATCAGTTTGCCGAGACGCCGGTACTCCACGCCCCGGCTGTCGCAATAGGCGTACAGGCGTTGCTTGCCCTCGACACACAGCTGCGCCTTGAGGCTGCCATCCGGGTAGTAGAGGCCGGCATGGATCACCTCGGAGTTGCGCGAGCTGACCCCAACGCCAATCCCCTCGCCCGCCTCCACCACCAGCACCTCATGACCGGCCTGGGCCAACGCGCGCGCCACTGCCAGGCCGACCACCCCCGCCCCGACCACCACACACTCGATATCGACGCTCACCTGTACCTCACCTGTTGAAAGGGTTGACCTGCCCGGATCACGCCAGCCCTCGTTCGCGATAATCGATGAGGCTGGAAAAAAGCGCCAGCAACACGGCCATGACCACGAAGAAGATCAGCACGAGGAAATACGAACCGGTGAACTGCACGATCAAGCCGATCAGGATCGGTACGATGACGCCGGCCATATTCCCGCAGAAATTCATGGTACCGGCCAGCACGCCGGTTTTCGAGGTGCCGCCGAGAATCGACGGAATGCACCAGTACATGCCGCACCAGCGGATAAAGAACATCGCCACGCAGAGCAATCCGATCGCCATGTTCGCCTGGGTCGCATAGGCCGTGGCGAGCATGCACAACGCGGCCACCAGCGCCGAACCGCTGAACATGCTGCGCATCACCAGGTTCGGCGAAGCGCCGCTGGATTTCCATTTGTCGCCGATGTAGCCGCCGATTAGTTCACCGACGAAACCACACATGAAAATCAGGAAGGTCGCGCCGCCCATGCTGGCGATGTTCAGGCCATGGGTCTGGTGCAGGTAGCTGGGCATCCAGGTCAGCAGGCCGTAGAACACACTGAGGATGCAGCAGTAACCGGCGAACATGGCCAGCACCGAGCGATCCTTGAGCAGTTCGCGCAGCTTTACGCTTGTGACCGCGCCCGGTTGCACAGCGGCCGCGTTGGCTTCGGTGATATGCGCCAGTTCAGCGGCGTTGACCCCGGGGTGTTCGCTGGGGTGGTTGCGGATGTACTTCCACGCCAGCACGCCGGCGAGCATGGTGCCTACGCCGGCGATCACAAAGGCAATGCGCCAGGAGTCGAACCAGCCGATCAGCCCGGCAATGATGATCGCGCCAAACGCACTGCCCAATGGTGCGCCGCCATCCACCAGCACCGCTCCGCGCCCGCGCTCGTTCGGCGTCAGCCACGCGCCGTTGAGCTTGGCCCCGGCGGGCATGATGGGTGATTCGGCGATGCCCAGGCCCATACGGGTGATCAACAGGGTGATCCAGTTATGCGCACCGGCGGCGAGGGCCTGGAACGCGCCCCAGGCGACGGTGGCGATCACGATCACGCGGCGGGTCTGGAAGCGATCCAGCAGCATGCCGCCGGGAATCTGCATCAACGCGTAGGACCAGAAAAACGCGCTGAGCATCAGGCCTTCAAGGGCTGGCGGGATCTGGAACTCACTGGAAATCAGCGGCAATGCCACCGACAACGACGCGCGGTCGATGTAGTTGATCGCCGTGAGTAACAGCATCACCAGGAAGATTCGCCAGCGCACGTTGGTGGGACGCTGACTCAGGGAAGTGGCGTGGGTAGGCGCTGCCAGGGGCAGCTGTTCTGCACTCGGATTAGTCATGGGGCCGCTCTTATTGTTGTGAGGTCACGCGGCCTCACTCTAATCAAGCGCCTGGGCAGTGAATAATGAAGGGATCTGATAGGGGGATCACCGTACGTCATCCCCCGTCAACGATCAGAACGTGCCGGGGTAGCTGCCACCGTCAAGCAGTAGATTTTGCCCGGTGACGAACCCGGCGTGGGTGCTGCACAGGAACGCGCAATAGGCACCGAATTCATCCGCCTGGCCGAAGCGCTGGGCCGGTACGTTTTTGCGGCGTTGGGCCGCGAGGGTGTCGACCGGAGTGCCGCTGGCGTCGGCGGCCGCGCTCAAGGTTTTGTGCAAGCGCTCGGTGTCGAACGGCCCCGGCAACAGGTTGTTGATGGTCACGTTATTGCCGGCCAGCCGAGACTGCCGCGCAAGCCCGGCGATGAAGCCGGTGAGCCCGCTGCGTGCGCCGTTGGACAGGCCGAGGGTATCGATTGGCGCCTTGACCGCGCCAGAAGTGATGTTTACCACGCGGCCGAAACCGCGTTCGGCCATGCCGTCGACGCAGGCCTTGATCAGTTCGATGGGTGTGAGCATGTTGGCATCCAGGGCACGGATCCAGTCATCACGCTGCCAGTCTCGAAAATCCCCCGGCGGCGGGCCACCCGCGTTGTTCACCAGTATGTCCACTTGCGGGCATGCCGCCAGCACCTGTTGGCGCACGGCTGGGTGACTGATATCACCGGCCACGGTGCGCACCTCAATACCGGGCGCCAATTGGCGCAATTGCACGGCGGCGGCTTGCAGGGCGGCATCGCCGCGGGCGTTGATCACCAGGTTCACGCCCTCCTGCGCCAAGGCCTTGGCACAGCCCAGGCCCAAGCCTTTACTGGCGGCGCAGACGATGGCCCAGCGTCCAGAAATACCTAAATCCATGACGTCGCTCCTTTGGGTTTTTGAAGGGAATTACGGTAGCACTGCCGCGCAAAAGCGGCTGCGAACTTTTTGCCCGGTGCTCAGGCCCTCCATTTTCAGCGCGTTTGGGCGCTCGCAGCCAATGACAAACTGTCATCCCCGGATCAGCTCTTTTCATTATCGACCTGCCGCGCCGCTTATTACTGTGACCCACCTCCCTGCCGCTTTGCCCCACTCAGCGCAGGTCGAGTCCAGACAAATAAGAATCGGAGTTGCCCATGCATGCGTTCCAGTTTTACTTCCCCACCACCCTCAAGAGCGGCAACGGCCTGGTGCGTCAGTCCGGCGCACTGCTCAAGCCTTACGTGCGCAAGAAGCTGCTGGTGGTCACCGACCAGGGTCTGATCGATTCAGGGGTGCTGGAAAGCTTTTTCGCGTCCTTGGCCGACAGCGCTATTGGCTATGAAGTATTCGCCGGCGTCGAGCCCAACCCCACCACCCTGGTGCTCGACCGTGCGGTGGCGTTTCTCAAGGAGCATGAGTGTGACGCGGTGATCGGCGTCGGCGGTGGCAGCAGCATCGACACCGCCAAAGGCGTCGCGGCAATGGCGACCAACCCCGGCAATATTCTCGACTACGAGGGCTACGACAAACTGCTGCACCCGCCGCTGCCGATTTTCGCGATTCCCACCACCTCGGGCACCGGCAGCGAATGCACAGCGTCGACCGTGTTCACCAATACCGAAACCCTGTTCAAGACGGTGATCATCAGCCCCGCGCTGTTCCCCAAGCTGGCGATTCTCGACGCGGAGCTGACCCTCAAGCTACCAGCGTCGATCACCGCCGCCACCGGCATGGACGCCCTGACCCACGCCATCGAATCCTACGTATCCAAGCAAGCCAACCCGATCAGCCAGGCGCTGGCGCTGCAAGCGATCAAGATGATCTGCACGCACTTGCCCAAGGCTTTTTTCAGCGGCTCGGACCTGCATGCGCGGGAGCAGATGCTGCTGGCCTCATTCCTCGCCGGGGTGGCTTTCGCGCAATCGAAACTGGGCAACGTGCACGCCATCTCGCACACCTTCGGCGGCGTATTCAACATTCCTCACGGCATCGCCAACGCGACCCTGCTGCCCTATGTCATCGACTTCAACCTGCCAGCCTGCCCCGAGCTATTTCGCGATATCGCCCTGGCCATGGGCGAAAACGTTGACGGCCTGAGCGTGCACCAGGCGGGACACAAAGTCGCCGAGCACGTGATGGCGCTGAACCAGGCCATCGGCATCCCCGCGACCATCAAGGCCCTGGGCGTGGACCTCGACTACATGCCGCAGATGGTCCGCGACTCGATGCGCAGCGGCAACGTCCTGGTCAACCCGCGCCTGACTAACGCCGCCGACATTGAACGCATTATCAGCAACGCCTGGCACGGCGTGCACTGACCTGCCCTTTTTCTACAAGAGAGACTGCCCATGTTTTATGAAATGCGTACCTACACCGTACAGATCGGCAAGATGCAAACCTACCTCAAGCACTTCGAGGAAAACGGCCTGCCGGTGATCTCGCGCTACGCCACGCTGGTGGGCTGGTGGTACACGGAAATCGGCGAGCTGAACCAAGTAGTCCACATCTGGGCATACCCAAGCCTGGATGAGCGCGTCGAGAGACGCGCCGCGCTCTACCAGGACCCCGACTGGCTCAACGGCTTCGTGCCCATCGCCTTCCCGATGCTGGAAAAAATGGAATCGAAACTGCTGATTCCGGCGAGTTTTTCACCGATCAAATAAAGGACATCCCCATGTGCGATCACAACTCCAAGAACAATCACGCACCCGACGTCAAATCCCTGCTCGAAGGCCTTCCCAGCAATTGGGGCAAGTGGGGGCCCGACGATGAAGTCGGCGCCCTCAACTACCTGCAAAGCGCGCAGATCCTGCGCGGCATCGCCAGCGTGCGCCAAGGCAAGACCTTCACCCTGCAGGTGCAGATCGGCCACCCCAAAGGTGAACCGCTTTGGCCCGGCCGGCGCCCGTCGATGCGGGTCAACGTGCTGGACAAGGGCCACTTCCTGGCCGGCAAGGCCCACTTCGACGGCCATGTGGAATACGCAGATGATGTGATCTTCATGCACTTGCAGGGCTCGACCCAATACGACGCCCTTGGCCACGTCTGGCACGACAACAAACTGTGGAACGGCTATGACGCCATGAGCACCATCGGCGGGATGGACAAGGCCAGCATCCTGCCGATCGCCGAACGTGGCGTGGTCGGGCGAGCAGTGCTGATCGACATGGCCCGGCACCGTGGCAAAAGCGTGCTGGACAAAGGCGAGACCTTCAACCACCTGGACCTGATGGCAGCCGCCAAGGCCCAGGGCGTGGAGATTGAAAAGCGCGACATCTTGATCATCCGCACCGGTTGGATCGGCTCGTTCTACGAGCGCGAGCCGGAGGAGTTTTACCAGGACTTCGCGGAACCGGGCCTGACGTTCAGCCGGGAACTGGTGGAATGGTTTCACCAGATGGAAATTCCCAACCTGGTTACCGATACCATGGCCAACGAGGTCGCGGTAGACCCGCAGTCCGGGGTGTTGATCCCGCTGCACAACGCCCTGATGCGCAACCTCGGCGTGACCTTCACTGAAGTGGTGATCCTTGATGACCTGGCCCGGGACTGCGCGGAAGATGGGCAGTGGCAATTTCTTTACACCGCGGCGCCGTTGAAGATCGTTGGCGGCAGTGGCGCACCGGTAAATCCGATAGTGATCAAGTGACCGCGTGGGGGGCCGTGGACTCGCCGTCGCCCCCCATCAGATTCCCGTTCAGTGCTTGGATCAACATAGTCGCCGCCGGCGACAGGTCAGCGCCTATCCGTCTGATCACGCCATACGGCTCGACCAGCGCACGCAGCGACACCGGCAGTTTCACCAGCAACTCAAACTGCTCGCAGAAGTTCGCCACTTCCGCCGGAATAACCGCTAACAGCGACGGGTCTTGTTGAACCAGCAAGATGGTAGCGAACGTCGAGGAGGTTTCCAACGGGTAGCGTGGGACCTCCATGCCTGCCTCGTGCAGCTCCCGCTCCAGAGCCTGGCGCATGGGCATGTCCTTGGGGTAAACCACCCAACGGTAATCACTGAGCTGGGTCAACGACACCGACTCGGCGCGCGCCAGCGGATGATCCTGGCTGGCAATTACCGCCAGCGGTTCCTCGCACAATTCGATGCAGTCGTACGCAGCCGACCGCTGGGCCACGCTGGTACGACAGATCGCCAGGTCCAGCCGTCCTTGATCGAGCAAGCCCAACAAGGCGGCGCTGGTATTTTCCACGACTTCAACGGACAAATTCGGTTGCTTGAGACGCAGCTCGGTTAGCGCGCGCGTCAGCAGCGGTACCGCGCCCATGATTACACCTACCGACAAGCGCCCGCCTTGACCCTGCATGATGCTCAGCATCTCCTCGCGCAAGTGTTCCACATCGCTGTAGATCAACCGCGCGTAGCGGATCATGCAACGCCCCATTTCATTCGCCACCAGCCCCTTGGGCTGGCGCTCGAACAACGGCATGCCGAGCAGCGACTCAACTTCTTGCAGCGCCTTGGTAGCACCGGACTGGGAAATCGAAATCTGCTCGGCGGCCTTGTGCAGGGAGCCTCGATCATCGAGGGCGATCAACAAGCGCAGTTGCTTGAGACGCAGGCGGGCGGCAATGCTGCCCAGGGAGGGAATCAACTCATTCATGGTCACACTCGGTCTACATAGGGTGAAGCCCACGCCACCCTGGGGTCCGGAGGGCCATGTGGGTCGGGAACTTCGGACATCAATAACTCCCTCGCCCCAGGTGCGCGGGCGATTAGAAATTGAAAAGAGGGATACGCACGAGGCGCACCGGTCACTCTAGGCGGCCCGGTTATGGGCAAACAAATGACAAAACTTGACCGGGGAATGACTAGTGCTCATCCCCCCGGGGCGTGATCAGCGAATCGCTACCGGATTGATATTGACCTGGGTCGAACCTTTGTAGAGCGGGCGAATTTTTGACGTTATTAATTCCGGCCCAAGGTAGTCACTCTGTGGGGCGGGAAACAGGCGTTCATGGTCAAATCATTCGTTCTTAAAAATCATTAATGCGCCGGGCAATTATGTGTATGGCGAAGCCATGTGCTGAGCGAGCCAGGCTCGAAGAAAATCCATCGCGCTTATGTTTGGGCGTGCACCACCCGCAGACCTTGCGTCGCGTATGGGCCATGCAGCAGATCTCCAGTTTTTTATTGCCGTCATGACCCAGACGCATAGCTTAAAAGGCTCGTCAGGCACTCTTATGCTCGGCCAATCGCGCCTGCCCTGGGTGCACCGTGCGGGGAAATCATCACCCCACCCACTGTCACGACGCTGTCATACGTCAAAGCCAACATCCGTGGATCCTGCCCCTACCCCCTTGAAGGACGACACATGCGCACTCGCTCAGGCCCGCCCGCGGTCACAACTCAGCTTGCCCGTTTTATCGTTATCGGATGCAGCCTGCTGGTGAGCGCCTGCGACAGTGTGACCGGGAGTTCACCTGGCAGCAGGCCAGCCGCGTCTGCTTCGTTCAAGACCCTGGACGGTGCGCCGCCCCTGGTTATCGGGCATCGCGGCCTGCCGGGGCTGTACCCGGAGGAAACCCGGGCGTCTTATGAGCATGCGGCCGATGCGGGTGCAGATTCGCTTGAGCTGGATCTGCACATGACCAAGGACTGTGTATTGGTGGCCCGGCACAATCCCTGGTTGAGCGACAACACGAATATCAGCGACGTCGCGAAGACGAACGCCGAGGTTGCACGCCGCAAGCGCACGGTTCCAGGGGTATTGGTCAATGTCCGGTACCCCGCCACCGCAGAAAACGGCCCAGCCCAGTATTTGAGTGACTTGACCGATCCCAGTGATCCTGAATCGGTGTTGAAATCATTGATCGTCGATGGCGAAGACCACACCAATGACTGGTCAATTAGCGACTTCACACTGGCCGAACTCAAGCAGTGGATAGGCGGCACGACGTACGATGCCCGCGACGAGCGCCCAACCGAGCTTAACGGCAAGTTGCCGATCCTGAGTTTCCAGGAAGTGATCGACATTGCAAAAGCCAAAAGCGCAGCAACAGGCCGCGTGATAACGACCTATCCAGAAAGCAAAAACCCGATCTGGAACAATGCCCAAGCCATTGCCAACGGTTGCGGCGCGCCCGGCACTCATCCGTTCGAAGCGGCCTTTCTCAAGACACTCAAAGACAACGATCTGAATCGCAAAGACGCCCCGGTCTTTGTGCAGAGCTTTGACCCCAACAGCTTGAAATACCTGCGCTCTATCGGCCTGCAAACCAGGGCCGTTCAGTTGGTCGACGGGAACGGCGTGAACTTCAAGACCGGCGAAACCATTTTCATCACGGACAAACCCAACACCTTCGTCAGCGGCCGCCCTTACAGCTGGACCGTCGCGGGCGACCCACGCGCCTTTGGTGCGATGCTGACACCGGCCGGGTTGGCCGAGGTCAAAACCTACGCCGACGGCATTGGCCCGTGGAAGCCACAAGCAATGTCGCTTACAGCCTCTTCAGCGTCGTCCCAGCCTGGCCTCCCCGAGGTCGACACCCTCAAGCCGACCAGCCTGATCAGCGATGCTCACAAGGCAGGTTTGTTCGTGCATATATTCACCTTCCGCAACGAAGCGAAGTACCTGGCAGGTGTCTACAAGGGCGACCCGGCGGCCGAATACCTGGCCTTTTTCCGGGCCGGTGTTGACGGTGTGTTTACCGACTTCACACCTACCGCCGTTGCTGCCCGCACGACCTACCTGAAAGAAGTCACACGCTAAAAGTGGACGGCAGTTGTGAACCAACTGCCGTTGGCTTCTCCCCCGCTGGAAAATGCCCTCAGGCCAGGCCCGTCAACACTGCACTGTCACTCCACAGCTGCTGCGCAACGTCCTCACGGCGAGCCAGTTCGGACGGCTCGGGCCACGTCACCTCTCCCCTCACAAGGGATGCATACAAACGCCCGGCCGGCGCAACAATGCGCCCCAGTGCAAGATCGGCCAGGACGTGTCCGGCGTGTAGTCGCGCAGCCTCTGCCAATTGAGGGCTCGATGTCGGCAGCGTTCCCGCCGGCAAGTTGCGCCCCAGGCCGGTACCGGGAATATACCCAGGGTTATAAGCAATCACCCTGGCATCGGATACCGCCGCGAAGGCACGCGCCGTCAACAAATTGCACAGTTTGGAGGTGGCATAGGCGCGGAACCCGGACTCGAACGCCAGGCTGCCAGACGGCCCTTTTTCAAGCTCCAGGTGCGCCAGCTGGTGCGCATCGACATAGGGAAACGGGGCGACCGGGCTGAACATCGGGTCATGGGTATTGCTGGTGGTCAGCACCACAATGGCGTCACGTGCCAACGCGGGTGCAAGCAGACGCAACAGTAAATAGTGGCCAAGGTGATTTACCGCAAAGGTGGTTTCATAACCGTCTACCGTGCGAGCCGCAGCGGGAAAACTGAGCCCGGCATTCAGCACCAGGGCATCAATTTTTGTCTCGCCCAGGGCATCGACGACCAGTTTTGCGAATTGCCTGACGCTGCTCAAACTGGCCAGCTCCAGTGGCCAACGGGTTTCCCGGCCGCCAAGGATGAGCCGCACGCCGGGGACCGCACTCAAGCGCTGCGCAGTCGCCTCTCCCAGTCCGAACGTCCCGCCAGTCATGATGATCGTGCTCATGGTCAAAACACCTCAACCAGTATGATGACGGGCCTTGAGCCAGCCATAGTCGTCGCTGCCGCTTGCGCGTGAATCAACGACGGCGAGCGTCGAGGCTGAAGCGACCGGCACCAAAGGCAACCACTTGCAGCAGGCCACCGGCCATGGCGATGTTCTTGAAGAAGTGAATGAACTGGTTTTGATCCGCCAACGCGTTATGGAAAGCCAGCGCCGTGGCCACGCTGAACAGCGCCAGTGCTGCAGCAACAAGGCGGGTGCGGTAACCCGCGATCAGCGCCAGGCCACCACCGATCTCGACAATAACCGCCGCCACCAAAGCCAGTTGGGGAAATGGCAGCCCGACGGAGCTGATGTAACCGACCATCATCGCGGGCGCGGCCAGCTTCGAAAGGCCGGAGAGGATGAAGATGGCGCTGAGCAGTACTCGGCCGATCAACGACGCCGAGGCGTGAGCCACGTCAGATTGGCTGTGTTCAGCGGTGTCCGAATGAACGATGTGTTGAGACGTAGACATGGGGGGTATTTCCTTCAGTTGGAAACGGCTCGACATGAACCGCTCTCTTGAAGAAATGTTGCGCTTGGTCAGCTAATCTGAATAGCAGGTTAATTTAGATCATTAGATTCGATTAAATAGACAAGCTACCCTGCAAGAAACCACGCACGCTTGAGGAAATCCATATGCTTTCTGAGCCCGGAACACCGACGCTGGACCAACTGCGCGTGTTCCTGACGGTGGTGGAAGTCGGCAGTTTTGCAGCGGCCGCCCGAAAACTTCACCGAGCCACTTCAGTCATCAGTTACTCAATCGCCAACCTGGAAACACAGTTGGGCGTGTCGCTGTTTGACCGTCACACAACCCGCAAACCCCAGCTCACCGAGGCCGGTCGTACCGTACTGGCCGAAGCCCGGACCATCACCAACGGTATTCACGGGTTACGCGCCAAGGTCAAAGGCCTGCTTCAGGGGCTCGAAGCCGAAGTCCACGTTGTGCTGGATGTGATGCTTCCCGCCGAGCGGGTGGTGGACGCCCTCAAATCCTTCCGGGAAGAATTTCCCACGGTTTCGCTTCACCTGCACATGGAAGCGCTCGGCGCCGTCACTGAACTGGTGATCAACCGCGAGGCGATCATCGGCGTGAGCGGGCCAATGAATGAGGGAATCGATGGGATCGAGAGGATCGGTATCGGCAGCGTCGAGCTGATTCCGGTGGCCGCACCCAATCATCCGCTGGCCACAGGCGTCGCCAATGTTCCGGGGGCCGGGCGCGAGCTCACGCAACTGGTGCTGTCCGATCGCTCACGCCTGACCAAAGACAAGGACTTCGCCGTTCTCAGTAACCGCACCTGGCGGCTGGCCGACCTGGGTGCCAAGCACATGTTGCTGCGTGAAGGGATTGGCTGGGGGAACATGCCAACCCCGATGGTCCGGGAAGACCTGGAGAGTGGCCGGCTGGTGAAATTGAACATCCCGGAATACGAAAGCGGAAACTACACGTTCGACGTTATCTACCGCACGGATTTGCCACCGGGGCCTGCGGCGAGGTGGTTGATCGAACGGTTTGTTCAACAACGCTCGGCACAGGACCCGCCTGCTTGAAACGGCTCAGTCGAGTTGCTCGATCACCCCACCGGCCTTGAGCTGTCCCAACTGCTCTGTCGACAGCCCCAGCCGCTCGCCCAGCACTTCATCCGTGTGCTGGCCCAACATCGGTGCCGGCCTTACATACTCCACCGGCGTTCCCGACATCTTGATCGGGCTGCCGACCATGGCGAAATCCGGGTTCTTTGGATGCGGGATCTTCACCATCAAGCCACGGGCAATTACCTGCGGCTCTTCCAGGGATTGCGCGATGCTGTTGATCGCACCCACCGGCACCTTCGAGGCATGGATACTCGCCACCCACTCGTCCGCCGTGCGCCCAAGAAAGTGCGTCGACAGCAGCTCAACGATTTCAGCCCGATGCGCGACCCGATCGGCATTGCGCCGAAAGCGCGGGTCTTGCGGCAGGTGCGGCAGGCCGATGCTGTGGCACAGGGCGACAAATTGGCTGTCGTTACCGCAGGCAATGATGAAGTCGCGGTCCGAGGCGCGGAATACCTGGTACGGCACGATGTTGGCGTGGGCGTTGCCGTAACGCTCTGGCACTTTGCCGGAGGCGAGGTAATTCATGCTCTGGTTGGCCAGGGTTGCCACTTGTACGTCCAGCAGCGCCATGTCGATGTGCTGGCCGACGCCGGTGCGCTCGCGGCTGAGCAATGCGGCCTGGATGGCGACCGTGGAATACAGGCCTGTCATCAAGTCGGAGAACGCTACGCCAACTTTTTGCGGACCGCCGCCGGGCAGGTCGTCGCGCTCGCCGGTGATGCTCATCAGGCCGCCGATGCCCTGGATGATGAAGTCGTAGCCAGGCTCTTCGGCGCGCGGGCCGGTCTGGCCGAAACCGGTGATGGAGCAGTACACCAGCCGTGGGTTGATCTCGGCCAGGGTGGCGTAGTCCAAGCCGTAACGGGCCAGGGAGCCGGCCTTGTAGTTTTCGATCAGCACGTCGGAGCTGGCCGCCAGGGCGCGCACCAGTTCCTGGCCTTCGCTGCTGGCAAGGTCAATGGCCACGGATAACTTGCCCCGGTTGGTGGACTGATAATACGAAGCCTGCCCCGAGGATTCGCCGCTGGGGGTTTTCATCCACGGCGGGCCCCAGCCGCGTGTGTCGTCGCCACTGTGTGGCCGCTCGATCTTGATCACTTCCGCGCCGAGGTCAGCCAACACCTGGCCACACCATGGCCCGGCCAATACCCGGCTTAAATCCAGCACCCGCAAACCTGTCAATGCACCCATTATTCTTATCCTGTCGATGAAGCGAAATCAGCCAGCAGTCGGCTCTTTATGCAGCAAGGAAATCCCCAGCACCGCACGCCGCCGCAACCAGGGGCTGGGACGATAGCGTGGGTCGTGGGTGAGTTCAGACATGCGCTGCAAAATCGTGAGAATGCGCCGCGGGCCAAGGGCATCGCCCCAGGCCAGCGGACCTTGTGGATAGCCCAACCCCAACTGCACCGCCTGGTCGATATCCTCGACGCTGGCAATGCGTTGTTGGGCGATGTCACACGCCAGGTTAACCACCATCGCCAGCGTACGCTGGGCGACAAAACCTACGCTGTCGCCAATCAGCGTCACACCGACGCCATCGCTGGCGAGCAGTGCATGCGCGGCGTCGCGCATGACGCTGGAGGTCAGCGGGTTTTGCATCAGGGTGCGGTGGCGCGACAGGTCGGTCAGCAGATCGATGCACAGGGTGCGTGCCGGATCGGTGTCGAAATGCTCGCAGGCCGAGGTCGCATCGCGGCCATACGGCGCCAGCAGGCACAAGGCATGGGAAGAAGGCTGCGCAGTCGTTTCAAGATCAGCACCCAACGCGCTCACCAAGGCTGCGAGACGCGCGTAGTCTTCGGCATTTTCAGCAGCGATCCACACGGGCGGCAGTTGCTGTACCGCCGGTACCGGTTGCGGTTGCGGGCCATCGATCACCTGGCCATTTTCGTAGCGGTAGAAACCGTGTCCGGTCTTGCGTCCCAGGCGCCCACCAACCAGCATCTGACGGGTCAGGGGTGACGGTCTGTAGCGCGGTTCCTGGTAAAACTGGTTGTAGATCGACTCCATCACCGGGTGCGAAACGTCCAGCCCGGTGAGGTCCATCAACTCCAGCGGCCCCATGCGAAACCCGGCGCCTTCGCGCAGGATACGGTCGATATCGCCGCGCTCGGCCACACCTTCATCAAGCATCTTCAACGCTTCGGTACCGTAGGCGCGGCCAGCATGGTTGACGATAAAACCGGGAGTGTCCTTGGCCCGCACGCCGCGATGACCGAGACGCGCAACAAAAGTCAGCAAGCGATCGCCCACCTTCGGCTCAGTGGCCAGGCCATCAATGACCTCGACCACACGCATCAACGGCACCGGGTTGAAAAAGTGCAGGCCGGCGACTCGTTCGGGGTGCTGGCAACCGGTGGCAATGGCTGTGACCGACAGCGACGAAGTGTTGCTGGCGAGGATGCATTGCTCACTGACAATGGCCTCCAGTTGCTGCAACAAGCCACGCTTGGCATCGAGGTTTTCGACGATGGCTTCCACCACCAAATCGCAATCGCCCAGCGCGTCCAACGTGGCGGCGACCTGCAAATTGCCCAGGGCAGCGTCCATTGCCTCCTGGGTGATCTTGCCCTTGCCCTGCAGCTTTGAAAGCGTTGCACCCAGGTTATCCCGAGCGGTTTGCGCCGCGCCGTCACGGGCATCGAACAACCGCACCAGCACGCCGGCTTGAGCCGCGATCTGCGCGATTCCGGCGCCCATCACGCCGGTGCCTACCAGGCCCATGATCTTGATCGAATCGGCCATGCTCATTCCCCTCGATAGTCAGGTGCGCGCTTCTCGAAGAACGCTGCGGCGCCCTCTTTCTGATCCGCCGAATCGAACAACAATTGAAAGGCCTTGCGCTCCAACACCAGAGCGCTTTCCAGCGGAAGGTCGGCACCGGCAAGCATCACTTCCTTGATCTGCTCCACCGCCAATGGCGGCAACGCGGCGATCTGCGCGGCCAGCTCCAGGGCGCGCGGCAGGGTCTGATCATCCGCCACCACTTCACTGAGCATGCCGATGGCCAGCGCCTCTGGCGCACTGACCATGCAACCTGTAAGTGCGATGCGCATGGCCTGGAACTTACCCACGGCTCGCACCAACCGCTGGGTACCACCCGCCCCCGGCATCAAGCCCAGCTTGACTTCAGGCTGGGCAAACCGCGCCGACTGCCCGGCGACGATCAGGTCGCAATGCATCGCCAGCTCGCAACCGCCGCCCAAGGCAAAACCGTTAACTGCCGCGATCACCGGCTTCGGGCAATGGCTGATGGCTTCCCATAGGTACTCAGTGTGCCGACGGTACATCTCGATGGGGCTCGCGCTGGCGAACTCCTTGATGTCGGCACCGGCGACAAAGAACTGCTCGCCACCGGTGAGCACAATCGCCCGCACATCACGGCGCCGGGACAAGGCCCAAAAGTGCTCGGCCAGCTCTTCGCGGACTTGGGCGTTCAAGGCGTTTTTCACTTCAGGGCGATGGATACGCACCACGGCCACGCCATTGTCCTGGACGTCGAGGTACACCACGGGTTGATCGGGACTGGCCACATTTACTCCTGCTGCAATGTTCTTGTTGGTGCGGATGTCGTTAGTTTCGCTATGCGAAATAACATTCCGTATTTAGCGATAATCATAAGGATCGATCTGCCGGAATGTAAACGTAAAAACCTGATCAATGCCAAAAAATCCCTATAACGCTTTGTTTAACCAAGTTTTATTAAAAATAAACCGAACAGCATCGCAAGTTGCTTAGTTTCGCTGTGCGGAATACAATTTTGTTTTGTTGATTTTATAAAAAAAGAGGGACTAACATGCGTCGTCGAAACACGGACCCGAACACACCCGAGACGCCAACGGGCAGCAACACATTCGAGCACCTGTTGATTGATCCGATGAACACCGACGAGGAGGAAGACAAAGACCGCCAGTTCGTCACCGCCCTGGCCCGAGGCCTGGAATTGCTGCGCTGTTTTACCCCCAGCGAAAGTGTGCTGGGCAACCAGGAACTGGCGCGCAAGACCGGCCTGCCAAAGCCGACGATCACGCGGATGACCCACACCCTGACGCGCCTGGGTTACCTCAAGCACCTGCCGCAATCGGGCCGGTATCAGTTGGATGTGGGGGTGATGGCATTCGGGTACGCCATGCTTTCCAACCTGTCGGTGCGGGCCGTGGCCCATCCGCTGATGGAGGTGATGGCCAAGTACGCCCAGGCCGCCGTGGCGATGGCCACCCGCGACCGGATGAACATGGTTTACCTGGACGTGGTCCAGGGCGAAGCGAACATGACCATGCGCCGCCAGGTGGGTACGCGTTTGCCGTTGCACTTGAGTTCAGCAGGCCGCGCCTGCCTGGCAGCGATGCCGGAAAACGAGCGGGAATTCATCCTCGACCATATCCGCCAGCGCCATCTGGAGGACTGGCCAGGGATTCGCAAGGGGCTGGAACGCGCCTTCCGGGATTACACCGACTTCGGCTACTGCATGTCGATCGGTGAGTGGCACCGCGATGTCAACGCCATCGCCGTACCGCTGTTGCATGCACAACATGGGTTGCTGACGTTCAACTGTGGCGGGCCGAGCTTTCACCTTTCAAGGGAAAAACTCGAAGACGACATCGGGCCCCGTCTCAAGCACATGGTGAATAACATCGAGGCCGCCGCCAGCTAAAAAGATCGGTGCGGCCTCGGCAGATTGACGACAACAGGCCCGCCGAACGGGTCGCTGAGGAATGCACATGATTCGAGATCCGCAAACGCTTCAACTGCTGTTGGAGACTGTCCAGCAGTTCGTCAACGAAGCGCTGATCCCACGGGAAAACGAACTCGCCGAGACCGATGACGTCCCGGCGGATATCGTCAGCCAGTTCCGCGACATGGGCCTGTTCGGCCTGACCCTTCCCGAAGCCTACGGCGGCCTGGGGCTGACCATGGAAGAAGAGGTGAATGTCGCCTTCGAACTGGGGCGCACCTCCCCGGCCTTCCGCTCCTACTTCGGCACCAACAATGGCATCGGCTCCATTGGGATCCTGCTGGACGGCACAGAGGCGCAAAAACAGCACTACTTGCCGAAACTGGCCAGCGGCGAATTGCTCAGCTCGTTCTGCCTTACCGAACCCGACTCCGGCTCCGACGCAGCCTCACTGAAAACCAGCGCGGTGCGCGACGGCGATCATTACGTCATCAACGGCACCAAACGCTTTATCACCAACGCACCCCACGCCGGGATCTACACGGTGATGGCCCGCACCAACCCCACCATCAAGGGTTCGGGCGGCATCAGTGCGTTTATCGTCGAGCGCAATACGAAGGGATTGTCCCTGGGCAAGCGCGACCACAAGATGGGCCAGAAAGGCGCCCACACCTGCGACGTGATTTTCGACAACGTGCGGGTGCCGGCAGACCAGTTGATCGGTGGCGTCGAAGGTGTGGGCTTCAAGACCGCCATGAAAGTGCTCGACAAGGGCCGGCTGCACATTGCCGCCGTCAGCGTGGGCGCCGCCGAACGCATGCTCAACGATGCCTTGAACTACGCCATCGACCGCAAGCAGTTCGGCCAGCCGATTGCCGAATTCCAGTTGATTCAGGCCATGCTCGCCGACAGCAAGGCCGAGATCTACGCCGCCCGCTGCATGGTGGTGGACGCCGCGCGCAAGCGTGACGATGGCCAGGACATCGGCACCGAAGCCTCGTGTTCGAAGATGTTCGCAACGGAAATGTGCGGCCGGGTGGCCGATCGATGTGTGCAGATTCATGGCGGCGCCGGCTATGTCAGCGAGTACGCCATCGAGCGGTTTTACCGGGATGTGCGTTTGTTCCGACTGTATGAAGGCACCACGCAGATCCAGCAGTTGGTGATCGCCCGCAACATGATTCGCGAGGCCAGGCACTAACCCCCAAGAACACCACCGACCCAATGTGGGAGCTGGCTTGCCTGCGATGCAGGCAACTCGGTCTGGCAGCAAAAGCGCGGCGATGCTATCGCAGGCAAGCCAGCTCCCACCCTTGACCGTGTTTCAACCGTTCTACCGCTTTCCCCATAACTTGTGCCCTAACAACTACAACAAGGTATCGCTATGGAAGTCGCCACTTCGGCGGGTGCGTTGTCACCTGCGAAAAATAACCTGTGGATCATCGTATTCATCTTCTGCTTCCTCGGCCTGCTAATTGATGGCGCAGACTTGATGCTGCTGTCCTACAGCCTCAGCAGCCTGAAAGCCGAGTTCGGCCTGACCAGTGTCGAAGCCGGCAGCCTGGGCAGTTTCACCCTGGCCGGGATGGCCATCGGCGGGATTTATGGCGGTTGGGCCTGTGACCGGTTCGGCCGGGTGAAAACCGTGGTCTGGAGCATCGTGCTGTTCTCCGTCGGCACGGCAATCCTGGGCATGACCCACAGCTATTGGCAGTTCGCGAGCACGCGCTTTTTCGCCTCACTGGGGTTGGGCGCGCTGTATGTCGCGTGCAACACCCTGATGGCTGAATACGTGCCGACCCGCTATCGCACCACCGTGCTCGGTACCTTGCAGGCCGGCTGGTCGGTGGGTTACATCGTCGCCACCTTGCTGGCGGGCTGGATCCTGCCCATCCACGGTTGGCGCTGGTTGTTCTACGTGGCGATCATCCCGGTGATCCTCGCCGTGCTGCTGCAACGCCTGGTGCCGGAGCCGCAAGCCTGGATCAAGGCGCAAGCCGAACGCGCCCGGGAAAAGGCCGAAGGCATCAAGCGGGTCTCGGCGAAGAAACCCGACGGTATGTTCAAGCTGATCTTCAGCGACCCGAAAGCCAGCCGCATGTTCATCCTCTGGGCGCTGACCGCAGGCTTCCTGCAATTCGGTTACTACGGGGTCAACAACTGGATGCCGTCCTACCTGGAAGGCGAGCTGGGGATGAACTTCAAGTCGATGACCAGCTACATGGTCGGCACTTACGCGGCGATGATTTTCGGCAAGATTCTCGCCGGGTTGGCGGCGGATCGTTTGGGTCGGCGCGTGGTGTTTGCGGTCGGCGCCTTGGGCACGGCGATCTTCCTGCCGGTGATCGTGCTGTTCCAGAGCCCGGAAAACATCCTGTGGATGCTTATCGTGTTCGGCTTCCTGTACGGCATTCCCTATGGCGTCAACGCGACCTACATGACCGAAAGCTTCGAAGCGAAATTTCGCGGTTCGGCGGTGGGCGGTGCCTACAACATTGGCCGGATTGGCGCGGCGGTGGCGCCAGCGGCCATTGGCTTCCTGGCGTCCCACGGCTCGATTGGGCTGGGATTCATGGTGATGGGCGGCGCGTACTTTATCTGCGGCGTAATCCCGGCGCTGTTTATCCGTGACAAGCAGTTTGATCCACAGAAGCAATAAGCCACTTGTCTGGGCCGGGGCCAACAGCGGCGCGGCCTCGGCTATAAGACGTGCGGCAGTTATAACGCCCGGGAAACCGGGCTAGACTGTTCATCAGTCCTACGGAACTGAAGGAACAGTACGGCGCTCTCATCCAGCCTGTAAGACAGTTATCTGCTTAGAGGCCCATTCGCTTATGAAAACACCGACCCAGACCAACGCAATTGCCTTCGACAGCGCCAAATTGCAACGCCTGGGCTTTGGTCAGCCTTCCCTTCTTGCACGGCGCCCCGCCACGATTGCCCAGCTTCGCCAGCAGCTCGGCCTGCAACTGCAAACCACCCTGGAACCGGAGCGCATCCTGTCTTTGTTCTTTCGTGAAATCCAGCGCCTGGTCCCGCTGGATGCCCTGCAATACCGTCACGACGCCGGCGACCTGCGCCTTGAATACGGCCAGCGCGGCCACCATTCGGTGAGCTACGCCCTCAGCCATGAAGGCGAGCACCTCGGCGAAGTGGTGTTTCGGCGCAACCAACACTTCACCAACGATGAACTGGGCAAGCTGGAGTCACTGCTCACGACCCTGCTGTACCCGATGCGCAACGCCCTGCTCTACCGCGCAGCGACACGCAGCGCCCTGCGTGACCCGCTGACCGAAACCGGTAACCGCGTCGCCATGGACCAGACCCTGCAACGGGAAATCGACATGGCCAGGCGGCACCTGCAACCGCTGTCCTTGCTGATGCTGGACATTGATCACTTCAAACACATCAACGACAACCACGGCCACACGGTCGGCGACACGGTGCTCAAGGCGGTAGCTGGCTCTATCAAGAATCAGTTGCGCAACGTCGACATGGTGTTTCGTTTTGGCGGGGAAGAGTTTCTGATCCTGCTGTCCAACACCGGCCGGGATGCGGCGTCGATGGTAGGTGAGCGCCTGCGCCAGGCGGCACAGGCCCAGGATTATTGGGCGGATGAAACGCGTATCGAATTGACCGTGAGCCTGGGTTGCTCGACGTTGTTGGCGGGAGAGTCCGCCGAGAGCTTGTTGCGCCGGGCGGACAATGCTTTGTACGTGGCCAAGCGCGAAGGCCGCAACCGCCTGGCAATGGCGGGGTAAGCTACCCCGCCACTGGGTTTACGCTTCGCTGGCAACCAGTGCCGGTTGCTTGCGGGTGGTGGACGCCGACTTCTCCAACTGCATGCAGCGTTCCAGGAACAGGTACATGTAGTCGTAGCTTTTGCACACCGCCTGACGCAGCTCCACTTGCAGGGCCTTGCTTGGGTTCAGCCCCGCCAGCGTGCAGATGATTTCCAGCGCTTCCCAAGGGTGCGCATCATCGTACTGGGCGTGCATCTTCAGCCACTTCATCGCACGTTTGCGCTCTTCTTCAGGGAAGGCCGCCGCGTAGACGCCAGTGGAACACACCACCGCAGACCACTCCCCGGTGGCCCCCTCGATCGCATAGTTGGTGGCGGCAATCGCGACAATCAGCGAATCGGACGAGCTGGTATGCCAGCACCAATGGCTCAGTGCGTGCAACTCCGGCGGCACGTTTTGCGCTTGCAGTTCTTCGAGGCTGACGCCATGGGCACGTGCCCAATGCACCCAATAGTCGGCGTGGTTGAGTTCCACGCGAATATTGCGCATCAACCAGCGACGCGCCATGTCTTCGCCAGGATGGCGGGCGAACTTGGTCTTGGTGAGGTTCTGTGCCATGTACAACGCAAACTGTTCAACCACTGGCCACCCGCCGATCAGGTAGTGGCGCATGGTCTTGGCGCTGAGCGTGTTATCGCGCATGCGCTGGTACAGTTCGTGTTCGACAACTCGGCGCTTGCTCTCGCTACAGTCCTGGATAAGTTGTTGCGCCCAGGCGGGGTAACTCGAGGCTTCCATAAGCGGACCGGTTCTGATGAATGTGTCGATCACTGTCGGGCTCCTTTTGATGTGTGATGTGTACAGACCAGCAAAGGTTTCAACGGAACGTGCCAGGCGCCTTGAATAACAGCGGCTGCGGTCGCACGGGTCGACACTGCAAACTATCAAAGGTAAACAATTGCGGGCGCTCAATCAGGTAGCCCTGAGCGTAGTCGACGCCGATCTCAAGCAAGGCTTGTTCGATCTGGGGAGTCTCGACAAATTCTGCAATTGTGCGCTTACCCATGACATGACCAATGTGATTGATCACTTCGACCATCGCACGGTTAATCGGGTCGTCCAGCATATCCTTTACAAAACTTCCGTCGATCTTCAAGAAGTCTACAGGCAAATGTTTAAGATAGGCGAACGAGGACATCCCGGCGCAGAAGTCATCCAGTGAAAAATGACAACCTAACTCTTTGAGCTCATTGATAAAACGAATCGCACTTCCCAAATTCGAGATAGCGCTGGTTTCTGTAATTTCAAAACAAATCATTTCTGGGGGAATTTCGTAAGTATTGAATTGCTCACGTAAAAATCCGAGAAAGTCTTCATCGCCGATGGTAATGCCTGACAGATTGATCGCACACATCGCCATGGGGCGCCCCGGACGCTCGTGCATGCAACGGGCGATAATCTTGAACACGTTCTCCACCACCCAACGGTCCAGCGAGGTCATCAGCCCGTAACGTTCGGCGGCCGGGATAAAGCTGTTGGGAAGAATCATCCGCCCCGCCTCGTCGTGCAGCCGCAAAAGAATCTCGATATGCCCGTTGCCAGGATTGGTGTGCCCCAGCGGCGCGATTTCCTGGGCGTACAGGCAGAAGCGGTTTTCTTCGAGCGCCATGTGCAAGCGCTGGACCCACGCCATCTCGCCAAAACGCAGAGACAATTCCGAGTCGTCGGCGTGATAGACCTGCACCCGGTTACGGCCCTTTTCCTTGGCCATGTAGCACGCCATGTCGGCAGCCCGCAGCGACGTTTCCAGGGTGGTCGGCGTTTGCGATATATGCACCAGGCCGATGCTGACGGTGGTCACAAATGGCCGGCCCTTCCACACAAAATGCAGGCTTTGCACGGTATGACGCAGGCTTTCGGCGATTTTTTCGGCGACGTGCGCCGGGCAGTTTTCCAGCAGGATGCCAAACTCATCGCCCCCCAGCCGCGCCAGGGTATCGCCTTCGCGCAGGTCCGATTGCAGCAGCGCGCAAATATGCCGTAGCAGTTCATCACCGGCAGCATGGCCACAGGTATCGTTGACCAGCTTGAACTGATCCAGGTCGAGGAACATCAACGCATGTCGCCCGGGCTGGCGCGCTACGTTCTGCAGCACTTGTTCCAGGCGGTGTTCGAACTCGCGACGGTTGGCCAGCCCGGTCAAGGCATCGTGCGTCGCCTGCCAGGACAGATTGGCGATGTACTGGCGTTCCTGGGTCATGTCGTGCAGTACCAGCACCGCACCGCTGACCTTGCCGGCGCTGTGGATCGGCGCGCCCACCAGGGTGACGGAAACGGTGGAACCATCGAGACGCTGGATCAGTTTTGAATGTTCGCTGCCGCCGCCAAGATCACCGCCAAGGATGCGCTCGATCAGGGCAAATCCGTCGGACTGGGCGTTTTCGTCCAGCAAATTGAAGAGTGCCGCCAACGGCAGCCCCTGGGCCTGGGACGCTTTCCAGTGGGTCAGGGCTTCCGCTGCCGGGTTCATATAAGCAATGTTGCCTTCCACGTCGGTAGTGATCACCCCATCCCCGATCGACTCCAGGGTGATCTGCGCCCGCTCCTTCTCGATTTGCAGTGCATCGGCAAACGCATGACGCTGGGCCAGCAGCTTGTGCGTGCGCAACAGCGCCAAAGCAATCAGGCCGAGTGCCGTGGCCAGGTTGGTCAACAGCAACAGGCGCAGGATCATCCGCGAGCCTTCGCCCAAGGCATCACTGAAGGCTTTCGCTGCCGGAGTTACCCCATCGTTGATGGCGAAGATGCGGGCTTTCCAATTCCGTACATCATCGCCGCTGACCTGGTTACTCATGATCGCCCGGTGCATCTGCTGGGCAAGATCGTCCAGTTGCACCAGGTAACCATCGCCGATGGTCCACAGCTCGATAGCCTTCTCCAGGTAACTGAAGTGGCGAAAGTTGAGGTACAACCAGATCAGGCTGGAGACGTCATCACGGTGGTTACCGCCCTTGAGGATGCCCAGCCGCGCCGCAGTAAGATCAGGCGTCGAGCGGTCCAGGGCCACCCGCAGCTCATGCCCGCCCTGGGGTACGGCAATGGCGTTCTGGTATTTGAGGAAGGTGGCTTCGTCGCGATTATCGGCGTAAAGGGTCAGGTAATAGATAGCGTCCTTCTGGCCCTTGGACCACAAGCTTTCGCCGGCCACATAGCCACGCACTGCCGAGAGCACGTAAAGACTGACGCAGCCTAACAATGCCTGGAACAGCACAACAGCGATAAAGGGCCAGACAATGCCCAACAACCGCGGTGTTCCGAGAGTCCGCTTTTGCTTCATGAAGTCCCTTACACATGCACTGCTGAATACGCACGCGAGTGAAATCCGCTCCTGAGAGCAAAGCCTAGGCTAAATCAACGCACTTGTTGCAGGTGCCCGTAAAGTTTTGCGTACAAGCCACCGTCGGCAATCAACTGCTGATGATCGCCATCTTCGGCAATATGCCCGCCATCAAACACCAATACCCGGTCCGCCTGTTTCACCGCTGACAGCCGATGGGCAATGATCAGTGTAGTACGACCACTGAGAAACCGCGCCAAGGCCTGATGCAGGTTGTACTCGGTGGCAGCGTCCAGGGCAGAGGTAGCTTCGTCGAGTATCACCACCTTTGGCTCAGCCAGGACCATACGCGCAATCGCCAGGCGTTGACGCTGCCCGCCCGAAAAGCGCACGCCAGAACGCCCTACCACGCTGTCCAGGCCCAACGGCAAGGCCTTTACGGTGGCATCCAACTGGGCAATTTCCAGGGCCTGCCAGCAGGCCTGGTCGCTGCGCTCACGGCCCATGGTCAGGTTGGCGCGCACGGTGTCGTTAAACAGCGCCGGGTGTTGCAGCACTACCGAGACGTTCTCGCGGATGGTCGCCAGGCCTATTTCCTGCTGGGTCGAACCGCCAAAACGGATGCTGCCCGACTGCGGCGTGTAGAGCCCCAGTAACAATTGCACGAGGGTGCTTTTGCCGCCGCCGCTGGCACCGACAATGGCGACCTTCTCACCGGGGGCAATCGTCAGGTTCAACTGGTCAAGCACCAACTCTTCGCCATAACCGAAGTTCAGGCCGCGCACCTCGATACCGACTGTCTCGCGGCCCTGGAACGGGTCGTCACCCCCGGCGTATTGCGGCTCGTCGGCCCGCGCCAACAGTTCGTTGATTCGCGTCAGCGCCCCGCCCGCCGCGTAGTACGCGTATTGCAGGTTGAGCAGTTGCTCCACCGGGCTGATCATGAACCACAGGTAACTGAACACCGCGAGCATCTGGCCGATGGACAGGTCGGAAAACAACACCGTGAGCATCGCTGCCGCCCGGAAGATGTCGATGCCGAACTGGAACAGCAAACCACTGGCGCGACTCGATGCATCGCTTTTCCACTGGGAATTGATCGCAAAATCCCGTACTTCCCTGGCTCGCTGGCCCAAGCGCCCGAGGAAAAAGCCCTGGCGGTTGCCGGCGCGTACTTCCTGGATCGCATCGAGGGTTTCGGTCAGCGCCTGGGTAAACCGCGAAGTGCTGTCGTTTTCGAGCTTCTTCAGGTGTTTGACCCGCTTGCCCAACTGCACCGTGGCGTAGATCACCAACGGGTTGAACAGCAAAATCAACAACGCGAGCTTCCAGTGCATCCACATCAGGATCCCGGAGGTGCCCACCAGCGTGAGCATCGCCACGAGGAAGCGGCTGAGGGTCTCGCCAACAAACTTGTCCACCGTATCCAGGTCGGTGACCAGGTGCGTGGTGACCGTGCCGCTGCCCAGGCTTTCATATTCACCGAGGGAAATGCGCTTGAGCCGTTCGATCAGCCGCACGCGAATGCGGTAGACAATGTCCTTGGCCAGCCGTGCAAACAACCGCGCCTGCAACACGTTGAACACCAACGCGCCACAGCGCAGCAGCAGGGTGATCAACAGCATCAGGCCGATATAGCCGGCAGCCTTCTGCCAACCCAACGGCAGTGCATGGTTCATCACCTTCAGTGCCGAGTCGCCATGGCCCAGCAGTACCTCGTCTACCAGCAGCGGCAGCAGCAATGGAATCGGCACGCTGCACAAGGTAGCCAGCACGGCGACACCATTGGCAATCCACAGGGCTTTTTTGTGACGCAGGGCCAGACGGCGAACTTCCGCCCAGGTCAGTCGATCAACGCGTGGGGACTGCTCGGCAGGGTCCGGCTGGTCGTGCCCTGGCTTGTCATACACAGGCAGCTCGCTCCAGCCAACGCCCAAGCAGCGGCGCCAATTCGGAAAGCGGCTGATAGCCGTTGGTCAACAACGCCAACTGGCCATTGCGCTCAGCCAACAAGGTAGGAAACCCGGCGATGCCCAGGTCCTGGACCCAGGTGAAATCGGCGGCGGTCGCGGCGTGCTGGTCCGCACGGTCGAATGCTTCGGCAAACTCGATGCGCGGCACGCCGGCCTTTTCGGCCAACTCGACCAATACGTCGGCACGGGTAACGTCGCGTCCCTCGACATAAAAGGCTTGCTGGATCAGCCCGAGCAGTTTCCAGGCGCAATCCGGTGCCAGGCTGCGCGCCGTGACGACGGCGCGGCAGGCCGGCTCGGTGTCGTAGACAAACCCGTCGGGCAACGCGCCGTCCAGCTTGAACGGCTGGCCCGTGGCGTCGGTGACCGCTTGCCAATGCTCAAGAATGTAGCGCCGGGTGGCCGGTTCCAGCGCCGCGCCACTGCCGGTGCGCAGGCCGCCCACCACCAGGTGCAACTCCACGCCAGCGGCCTGGGCCTGCTCAACCAGCGCCTTGGCCACCGGGGCAAAGCCCCAGCACCAGGAACACATCGGATCCATTACATAGAGCAGGCGCGCGGTCATGGCTCAGGCCTCGGAGGATGATTGCTTATAGTTGTAGCCAATCGGGTGCGGCATATTGCGGGCCTTGGCCAGCTCAATCTGCTTTTGCCGGTCGATCGCGCTGCGACGGGTCTTCTCGGAAAGCTTATCCCAGCAATGCGGGCAACTGATGCCGGCCACATAGTGCTCGGACGCACGGTCTTCTACGCTGACCGGTGTGCGGCAGGCATGACATTGATCGTAGTCGCCTTCGCTCAGGTCGTGACGCACGGTCACGCGATTATCGAAGACGAAGCAGTCGCCCTGCCATTTGGTTTCTTCCTGCGGCACTTCTTCGAGGTACTTCAGGATGCCACCCTTGAGGTGATACACCTCGTCGAAGCCTTCGCTGAGCATGAAGCTCGAAGCTTTTTCGCAACGAATGCCACCGGTGCAGAACATGGCGACTTTCTTGTGCCTGGCCGGATCAAAGTTGGCTTTGATGTAGTCGGGAAATTCGCGAAAACTGGTGGTTTTCGGGTCGATCGCGCCTTCAAAGGTGCCGATGGATACTTCGTAATCGTTGCGCGTATCGATCAGCAGCACTTCCGGATCGCTGATCAGCGCGTTCCAGTCTCGTGGGTCGACGTAGGTGCCGACTTGCTTGTTCGGGTCGACGCCTTCAACGCCCAGGGTCACGATCTCTTTCTTGAGCTTGACCTTGGTGCGGTAGAACGGCTGGTCGTCGCAATACGACTCTTTGTGGTCGATGTCGTCCATGCGAGGGTCGTTCTTGAGCCAGGCCATCAGGCCATCAATGCCTTCGCGGCTACCGGAAACGGTACCGTTGATGCCTTCTTCGGCGATCAGCAAGGTGCCTTTGATGCCATTGTCGACCATCGCCTGCAGCAGTGGCTCGCGCAGGGCGACGTAATCTTCCAGGGTGACGAACTTATACAGTGCCGCCACGACAATTGGGTGAGTCATGGGTGTTCTCTCCAGGTGGCTACCCTCGTAAAGGGTGAACCGGATGCAAAAAAAAACGCGCCGGCTAAGCGGCGCGTTGCGGATTCTATCAGGGATAAACCGTTAACTGTAGGAGCGAGCTTGCTCGCGAAAAACCTGAGAGCACAGTTGGGTATCAGGCTTCCCGCGTCATCGTTGACGACCTTCGCGAGCAAGCTCGCTCTTACAGAGGGGATAATCAGTACCCGTCAATGTCCGCCGGCGCAGGTCGGCGAGGCCGGGGCTGCGTCGATTTTCGCCCATTCTTCAGGCGTGTAGGTATGCAGCGCCAACGCATGAAACTCACTCATCAGGTCACCCAATGTGGCGTAGACCTTCTGGTGACGCTTGACGCGGTTGAGCCCCTCGAACAGCTGGCTGACCAGCACGGCCTTGAAGTGGGTCTGCAACCCACGGCTGTGCATATGGCTTTCGTCCAGCACGCTCAAGTGTTGCGGGTCCAGGGCGACGAGTGCCGCTTCGATACGCTGTTGCATAGTCATTGCTGCTTACTTCTTCTTGGCCGGTGCGGCGTCTTTAGGCGTCAGCTCGTTGGTCATGTCGTCCAACAGCTTGTTCACCACAGGCACCGCGCTTTCCAGCTTGGCCTGGGTCATCTGGGCCGATTGCTGGGTCAGCTGAGGCATTTTCTCCAGGACTTTCTTGCCCAATGGCGACTGGTAGAACGCAACCAGGTCCTTGAGTTCGGATTCGCTGAAGTTGGTGGTGTAGAGCTTGACCATGTCCGGCTTGAGCTTGTTCCAGCCGATGGCCTGGTCCAGCGCGGCGTTGGCCTTGGCCTGGTAGGTGTCGAGGACCGGTTGCTTGGCGGCTGGCGCCTTGATCTGCTCGAAACGCTGGGCAAACATTTGCTGCACTTGCATGTACACCGGGGTACCCAGCTTGTCGGCATGGGCCAAGGTAAGGAAGGCTTCGGCACTGGCGTTGTGGCTTGCGGTATCGGCGAGA